>Ga0065711_1041225_pt1 | contig 16313 bp, 9 predicted proteins | sample Hoacrofraction12_FD_59098 | JGI IMG/M metagenome (GOLD analysis project Ga0065711, IMG submission 59098) | Hoatzin crop microbial communities from Cojedes, Venezuela - Epithelial fraction 12 v2 (version 2) | ecosystem: Host-associated > Birds > Digestive system > Esophagus > Crop | place...
AGACAATGTGAGAGAAACAACTCTGCAGACACCAAGGTCAGTGTAGAAGGAGGGGGAGGAGGTGCTCCAGGTGCCGGAGCAGAGGTTCCCCTGCAACCCATGATGAAGACCATCGTGGGGCAGGCTGTCCCTGCAGCCCATGGAGGTCCACAGTGGAGCAGATCTCCACCTGCAGCCTGTGGAAGGGACCCCACACCAGAGCAGGGGGATGCCCAAAGGAGGCTGTGACCCCGTGGGGAGCCCGTGCTGGAGCAGGCTCCTGCCAGGACCTGCGGCCCCATGGAGAGAGGAGCCCAGGCCAGAGCAGGTTTGCTGGCCGGGCTTGTGACCCCGTGGGGACCCACGCTGGAGCAGTTTGTGAAGAGCTGCAGCCTGTGGGAAGGACTCCCGTTGGAGAAGTTTGTGCAGAACTCTCTCCTGTGAGAGGGACCTCACACTGGAGGAGGGGCAGAGTGCGAGGAGTCCTCCCCTGAGGAGGGAGGAGTGGCAGAGACGTGTGATGAACTGACCATAACCCCCATTCCTCATCCCCTGCGCTGCTCAGGGGGAGGAGAGGGAGAGAAAGGGGAGTGAAGTTGAACCTGGGAAGCAGGGAGGGGTGGGGGGAACATGTTTTAAGATCTAGTTTTAGTTATCATTATCCTTCTCTGATTTGATTGGTCATGAATTAAACTCCCTTTTCTCCCCAAGTTCGATCTGGTTTGTCCGTGACAGCAATTGGTGAGTGAGCTCTCCCTGTCCTATCTTGACCCTCAGCCTTTCATCGTATTTCCTCTCCCCTGTCCAGCGGAGGAGGGGGAGGGACTGGTTTTGGTGGGCACCTGGCATTTATCCAGGCCTAACCAAAACATCCTTTCGTCCAGTGTGTGATACACAAATTTAATATAAAGATTGCTTTTTCTGATCCATCACTGACGTATGTAGTAGCCTGTGTCAGGCAACTATTTCTGTCCTCAATTACATTGAAAGTTTCCTAGGATTTTTAATTTTTTGAGAAAGTCGTTGTCCAAAAAAATAAGGGAGCGCCTCTCTACCTCCATAGGGGTCAGAATCTTGTTTTCACATGATGTCTTATGCAAGAGATTTTTCTGAGCAGTGCTGTACCAGGAAAAAATCCTGATTTCACTGCCAATACTGAAGACAAATAGGAGGAGTGACATTTCCTCAGCAGCATCTGCTTTCTTGAGTGATTTATAGCAGCTATGACTTTTGGAATTCTTCTACCTATGTGTGCATTCAGGCCGATTTTGCTTTACATGTGAAATGTGGCATCTTCAACGTGTAGTGGAACACAACTGTAAACTAGTGACATTCATTCACTCACGAAATGAGTCTTTTCTTGGACTTAAATATTATAGACAGATTTCTTTTCCTTTACCCGATTTCTAACAGGACGCAAGCTGCTTTGCTTCTGATGGCCACTGACGAGTGTGTGAGCTTTTCCTTCAGGATAGTAACGGCACCAGTTGCTAGAGCATCAGAAGCATCAACACGTAGACAGTTGGAGAGTGTGTCAAGGATTAGCTCCTGGATTCCATCTGACTCAGTCTTCAATTTGAATACAAGTGAGGGAACCAAACCGGCATCCAGTATGCCAGCAGCCCCTATGGGAGGAGACAGAGAAGAAACACGGATGAGGTGTGAGTGCATTTAATATTTCTGAAGGCATTTTGAGTTTCTTAATAGGGTCAAAATACAAACGGTAACTCGTTTCCTTACACAGATGCGGGATTGAAAGATGGAAACTACTACAGGACTGCTCTGTTCAGAAATGCCATCTTAGCACTGCTTCCTCAGGAAGCTGCCCCAATGGTCCTGTAAAGACATCAGCCCAGGTAATAACCAAAATGCCAATTGCTCTGATGTTCCCAGTTTCTCCCACCACAATATCGCTCCCAAAATTATACTTGCTAAGAAAATATAGGGAATATAAATATGTCACCTTATATCCAGCCTTTCTAACTGTTCTCAAAATGAACAGATGTTAAGATAGGCTGAGATGTGAGCCTTTATATTTATACTTTGATTCTCCACCATCATTTCTGTGGGGGAAGTCAAGGTTTTGGAAACTGTCAGCTTTCTCACGTATTTCTTCGTAGTAATTCTGTCATGGGGAAAATTTAAATTTTGCGCTTTCCAGCTCTTGCACTAGCTCCCAAAGGAAATAGCAACAAAGCTGCAAAGATCATCATTTGCCCTGCAAGTGATGTCTTTGCTATGAGAAAGTGTCCAATTTGTACTGTTTCTTACAGAATACTAAGTCAACACTGAAACAGCAATGTCATGGGAAAGCAGAACGTACTGTCCACGAGTAACGATGTGAAAACAAAATTCTCCAGCTGTCTTGTTGCTAAGACTGCTTCTTTGGTTGCTAGGAGCAATGTGGCTTCTCTTGAAGTGATTCATATATGGTTAGATAAGGAAATTGTGTGAACAAGAGTCATCAAGGTATTTTCAAATGAATCTCCACAGTCAGGGATAAAAGGACAAGTGGGAAAGAGATTTTAATGGCCCTTGGTAGTGCATGGAAGAAATCCCTCAGCTGAACAATCGGGTGATTCTAGAGGTTATTCTGTTGTACAGATTTCTGAGGTTTTGCTGATGTTGAATAACTTCTTATGTTACTAACTCACTTGGATCCGCTTTACTAATGCAAATGCAAAGAAATGCCTAGGGGTGGTATTATTACAGGTTTTAATAGCCATGCTACATTTGGAGGTCAGTTGCTGTGAGAATTCAAATAAATAATAAGGAAAAACAGACTCAAACAATTCACTCTTGAAGACTAACAATATTTTAAAAACAAGAATGTCTCCTTGTGCCAGAAAGGCAACGCAGGAAAGGAAAGTGAAAAAACGTTGTCTTTGAAGCTGTGGCTGTGTGTGTCACTAGATGAGGGGGCTGGCGTTTTCATAGTGAACAAACCCCCTCAACCCTATATTTATGTCCCCTGGAGGAACAAAAAGAAGAAAATTCTGAAGGATTAGCTCCAGCCCATTCATACTGTCCCAATAGAAGGATGCGGTAAAGGAAATCTGCACTATTTGTCTGGCAAAGGACTTCCTTGGAGACGTCCCCAAGAAGGAGGCAAATCTTGCCCCGCTGGCTCCATCACCCAGCATTAACTCCCTTGACGAGGATTACAGGGGTTGGGGTTGTAGGCTATAGGTACAGAAGGGTTATGGCTGGCTTAGACAACAGCAAGGATGTGGCTGGGAATAATTCATGCCTTCCAGGGTCCCAGGCATCAGGGAACCCACGAGCAAACTACTCCCATGGAAGTAGATTAAAGCAGTTTCAGATGACTATAAATCATACCCAGATTTGGTTTAGCCATGCTTCCCAATGGTTTTTGAAAGAGCTTATGAAACACAAGATTTTTCAAAGTCAACTTTTAAAACTCCTCCCAAAGTTCTTAATAAAAAAACCTATATGGCCTGTGTGCCTGAAACTGGGATACCCAGACTGCTCACAGTTACCATGTGTGCTTCTAAATTCTGGGTTGCTGTGGAAATCAGTATAATAACAAAATTCGGGAAGTACAGTTTCAGAGGAAGACTAATGAGTTGGAGGTGATAGACTTATGAGCTGACATTCCCTGTAGCAAGCATCCATTCATTCTACAGTTGCTCTACCAGATGATCTGTGGTACTTTTCAATGAAAACCACATCCGGACTACTTGACCTTAAAGTAATTTCATTCTAGATAAGATAACATACTGAATCTAAATGTAAATAAGAGTAGCAAAGACCTGAAGTTTAAACTCCATGCTCTTCCAGAGCCTTTGTGTAGCTTTGGTTCACACTGATACCAATCTTCCTCGGGATAGTGTCACATCATAAGAATTTCATCATCTCATTTCATAAGCACACACTTGCTCTTGCACAGAGTAGTCAGCATCCTGGCTTGAGCCCAGAGAAGCCGTTGCTTCCAATTTAATTTTTCATCTTTCTGTAACCACTACTGCTATAGCATTCTGTCTACCTTTCTCATGCTGGTAGATGTACATTTTTCTTTCCTATAAAGGTTTCCATTACTATTTTTTACACTTGCCTTCAAATACTTAATAGCCATTTTTCACCCCATCATCTTCATTTGCATTTTTAGTTTCCTACAATTCTCTCTTTTTCAGGACTTCCTTGCTTACTTATTTCAGTTCTCTTGATCGCTTTATCATCATATTGCCAGTACGCACTATCAGCATTCAGGTTTCTCTTCTTTGTGTCTGTGTCTTTCACTTATCTTCTAGTGTAGTCAAGCAATACATCCAGCTAGACAGGACTGCTTGCATTGGCCCTGGAGTTTATTCCTTCCAGTAATGTTTATTGACTTTCTTTGTCTCGGTCATCCCTCATTCATTGCATTTCCACTTCATGTCTTCTTTTGGTGCCAGCCTTTACTATTGCACTGCAGTCCTGAGTGCAAGATATACAACAAAGCTACTTTATGTCTTTCTGTTTCAATAAGCTGGCAAGATAATGTACAGTGTTGTCTAGGATAGGTTTTATTTTGTGGAGCCATTCACTAGTATTCATTCTGTGGTCAGAAATCTCCATGTAGCTAGTGGGTGATTATTTTGTATGAACACTTGGGCTGTTTTAGTTGTTTACAAATATGTTTTATTTTACCAGGCTAGGTCTCTGTACCGAGAGCATTCTTATCTATTGTTTTTGTCAAGCTATCCGATCTGAAATGCTCTCATGCTACTAAAGGGAGCTTCCCAGATATAAATATAGCAATAAAGATGAATTGTTTGACCTTGTCAAAAGTCTCAATGTGGTGAAGAGAAAGAGGGTGGAGAGGAAAGGCCATCAACAACAACAAAAAGAGATTAGCTAACACTGAGACTGAAATTTCCAGGTGGAAATTCGTCATGGTTTTCCCAAGGGAGCCAAAGGGTGAAAGGTTGAGGGAGGGAAAAGGGAGGAGACAAAATCAGTGGAAAGTTGTTTGAGAGTTACTTGTAAATTAGACCAGTCTCAGATCCTTACATCTTACTGAACAAGCAATAGAAGGGGAAGGTAAGCTGGTGTTTCTAGTAGTCCTATGCTGAAATATGTGGTGGCATCCTCAGGATCTTGACTTTTCCTGAAAATACTGCCCTTTCGAAGGCGATTTATCTATGGCAGAGAGTGTTCTAGATACCCTGGGCATAGTGAAGCAGTAGGAAATCATGTTTTCAAAATGTAAATAGTTGCATTTGCAGCTGCATAGTTAACATCATTATTGATCTGTTTTTCTGAGAACTTGTAATCTTCCCTTGGGCTCCTTTCTGTCTGAGCACTCTTCCCTTCTTTCTCGCAACCCTCTGGCCACTCTCATCCTCCCTTTCCTGACCCTTTTTTCAAATAGGCCCAAAGAGGAGTTGTCACTTATTCTGTTCTCTCAGTATGTCTGCAGGGCATGTAAACAAATCAAATTTTGTAGAAGACAAAGGAGTCATTTATAGTACATAACAGTGGTGTTTTGTTTTGGTTTTCAATTACATAAATCAATTAAATCACATTACAAATCCTTTTCCTTACAAATGTCAGTTTTCAACTCAAAGCCATTTAAATGTTTGTTTTAATACGAAGCACGTGCCTCATTCATGGCCACAAAGTGATATACACTGCTGTATAACAGTCAAATAATCTGTAAACACACAGCCTGTATAATATGAATGTCTTGTTAAGATGGCTCTTTGCGATGTTCACACAACTATTTGAAATGCTTAGTAAACAGCATTTCTACTTAGGAAGGGGTAGACAAGGAAAAGAGAAGCAGAGCCAGACAGAATCGGAAGGAAGGCAGCGTCATGGTGTGCTGTCAACACATGCAGCACACAGCAGCTGCGAAACACCAGGATGGCAGCGCAGTAACTGCAAGTGGCCAAATGATCCTGACAAAATTTGTAGACCTAGCAGCTCTCTTGCTAGCACTGCAATATTTAGCACCGTTTTAGAGGTAACAAAGTTTTTATTATACTAGTGAGTGCTAGCACATATTATACACATTTAAAAATGCAGTGCTTGTGCAATGCTTGCTTTCGGAGTGACAAGATGACCACAGAGGTCCTTCCCTGGCACACTTTCTTTAATCACTCCTTTCTCACTGCTGTTTAAATTGAAACAAAAAAATCATTCTTTAGACTCCCTGAGAAGATTTCTGAGTCACCAGTCACAAGAGCATAATTTGAGAACCCCGTATCCACTAATTTAATGCCAAGATTCAGCATTTTGAGTCTCAGTGCTTCCAGCATTAAGGCTATGTCAGGGAGTAGTTTAAACATAATACTGCTATAAAACTGGGCTGAAATTTCTTTCTGGCAAGTTTGGAGCAGGAGATAGACCACATTAAATGAAGTACTAGGACTCACCTGCCTATACCCTGCCGGCTCTATCAAGTCCGCTAACTGAAGAGGAAGATTCTGTTGATATCTTTGAAAGTCAGAATGTTTTCCTCTTCTTTGCAACAATAATTCTCTGTCTTTCAATGAAAATGTAGCAATATAAACAGTGAAGTCCCAAAGGATGCCGATGCTTAGAGACAAAAAGTATCTCTTATCTTAAAAGACTGAGGGGTGGAAAGTCTCTGTTTAAATGAACCGAAAAGCTACTAGGATATTAGGGGAACTGAGGAAAACACTGCAGATGTTGGTATCGGGCTAGAAATAGTAAACAATTCATTTCAAACCATTTCAAATTTGTGCATTGGCTAAATGCATTTATCTTATGACAGCCCTAGGGATTTACCAGGTATAAAATCACAACCTCAATAGCAGCGTCTGTCACATACTCACTAAAAATACAGTAGCTATAAACTTCATAAAAGCATTATGGGATCTGGTTTTGAAGCCACTAAGAGTTTTTCCAATATTAAGGATTTTGGGATGTTATCTTAATGAAAGACATAATAGAAATTAAGGTTTTAAAAATATTAAAAAGTCAGCAGTACACTGGAGAAGTGCATAATGTCGCTGCCTCTGGGGGTCCTTTAAAAACCCAGAATGTTTCCAGCATTAACAAGGAACAGGAAAGATTGGTCTGGTAAACAAGAGATTCCTAATCCTCAGTAGAGAATGAAAAAGACTCCTGCATATATTGTTTTTGTGTTTAGAATCTTTGCTTAGCACATGTGAAATTGTTCTATCAAAGCACCACTGAAAATAATTAACATAGAAACTACAATTAATACATCTGCATTAGCTTCTCTATTGTAGTTTAGAAATGCAAGAAAGACATTATCCTTTTTTTTTATAAAAAAGTAATTTTGGTAGTCAATAAGACTGCCATTGACCTTTTCCTTGAAAGCAATGGATTTAACCATCTATATCTTTTATGCTCTGTGAAAAGAGATGTAATATCAGCAGAACTTAAAAATTCTGGTCTACACAATGTCTTTTATCATAGCATCGCTAGAAATCCTGGGGATGAATTAGACAGAGTAGACTTGTGTTTCACATAGATATAATTTCCAATCTGAAAAATAAATCTTGGGTTCTGATTTTGTACAAGAATTATCTACAAGGTAAGCTAAATAATTGGCCAAGTGCCCTACCTCTGACTGATGTCAGTCTCAGATCCTTCAGTGTAAAGTCACCAAAACCACTATGGTGGGAATCAAGAAATATGCTCTCTGTTGTAGCAGCCCATAACCCGTGAACTATGGACTGCTGGTCATTCATACGGCATCAGAAGGCAGTCTCCAAAACGAAAGGAACTTTTCCTTGTTTTCATAAAACTGTATTCATACATTATCATATAGAAGAAAGCAATCATAATGAAGCTGAAATAGAAGTAATAAACTAACGCTGACTTATAATATTTTTTCCTAGCTCTAATTGTTGATAGTCTGCCTGCACATTGAAGTATAAGCATTGATATCTTTTGCAGTGTTTTTATTTTGCCCTTCAGAACTCTAGCTGCTTGCACCTCCCATATAATTCCTCTTCTTTAAGTTTCCTAAATTTGCAACTAACTTAACGTATAGATATACTCTGATCATCTTATATACCTGTGTGCATGCACGTGAATATGTATAACATGTATTCAACTGATCTTGCATATATATTGGTCACACAAATTAGGAAATGTCATGGCTTTTGTTTCTCTGATGAAATACCTTTCCTTTATTTGGAGAAAGTTTTTTAAAAATTATAAAAATTAAAGACGGAAAATAACCCAGAAGGAGTTATTTTTTCTTAGTATTTTGGATGAAGGAGGAAATGTCATCCTTAAATTTATTGATTTCCTTCAAAGGGAAGGCTTTGCCAAAATGCACGAAGGAAGGAAAACAATCTGACATATGTACTTCTTGCGCCAAAGTCCTCAGATCAATTACTGCAGAGACAATTAAAGCCTTGAGATAACTACTGCTGGAAAGCTGAGCCTCAGCCACTGAGATGCCAGCCCACTTCAGATTTTCCAGGTCAAAATTTGTCCTTTTTTTTTCTGTCGGTCAGTAATGGAGAGACGTAGCTGTCAGATGAGCCTAAAAGGGACCAGTGCAGCCTTTAACCATAAGGGACTCTGCTGACATTCTGCTTCCACAAGCACCTGTTGTGAAACACAGCATTCACAGAAAACTGTGAATTTAGCATGCATAACATAGAGAATATGCTCAGAAGAGAACCTGGGCTGGCACATTTGCAAACACCAACTTAAATATTGGACCTTACACTTCATACCAAGCCTGTACATCAAGAGTGTGGAAAGTGCTAACAACTACTATAGCAAGTTTCAGTCACAGACAAATCAATACTGTAAGGTGAACATGACATTATCTGTTTGACAAATGCTCGTATGATTATTACTTGCTTTGCATTAAATTTTAGAGATTCCTACGGAGAAAGGCCTGCTCTGTCACAGAGGCTTGTTGTAAAGATGTGTGAGCGACAGCTCCTTTCCTACACAGATTATTGTCTAGCTGGACAGGGCAAAAGGAGAGGACAGGAAGGAAAGAGGAAGAAAGTTGTGAGTCGTTTGAAGTAATTCCTCAGGTCAGTTGAACAGTTGAGAAATTGTTAAGAGCCGGTTTCCCACCACGTTCCCTCCACGCTGCTGCTCAGCTGGTGGCCATAGCTCACCCGCTGTGGCCCCCCGGACGGCCCCCCGCCCTCCCAGGAGACGAACAGGGCGGTGGGCTAGGCCAGAGGCTCGGCGGGATGAGGGGAGCTTCCTCTGCGGGAAGCTGCAGGAGAGCAGACTGCTTCCTCGGAGCCGCAGCTAAGGCTTGGTATAAATCACACTGCTGCGGTGTCTAAAAATGCCTGACTGGCTGGGAAGACAGCCTTCAGGGGACTGGGGCAATGTGTTACCCCAATCAAAAGTTTTAAACTTTTAAGCCCCACTGCCTTACAAGCCCTTCATGTCAGAGAAATGCACAACTGCAGGTTTTCAGTTTTCAGAACGTCTGCTGAGAGAACAGATTGTTTTAAAAAAAATTTTCCTCTTTTGGGGCGGAAGGCCAAAAAAGTAAAGCAACATGAAGGAAGTTCAAGAAATAGTCTTGTTAAATATCTTAAATTTCTGTATCTGGAAATATCTGTGCAACTGGAATTCTGAGTTACAAAACAGCACTGCATAGTAAAATGGCCGTTCTAATATTTCTGTTATCTTTAGCATTCACCTTTTGCAACTAGTGAATTAACCTCACAGGCTCAGACATAAAAGAGCAGTCATTTTGTAAGTTTTGTTCCTCAGGAGAAATATATAATTAAGATGGTGAAAATATACTCTGCACTGCTATAGTATAACTGCATCACAATCAATCAGAAACAGAGGTATATGAAAGGTTCCTATACGGATTTCATTATACTACTCTCAAACAATAAATAAAAATGAGAGGCTTAAAGGAATAAAGCAGCTAGAATTAATTATGTGTCAGATACTGAGGAATTTAATCTAGAAAATTGACAGAAACTTGCTTCGAATATATGAATCATTGCACAGACTAAAAAATGAATGGACTGAAAGACTCCAAATAGTAGATGACAACAGGAGGAGGTTAAAGGGAACATCAGTTCAGTCTCGTTGTACAAGCACTTTGTTTTTACAATTTCTTCATTGTCAGAAGGGTGGGATAAAGATTTTTTTTTTTTCTATTTTAAAAAATGACGCTGATAGAAAATTTCAAAGAAGAAGAAACTGGAGAAATTGGAGTGTTGACAAATCTGCTGCTGAAGTTTGCTGATCTGGCACGCTGGCAGAGCTGCAGTTCGCACTACTTACGCTGGTGCCAAGGTAAGCAGCATTGAACGGTTAGAACTGATAAAACCTCTCAGAAAAGACGACAGTGCTAGAGGTGGGTGAAATCCTTTTCTGCTTCAGATGGTCTGGCTTGGCAATTTAATTCGAAACGGGAGTAGAAGAAACACAGCTTGGTTAGAACCCCAGGCCCAGATGGCTGCACGACGTCAGCGGAGCTGCACTCTCCATGTTCCACTCTGGCCTTCTGCTTCGCAGATCCCACCTTTTCCACAGGGAGCCGTGTTCTTAAGGAAAACTACATGTACTACTCAATAAAAATTGCATTTTCTTCTGAGTGAAGGTCTACAATGGTGCTTTCCAGTATTTTTAGTCTATATTTTATTTCCAGTAGTGAAAAATTCCTAAATCTTAATTGAATACAAGACTGCCAAGGTGTGGGTTGCTTTGAGGATGGTTTACTTTTTGAAGTGCCTCCCCAGTAAATGTCACCCTTGGGTTGAGAGCCTCATTCCTCCAGTGAGCTGTAGATCACAGGCGTTGGCTGAGAGGAGTCTATCACAAATAGGCATGTCTTAACAGTCTACGTATTTTCTGCTTAGGGACGCACTCCTGAATGAGGCTCTCTAAGTGACTGAATGAAGGTGTTCTTGCAAAGAGCCTTCTTTTTATAACTTATTTGTAAACTAGTGCTGTAGAACCCAAGCCACAACAACAGTGAAATGAACCTGTTACTTAACCTGGACTAAAATATTAGGTCTAGCTTCTGTAAATGTGCCAGATTAAGCACAGGCACTTCAACAGTGCTACTCACAGAATCACAGAATCACAGAATGGTAGGGGTTGGAAGGGACCTCTGTGGCTCATCTAGTCCAACCTCCCTGGCGAAGCAGGGTCACCCAGAGCAGGCTGCACAGGACCTTGTCCAGGCGGGTCTTGAATGTCTCCAGAGAAGGAGACTCCACAGCCTCCCTGGGCAGCCAGCGCATTCAAAACAGTTAAACAGAGAATCATATATGCAAAAATTATAACAGATACCAGAAACTATTTCATCATCTGATATAAATTACTGCCATTTTAATATGCTTTTAAAAATAACATTATTATAAGTAAGCCTGAAAGCCACATTGATTGAAAGATTTGATAAGGTGCTTATCAATTTAATCAGTGCAGTGTTAGGTAAAGTCAGCATAACATGCTTTGCCCACTTCGTTCTTTCCATCACCCCGTTCATAAGAAAGCGATGCAGATGGCTGAATGTAGGCTTCTAACGTCATTTTGGTATCTGAGGTATCGCTTGGGAGCGTCAGGCATGACTTATGACCTACAGGATGCTTGGACATTTCTAGGGTGCAGCTGGAGGCCGGACGGAATACCCTTGAAAGCTGAAAATTGTCTTAGAGACTTATGTCTGGAGGCTGAATTGCTTCCTAGGCCACTTTCATTTGTTATTTGATCTTGCGCATGCCACTGACAGAGCAAAAACTTTTCAGACAGAGGAGGGGTGAATCACAAAAACCAGCAGCCACATTTATGCAATTTTCCTATTAGTTTATCACTAACATAGTCATACAGCAAACAGTCTTTTGTACAATTATTCACCCGCTGTCTAAAAATGCTTCACAAAAGAGGCAGCGATCAGTTATAACTGGGTAAAGCTACCACTTTGTATAGCTACTTTGTACTTCAGAAATGATGACCGGTTTGTAGATGTCTATGTAATATTTTTATTGTTTATGTAGATACAAAATTAGCCACAGTCCTGACATGGAATAGGTGTACAATTATCTAAACTAATTACTTAGATCTGACTGCTGTATTCCGAATTTTTACAGAACTGCTCTGGCATCTAAAGCTCCCTCAGTAAAGCTAGCTGAATGTCCCCAGCCCTTCTCCCACCCAGAATTATTTTTGTGTCCTCAAAGAAAATTTGAGGTCTTTTTTTTATAAACTACCAATTTCTTATTCCTGTTAATCAGACACGACAAGGTAATAAAGGGGCAAATAATAGTGCCTGCTGAAATAGTAGCTGTACCTTGCGGTTCCTACATGAAGTAGACTTACCATGTGTAAAGGATACAAGAAAATGTGAAATCCAATTATAGCATTTTTTTCTAAGTACCTACTAAAAATATACATAATTCTTTTGAGGCCCCTGTTTGACACTTCTTCGGTTGGCAAGAACAACAGTGACAAAACCAAAAATATTTGCAATCAATACATTTCTTCTTTTTGTTTGTTTGTTATTGCAAAAATGAAACAAAGCCTAAATGCCTACCTGTATCCTCAAGTGGGAGAGACCTACTTTCAAGTCCCTGCTGCAATGAATATTTAATCATTCTTACAAAGCGGAAACCCTTCAAAGAGGAAGACTGCAGGAGGGAGGAGGGCATCCCAAGAGTAACGAGTAGCCTGTTGCTCAGACCACTTTACTAGGAGATCTGAAGCTGGTACTTTTTGTGGTAAAAGCTTTGGTTTCAAAAAATTCCTGGCCCTGTTTAATTGCATCTCCTGGGGTGTAATTCCCGAAGAACCTATGTATTTTGATCTCAAGTGATTTTGTCAGTTGTTCACACTTCACAGATCCCTTGTTGTATACTTTGCTAAATGATCCCCACTTTCTTTTCAGGTTAAAGCGAGAGGGGGGTTTGTTTTGTTTTCGCCATTCCTTTGCCCTTAATAGTGAAGAATGTAGAAAGAATACTTTAATTCTCCTTTTTTTTAAAAAAAAACCATAATAAAGAACTCTTGGAGGATGGGTCCTTTACAAAGAACTACATCCCTTTATCTAATTTCATGCTATTTCTGTCTGTAGCTTTCTTCCCATGGAGGCTCTGAAGGAGCTGGGATGCTTGTATCCATCACAAAGCTGAGGATAAGTGAGGACGGCTCTGTAAAGTCACCCACGCAGGAAAACCAGCGCATCTTCCAGGGCTCCGGGTGAGCCTCCAAGCAGCCGTCCACCAGCTGCTGGATTTACGGCTGCTTTTGCTAAACTTGGCTTCAGTGGCAACTGCTGATTCAGCAGTTGAATCAGTGACTGGGAGCTGCAAATACAGTAGGTACATAATAAAACCGTGAAGGAATGTATGTAAGGCACTTAACAGTTTTAGGGTTTGGTTGTGTTTTGCTGTTTTAAATGTTTGTCTGTTGACTAACTAGAGGAGTCCTTCCCTTTTGTTGCTGGTGGCATTAGCTATAACCTGCTACTTGTGTTCACATTCCCAAATGTCTCCCATGACTTGACCCCATAAACAGTCAATATTAAGTGAAGCTCAGTTACTTGAATGATGTGAGAAAAAAGATAAAAGGGTGAAATCCTGGTAACAAGTGAATTTTCATCCCAAATTATAAAGCCAAATGAGGCCAAGCTGATATCACCTCTTGGAAGGTGTATTCATGACTTTTTTCCCCCTCTATCTCACAGTCACTGGTACAAAGGAACGATATGTCAGATAGTTATCAGATCCCAGTCATCAGTACTTGATGCTATTTTAAACTTAACCACGTGAGAAAAATGGTTAAAAATAAAAATACAGCCTTTTTATTCTTCTCTAAATGTTCTGTTCAGTTCTTTATGCTCTAAGAGAATCACAGACCCATCTATAAATATCTAACCCAGATCCACAATTGCTTGTTAAAAAGAGGGTGTTTGGTAGAAAATTGAATGAAATACAAAATGTCTTTTATTATATTTTTATTACAGACCAGATGTGGCCTCTCAATTTACCCTCTATCATTTGGAGATGTACATTCACCAAGAACATTGCATGTGTGCATATAAATATTTTGATGTTGTCATGGTATACTAAAGGGTAATTGATTAGAAAAATCCCTATGGGATTTTCCACTTAAGAGCACATTTCTGGTTTAGCACTATTGTCTTCAAGCTAAACATATATGAATGCCTCTATTTTGATTGATCCCAAACAGAAAGCAACAGTAAACAAGCAAGCATTTGGCTTTCGGTCAGTGAACAGCACTGGCAAGTCATGTGAAGCTTGTGCAGTTCAGGGTTCCAATAAGCTGCACACTAGGTGTTACAATTCAGCTGCCAGGTGCTGCTCCCTTCAAACTGAAACCTGCTCTGACATGGGAAAAAAATGGTGACCTGCCTGGCATGGCTGAGGGAGCAGGAATTCTGTCAGATCATTGCAGTTCTCTCAAATTACTGTTTACTATTTCCAGGCAAAAAAAAAAGTAATGCAAACTATTCACTTTCAATATGTATTTGTGTGTTTTCAATCTACCCATGTACAAAGAACAACATTTAGAGTACTGAACTAAAGAACTATGTTTTTATATGCCATTTGACTTCGGCGTTTAATCACCTGTATATGCCATTTTGAGACGTATATTTCTCTTTAAATTCCTGAGGGAGCTTAGCTACATGTAGCGCAATCAATGCATGCTGAAAGTCTCGGTTGGAGAACTTCTGGATTCAGGACAAGATGAGATTGAAGAAAGCTTAGACATATCTGCTGATTTATTCTTCAGATGAGTCGGGTTTTAACTCTGCCATTAATCAACAGCAAGCTCCCATACTGTGGTGTTGAAATAATAACACCTAAACTCCTCAGAGAAAGACCTGTTCCCTTACTCACATTCTGCACACTCGTAACTCCTGACAAAACGTGATCTACAGTGAGGTGCGTCCCTCACAGCTGTAAGAAAGAAAGCATTTTGTTCTATCAATTGAAAATCCCGACAAGAGATGAAATCTGCAGAGAGCATGTGAACGATGATCTTCCTACTCAGGATGATGGTAGTTGATGCTGTTAGTTCTGCCAAAGTTCGTTAATGTGTGGAAGATGCCTATTTCTCACATATGAAGTGCTATACTGAAGCTACATGTAATGTGACAGTTTCTATAGTAACTACTTCTTCTTTATGGAAGAGCAGATTAAACCTGTACACCTTGTTATTGTTCTTTTATCCTATTATCTAGACTATTCAGTCAGTTACCACAGATACAATCTTTTATTCTATTCCCTTGCCAGCATATCAGGGATTTATGCAACTGCAAGTAAAGAGCACCTTTGAAAAACAAAACACTCCTACAATTTAAAATTGGCTGCTATCTGATCATATAAATGCATCAAAAGACACACGTGCAGATATGTTGAAAGCTAAAATTTCAAAATAAAACTGTAGAGATTATCTTTTTTATTAAAGCAGGGCAAATTCCTGATTTGAATATTATAATTTTGCTGGGAGAAGAGCGCAATTTATGTATATGACATTTCTTTTTTAAATGCCAGGAGTTTACCAGAACAACTGTGCCAGTCTAGGTGTACTGGCAAACTCCCTAGCGTGAACAAGACCAACGATTCATTACTTTCAGGAAAATACCCCTCACAGGGTATACTGATTCATGGCTTTTATTTCTGTGCAAGAAAAATCATCTTGCAACATTGTGCTTTACACTAAAATATTTCATTGTTATAATTCATTGATGCTACGGCTCTGCTGATAATATCAGTACTGGAAGTGATATTATTTACAGGAATCAGATGGTTTCTGCGCTGTATTATGTCAGCCTTATTGTGGGAAAAATGCCTGCATTCTGTCTGTGTCTGAAAGCCTCTGCTGCCGTCTCCAGCAGGAGCGTAGCAGTAACGAGTCAGGTTCACAAAATGAGAAGTGTAGGGGAAAATCACAGCTATTTGATCAAGGCTGCGGATCCAACAATGCAACTAGTATTGTAGTATGGCCAAAGGGAAACGAACACTAGGAAAAATGTAAAATATAAAAAGGGTAAATCTACTAACGAGGTGAAACTAGAATGATACTCATCATCACTTCAAAAAAGCTCTAGTAAATTACACATGCGCAAATGCAATAGACAGGAAAAGAGAAAGGCAGAAAGGGAAGAGCAGAAGAATATCTGCGCCCGGTACCGAGAGCAGCCGAACGATGGAAAACGCGGAATGCGCACGGTGGATCAATTCCGTGTCACTGAGCCAACCGCCTCGCCTCCTCCACCCGCGACTGCATGGCCCCAGCACGTAGGCGGCTCGTCCCCGCCGCCCCCGGCCCGCGAACACACGCCTCGCGGGGCCGCTGACACCCCCAGCCCCGCAGAGCCGCGCACCGCACCGCGGCAGCGCAGCGGGCCCCGCACC
>Ga0065711_1010893_pt1 | contig 16312 bp, 10 predicted proteins | sample Hoacrofraction12_FD_59098 | JGI IMG/M metagenome (GOLD analysis project Ga0065711, IMG submission 59098) | Hoatzin crop microbial communities from Cojedes, Venezuela - Epithelial fraction 12 v2 (version 2) | ecosystem: Host-associated > Birds > Digestive system > Esophagus > Crop | place...
TCTCCAGAGAAGGAGACTCCACAACCTCCCTGGGCAGCCTGTTCCAGTGCTCCGTCACCCTCAGAGGGAAGAAGTTCTTCCTCATGTTCAGACGGAACTTCCTGTGCCTCAGTTTGTGCCCATTGCCCCTATTCCACTGAACTCAAGTAAAGGTTTTAGAATATGATCCTGCTTCTGCTAAAGTTGGTGGTTAACTTCTCCCTGCGGAAAGCTCACTCACAAATATTTGATATAGGACAACCCAACACTTTTTCAGTAAACCAGAATAGCAAAATAAAAGAAACTAGATGAACAGAATGTGGGTTGCCATATTCAATTCTGAATGACAGGCTGGAGAGCCCACAGTACTCACAGAAAAGATTTCTGCTACAGTGTTAACACTTAAATGGTAGAAATTTCAAATATCCACAAGTACTTATGATTCCTTCATCAGAAATTTTCATGTTGTATCATATGTATTTGTATTTACTTCACTAAACCTATTTAGTCAGGTATCTTCATGAGGATGACCAAAGTGTTTTCTCTCTTTCAAAACCAAGGTAATTAAAATGCAAAAATCATATTAATACAGTGTTCAGAATTTAAAAGTAAGTTGGGAAAGCACTCAAAGTGATAGTACCCATAGCAACCAGAAGTCATTCACATTGCAAATGAAATGTTTGAAAACTTAACTAACTATACATTACTACAAAATACTTCACATGTGCAGGGAAAAGGAGCTAGTTTCTGTAAGAACTTCAAAAAGAGGTTGTTTTTAAGATCAGAGGACTCCAAGGAAATATAATCCGCACCTAAATGTGCACCAGCAACATGCACTTGCAGCCCAGAAAGCCAACTGTATCCTGGGCTGCATCAAGAGAAGCATGGCCAGCAGGTCGAGGGAGAGGATTCTGCCCCTCTGCTCTACTCTCGTGAGATCCCACCTGGAGTACTGCGTCCAGCTCTGGAGCCCCCAACATAAGAAGGACATGGATATGCTGGAGCGGGGCCAGAGGAGGGCCACGAAGATGATCAGAGGGCTGGAGTACCTCTCCTGTGAGGACATGCATGCTGAGGGAGTTGGGGCTGTTCAGCCTGGAGAAGAGAAGGCTCCGGGGTGACCTTAGAGCAGCCTTCCAGTACCTGAAGGGGGCCTACAGGAAGGATGGAGAGGGACTTTTCACAAGGGTGTGTAGTGATAGGACAAGGGGGAATGGCTGTAAATTAAAAGAGGGCAGATTTAGATCAGATATTAGGAAGAAATTCTTTACCCTGAGGGTGGTGAGGCACTGGCACAGGTTGCCCAGAGAAGCTGTGGCTGCCCCCTCCCTGGCAGTGTTCAAGGCCAGGCTGGATGGAGGTCTGAGCAACCTGATCTAGTGGAAGGTGTTCCTGCTCACGGCAGGGCGGTTGGAACCAGATGATCTTTAAGGTCCCTTCCAACCCTTATCATTCTGTGATTCTATGATTCTATATACACACACATATAAAACGCAAAAGGTTTATAGCTAAGTAATGCTTTGATTCTGAAATCAAAGAACAGCTGTCAGCCGTAAATCAGTCCTACAATTTTCCAAGCACCACCAGCTATTCTAGCAGATAGAGGGAAACAGAACAGAGCAATAAAATCTGGATCTTTTCAGTCCATGCTGGAATTGCCATTCTTCATCGACTCAAGCCTTTGACAGCCTGGGCCTCTCATTATTAAATGAATGGCAACAGTTTTTTTGGGGGGGGATCTTTATTATGCTTAATGCCTTCCACGCAATGCTACTTTTCAGTTTCATCTCAAATGCAGTTTGCACTAGTCAAAAACTAATTTGAAGTCTTTCATTGGCCACTTCTTTTATTCTCCAAGTAGTTTCTGTAATCTTTCATCAATGTAGTATTAACCTTTCAAAGTAAGTACAATTGGTTTGATTCCTTTCAGTAGGAACATTGAATCAAAGGGCTTGGAATGACTACAAAAATGGCTAATACTGATAAGAACTTGAAAAAGGCTACTGGAAGCCATTGCTGATGTTACATTATCTAAAGGTACAACCAAGTCTCCCCTCACACTGTCTGAGCATAGCGTACACATGCATACCAAACACTAGTTGACCAGTAACTCTGAAAACAAACTTGTAGCTAACTGTGCCTGTCTAAAGCTTCTCTTCAGCTCCAGCCCAACCAGAAAATACAATGGCTAATACCTACTACTTAGGAAAGTAAATAAAAATTTACTGTTATGAGAGAAAATTCGGAAGCCTCAACTTCAGATAAAACTGTTAACTGTGAGAACTATTGCCAGTTTTACCGTGGTTGACATAAAGTGTCCTCTGACATCTAGTTGAGGTTATAATTTAATCAGCAGGTGCCAATTTGATAGTGCCAGTAATACTACATACACCTAAAAACTGCAAAACCCCATCTGCAAAGCACTATATTTCACAATTGTATATACTGCATATAAAAAGAAAACCAATCAAGGACAATAAAAAAGCTGATGCTATACCTCCATCATTTCCAACTTGTCAGGATACGCCAGGTCACCTGGAGCAGGTTTGTAGCCTGTGATATCAGTCTGAATGTAAATATGCGTCCTATAGACAAGACGCTCTTGGACATCTTCTAACATCTGCTTGACACCAGCTGCAAATGCACCCAGTTGTTCAGCTGACAAAGGGGAAAAAAGGGACAAAATTATTAATTTAATTACAAAACAACCTTATAGACACAAAAGTTTCAAGTATCACATACAGAACTGCCACAAAACTGGCTTGCTGCCCATGAAGTCAGACTATGTTTGGAACAGCAGCACGCACACAAGCTTGCGACAAACAAGGAATTCCTGAACTCCATACTGCAGTTGCTTCAGCTCCCCAGATTTTCATTAGACAGTGAAAATGAGATCTCACACTAATAACATCAGACGCCGTGCTAGAATTCAGCGTTCTAGTTATCTGAGACCTGGGTACATCGAGTGGCATTTCTGTCTGGACACCAAACCGACGTGCTTTCGTTCCATCACAGCCAACGCCTGCAGTGCGACTGTCGGGAGCTGGCAAGCTAACTCAACTACCTGCCTGCCAGAACAGACGATCCAAAGCAGCTCACATCCAGCTTAAGAACTATTCTATCAGCCTGAGTTTAAAAGTAGAAAGTCACTTCTTAAGATTACCTGAAAGATTATGTCACCAATTTTTTCCTCATTCCCAACAGTGTTACAATTCTACTTCCAGGAAAACAAGCAATTCTTTGTGACATTGGCACAGCTTCAGAGACAAAGCGCTATGCTGTGTTATGTACCAGCTACCAAGTACGATTTCTGTTTATCACCTGGTGCGAGGTTAAGACTGGGAAATTATTCCATTACGCATTGCTCATTTTAAGGAAATGAGATACGAGATTTTTTTCTGATGGTCAGCTCAATTCTGTAAGACTACAAGCTCTGAACACTTCCAAAACTCCAAACTGTCTACCAGCTATGTAGCTCCTCTGCTGAAGTTACAATATCTAGCCTGGGAAACACTGCGTCCAGGAGAATGAAAAAATCAGGTTTGAATTCCTTTGTTTTCTCATCACGTATGCAGAAAGCTCTTTCTGCAAGAGACATTTTAGCAGGGCCAAGTGAAGCAATTCATTCATTTGAAAAGTTCATTTGAGTCAATCCCGATGCACATATACGCAGTGGGTGGATGCTTGCTTGCTTTTGTACAATCTAGAGACAATAGGACTCTAAAACATCAGTATATTAATTTAAATGAAGATACACACAGACCCATAAACACAGACTTTTCTATTACAAATGAAAAAACATAATTTATTTAAAGTAACCTAAAGTCATCTTTGACATGTTTAAGACCCATTAGAAAGAAAAAAAAATCTAGGGATTTTTTTGCCTATGCCTATTTTTTGTCAGTTAAGAAGACACTTGAAAACAATCAGGTTCCATCCATGAGTTACCATTGTTCTGTACATGATCTTCAAGCATCTCATTTTTGAGAATCCCGCAGAGCTCAGAAAGTGTCTCTAAGTGAATGACATGGATGATCATTGGCCTCAGGACATCATACAGTGAAAGACACAACTTCTCCAAGAGTTCACTATGAACAAAAAAAATAAAACAAACCAAAACACTTTCAGGATCCTGCAATAGTAAAATAAAATTTTATCATAAACACGGATTATTTTATGGCAAAGTTTTTTAAACGGAGGATGAGAAAACAACACAACACGGTATCACAGAAGACTTAAGAAAGGACTGTTTAACACATGAACCCCTAATTTGCTACGAAGTCTTTTAAGAGATGCAGGATGCCAACTGCCTTAAATGGTGGTACAGCTTTGAATTCGTTTTAAAATATTAAAAAAACAAAAAACAACAACCAACAACTCAACCTGTTGCAAAGGGAAGACACTGCAAATGGTTTACCTGGCTTCTGTGTAAAGAAATACTCCTGCTGAGCTCAGAATCACACCCCCATTTTCCCCTTGAGAAAAGGCTCATCTGATTTCAAGTACTCAATAGTTTATTAGAACCAGGAGCACGCAAAGAGGGACACAGGAGGAGAAGCTTGGTAACCTTTTCTGTAACAGATTCCGACATTGCAGGGCACACTTTCCAATCTAACTGAAGTTACGCTATCAGTGCAATACGAAACATCAGAAATCCCACTTCAATGTATTTTTTTCTTTCCTGTTCAAAGTGATGCATATCTTGGTTAAGACACCAGCAGCATTCATTCTAGACCTTTTTGCCATTGTCAGTGCTCCCTTCACTAATCACAGATTGGCTAACAATGCTGTTGCCAGCAGATGAAAATTCAAGTAATTCCCCAGTTAGACCTGGAAATATAAACACTAAGAATATTTAAGTATTTATGGTGCCGTACTGTTGCTGAGTTTATTGCACTTTTTTTTTTTTTAATTCATGAAGAATGTCTGACAATAGGACAAGGACATTTCAGCTCCTTTCAGAGTGCGGACAAAACAATGTTCACAAAACAATGCTCACAGAAGACACTCTTGAATGTGTCTCTTCAGTTGTATTCTACAGCTTTACAAGCAACTTGATAAAACAGTAACTCTCAATGATAAAAGCAAAAACAAAGGAGAAAGTTATTATTAAATACAACACTCAACCTCAGATCTCTACTCTTGGCTACATTTTTGGTAAACACTTTTATCTGCACATAGACACTTAGCTATTATGTCTTCAGAGCACCTCAGCACTTCTGAAAAAAAACAAGGCTATTTATATGCAGTTAAGAAAAACCTAACACAGTAGTTACTACTTAAAATATTTTCCTCAAAATATTTTATTTAGATGTAGGCAAAAAAGGGAAGCAAGTTCTTACGAAAAGAAGTAACTACTTTCCGTTGAGATTCAAAAATAATCAGAAGTCTATTCTCATTCTTGGTATGAAGAGCAATAGTGACAAAATTTCTGTCTGATCAACCTTTCACACTGATTTCCATTGGGGATGTTTACTTCAGGATTTGGACCAAGATAGGTGAATTGGTCCTTAAGCCAATTTAGTTAGGTCGCCTCAAATCCTGAGCATGTCCTGCACGAGACCTCAACTTCTCAGAAAAAAGAAAGACTGCTACCACTCCAGCACTACNACTNCTTTCTAGNGAGGCTTTATGTGTTTATGGTCTTCCTTTAGCTTTAAAGGACAGGGAGGNTAGTGGGCAGTATTTTTTCCAGGTTACACTTCTTCAACTCAAGCTGCACNGGATTTTAAGATAATGCAGTACTCAAAACCAGTGTCTCNGTTATATTAACAGGAATACACTTTATTTATGAACTTCANAGCAAGGGAGCATGACCTGCCCAAATTTCAAAATTAAGTATTNTTATTAAAAACATACCAGCAAATTGAAGAAGGGGAATAATCTACTCAATTCCTCTAATGTTACAGGTCTGTTGTAAAAAATCTCACAACACTTCTATAATGTAATTACCACGTGAAGACAACCACCTGTCTCTTTTCTAGATCTAGGCAGGGCAGATACAGGTACTGTCACTGTCAGGTGTCCACTACCCTGCCTTCCATCCAGTCCACATACAGGCACATGCAAATATTTCTTGACAATAAGGGCAGTTCACCAACTCTAAATCCTTGATGAAAAATGGCTGGAGTACATCAGCTTAATTTCACACTTAGGTAAATGAAAAGCACTTCTGCAACTGACTGTGCAAACCATTGGCATAGAGGCAGTACAAAAACAACTGAGAGCTGCGGCACTGTAAACTTCTACAGCGATTTCCAAAGCAACCATGTGTCTATCTCTTTCAGACCATCTACAGAGCATTTACATTATTCAGATTATTTATGGTGAATGTAAACTATCAGCTTTGCTTGAAGAAAAAAGAAAACAAAAGAAGATCAAATTCTGATGCATAAAACGATTAAGGCTTTTTTTTCTTGCTGGTGCTTACCAAACCACTTCAACACAACCCTATCTGCCATATCACATTGTCTGCTATATCACAGCATAGTAAATACAACACGCAGTAAAACAAAACCAGCATGTACCACCTACTCCAGTTTTGGTGTTGGTTTTGTGAAGAACTCATTGTAAAGCTGGTGTTCATCCTGGCATACATGGACCATAAAGGCACAACCACTTCGTACCTGCATTCATCGAAATACAAATACTTGATTATTAAATTCTTTTCCTTACATCAGTACCACAGGAGGTACTACAAACATTATACATTATATCATTATACTATATATTGCATTATTACTACAGCTATGATTAAATCAAAGCTTTGCAAAATTCAAAGTTCTTGAGATCAACTATAAAACTACAGTCTGACAAGACGTTACGAGTGAAATAAAAGCTCACTGTGCAACTTCTGTCCCTTTTTGTTTCGGAAGAAATTTAAGTAACCACATTTTATGCTTTTGCAAAAACCCCTTTGTGAGGTTTGCAGCAGAGTGGATTTTTTTATGGAATAATCTTCCACAAAATATGCATTACTTGAAAATATTAACACAATTTTAATGATTCAAAACCACAAAAGTAACAATTCTACACGTAAACGACTGAATTAAGTAAGGACATTTACTTGGGGGAGGGGGGATTAAAACCTAACAAAAACCCCACAACAGACGGCTACTTTACCTACCAGAGCACAATGATCTCTGTTGTTCTGACTGGTTAATTCTGCAACAGTGCTAGCGATACTTGGACCAAGCAAAAGCTCCCGCTGGTCGAGGTAACACTGATGGATTTCATTGAGAACTTGTTGATACCTAGCCAAGAAATTAAAACAGCAACTCCATCTGAAGCTCATCTTCTGGTAAACATAAAATTCATTCTAATACTCTCTCTCAGGTCTACATGATTTCAATTTCTAAAACTTTCTTTTAAATGAATAATGTGTCAAATAGTATTTAAAGAAAAGTAAATATTCTCACAACTTAAAATAGTTGAAAATAAATTATGTAGACATACTCACTCTGGCATTTTTTCAGTTCTTTGCTCTACTTGTTCAATAAGAGTCTACTCAATAAAAAGAAAAAAGTATTATCAGCAAATTATTTTTTCTAATAATTGGAAAATAGCTTGCAGTATTTTTCCAAGGACACAATATGCAATCCTTGGACATTCACACTTGCACAATATGCAATCCTTGCATTCACACTACTAATAAATTCAAACCCCATTTCCATAGCTTCCTTTTCCATAGTTAGTTACCAGACTACTTACTCTGACTTTGGGAGCAGCTGCTCTGAATTTTACATAAAATAGCGTGAAGGCATTGTCAGAATTTGGCACAGCTGAAGGATCCTGAAAGAAGAGATGAGTAATTGATTAAAAAGGAAAATACTATATTTGGCTTCTAGTATTTAATGGCTGAGATAATTAGGCTCTAAAACAGGGTACTGGTTCTTTACATTTATACTTCCAGTGGGATGGGTCGTTGCCACTTTCCACGTAGAAAGGCATGCTTGTTTCAGAACTCAGATAAAGCCAGATGGAAGAACAAAACCCAGAACAAAAGTTTCAATCAACAGTCTCCACAGCAAAAGTAACATCTTCAGTAATTATGGCATTCTCCACCAGAGAGAACAATTTTCTCTGGACCTGCCACAATAGTACTGATTCTTGATTCTTAATCTGTAGTACTAAAATGGAACAAAATTTCCCTTTTACCTGCCAGTCCCAGGGCAAAGAAGCTGAGTTTAAGCTCACATTCAAGATTCAACTGGAATGTCAAGTTCTGAGGCAGTTCCCCCTGCTTAGCTGGGCAGACGGCTTCAATTTAGACAAATTCTAGCACTAATGAAGCAGAGCTGAGACTCAATTTAGCCACCAGGGTTTCTCCCCCTTATCCCTACTGATGACTTAGAGAGAAGCAGATGGCCTTCCCTTGAAACTCGTTGGGGACAGGAACACGCTTCCACCTTCCCCACCTCCTACTTTCACCCCTGGGAGCCACCTGACCATCCTTCTACAAACACAGATTAAAGTCCCCAAACACTCACGTGTGAGGAGTAACAAAGAACATCTAGATCTCATCAGCCCCTTACCAGTCCTGACAAGACCTCTTGTTGTGTTGCAATGGGAAATCTCAACACCTGATCACAACAAAAGACCACTGTTCCAGTACTGCACTTCTAGCAGAAGCAGACACTACAAGTTTCAGAGAAATATGCAAAACATTCACAAAACCCCCATGCAGATGGGAAGGAGGAGGTCACCTGACTCCTGGAAGAGGTCTCCTTCCTGACTTAAAACTACTAAGCGGCAATTCAGATCCAGAAATGAGGTTTCACCTCTTTCTGCAGACATGTTTATTATCAGAGATGTTCAGTTCTGCTTGAATTCAGCTCAGTTGTGGCAATCCGTCAGCATCAAACCAAGCTACAATACTTTTTTTAAATGAAAAGTAATTTTGTAGCAAATACGAAAAATGTTCAACACCACTTAACCAAGATCTTCACCCCAGGAGTAACCTTTAGCAAGTTTCCGTGAACACTGTCTAAAATCCCTTTCTTCATGTCTGAAAGATGCTAGAATTGAGAACTGACAATTTCATTGGTTATCCCTCCGGACACCAAGTTTGACTGTAACAGGACTGAGCACAAGGCATACAACAATTCACTGGAGAAAAAAAGTGGGTAGAAAGAGACATTCCCACCTCCTTTCTCCTCTGCCAAAATCTTGCAGCATGAGACTATTAACATTTTAATGAGACAAAAAAAACTCCCTACTCACCTTTAAGCCTAAATCCCACAGAAGCAAGTGGAAGTAAAGCACCTAACTCTTCCCTGTGACTCTGAAACATCGCCGTCAACATTCTAAAACTGCCAAAACCAGTACTAGGAACCTGTCGCGGTTACTCTCTGCAGCTACACAAAGCGGTGCAGACTTACCAAAAAGAAATATTTAGATGACCAAGAGTGCCCAAAATATTTACTGGAATACAATACTGAAAGATTCATGTCATGAACTCAGAGTTGTGCTTAACAGTTTTCATTCTATGACACCCAGCTCCTGTATTCACAATTATTCAATTATTTCCTGCAACCTCTCTCTCCCCGTCTCCAACGATCCATCTCCAAAACAGACCCCCACAGCACCCGTGTTTCTCCTGTGCACCCTCCCCATTCGGCAACACCGACAGCAGCATGCGCTGTAGCTGATTCAGAGCTGCAGTGCACAAACTGGTTCAGGAAAGCATGCTGTCTGGCCAGCTGGCTGCTGCCTCTAAAACTCAGTTGTTAACCCATCCCTGGCCTTCACTGAGGTTACTGTTCACCCACCTCAAGTCACTTACTTCACCTTCTTCTATTTCTACAATTATTACTGTTTTTAAATCTTTTGGATCACTAGGTCTCTGTCAGATTCATCTGAAACTCGGATAATCTACACAAACACTGTGGTATAGGACTGACCTATTTTCACACAAAACTGCTGACACCTCCCACACTCAAAAAAATAAAAAAAAAAGGAGAAGAAAAGAAAACTGTATAGTGTTACAGTAGACATTTCAGCACAGCTCGAGTTACCACTTACTGATTCACCTTACCCTTTTCATTAACTGGCTTGTGAGGTTCTGTAGTGTATTCACAGTGTATGTCTTGATAAGGTGCATAGCTTTAGAAAGGCATTGTTTAAATTTAATCAAATATACAGGATAGTCTTTAAAATTGGGCTGAAAGGAATAAAAAAAAATATTTAAGTAAAAACAATAAGAGAGTAAAGATTTACCAAAACTAAAAATAGTCTTTTTACTAGCTAAAATGCTAATTTGTACAAACTAAAAGCAGTATTTTATAAAAATTAAGCAGCATATGAAGTATATTCAGTAAAATTTTCTTAAGTTTATTAACCTTCATCTTTGCTTGCTTACTGTATTTGGCAGAGTGAACATTTTATAGGAAAAGAAAAAAAAGGCACAAAAATAGTATGAAAACTTAAGTTTTGAAACTGTTAAGATTTAACTAAAACCAATACAGAATTACTTACATGCGCTGAAATATATGCAACACAATCATCAAGCTTCGCCAGCATGGGAATGAATCCCTCACTGTTCACGGACAGCGTAGGAGAATTCAGTTTCTTTGGAAAACAAGACAAAGTATCACTGTAACGAACCTAAGTAACTCAGTGTTGGCGACAAAGTTCCAAAGACCGGTACACTTTTATTTTCTAAGACTATTAACAGTGAAATAATACTTACTGTGTTGATGTTTTCTAACTCATTAAAATAAGAAAGTTTCTGCTGGATGTTTTCAGCCAGGTCAACAAGTTCTGACTATTAAAAACAATAAATAAAAGACAATCAGCAACCTAGCAAGGAGTTCAAATACCTATTTATATATATAAAAAATACACACGTAATTATTCAGCCTCCCATTCAGCTCCCAGGACACACCAGTGTTAACTAGCTCTAGATGACTTGAACCTAAGTACGTACAACAAAAGATGCACAATACAGCAGTGCTCTCTTGCTCTCTCTTATCAGAGAGACACATTACTCTCAATAATGTATTTAAAAACATATATTCTACAGGTTTATCAGCATTCCACAGATACTATTGTATACAAATAGCAGTGCTGTCAGCAGTATTGCAGAGAACTGTAGAAATTCAGGACTGGAGTCTTTAGAAGTTCTCCCTTGTCCTGTCATGCTAAAAAGACATGTTCATTATACCACTGCTGGAGCCATTCATGAGGAGAATGAAGGTATCTGGGAAGGAAGCTCATAACTTTAAAAAAAAAAAATCTTTCTTCTCACAATGACCAGCTCAAAATACTTCTGTAAGTGATATAAATTACTAATCTCAATAGAGCCTGCACTTGTCAGGCATCAGTTACAAAAGCTCTCCTCAGCTAGCCATCCTTCCGGATTAACGTGTGTATCAACACACACTGAACATTTTACCTCACAGAGCCTGACACCCGAGCTGCAAGTGAAACACACCAAAAACGAGGTCCAAAGCAAATGGAGGGACTGTCACCACAGCTCACAAGTCCTCCCAGTCTGAGAAAACGAAACTTCCGTTTATGGTGTCTTAGAAGTTTCCAGTAATTCTCCCATCAAAGACTACCTGCTCTTTCAAAAGTTGTTCACAGGCCTCATGCAGCGTTCCGGTCTTCGTGGACACAAAAAGATACTGTTTTTGCAGTGACTCCAGGTGCTGAAGGGCACTGTTCACATCGTTCAAGATAGCATCACACTGCTCCTGAAAGCCAGACAAGTAATCCCTCATCTGTCTAGAAAAAGAGAATTAACAGATAACAGAAGTAAAATTTCACTTTCTGTATTTGTTAGTCCAGCTGCCTGCGGGGACACTGCCACTACCTTTCCCTCTCTAGGAGTAAAAGGCCACTTGCCTCACGCAAGAGCGCGCAATAAGCAGATGTTCCGTGACCCGCAGAAGTAACAGAGCTATAGGGTTTGGCACAGCCACTGCCCTAGCTCCGTTTCCCCGACGTTCCCTATAGCAAGCCTCCTCGGAGAGCAGCAGCGTGCACCACAGCTAGGCTGCAGCACGCCAATTCTGTCTAAATGGACGGCGCAAACACAGCGACTGCTGCCGGCTGCCAAATTCTACCTGCCTTGCTTCCAAGAGGACTGTTAATTTGGGTCTCCTCTTGATACAATCTTCTGTTCCCATTTAGAAATCAGCTTTACTCTCCTGAAGTGTCTGAAATTGCCCAGAGGATTCAAAACTTACTGCGAGGACTGAAAGAGGCTTAAGTGAAACAGATCCAGTATCTAATGTCAGCAAGTTTGTCTAAGGCTCAAAGCAGATATAAACCCAAAACGATCACTAAACGTATGTCAAGCGTTCAGCTTGACTAAAACACCATTTAAAAATAATTACTCTCGGATTTCAGCTAAAACTTCTGGGGTCTACTTTACCACATACAAAGCAGCATGTACAATCACAACTCTCTGTAGTCGTGTGCAACCCTTTAGTGTACAACAGGCAAAGAACTTATTTTCCTCATGCTCCTCTAACCTTGTACAAACAATTACGTATCGGCCATCCTACAAACCGTCCTGCATGCATGGCACACTTAAGTATCTGCGTGTACTCTTATGAACACATCAACTGACAAAGTGCAAGGTGCTACTGTTTTGTTTTTAGGTTGCTAATGATCTGACCATGAGCTTAGTACATGTCTAAACCTCTGTTTTCAAGAACTGTCACGTCCTCAAATCTCAAAGAACCAAAGAAAAGCAGAGAAAAACACAAGACGGGAATACAGCAGCATCTCTTTGTGGACAAAGGCAAGTTTGTAAAGTTTCAAAACAAAGGTCAGTCTCTGTAAAAGCTAATTCGGCAGATTTGGCTAAGTCATTCGGCTGCACTTCAGACTTTTGAGGAGTAACTTCGAAAAGTCAGTGGGAAGGGGTTCTTCTGAGCCTGACAGAAAGGTCAGACAGACAGCAATAGATGAGAATGCCAAATCACAAAACCGGAGTTGAGCAAAGTGTCCAGGAATGCAGGGAACACAGATACCAAGTCACAGCCGTAGTCCCTGGTGAACCAAACGATGACAGCAGAAATGACTAGCAGCCACACTGCTTACACGGTCTCGCCCTCAGAGGATGCCAGTTCAATAGCAGCGGCAGTTGAAAAGGCACATGAAAGCTCTCAGACTGCCTTTGTCTACAGCCCTGTCCATAAGCCAAAACTAATATCAATCTGTCTTAACATACTGCACAGCTCAGAACAAAATCTGTGTCCCTTTTAACTGCTCCGCCACCAGGGCAACAGCCTTCAGGACAGGGGTGGGGCACACCGCCTCGGAAAGCTTCAGCTGTTCCACCACATTCCCCCGCTCCCCGCCAGCTGAACCTAAACGCCTGCTAACATTCTGTGGACAAGACGAAGTCCCTGAGGTTTAAAGTGCTTACAGTGAAAGGAACCGAGGAAGAACGCGTACCTGTACTTGGCACCTTCATCTTGCTCCATCTGTGTTTGTACCTGAGCAAACCAGGAGAAGAACTAGAAGAGATTTTATGGTGTGAATAACAAAGATGCCACATGCAATGCAATCAATTAAAAAAAAAAAAAAATCAGATCTATGAAATAAAGATGTCCTTTTGTGAAAAACAGGGATGTTTCAGAACTTAACTTTAATCACGGAAACAAACAATAACTCCTCATTGTAGGCCCCTTCCACCTGAAGCATTCTATTCTATTCCTCCACTAAATTTAAATGGTAAAGACTGAACTTCATCTGGTTTTATTTGCACAAGAACAAGGCTGTCACATTAGAAAGGGGGGGAAGGGGTGCAACACTGTTCTATGTTATGAACAACACCACCCTACTGAAGAGGTGCCTCAGCCTCACATCAGACTCCACCCAAAATGGGAAAAGTATGTCACTTAAGAGTTACAACTTCAAAGCATTTTTCTCCGCCAACTTTCTTCATGCATCTTGAAAACAGCCCAACAAATTTAACAAACCCACCAAACGCTAGGCAACTAACACAGAAACTCACAGAATTCTCTGACGAAGATTACCGCAACTTGGAGGTTATTCAGCATCACTTACCTGCTGGGCTGTTTCAATCCTTTCATCCTCCATGCCGAGGATGGCAAACCCTTTCAACAGGACATCCTCTGTGGATTCTGGCACCGCAGCCGTCAGCGTAACAGTCAGAGACTGGGATGTGAGGCTGCACAAATCTTCGATTGGAAGCTGCTCACAAAAACCCACAAAACTTTTGTTAGGCAACTTACTAAGAGTTAGTACATTCAGCTCAACTATAATGACACAATCCAAAGCATCAACTTTAGAAAACTACAGGCATCTACTTCTGAAGAAACAAGTGCAATGAACCTTTCATCCATCAATATGATAACACACCACCAACTACCACATCTATATATTCAGAAACACCTGGGGGTTTTTTTCAGTTGAAGTTAGAAAATATTGTATAGCATTTTATATAAGTACACGTCTGCATAAGAACGGAAACTGAGCGTAAACGTACCTGACACACTGATGAGCTATACTTTAATTTCCAATTTAACTGGTTCTATACCCATAGCCATGCACTAGAAAAGTTATCTGAGAATATAAGAATTCAGAATGCATGCAGAAGCAGAAGTAAATGCTACTGTTGTCTACACCACGTGGCAACACCACCGCACAGGAACTGTCAGATTTTTTTGCCACATATTCAGAGAAAATTCAAAACTTAACGCTGCCAGAATTTATTCAGGAAACAGTATTTCATGTTCTTTCAAATGCTTTTTAATGAAGAAGTCAAGCTAAAAAGAAATGTTTTTTTAGAAGACAAGGAATAGCTCTGCTGAAGGGGAATTACCGGCCACAACAACTTTATAAGCACAAAAAATATGGAAAAAAGTAACCTGAGAGAAATTGTATTTAAGTATGATTGAAGACTATTAATTAGCTTATATGGAAGAAATTAATTCAAGAAAACAAATATTGTTATATACTCTTCATTAGCGTAATACCCTTTTTAATTCACTTGACAAGTACAGTACGTTGTCTATTGCTGAGATCATCAGTAACATAAAAACAGAAAACACTACTCAAAAACAAACTGGTATCCCTCTAGAAAATTACTCACTCAATAGAATATTCCTTGCCTGGTAACACTAGTCTGGCAAAGAAAGAACTGTCGGGATTTCAGGTATCTGAGAAAACACAGATGAACCTGTTTTGTTCAACTTCCACAGATCTCTGCCTCTTGCCCCCCCAAAACAGGCAGGACACTGCCTGGGGAGCTGGGGTTTCTCTGAGGAAAAGGTAAGTCAGCCAGAGCCCGCTTTTTCGGAGCAGCTGAGACGCCGCTGTCCCAAGCAACTTCAGTAGGAGCCAAGACCGGCTGAAGTCCTCAATGTCTTGGCATCCCCGCTGTCCTGACTGGCAAATACGGTACCTGCCTGATTGCAAAGCGGGTTTAGATCCTTAAGAACATCCTCTGATAGCAGTACATCCTTCTACCGTCATTTTGGACGCCTGCCAGTATTTACTTTAGTACAACTGCAGACAGCTTGCACAGAAAGGAAACCAGGAAACACAAAATTAAATACGTGTGTTTCAGGAAGGAATTGCTTCGCCCCCTACCCTTTGCTATTTTGACCTTTCAGACACTTGCTGAGAGCCAGCTTTGTTGATTTTACACTACTGTATCTTGCGCTACGATCCTGTACAAATACAAAACCTCCCGTGAAAAGAGCAGTTAAGGAATGCAAACACTTCATTCCCTTTCCCTTTGCAGACAAGGGAGCACTTATAAATAGTCACCTCGCCAGAGCAGGGTATTGGATAACTGTGTGGCAGACCACGTCTTGATGGCAATGACAAATTATTCAGCTTTTTACCGCTGTTCCTGGTGAACACCTTGCATCACCTGTGAGTTTCACCAGGAGGTAACACCGGTGCCAGCAGCCGCGAACTGACGGAGACCGAACGCAGAGGACCCAACCCGCGCAACCCCGCCACCAGAGCTCTGCCTCTCCAGAGGACGAACTCTGCGGAGCGGGGGGGAAGCCCTGAGGCGTCTCGAAGGGAAGCCGCCCTCGCTGCCCGCCTGCCCGGGGAGGGGTGGGGGGGAACCGGCTGTGGGCGCAGCGCCTGGAACCGAGGGAGAAACCGAGGGAGGCCTCCGGGCCCGCAGCCCCGGCTCAACGCCGCGGAGTCCCATGAACACCGGGGGAGAGCGGCGGCCCCGCAGGCCGCAGCCGGCCGGGCCGGGCCGGGCCCCCACTCCCGGCCGCCTCCCGCCCTCCGGCCCGGGCAGCGCTGCCGCCTCACCTCGGGCGGCACCGGCAGGTTCTCGGCCGCCGCCTTCACCTCCAGCACCGAGTCGGTCTGCCGGTCGCTG
>Ga0065711_1012931_pt1 | contig 16312 bp, 13 predicted proteins | sample Hoacrofraction12_FD_59098 | JGI IMG/M metagenome (GOLD analysis project Ga0065711, IMG submission 59098) | Hoatzin crop microbial communities from Cojedes, Venezuela - Epithelial fraction 12 v2 (version 2) | ecosystem: Host-associated > Birds > Digestive system > Esophagus > Crop | place...
TAAATACTGTTGTGTTTACAAGCATCATAGATGTGAATATTATTCCCAAACTTTCAAACACAGAATACTTATAATACTATATAACAACAACCAGTAAAACAAATCATTCATCTCGGGGTTTGAAAGGCCACTCAAAGGTTGCATAAAAATACATTCTCTCCCCATCTCGTAGGCTAGTCCTGCTTCTCCAAGGAGTTTATTTACAAAGAGCCATCGTCAAACTCGCAGCCGCAGCAGGCGGGTTCACCCCAAGCAATAAAAATGAATTCACCCCAAGCAACCACTTAGAAAAAAAAGCTTTGTGTTCTCCAGCGGAGAGCACGTCTGGCAAACGCTCTGGTTCAAATCGGGATCAGTTCCACCACCGCTGGCTTTGCGCTCTGTCCCAGGCGCAGAGCACGGTGTCCTGCTCATCACCTCCTCAGCGTCCGGCACCCGGCGACACCGAACCGGCTCCTTCTCCAGAACTCGGTTTGCGACTGCAGCGTCACCACAAAACCCGCCCAGCTTCGGCGAGGCCGAACTGCCGGCGGGCCCTCGCGTCGGGGTTCAGGGGAGCAGTCCAGTGCTACGCAGACGCTTCCTCTGAAGAGGTTTGGCTTTGCAAGGTGCCCCGCAGAGGAACTCGGCCTTCCGCACCCTGGGCATGCTGCTCCTTGGGATGAAACGCCGAGAGTGTCCCGGCAGGAAGGGGCAAACCGTCAGGGCAGGGTGGATTTGTCAGATTGGGTTGAACCCTCTCCCTAAACCAGACACCAGGCTTCTTCACGCTGCCAGGGACCTGCCTGGTGAGCAGAGCGGGACCTCTAGTCTGGAATCTCGCCCCTCGTCCTGCTGGGACGCACGACCTGGGACGCCGGGCCGCGGCCCCGCAGCCCCGGGGGTGAGCGGTGTCCTCCCTGCCTGGCACAGAAGGGACCGGACTCCTGCCCAGAGCTGAGAGAGCCCAAGGCTGAAGCCAGGAGTGGGTCACTGAGAGAAAAAAGCATCAAGAAGTGCAGAAGTACTGACACGGAGAGTGCACCAAGTGGGAAGGGCGGGCAGAGAAAGCATTGACCGGATCTCAAGACTTAGAGCTGTTCAGTATAGCAGGGTTAAAAGAAAGTAATATAAAAAGGATGCCCGGCTTAGGCAGGGCTCTGCAGAAACCCTGACGCTGCTGCCAGCTTGGGTCTCTTCCTCCCCCAGCACAGCAGCGGGGGAAGGGCCTCCTGGGGTGTCCCAGGAGAGCCAGCATCTCGTGCTGGCTCAGGAGCAGCGGAAGAGGAACCGCTGTCTAGAGCCACCTGGGGAAAAACCAGCAGCTCTGCGAAGAGCTAGAGAGGTGGGAACAGGCAGGACGGGGAGGGGAAGGGAAAAAAATGGAGGATTAGGGGGGGGAAAAATCAAAACAAAGAAAAAAACTCAAGGGAGAGGAAAACAAACACGCTTTCTGAAGCAATAACCAGCCAAAGGTTCCAAAAATCCCAGGACTGACTGATACAGAGAGAAATTTTACTCTGTTGAGCAAGCTCAAGAATTCTGCTCAAGTATCTCATCTCTCTCTCACAGCGGGGAGTCCCACCAGCCCGGCACGCAGCGAGGTGCCTGGGAACGCCGGCAGAACTTCCTTGTGGCAACCTCCGCGCTCAGCGATGGGACGGGAACTCTCAGCCGGGCGGAGCGGGGAAATCCCAGGGCACAGGGGCTGAAAGGACAGGGATGGAGCGATGGGGACGGGGGAGTGGTGTGGAGGCAGCGAGAAGTCTCTGAGAGGGAAGGGATCGCTCCAGAGGAGTCTGTTCAGGGGAAGCTCAACAGATCTGAGGACAGGTTACTGCTGCCGTCGTCAGTGACGCAGCCCATAGAGGAGCCACCGTCTGACCGCCCACAGCGAGAACAACTCCAAACTGTTCTGGGTACATCTAACATTAAAGAGGGGTTTTCGGAGGTTTCCTTCAAGGTCAAGGCTTATTGCAAGCTTTTGACAGATTAAAAGACTTTCCTCCCAGCACGCCCAAGGGCAGCTCCCTGCCCCTCACCCGACCCTTTCCAAGGCAGGCGGAGGACCAGCGGCCACCGCTCCCCGCTCCTCGCCTTGACACCCAGAGCTGCCTCCAGCCTCGCCGCCAGCAGACGGGTGGCTGGGGCTGGGCTCCGGCATTCCCTTGCTCTACAAACCAGTGCTGCCTTTCCCTCGGTCAGCCTCCCGCTGCAAACCAAAGCAAGGTACCCAAAATACCCCACTGGGCTCTGAGGACACGAAGACAGCAGGGCAACGTCCCTGACGGCTGCTGGGACAGGGAGGCTGGCTCCTGCTGTGGGCACGGCTGCTGCAAGCTGATTCACGCTCACGTGCATCTGAACGCAGCCGAGGATCTCTAGGGGTTCAGGCTCGTCCTTCAGAAAGCTTGGCAAGTATCTGGGATGTATCCCGTCAGGAGGAGCAAGACTCCAGATGCAATTAGCAGATGCTGTTAACTACGGAGACAGGAGCCCTGGGAGGACACAGCGGGAGACGGAACCACCCAGGCTGCGGAGGAAAGGCAGGGTGAGGGATCAGGGTTCTGATGCCAAGAGTCAGCACTGATGTTGCTGAACAGGTTCAAAACCTTCTATCAAATAAAAGACTCGGCCTGCTGGGGCGAGAGGCGAAGGAGGGGTCTGTGCAAGGCAGCTCTCGTCAGCCTGTTACCGCAGTCAGCCCTGGTGGCACTCACAGCGTCACATTTTAGGCAGAGTCCCCCATCTCGGGGGGGGGATGTGCGTCCTCAGCCCACGTTCACATTTCCCACCTGGAAAGGGCTTGGCTGGGCTGGATTAGTTCTTCAGGCGTCGCTTCTTAAAGCAGGAGCTGCCCACTCCAGACTGGAGTCCGACACCAAACACCGGGCTTCTGGAAGAAGGCGTTTTGGCAGCTCAAACCCAGTCCTCCCGTTTCGCTTCTCCCTTGAATAAAATGTCCGAGATACCACAACATGCTTAAATTAAAAATAATAAAATGGCAGGGGTGTGTGTTGTGGGGGAAATCAGGGCAGGCAGGGAAAGCACAGCAACGGGCAGGGCGAGGCAGGTGTGAGAGGTTGATCCCATGGCAGAACGCTTGCTGTACGTGACCGGAGGAAGCGAGGGGGGTAGGGCTCGGTGGTGGGGTTGGCAGCTCGTGTAGGCACCCCTCTCCGTCCCGCCCCCGCTCAGGCTTCCTATTTGGAGAGCTTGCTGATGACACGAATGAGGGCTCCGTTCTCGTCCTTCAGCCTCTGGTTGTCTGACTTCAGCTCTGTCAAAATCTGCAGAGAGACAAGGGGCAAGGTGGGACGGGCGGCGGGCGCTGGCGGCTGGGCGAGCGGGGACGCGCCCGGGGTGCTCGCCTCCCCTCCTCCTCACCCCTCGCGTGCCGCAGCAGCGTGCAGAGCTTTCCCCGCTGCACACCCTCCACCCAGAGCACTTCTAATGACGGTAATTCCTCCGTAACGTCTCCGGGATTTTTACAAACTGGGCATCAGGCGTGGAGGGGTCGAGAGGGAGCACAGCAAAGAGCCAGGGAGCGCCCCGAGCCGGGATGCCCGCGGTGAGAAGCGATGCCGCGGTGCCTAGGTCAGGCCCAGGCTGGGAGGGCAGGAACCATTTCTGAGCGGTTTCATCCCAAACCTCTTCCCAGAGGCTCAGGAGGGATTGGCACAAAAACTGTAAAGCTGCTTTTTCTGATTTGTTTTTTCCATTGTGCCAGGACTGGAGGAGAAAACAAAGGTCTGAAATTCTCACTCAGGACTGGACCAAGCCTGGCTTGCAAAGCCTCTTCAGAACAAACCCAGATCTCTCCGGGATCTCACAGACGGTGAATGCAAACGCGGGTGCCACGGCCAGAGGACCGCGCGCCTACCGACACCGGGGGCACCTCCGCGGTGCCCAGTGGCAACGCCGGGGCTCAGCCAGGGGCTGCAACGCAGACAAAAGCCAGAGCGCTTTTAGTCGGAGACAGAGGCACAAACAGCTTCGACGAGACCTTTCCGGCACCTCTCGTCGGTCAAACCCCTCGGACCCCCTTGCTCCCCACCCCGCAGGCGGGTGGCCCGCCCCGGGGTGACACAGGAGGTGCCCCTCGTGCCACGAGTGCCCGGCCCTGAGGGCGACCAGCCCCAGAGCCCGCGGGACGAGCCACGGTGGAGCGGGGTCACACGCAGGCACGAGCGGCACTGGTGTGAGCTCAGCGACGACTTCTCTCAGCCACGGTGGATCTTGGGCGAATTCCACAAACTCAGAATCCCCACAAAACCTTCTCCTTCCTCCTAAGCTGGAGCTTCAGCTCTGACCACAACCTCCTGCCCGTCCTGCTCAGACACCAGCTCCCTCCTTTCCCAGCCAGGCCAAGCCATGCCCGGCCCCACCGCTGCCAACCCCGTCCCCGTGGGCGCTGGATGCTCTGGATGGGAGGCTTGGCATGAGGGAGAGGAGGGCACTGGTGAGGCCGCACCTTGAGTGCTGTGTTCAGCTTTGGGTTCCTCGCTACAAGAAGGACATTGAGGGGCTGGAGCGTGTCCAGAGAAGGGCAGCGAGGCTGGGGAGGGGGCTGGAGAACAAGTCTGATGGGGAGCGGCTCAGGGAGCTGGGGCTGCTCAGTCTGGAGAAGAGGAGGCTGAGGGGAGACCTTCTTGCTCTCTACAACTGCCTGAAAGAGGGTGTAGTGAGGTGGGTGTTGGCCTCTTCTCCCAACTAACCAGGGACAGGACGAGAGGCAATGGCCTCAAGTTGCGTCAGTGGAGGTTTAGGTTGGATATCAGGAAAAATTTATTTCCTGAAAGAGTGGTCAGGCATTGGACCAGGCTGCCCAGGGCAGTGGGGGAGTCCCCATCCCTGGAGGGGTTCAAAAAACATGTAGATGTGGCACTTCAGGACATGGTTTAGCAGGCAGGGTGGGGTTGGGGTGACGGTTGGACTTGAAGATCTTAGGGGTCTTTTCCAACCTTAATGATTCTGTGATTCTGTGGAAGCACAGTATGGTGCGGTATTGGGGAAAGGGCAAAGCTACGTGATGGGCTGGCTGCAGGTTCAGCCAGCNANGCTTCGAAGTCTCACTGGACGCCGTGGTGGTGCGACAGGCACGTCTCCACGACAGGGCTGTCGCCACAACAGCAGTCACGACTCCTTACGCGATTCCTCACGGCCAAACGAGAGGCATCGCCCATCACCACAGGACCTCAGGAGCCGAGGAACAGGGACAGCACTCGCTGTCTCCTCCGCACTCCTGCGTCTCCTCCCCAGCCCCACCCAACACCCACCACGCAGCACGGTGCTGCCCAGCGCACTGCGACACTTCAGCCGGCTACGGGGGTCTGCAGATGGGACAGTCCCTGGCCTCCCCCCATCACTGCGGGGGGCGGCCTCGCCGTCCTGACTGTGCCCATCGCCGCAACAAGGCAGCGATACGAGGTTCTGCCGCTTGCTTTGGTAGAGATAACCCGGCACAGGGTCCCAGAAGCAACGTCAGAGAGCGAGCATCACGGTTCTGCAGCCTCCTGGAAGCTCTGACGGCGGCTCTGCCTTGCACACGTGCTTCAGGCAGCTTTGGTGATCTGCTCGAACAGGAGGAGCGCGAGTACATTTACAGCAAGTGCTGCTTGAAAAGCTTCCTGGCTGTAACCCCACTCCACCAGTTTCCAGTGGAGCTTTCTGAAAACTAAAAATCCACCTCAGAACAGTGAGCTCCTCTCCGGCCAAGGGCGTTGCTCCCTCCAGCGCAAAGCAGCCTCAGGTCCGGTACAACAAACTGTACGTGGAGCAGGCTGGTAACGCAGGGGCCTGGAAACCGAAGCTTTGTAAATGATTTATTGGCAGTGGTAACACGGGACGCGGCAGAGCCCACAGGGGACGGCGAAGCTGACCACGATGCGGCGTCGGTGTCAGTGGGTTTTGGGCTAGGAGCTGGCCCGTGTGTTACCTGTGACACCGGAGGAGGTGGCACTTCAGAAAAGGATGTGGATTTGGGAAAATGAGCCTCTTTGAAAAGCACCACTGCTCCAAGAGTGTGGTAAATCTGTCACAGTGACATTACCGTATAGCTGTGATGTCTACAGACACCGGTGAGACAAGATTTACAGGTACCAGCAGCATCCTCTGTTAGACCTACTAAAATAGTTGGAGAAAAACCCACGGAGCCTGCAGACACGCGGCTCTTCTCCAGCTCGGACGCCAGCAGTGAACTGAAACCTGTGAGCAAGCTGGGCAGGATCAGTCCACCCGCGGCTCAGCCAGCCGGCATGAGAGTCAAGGCACCTCAGAGCAGACGGGGGTTAGCAGGGGGGAGGCCATAATGTGAATATTTCCCAGAAGAAGAGAGACCAGTGACTTACAGTTTGTGAAACATCATTTCTCCGGGTCTGGCAATAGTTTTGCTCAGTTTTCCCCCTCAGCTCTCAAAGCACGTTGGGAAGGAGAACGACAAACCCAACGCTTGTGAGAAGGAGTGAGTCAGTGAGAGGTTCGGGAAAGCTTTTGCAGATAAAACCCAGAAAGATGGTGAGATCATTTCATCCGACCATCTGCACAATTCAGGCCACGAACCACGCTCCCCCTCGGCCCCGGTGATACACGCGTGGTCCCGGGCAGGGGAAGCCACAATTCCCCTTGGTTAGTTCATTGCTACGGTTAATCATCCTTGATATAATTTGTGTGCTAAGAATAGATTTTGTTATACCTTAGTGCCACTTCCAGCCCACAAGAGCACACTGCTTCTTCCTTTTTTTAAAAAAATAGCTACGTCTGAAGGGACCTCGATATCCCTACCAACCTGCAAAGGACAGGCAGGGCCCTGAGAAAGCAGCATTCACAGCTTTATTTCAGCACCGAACCAATGAAGTAGCAAGAAGGATGTAATTTAACTGCGTGAGGCGCGAGGGCAAAGCTCACAGAAGGACCGTCCTTGGATTTCAAACACTAATTGCTCTGCACTGAATTTAAAACAGAGGATGAAAAAAGCGAGCGCGTCTGGCCGGCCTCCGCCCGCCTCGCCCGCCGTGTAGCCAGACGGCAGCAGGCAGAGGGACGCTGCAGCCGGCGAATCCAGACTCGAAAACGGAGCTCAGACTCTCTGCAATGAGGGAGGGAGCTTGTTGTCTTTGCCCAAGCGACCAGGAAAACCTGTGGAGGACTACCCACCTGCAGGGCTTCTAAAAATCACCTTCCTGTCTAAAATGGGCACTTCTCGTAACATCCTTAGAAATATATTAGATTGTTCGTTCTGACTTTGGATAATCTTTTTTGCTGGGTGCCAGCTTCTCACTGAATTAAATCCAATTCAAAAAGGATTATATTACGAGCAGGCACATAGCATAGAGCCCCTGTTTCGAGGTAAGGCAACGGGGAAGGGGCTGCTGGCCCTGACAAGCCCCCCCAAGCCGTCTGCCAGCGTTCAGCCACGGGGAAGCAGCTGACCCATCCTCCTCGGGAGCCACCTCGGTGCCTTCCCCCCAGCGCCAGGCCCTCGCGGCGAGGCGGGGAGCACGTCCTCCCGTTTCTCTCCCAGGGGACAAGGGCCAAGGCAACCCCCCCGTTGCGGTCGGTTAGTAAAACGGCGAGGTCAGCATCATCTGCCAAGCGGAGCGGAAGTCAGCAGGACCCAGCAGAGCCTTCAGCCGGGCAGCCATGCTTTCGGCTTTCGGAGGACCCTTTGCCACATGCTGCTGTGGAGCCACAAGCTTCCCCAGACACCCTCGGGAGCAACGAGGCGAGGGGGGAACAGCCCGGCCAAGGGAGCGGAGACCTGCCTGGAAGAGTGGAAGAGGGAGGCGAGATGAGCCGGAGGGAAAGCAGCTACAGCTCCTCTGATTCGGAGGGCTTGGCAGGCAGAGAAAGTCTGGCTACGACCCGGGTCAGAGCCCTGTTTTCAGCCAGCAGTTGCTCATTCATCTGCCTCAGAGTGTGAATCTGTTTGAGCTGGTGGAGATTCTGCAGAGAGTGAGAGGAGTGGATAGAAAAATACAGAGAAAACACACCACGAAGACAAAAGGGCACAGAAACGTGAATTTAGTCCACAAGCAGTAAAAGAATAAAAGAGAATAAAAGAAAAATTAGTAGCAGTGAGTGCTGGATGGGCAGCAGCTCAGATGCGTACAAGGAAAGCCTTACAACACGCTGGGGATGCTCTGGGAACCATCTCTTTCTCCAGGGCCCCCCAAAACCTTTACAAAGGTCAAATAAAGGGATTTCCCATCACAAAGCCGGACGGTCTCCTGCAGGTTATATTCTAGTTTACGCAGACAGTGAGCCCCAGCAGCACACAGCCCCTGGACTAGGAACTCCTAGGAGAACTATCACCATTGACTTACCACCTACGCGGGCTTTTAAAGCACTGCTGGCAAGCGAGAATTTCTTTAAAACTCCTTTTCTTCGCATGTCTCTAAAAGCTGAAGTGGTTTTGTGTGGCAAACTGTGAACAGAGCTTTGTGGGAGATTTTACAAGGCACAGACTGAAGCACCCTACGGCAGAGCACCGAGCCACGGCCCCTGCCTGCTCGCAGCTCTCGTCCCTGCGGCACCTGCATCACGGCTCTTGGGTCTGCTCAGGCTTCGGTCCTGCCGAAAGGTCTGCAGCGTGTGTGGGCGTTTCATCCCTGCCCAGATTCAACTCTTCTCTGTCACGGAGCTCAATTTATCCCTGATTTCCAGAGGCGAAAAGCCAGGACCTTACACCGCTCACTTTAGCTACAGGAGTTTGAGTGACAGCATCTGGCACGGGAGGCATGTGAGAACATGGCATTCTTGGTTACAAAAGAAACGAGTGGGCACAGGACGGTGTAGACATCAAGCCCCAAAGCTGGGGCTAGCACAGCTATCGCGGCAATGGCGAGACACAGAACATAAAAGGAATGAGGAAGGCAAAACGGTAAAAGCCATGCAGACATCACCGTTTCTACGAGGACGATGCTAAAGCGAAACCATACGCTGGGCATTTACACCAAGCGTGGGTGCCAGGGCATGCTGAGGGCTGCAGAGCTGCTTTCTGAGCAGCGTCCCGTCCCTCATCGGGCAGCGGGGCCACGTGAACGAGAAACCCTCACCACTGAGGAGGGAGCACAGACACTGGGCAGAGGGAAGAAGAGCAGTTTGAAGTTCAAGTGAAAAAATCCCAGCCCAGAACCACAGCAACTTCTGTCCTGCCGCTCGCAACCCAGCGTGCTCTTCCCTGCATCCCCTTGCTCGTGTGCTTGGGACAGCAGGGAGGAGACGGAGGGAAGGGTCTACTGGGAAGGGGATTCCTTTCTGCCATTGAATCAGCAGAAAGCACGCAAAGGGAGGTCACTGTCTGTCCTTAACCAGAAGCAGGACGGGCAAATCTGCTGTGATACAAAGAACTTGCATGAACTTCCCCCAGCTTGTGTGACGTGGAGCTGGCAAGGAACCTGCTGCACCCCAGGACATTTTGTCCAAGGGCTCATCCCTGTACAGAACAGAAGTCCTCCACGTAGCCCCCGTCAGCTCGATTCTTAGGTACCCCAAAGCACTACCTCCGCTCCCCATTAAGGAACCAAGATACCTCATCCAAAAGCCTTGCAAAACCAACGGCAGCAAGGCAGGTGAGTGCAGGAGGCCAGCAAAGGATGGGGTCTGAGCCCCCCGAGGGCATCAGACTGACAAAGCACCTCCTGCTCCTTGGGCTACGCCAACGCAATCAGACACTGGATAAACCAACAGGTCCTGAGACAGAGCTACGGCCAACAAACTGCCGGAGAGCTTCAGGGACATCTCGGCAGCGAGGTCCCCTCTCACGAAGTCTCAGCCATCCATCCACCACTTAACCTGCCCGAGCCGTGCCAGCGGGCCCTGCGCTCGGTGACGACACAGATGGACAACAGGACGTCTGTCCTGTGATAAATCCCACCCTGGAGCTGCTGGGTTCATCCTGGAAGAGCCGTTTCTTTTGGTGGTATCATGGATAATAAACGTCCTCTGTTTTATCACAGTGAACACAGCATCTGGCTGGCACAAAACATCAAACATATGTAAAGTGGGGTNNCATGCTACACGGGATGGACAGGATCGTCATCGCTTTGGAGATCACCTTCATTCTTCCATACCAATATAGCACGAAACCTTAGCACGGCACGATCAGATGCATCTCAGCTTCAGCACGCTGCCACAGACGATAAGAAGGATCACTTATGTAAAAATGTGTGTGTGCTGCAGGTAGGAGAGCCTTCTGCTTATCCAAGAAACCCAGCAAAGGCCGGGAAGCTGGGACTGAAGCCAAGGGCGAAGACCAGAATCTGGACGATACTGCTGTGATTGCTTATCACTCTGCTTGATACTTGGCTCACCGAAAGCAGGTTTCTCAGCTCAGCTGTAGCTGCCTTCAATTAAAGGATTCTGTGCCTGCAACACTAGGGGAAATAAAAACGCCCAGAGCATGCACAATGTACAAAGCCAGGAGGTGCAGTGCTGCTACGGAATAAAGAAGCTTCTACGACCTTCAAGAAAAATTGCTGTGTTAAGTTGGGACCTCAGGCACTTGGCATCGAATTCAGTTCAGTGCAAATGCTAATTTTCTTTCTCCTTCCTCTGCCAAGTTGCTGTATCACCAGTCAAATTCTGCAGTCACTGAGGAAAATGCTGGTACTGCTCTGTCACCTTCGCAAGAGCAGGTCTGCAGGAGCAGCTCCGGCACCAAAGGCTTCTTTGAGATCACTGATTTTGTCCCACTCCTCTCCATTTCTTGATTGCTTCGTTAGCAGGCGTTAAACTCATGAAAGGAACAAAGCTCATTACCTCAAGCACAGCCTGAAGTACAAAGCATTTCTCTCACAGAAACCCAGGACCATCCCGTGACCGCTGCTGTGCCTCCTCTTCCTGAGCAGCCAGCTGCAAGCAGAGGAGAGCCCTGGCCACGGCCCCCTGATGCACAGAACGGGACACAGACACCGCAGGATCAAAAAGCTGGCTCTGAGCCATGCCGGCCTGGGTCAGTTCAAAGACCAGCATGAAGAATCCCCAAACCCACAGTGCTACCTGAGACCCAATAACCTGGCGGGTTTGGATGTCTCCCCTTGCTGCTCTCCACGTTCAAGGGAACTGGTGGATTCGCTCAAGTCGCTCACTCCTTCCGATTCTGCTCGACAGCCACTCGGCGAGCGCGAGAAACAGGACCGAAAGTCTAACCAGAATGAACAGATTTGTTCTCCTGGCTCAGCTTCCACAGTAGGGATTAACTCAGATGCTGCGCAGAGGTTATCTCATTCCAGGTACACACAGCCGGGCTGACTCTCCCGCTTTCAGGCACCATGAGAGTGGACATGAAAGTCTGCTTTCCCTCTGGACATGCCCAGCTTGGTGCTTTTATCTTCTGAGATTTTATACTCCTTTTTACTGAGTGGCTGTCAAAAAAGACATCTCACAGTGCACTCAGGTAGTCACCACATGCTCGAGTTTTTGCAGAAAACTCGTGGAAATGTGGTAGCACGTTAGAAGAGACATTTTCAAATTTCATGTCTATTTATACTACTAACAAAAGGCCACTTTGGTTGTTCGAGGCAGCAAGAACACAGCAGAGAGCAAAGAGTAAGGACGACTCCTGTGGACCTGACAGCTCGTTCTCAGCTGGAGCACAGGCTCCTGCAGCTCACGTCTCCAGCCCGTCTCCTTGGGCAATATAAGAACTTGTCAAACTTCTAGCAGGGCTTCTCCTTTTGCACCATCTTGGCTTCCACCAGTCTGCAGCTCCAGTCTACCTGAACCAGGGGTGCTTTGGCTGTGTCCAGCCGTTCCCGCAGGCACCTTCTTTCATTAATTGCTTTCCAAACCAATATAAATGTTTCAAAACTGATAGGCCACTAGAGGACACCAATTTGTCTTTTTACTCCACGGACTGAGCTGGTCTGCAGAACAATCGGCTTAGCTGAAGAAACAACACAGACTGCTGCTGTCTGCATTTGTTCTTGAAGGCCGTATTTCTGTAATTACAGGAAGGTCTCTGGGGAGGTAAAGGTTGCTAGCTGTTCAGTGAACAAAGAATTTGGAGTTTAGGCATGTTCAGTTGTTTCTCCTTCCCCTTCTGGCTAGGGCATCCACACTTATTTTCTCCTCTGTGAGAGAACAAGGGAGCCTTCACAGTAAGACTTCACCAAACCATTCTGAGACTTGATGCAGTAGAAGATGCAGCACCAGCCAATGGGTCCTTTCAAAGATGTATGCTTGGTAAATAATGAAGCTTCAAATAGAAATATAAAGTTGGAATCTCCTCCAAGGTGGAAGGAAATTGTTCCCATCAGTGCACCGTGCCGGGAGAGCTCACAGCTCTCAGCTCGGAGTCCTTCCTTCTTACAGTAGCTTGGTCCCCCCTGGGTCATGCTCAAAGGGAATGGAAGCGCAGAGCACAGAGCAAAGGGGCCATCTGTGAATACGAGCATTAAGCTACAGCACATAATGCTGCAAACTCAGTGCGAATTTTACGTGTACTTAGGCAGCAAAACACACTGCCTCCTGCTCTGCAGTGCTCCCCGCCAGCCCCTGCTCGCAGGGCATCCAAGCCACGGCAGGAGGAGAACCATCCTTCGCAGCAACGCCGCGAGAGCGAGAACGCGAGGGAGCAGTCGGTGGCGGACGTCTCGTGACAGTAAGCCATGCTGCACATTTCATCGGGAAGCAAATTCCTCTTTGCTGCAATCTATTCCAGGCTGACTTACTGACACGGCCTTCCCGTACCATGCGTTAGGAAGGGAGTACAGAAATACAACCACTCTGTGTTTTTTCCTGGCCAGTGTGCGTGATCTCAAAAGCCAGCTTTGTCTTCTTACCCGTCTGGAGAGAACGACAGCGGCTTAGCTTGGGCTGCAGACTACTCGGAGCACAGAGGATCAGCACACTGCAACTCACCGATGCCACAGAAGGTTAGTTTTGGAAAGCACTTGAGGAGAACAGCTTTCACAATTCCCAGATCAAACAGCATCACAAATTAAACATCTGGTGCAATCAGATGAATGATAACAGGACAGTTTTATTAGTATTTCATGTTCGGAGAATATGGCCAGTAAAGTAAGCTCTGACTGCATCAAGGAACACGCTCAGAGGGAACACGAGTCCCTTCCCACGTACACCTTGAATATCCTACTCCTGGGCGACCATCCCAAAAGACATTAATACGAAGCATAAAAAACGGACTAGAAGAGTGAATAGATTATTTCCTACCTTCATCTCCTCTTCCATTTCTGAGAGCTTCCGCTCCAGGGCTCGCTTCTCCTGTTTACAAGGATTCATAACAAAGATGGTCAGGATTTAGAAGAAAAACTTACAAGACATTTCCTTTTTAAGACAAATAAGAGTATTGTATTTCTGCGGGAGCATTCACTGAAAAGCATCTCAAAGCCACGCACAGGTTACAACCAGGAGCTGATCAGATGGGACAGGGCAGCTGGTAAACCAGCAGCTGATACGCGCTGGGCCCATTTCATCAGATCCTGAGCTCCCTTCATACCCTGTCAATGAAACCATCCCCCGACTCTCAGTGATCCCAGTTTTCAGGACTTTCTGACATAACGTGATTTTGAGCTCTGTAGGTGAAGCCGTGGATTTAACTGCACCCCACTAATGGAGGCAACCAGAAAACACACCAAGCCTGTCAAAGAGGAAACCGTGAACAGGGAGAGGTGCCTGGAAATCTTGCTTCTCCCAGATCAATTTAGGGCTTCAGAGGTGTAAAGCTGACTGCTGTCAGTATATTTTGGAAACTGATGATGACACAGGTGGGCTCTGCCTGGTGGTGCCCGCAGTGGACAGCCAGAGCCCCTGCCGAGAGGGAGGGACCTGGACCCCAGCAATGACTTTTTCAACATGGGAGGGCTCCAACTGCCCCAGCAAAGCGTGCTGAGCAACGGCAAGCATGGGCCAGGAACAGGCTTTACGCTCTCTGAGGTGCTCAGCTGAGCTTACACGGCATCAGCTCAGCCTCAGCAACCTTGGTAACTTCAACAGCCAGAGCCCGGCGCCGGCAGGTCTGTCACACGCCGGTACGGAGGAATGACGCGCTCTGCCGAACCCTGTCCAAAGCGGGATCCCAAACACCCCCTCCTCTGGGCTATATCTGGCAGTTCCTGGGAAGTGCTCACACATAAACAATTCAGGGCTTTCATGGTAGGAATTGAATTTAAACACATGGTTCGACCATCCAGCAAAGCTCCTAAAAATTCAGGAGATGAAATGCTTTAGGAGGAATCTCTGCTCCAGGCAACCCTCCAACGTGTAAGTGGACGTTACTGAGAAACTGGAGCCAGGCTCCAGCTTTAATGAACCACTGAGGTAGGTGGGGGGAGGATGGGCCGTCATGGCCATCAGCTGAAGCAGGGGAGGTTCTGACTAGATATAAGGAAAAAAATAAATCACCATAAGAATAGTTACGAACTGGTAGAAGGAGCTGCAGCTGTGGAAGCTCAACACTCAGAAGTCTTCATGAAATGGTGGGACAAAGCCCTGCCTAAACTGGTCGACTCTGCTGGGATGCACTACAGATCTCGCGGCCCTTCCGAGCTGACCGAAGCTATGGTCGCTTACGGCAGAGATTTAGGCAGACACTGCCCGTTCAGCTTAGCTTACTGCAATGAATCTGACCGGTCAACTGAGAGGAAGGAGCATTCAGACACTCAGACTTCAAGTGTCATCACAAGACAGACAGCCAGCTAGTGTTTCACCTTGTTCCTCCCCCCCCCAGGTCTTTATTATCTTTTATTTATAAGGATCAAGAACATCTGAAAGCATAATGGACCAACAGTCTCTTAGCACGATACGATACAATTTGTTGGTCTCAGCTCCCTTCAACGAAAGAAAGAAACCAGAACTAAGCTGATCTGCAAAGAGAGCAGAAAACTCTCAGACACTGAAAAAGTCAGAACACAATTATCACTGTGCACAGCTCCACAAGGCAAAAATAGAACTTATCTTTTAATTAACACTTTCCTTCAAGAAATTACTATGCCCTGCAGAGCAACACGAGGCAAAGCTTGCGCCTCAGAAGAAAGCAGACACACATACCCTTTTCTCCATCTCCAGCATGCTGGACCGGTCAGAAGTTTTCTCTTGTTTCTGCTATGTAAATTAAAAATAGAAAGCTATTAAAACTGAGAAGCATTCACAGGATGCTGCACAAAGGCCTAGATAGCCTACAGATGCACTTGGCTGGAGAAGCAGCAGTCTTTACAGAACCACTCACACTTAATTCTGTGAACAATAACCATCTCCTCCACACCATCCTCCCTCCCAAGAGCTAAATCCTTTCCCACGCTGGCACACGCACTGGCTTGCCACGGGCCAGTGCTCCGTTTCTCCACTCTAGGAGCTGGTTTTTGCCTTACCTGGGATGCTTTTTCCAACTTTGATTTGATGTCGGCCAGCTCAAGCTGGGCTTCTTGCAGTTTTGACTTCAGCTTTTGATTTTCAGACAGGGCGCTTTCATACAACTGAAACGTGAAACCAAAGATCTCCGTTACCCAGGCTGCTCTTCGGCCGCCGCGCAGACCCAGTTCTGCTTCGCTCCCCCACCTCAGGATATCACAAGGGCAAACACAACTACTTTGGATGCTTTATTTGCATTTTCATAATTCATATGAAATATGAAAACAGCTGTTGAATTTTATAGGGTGTTTAAACACAGGCAAGAGGCAAAGAAAAAGGGTGTTTTTAATTTAGGTAAACGGCCGAGCGTACTAAAGCACGAAGTTATGGATGCTGGACGTATCTGAACCTGGGATTCTCTCGTGCTCCCCAACACAACACGCCCTGGCTGCTCTTGTGCGCTTTTAGTCTGAAGAGGAGGAGAAAGGAGCACCATTTCAGGCCATTCCAAAATGGATTTTTTCCCTTCACTTCCTTCAAACAGGCAGAATTTCCACCCCTCTAAGAGGACAAACTGGGCATACTGCCTGCCTCTCTGGCCAGAGACGTTTGTGAAGCAGAGCGGGGTGCTGCTTATGGGGCGAGGCTGTTCAGCATCGCAGTCATTTCAGAATTAGGGTCACCTTCATCTCTTTAGTTTTCACACGGTCTTTGCGTTGATACCAGATGTGCATGGCAGCCCACATGACTGCCTGTCAAGGATTACCTTGAAGGTTTCAGAGAGCATAGAAAAAGCAATTCTGGGATGTTACAGCAGCAAAAATGAGTCTGTGGGGTAATGCATGCCTGAGCCATGCAGGCGTGCTCCATAGCTTCTTTTCTCGCTCCTTTCACATTCCTCCCAGCATTTCTCCAGCCCAACTCCTTCTCTGGAGATATTCAAGACCCGCCTGGACAAGGTCCTGTGCAGCCTGCTGTAGGTGACCCTGCTTCGGCAGGGGGGTTGGACTAGATGACCCAC
>Ga0065711_1041227_pt1 | contig 16312 bp, 16 predicted proteins | sample Hoacrofraction12_FD_59098 | JGI IMG/M metagenome (GOLD analysis project Ga0065711, IMG submission 59098) | Hoatzin crop microbial communities from Cojedes, Venezuela - Epithelial fraction 12 v2 (version 2) | ecosystem: Host-associated > Birds > Digestive system > Esophagus > Crop | place...
AAAAAAAAAAAAAAAAAAAAAAAAAAAAGGATCTCTGACAGGAAGGGTATGTACAGGCTATCCTGGGACTCTCACATGTTTTGAAATCGGAAGGATTAAAAGCTTTGGAAAGCCCACCATAGGTTGTGCTTCAATTCTTCAGGCATCTGTTCCCAAGGACTAACGTATTTTGCCATATACCAGAGCGGTTCCAGAGATAAAGCGACATTCAGCAAAGCCTCCAATTTCAGAAACCCTGCTGCCAGCTGCAGAAATTAGAAACAGTTTCTTTCACTGGGAATTACTGAAAATGAGGAAATGGAACATTTAAGAGTATGCATCCATCATAGGATGTTTAATCTACCAGATAAATAGACTCTCATCCAACAAAATACCAGTCTAAGACTTTTATTCCAGTAGCTTTGTCTACAAAAATTGCTTTTAAACACAGTGGCTTTATTCTTTAAGCAGAAGGCTGTGGTATGGCTTCTTGAAGCCTGATTTTGCCTCTGCATTATTCGAGTTATTCCTAAGCACGTACAGGGGCAATAGGCTGTATTTTTGTGGTAACACTATTATAATTTGCTTTATGATAGGGGAAGGAGCATGTGTTGCTTTGTGCCATGGGTAGGAATGCCATAACGCTATAATTTCCCTTTCAGTGTTTTTCCAAAGTTCTGCTTGAAGAGAAAGCAGTCAGATACAGCTTATAATTCACACTTTCTACATAAATTGTGTATAATATACCTTATTTGGCCCTGGTTTAGAATTACCACCATTCTGTGATGGCTGGAATGCTTTTTAGCAAGTGGGGGTCTCAGTAAAAATGTTGTAGTAGCTGCACACTCATGCACATGCCCGTAGCACAATGGAGGGTTACAAGAACAGTGTAATGCAAACCCATTATTCATTACAGATTTTTTCATTATTAAGGTAATACTAACATGACAAGATTATTTAGCTGTTCTGTTCTTTATTAGTCCCTAAGAATCCTTGTCCATTTGAACACCTGTGGCATAGCCTTCCTCAGGGATTTTGCTCCTCAGAGAGGAGCTTTACCATAGCCTAAATTGCTTGTGATTTGTACAAGAGTGTTCTCTCAAACCTCCGTGTTGTGCTGCCACCGCTGCATGTCACTGCTAAGACAGAACAACACAGAAAGACTACAGCAAGCTGAGTAACGTTTGGTAGGAATGAGGCCCAGCACCCTCAAGGAAGGAGCCACCACTTCGATCAGTGATGGTATCTTCAACGGGTGTTATTTTGATTTTCATGCTGTAAAGTACCTATTGCTACTACTTGCAAACAGGTTTTGTTCTCAAAGCAGGGGCCTTAAAAATGTTTACTCCTGGATATTATTGTGCAGGGAAGGGTAGCATCTAAAACGTTTACGCAGGAGGAAAATTAGATCTTGCAGATCCAGATGTCCTATGCTTACAATCGCAAATCCAAACTTGGGAGCAAACAAGGTTGTTATTTTCCTCATGACCTAATTTAAAAACACTAACAAGTGATTTTTAACTTAGTTAAAACTCTTCACTTACATTTGAGCATGGAATGTTACAATGGTATAATTATGCACCACATTTTGGACCAAAAGTAAGAAATCAATTTCTATAATGAGACAGCAAAGACCTAAAACGAGTTCATGGTTTCAGTTAAGCCTACTGCTTCTCTTAACGTGTATTTATGACATGCCGGGTGGTGCTTTGACCGTTATTACTGGATGCTATTTTCTAAAGCAGAGATGTTAATCACAGAAGTGTCTCTCTAACCAACTGAAATCCTATTAGGTTGTCTGTTGCAGCAATGAATACAGGTCCTAATGAGCAGGGTGTGGTATGACAAACTGCACAATTTCTTTTATGTCTTCAAGGAAGTATGAGGTTTCACACAGGAATCAGCTGGTTGATTGCCACAAGTATTTCCATTTTTCCACTTAACTTTTCAAAGGCTTCAGCACTGCTCACTGGGAAAAAGAAAAAAGAATCTGGTTTAGAGAAAGCAACAATAAATGATGTTTAGCAACAGACTTGATTCATCAGGTCTTTTTCTTTGCAAACAAATAACGCACACTATAAATTTGACTGCACGTTATCAGGTTAGTGAATTACAGCATATAAACACTACCACTGCGTAAATCATGCTTATCTGATGGCTTGTGAAAACTTGCTCTGCTACCACCACCAAAGCTCAATTTCAAGGAATCCTTCAGCTATACCTGAGCCATGTTGCTCAGGTATAAATGCACTCCCCTGCACAGGGGACACATTCCGCTAAGCCTTACTTCTACAAATAGTTGCTTAACTTTAAGCATGAGGTAAACCAATTGTGTTTGCAGAGATTACTGATATAAGTAGCTTCATAGCTGTGTGAATTTGGGGCCAACACCCACACACAGTAGAACGGCTGTACTCTGGAAAGAAAGGGGAACAATAGTATATTCTTACTCAGGCACAATCTCAGCATCAGTTCAAGTCTTTATCTGAGGATTTCATCCATTACTACTATCCCTTCACCAGATAATTAGTATTTTTTTAAAAAGTTAATTGGATACTGATTTGATTCTCACATCAACATTCTTTTGATTTTTTTTTTTTTTTTTCTTTGAATTCCTTAAAGAGTATAATGTGTTTTACTGCAAACTTAAAGTTCAGGTCCATACCCTAACATGTTTACAATCAAAACATACACTAAAAAAAAAAAAAAAATTTCTTTCCTGACTGGGAATGCATTGTGGCTCTTGACTTGTAAATTTGAAAATCTCAGCCAGCAATCTTGCACCACTACGTAGTAAAATGTTTTATAAACATTTTTCCCCCCAGCAAGATCAAATTGGAACTCAGCGAGAGACCCTTTCTGTAACCTTGTGATGTTTCATTTATAAAAAGTAATTTTTTGACAAAAGACCCCAAGCAGTTTAAGCAGAATTCAGTGGACCTGTATTCTGGTAGCAGATTAATCTATTTTTCACCTATTTTCAATTTGTTCCATCAAAGGTGCTTCCTACAGTTCACGTTCCCTCCCACTCCCATCCCTTTCAGTTACCATCTCTGCCTTCATTAATTGAATTGGCTATATTGGGTATTTGTTGTATAAACCAAAATCTGGAATAACAATGCAACAATTTTTAGGGTTGCAAGATGTTTACAGGGGAAAAAAAAGGTTCCTAACTCTATTGCTTTCTCTGTATCACTGCATTTATGTGTCCCAGAGTGGAGAGAATGTCTTGATAACTTCTTTTTCTGATGTGATATCCTCAGGTCCCCTTAGCTTTCACTTTGAGCAAAAAGAACAGCTTTGAGAGGCACATGCTTGCAACTTTTCTGCACATCACCCACTTTCATTAAATATCTGTTCCCTTTCAAACCACTATTCTCAGGGCAAGATCATGGCGCCATTCATCCTGAATGTGCTCACCGGGCATCATGCCCAGCCAGCATGGGTTCATGAAAGGCAGGTCCTGCTTGACCAACCTGATCTCCTTCTATGACCAGGTGACCTGCCTAGTGCATGAAGGAAGGGCTGTGGACGTCATCTACCTGGACTTTAGTAAGGCCGTTGACACTGTTCCGCATAGCATGCTCCTGGAGAAACTAGCTGCTCATGGTTTGGATGGATGTACTCTTCACTGGATAAAGAACTGGCTGAATGGTCAAGCGCAGAGTGGTAGTGAATGGAGTTAAATCCCATTGGTGGCCAGTCAGAAGTGGTGTTCCCCAGGGCTCAGTTTTGGGTCCGGTCTTGTTTAACATCTTTACCAATGATCTGGATGAAGGGATTGAGTGCTCCCTCAGTAAGTTTGCAGGTGACACCAAGCTGGGCGGGAGTGTCAATCTGCTTGAGGGTCAGAAGGCTCTGAAGAGGGATTTTGACAGACTGGATCAATGGGCGGAGGCCAGCTGATATGAGGTTCAACAAGGCCAAATGCTGAGCCCTGCACTTTGGTCACAACAACCCCATGCAACGCTACAGGCTTGGGGAGGGGTGGCTGGAAGGCTGCCTGGTGGAAAAGGACCTTGGGGTGGTGGTCAACAGCCGGCTGAATGTGAGCCAGCAGTGTGCTCAGGTGGCCAAGAAGGCCAACGGCATCCTGGCTTGTACCAGGAATAGTGTGGCCAGCAGGAGCAGGGAGGTGATCGTGCCCCTGTACTCGGCACTGGTGAGGCCACACCTCGAGTACTGTGTTCACTTTTGGGCCCCTCACTACAAGACAGACATGGAGTTGCTGGAGTGTGTCCAGAGAAGGGCAAAGATGCTGGTGAGGGGTCTAGAGACCAAGTCTTAGGAGGAGCGGCTGAAGGAACTGGGGCTGTTTAGTCTGGAGGAGGCTGAGGGGAGACCTTACTGCTCTCTACAACTACCTGAAAGGAGGTTGTAGTGAGGCGGGTGTTGGTCTCTTCTCCCAGGTAACCAGTGATAGGACGAGAGGCAATGGCCTCAAGCTGCATCAGGGGAGGTTTGATTGGATATTAGGAAAAATTTCTTTACTGAAAGAGTGGTCAGGCATTGGAACAGGCTGCCCAGGGAGGTGGTGGAGTCCACATCCCTGGAGGTGTTCAAAAAATGTGTAGATGTGGCATTTCGGGATATGGTTTAGTAGGAATGGTGGTGTTGGGTTGATGGTTGGACTTGATGATCTTAGAGGTCTTTTCCAACCTATGATTCTATGATTCTATAAAACAAAAATTCTATTTGGTAGAGGAGCATATCTTACACTAGCATTTTGTAAATTATTTAATAATCATGGCATTGGCTTTGCTTTGAATTTTTCCTTAGTTTTGAATGCTAAAACAACGTGGAAAAAGACCACGCAGCTTGAGAAAAATATTTGCCTTTTATCACAAGAAGATAATAGGCATTAACTTATTTCGTATTGCAGTGGATGATGGAATAGGCAAACATGCATTTGCAAAGGACTCAGAATATAACACTAAGGCTGTATAAGTGTATTTAGTATGTGATTTTGAAAAAGTAACTTTATTTGCTCTGTTTGCTTCTCTTGCACCAGTGCTCCAAGAATTAGTGTGTGAATTGTTAACTAGCAGCAAAAATAAGTGAGAATTCCTGACCCAGTAGGTTTATTTGCTCAATTTTCAGTTGTTTCTATTCTAGTCAATATCTTTTCTACTAAGATTCATGTTCATATTTCAGCCAAACCTTTTACTCCTTCAGGTTTCTATCGCCATCTTACAGTCCATTTTGGAAATGGGAGTCACAGGGATAGCAAAGTAGTAAGAATATTGCGGACAAAGTTTTTTATTCTATAAAGTAATAAAGCCAACTGAGCAAGATACTAGCAAAACAGTAAGAATACTCTATTCAGTATTTTTCATTAGCACAAACTAAAAGTGCAGAAAGACTAATTGTGAAAAAATGTCTTTATAAAAAACAGTCCAGAAGGTTACAACTTCCCTGTGTTTACACTGAGGATAACAAAAGAAGAGTTCACTTGTATAGGGCAATAATCCTGAAGTCCAGCATCTACATAATTTGAATCAATGTCCAAAGAACACTTTTTGCCTACAAGAACATTACAGCTGTTGGGTCTTTATGTAGTTTGCATGGGACTAAGATAAAGCCATAAATAAATACCCAGCCTGACAATTGATATAGAAAAGTTTTGCTCCCTAGCCTCTCAAAGATGCCAACAATGGTTATCAAACAATAAGAAATACTTTGGTTAAGTTCTTTTTTGCAGTGAACTTCTGGGGAGCAGAAATACAAATTCACCATCAGAGCACATGTGCAGACTTACCACATGCTGCAATTGCCACTAACTGAGAAAAAAAGAAAGGTGAAGAGCAGGAAACCACATGCTGCAATTATAATGCGTACCTTTAGGGTTCCTTATCAGCTTCTTCAGGTGCCTTCTCCTCCACAGAAACTGAAAATAGAGACAAAACACCAATATGAAACATTGGAAACAATTTATTCCACGACAAATAGTCGAGTAACTTGTTTCCTTTAGTCCAAAGGGTCCTTTGGACTAAACACATACCATTTACAAAAGTCATACTAGGTATACAGAGTTTTTCCTTTTAGCTTTTTAATGCTAATTATAGAAGAGTTTAGAGGCCAAACTTCTGACTCCTTTGAAAATCTCCGCAGTGATGATTTTAACACACTTTTTTCTTTGCATTCAATTATAGCATTCGACTTCAATAGAAAGAAAAGAAATTGTAGAGAAGAACAGAAAGAAAATTCTATTTTTCAAATTAAGTCAGATGTTAGAAAAGTGTGTTACATCATATGAAGCACAAGGGAGAATTTCTTGTTCTTAACGAACTTTACATCTAGCCACCTAGCAGGGCACTGAGCTGAAAACACCCCTGCAGTCCAGTTTAGCAATACCTATTTCTACTGCGTGGCATATAATTTCAAAATTAAATTTTCTGCTAACGCTATGATGCCAGGCACAGTGATTGCTAGCAGCCACATCGCATCACTTGAGTTCTGCATGCTCTTGCAGCTAGCCCAGTGCCAACAGCTGTTAGTGCTTTTCAGAGACAAAACATTTCAGACCCAGCTCTACTCTTGCACCTTCTGAAGTTTGCCCCAACTCCTCAGCATCAGCGTCGTGGCTCCTTGAGGATGCATCCGAAATCTCTTGAGCTGCCGAGGCTACTCCTTCCTTGACACTGTCTAAGTTTTCCTCATGGGCAGAAGAAGCTGCAACATCCAAGACTTCACTCACAGTTTCTATGAATCAAATTAGAGAGATAATTTGTCTTTCCATTCACCGGCACAAGTGAGGGCGAGCAGTCAATGCTCACAAAGCGTGAGATACCTGCCTAACATACGTGTCTGAAGTAACTGAAGGCAACAGGATCTATCAGATGATTAAATTTTATCATGCAAGTAAAAGTTTGCAAGTGGAATTCCAGGGAAAGTCCAATTTTTCCCAACCCTGGGGCAGAGAACTACAAACAAGAGCTATTTTCATGTCTTTAGAAAAAGGTACGTATTCTCTGAGGTATCTATTCATTTACAGATACCCTCATTTTAATTTTTCTGATTTCTGTCAAATTATTAATGATGTGCAAGACAATAATGGTAAAGTTTCCATGGAAATAATCCTAGTCTGATCAACAGGATAGGACATTACACATATACTCCTTATATCCTTGCAAAGATGTCACAAGTGGTTTTAATGTAGAAATGTCCAAACATCGGGCTGCAATTCCGGTGCAGCGTGATTGCCAACTAGCCATGTTTCAGTACTCCTTAAGGGTAAAGCAATCTATATGTATAAAAAGTCTTTAATATGTCTATTAATATGTCTGTACACAGACACACTCTGCAGGGAGACTGAACACATCACCCAGCAGTTACATTTTAAGATCTCGCTTACCATATTCTTCTAACCTTCCTGTTGGAGGTCTCCATCATCACACACCTTAACTGCTTGTCAGGAGAATGTTTGCAGGGACTTTGTTGTTACAAACTGTGTCCTATACTAAGATACATGTATGTTAAATACAGCTAACTGAACAGCTTCATTAGAAGTTCAACAAATGCAGTACAGAGGAGTTTTGTAGAGCTCCCATCGCATGCCTTTTTCCAAATATCAGCATGCGGGTATTTAAATACAGCATATTCTGGACATCAACTATCCCATGTTATTTTGCACAATACTGACTGAATTTTGAAGCAGCAACAGGGAAAGAAAATCAGGAATTGCTACCTTTGTCTTTATAGGGAACAGCTATGATATAAATATAGTACATTTGAAATTCAGAACATTAGAAACTTTATAGCTAGCATCACTTCATGTAATGCAGTAAACAAGCTGCTGGGTTTGAGTTTGCAACATCAGGCATGCAATTTATATTACCAAAACCTTGCTCTCTGGCTTATAGTATTTCGTGATAATTTTTGTTCATTTCTTGTGATGTTTCAGTGTTTTAATTTCTTTCGTGCTAAGAAGAGTAGATCAGTAAGCAAGTAGAGGGAGCAACATGGACTTTCCTGCCTTGTAATAAAACCTCACTTCCTTTGAATGGGAATTGTGTTTATTTGTCACCTACAGGAATACCTGCCTTGAAAACAAACCTTAACACGTATACCACTTGTACTTAAAGATTTGGCTATGGTCTGAAATATTCTTTATGGCTGTCAGAAAGGCAATCTACTGCCAGAAAATATGGATTCCTCCCACTGTGTCCATCCAGAGTAGCTGTCACTTCCTGAAATACAAAGGGCCTTGTTGTGACAGGCATCTCGTCTTTGTAAACTTGTGGCTGTACATATCAGTAATTGTCCTTGGTCTGCAGAAAACTCTAGCTGGTACTTTCATTTTTTAGAAATCTGAGTGGCTTTCACGTCCATTCCTTGAGCACACATGGCTAGGGTTTCGCAGGAGCTACCTTCCTGATGGCTTGCTCTTTTCGAGAAGAAAAAGCTGGCAGTAGCTGGTGGTCCACGTGCACTTGCTCACGGCAGCACCAGAGGTGGCAGCTTGCACTGGGTCATCCCTTACCTCTGCGCCTTGAGGCATTATCCCCAGCAAAGATTCAGACTGGCCCATAAAGATAATTTTGGTATAATTTCTTTGGCCTATTGCAACTGCAGCAAGCTAGCTAAGTGTCTTTTGGTGCTTTGAGCACCATGAAAATAAGAACCATCTATAACCATAAGTTATTTTGAGCTTTAATCTGATATACTGAATAAATATCGGTGTGTTTTTTGGTGGTTTGTACACAGCTCAGTCTTGGAACAAATGCTCTGTATCCCACTCACAAGGTCAACAAGTTTTTCCCTGTCCTAAGGAATTCTGTGATCCCAGGCAACACCAGATGAATGACGACCTGGCAAGCCGAGAACAAGCGCCCTGCCTCTGTCAGAATCGGGACCGCCACACAGCCACGTCTCTGCAGGGAACATCAGACAAACTCCCCGAGTCCCTCACCTCCTCTCCTACTCATCAGCTGGTAGCACAAAGCATTACAAAGTTTAGGAACTTCTTTTTGTTACCCTAAATGTTAAATTTCATCTCAGTGCTATTCTCCACCTTATTTTTTTTTAAATCTGCATGCAGTTCATGTTTTTTTTTGTCCCCCTTAATCTCTCACAGTTGTTCCATGTAAAATCCTGTGGTAACATCCTATTTCATAAAAGAGATTTTAATCTATGCCTGGTACAATGATGACTCATTTTCCATAATCCTTGGAAGAAGCATTTAATTTTCTGTCTGTTCAATTATTGCAAAGTTGTTAATAAGTCTGGCGTGAAACTCTACAGTAATTAATAGATGAAATCACTTCTAACTTTTGTTAGTTCAAATACTAAAAAATGTAAGCTTCTTTATTTTTTTTTACAGCATCTTCAATAGTTCTGTGTTGTTTTCTGAATGATGATCAGTTTAAAATTCCAAAGCCCCCGTATTTCCTTCTGCAGCAATGACTATGACCCATTTTGTCGATTTATGGCAGCATTCTTACGGTTTCTACAGGCTTTGACCGAACAAAATAATCTGCACTGTGCAACTGCATCTTTGCAATGAAGATACATGGTATTTAAGTGCTGCTTGTATTATGTTTTCCGCTGAATGCCCAGCTGCTTTATTATCGATATTATACAATGCTACTTTAGCTCCTTAACATCTTTAACGAAACACCCACTTGCAGTATTCCAGTCAAACTGGTCCCAGTCAAATGATGATTCACCCTGACCCATACAATTTAAAATCTGCCAAAAATGGGAATGTTCTTGATTTTTTTAGTTTCTTCTTGTATTCACCAAAGTTGGGTTGTTTGTTTTTTTCCTTGATTCAAAGGGAGGGAACCCCACATCATCCATCAATAGCACTAGAGTTAAATGGTTTCATAATTTTACTGTTTCATTGGGTGTTTGGTGTGTCATGTCCCCCCATCTTAGCAGGCTATATTACGCTACAGAAGCTATACACTTCACAGTTCCATACAAGGTACTACGCTGGTAACAAAATCTCAGCCTTTGTGTATAATATTAACTATTTTTTCTGAAAAATTGACATTTATTTTTCTTATGCTTCTTCACCAGGCATTTGTCAATTTTGAGTTTTCCCCTGGGATAAGTAGCTAAGTCCCAGTATCAGTAGCTACAGTTTTCTTCAGTTGTTCCAGGCACTTGTATATACTATTGCACTTACAGATCTGTATTAAGAGCTTAACTTCCTTGTGATTTCAACAGAAGATAACACAAAAGAACTTCAGTCCTCAGAGAAATCAAATGAGTCACAGTTACTAACTGTAAGCAAGTGGTTAGGCTTTGCATGTTGCATCAACAGCTGCTCTGAGACCATCCAAAGGGATTTTAACATACCGAGGATTCTGAGGACAAACGTCCTCAGGCGAGTTAGACCCCGACATATTTCCACTATGCAACCATCAGTACCTCACTCAACAGCTGTGTAATATCCATTGCTTATATGTAACACTGAACTCCAACAACAATATGACCTGCTTCTGCCCAGGATAGCTATATGCACTATCAAGTGGTCTTCAGCTCCTCTGCTTTACCAGACAAGAAACATGTCGTTGCAAATTATATATGCAGGAACAGAACATGACTGGGCAAGCACCAGCAGCACATTACACATGCACCAAACACAATACCAAACCATTTATGTTATGAAAACACATCTGGTTTGAGTAAATACAGAAAAGGAAATTGATTTTACAAAAGGAAATTAGGTTTTTCTTTTTAAAGTGTTTTTTTTTTTTTTTTTAAATAAAGCAGCACCATTAAGAAGCTCCAGTAACTTGTTAGCACAATAACCAACATCTAGTTTCACTTAGACATATGTATTTTTAGGAAGCTATGCCTATCATTTCAGTTAAAAAAAAAAAAAGCTGCTTTCTTCCTGTATAAAGTCGTTATTCCAGCAGTCTTTAAAGGCAGTTTTTACTCTTACAAGTGCTAAAGTTGCAGCACTGAGAGAGCAGGACTCTATGCATTTACAGTAGAACAGAAAACAAATCCAGGGCACTTCTGCATCCTCATGATCATCAGTTGAATTGTCTGAATATTGGCAAGCTCAGCATTCCCGCAGAACAGAGAAGCACAATAAGCAGGGACTTGCACGCCCTGTGTCACTGACTCATCTGCTCCAGATAATAAAAAATAACTCCCCCACACACAGATTGACTTTCTCCTACTAATAATAAAAAAACCCAACAGAGAATCACCACAAAACCCCACGCACAGGGACTGACTTTCAGAACCCAGATCCTACTGTTTGCACGGCCTCTTCCCCCAAAGCTTTCACACATTTAAAACAAGCTTTCCAACTTCCCTGAGGGAGTTTTGATGCAGAACCAGCCTGGATTTTTGTCTGGAACATAAATCTCTAGTCTGAAATCAAACGGGCTCACACTGGCAGTCATGTCCTGCCACGCTGGAAGCAACACGCACCAGGATGACCTTGAAGCAGGCAGGTGAAAGGGAGGGAGGCACGGAGCGCATTGAGTTGGCACTGATGATGATAAGCGGAATCTGAAATCTGCCAAGAACTTGGTTCTTGCAAGAATCTTTATGGACAATACTGTCTCTGATAGCATTTCTACAGGGCATATATTGTCAGGCTTTAGCGTTCAGCGTTCATAAAGCTGAATTTTCCAAGCTGTGTTTTGTACCACATACCACGTGCGAAAGCTAACAAAGCCAACTACCAGCTGTCCAATATGCATGTATTATTTCATACGTCAGGGTTCATTGACCACAATTCCTGAAGAAAGCAGTACGATGTATAAGATCAAGAAGAAATAAATGGTTGTCTTCTTTACTTATTCTACAGGTCTGTAGTCATGTCAGCATTGCCAAGAGGAGTAAGCAGACAAGTCGGGAGTGAGAATTTCTGCTTGTCCGCAAGCTTGGACTGCTCTGGGAGCAAGGTACCTTCCTCTGTTACAACACTGAGGTTTCTTTAGTGCTAATTTAAACTACTGCTTTAAAGCTGAGAGCAGCCCTGAAAAAAAATCAGCCATGTGAATGTGAGGGTTAGGTCTTCCCACTTCCACTGAGGTAGCAGCTAGTTAGCAACTAATGGTTAAGAAAACAAACCAAACTTATTTTACATATAGAAAGGAATTATTCTAAAAAGAACTGCTTTTCTCCTTCCTCATGAGGGTGAAACACTTCACCTTATGAAAGAAATGCATCTTTCTCTTACCATGTAAAAATAGCAGAAGCTGTCTGCCATAGAGTGGTGTTAAAAGAAGGAAAAGTCCAAATTTTTTAAAAAGTGTGGAATTTAGAGTTTCATGCCTACAGCAAAAGTTTTACCACCTTTGGCCAGGCAACTTGGCACTGCTGCAAATGCTCTCCTTGTTCAGAGTGCTTTTGTGTTGAAATTTTTTCTATTATTTTTAATGTCTATCGATACCAATTTACAGACAAATGGTACAAATAGCCTGTACGCATAATTAAACTAACTTGTACATCATATTTTTAAATCCTAGTGGAGATTAAGCTTTTACCTTGTATTTTTAAGTGGCTTTGTAAGTAAGTTTTCCTTACTTACAACACATATGGAGAAGACAGCTGTTCCAGATTTTTAAATGAAACCTATATTAATTTTTTCATTGCTTGGAGAGAGGTGGGGATTTTTCTCCCCCCAGGATGGAAGTTTCATAACAAGATCATACAAGATAACCACAGCCTTCTCAGGACTACAGCCTATATTTTTTCCCCCAGTTTTGTATCTCCCTACTAGTATATTTAAAACTATTCTATTTTTATTCTAATCCTAATCCTTTGATTCATTTTAGAAGTGGTATTTCCAGTTAGAAACAACAACAAAAAAATATGAAGAGGCAGTGGTTTCCTGCAATTATTAAAAGATATTTAAAAATACACATTTCTGAGTGAAGAATTTCACTTAAAGCAGTATTCTTCATATAGTGATTTTTTTTTTTAAGCAGTCAGGATGACGCTGGTACTTGTAATGCAGAATGTCAGGTTCAATCACTTTTAAAAATGTTCTCTGCAGAAGAATTTGGCTTTATCAAGCTCAAATAATACAAGTTAGCCAGCATAATACAAATGGAATCTGCCTGGAGCGAACGGACCAAAGCTGGAGTACAAAAAAAGGCTTTACTATTTCAAGCTGCCTATAACATAACCAATGTCACACACTGATTTCAAATGGAAAAAAAAGAAAGCCAAATTTAATTGTGAAAACAGAAACAATATTTCATTTACAGTTTTTTAGAGAACGACTCAAACCAGAATGCGATGCTTTTGTTTACATATCTCCTCAGGCTGAAAAGCTTCTCCCCAGTAAACTCCATTGAGTGACATTTATCATTATCACCAGCTAGAGTAAGTTACCCATCTCTTTGGAAAGGAGGAACACTTAACACTCAAACATTTGGCTTAAAACAGAAAAAAATCTGCTGGGTGGTTAACCACAGACCAATGCCTCTCTCCAACACTGTGAATTCAGCACTTGAGCTTCAGAGAGGAAAAAATAAACCTCTCGTCTCTACACACTAACGTGACTCAGGGAACTAACAATTCTTTGGAAAAGCAGTGATTATTTTTCAGTCAGATCGATCAGTTCCTTGACGGCACAGGACAAGAACTACAGGCTGGTGACTGCCGAAGCCCACGTTGCTCTCAAGCAGTCGTTTGTGTAACAAGCGTGTTGTCTGGACAGGGCACGAAGGCAGGCTCAGCCCCCCGACCCAGCAACACCTCACAAGAGCCTGCTGGCGTCGGGAGGTTTCTCCCCTTGGCATTTCAGCTATTCCGTAAATTAAACCCAAACCAGAGGCTCGAGAGCTCAAGGTCTTTGAGAAACTGGTTAACAAAGCAAGGCTGGGATGTCTAATAATCCTGCTGCTATAAAAATGTTAGCTTTTTCTTTTTGCAAACCATCCGTAAGTAATCCAGATTAAAATCCATGAAGTCCAGTGAGAGCCCGAACCACGGTGTTATGAAGTACATTCTTAAGGAAAAAAACCAAACAATTCTTCACTCCATACAGCAAGAAAAGAAACAACTTAATTCAACCAAACATTTCGCAGGTTGTTTGTGCCTAATGTAGGTCACTAGTTCCTAAGAAAAAAGTCTCATTAGTTTGTACTAATGACCAGAGGGCTCACTTCAAGAAAGCTTATTCTACAATGAACGATCAAAAAAAGATTCAGAGATGCCTGTAATGATCAGAATAAAAGCATAACAGTGCATACCACATTAACCCGGAGTAGTTTATAATACCTCAGATAATTTCAAGTATATTGTTTTATATTCTGTAACAAGGATTTGTAGCCATGAGAAGTAATTCACGTTGGGGTTGGTTGGTTGGTTGTTTTTTTAAACAAACATTTAGCTACTGATTGGAATGGATCGCAAGGAAAACTAGTGCAAGTTAACATAAACTGCATATATTAAAGCTAGGTATTTTAACACTCTTCACAGAAAGTAACGGACCAAGTTTTACCCACTTAGATTATTTTCAAAGGAGCAACCAAAGTTCAGCATGTTGTTTTTTGAAAAGGATGTTTCTCTCTGCAATGAGAAATGCTGCCCAAAAATTAATATAAAAATTCCATTGTTACCATTCTTGTTTGAACTGCCACCACAGCAGAACAGAAAGGAGTCCCTCTTGCCATTTTCTCCAAAGCAGGGCACTAATGCCATTCCTCTGCATACTGCATTTACAGAAAATTTTCAAACAGCATAGGTAATACTACTTAAGGTGAAATATATGCTAACAGTTTTTGTTGACCAAAGTGAGTTCTTGCTTTCCAATTTAAAGAAATAAAGTTATTTTAGTGGGGCTTTTTTAAGTCTTGACAATGAGCTACAAATATTAGTAAAAATCAGTAAGTCCAGTTTCTCCTTAATAGTGACAATCATTTAGGCATTATTCACTTTATGTCAATTTAGCAGCTTTAATCTTTTTTTGAGCAACTACTCATCCCTGTGTTCTACAGCAGACAAACTGGAAGACAGTTATTTTATGTAGTTGTTCTCCACTTATTAGTTTGTAATCTTAGCTGGGAAGTTCTAGGTTTTTCCCATTTTACTGGAATCTTCCTCCCCAGCCAGCGCATGCTGTAAAATTCTCTTTTCAGCTAAGTTGATCAAAACCAAACAGTCTCTCCATTTACCAGCTTGTGTCTTCAGATGCTCACAACTTTACACAAGCCTTCTCTATATATTGTTCACGTTATTCCTACAGAGATTGTTCCAGTTACGCTATGACGACTCATCTACAAGCTCAGTTTTACAAAGGAAAAACAGAAGGAAAAGAGAAGAGACTAGTGGCCGGTGCATGGCAATCAGAGAGATAAATGCAGCAGCCCAAGGGACGGATCAAGAAAATGATAAATGAGAACCAGAAATACCCAACAGGAGTTCCACACATATGGATACTTCCCCAGTAGGATATTATTCACCTAATTCAACTTTCTAGAGCCTAATTTAGATAGCTTAGTCTACCACAATCAATGAGGAGAAAAAAATTCTATAGAAGGAAATTCAGAATAGAAAACCTTTATTACAGTTGGTAATTAAGCACAGATTTGTGAGATTATATGAATATTTTCCCTGATTCTGTCTTGTGTTACACCAATCTACACCTAGAGACCCATTTCACGCCATGACATGATACATATGAAAATGGCCACTAACAGGCCTGTTACAAGATGCTTCTGGTCTATACAAGGTTGAGAAGAGAAAGAAAAGTGTAGTTATTTTCACAAGGTCCAACTGTGAACACGTGGTACAATCATAAGGGATAAGGTCTGCCCAGCCCCATCCAGTCTGCATCTCACCCCAGCACTTAAGGCTGTGAAGAGCTGCAGGTTGCACAGCTTTTCCTCCTTCCTCACACAAACAAATGCCCGGAAGGATGTGTGTGTTCTGCTGAGCACCGTCATTCTGAAAGCCTCCAAATAAGTATGAGCAATTGCAAATATATTGTTTTATATTCTGTAACAAGGATTTGTAGCCATGAGAAGTAATTCACGTTGGGGTTGGTTGTTTTTTTAACAAACATCTAGCTACTGATTGGAACGGATCACAAGGAAAACTAGTGCAAGTTAACATAAACTGCATATATTAAAGCTAGGCATTTTCTTTAACACTCTTCATAGAAAGTAACGGACCACATTTTACCCACTTAGATTGTTGGTGAGGGGACTGGAGCACCTCTCCTACGAGGAGAGGCTGAGGGAGCTGGCCTTGTTCAGCCTGAAGAAGAGAAGGCTGAGAGCAGACCTTATAAATGCCTATAAATATCTTGAAGGGTGGGTGTCAAAATGATGGGGCCAGACTCTTTTCAGTGGTGCCCAGCGACAGGACAAGGGGCAATAGGTACAAACTGAAGCATAGGAAGTTC
>Ga0065711_1009950_pt1 | contig 16311 bp, 9 predicted proteins | sample Hoacrofraction12_FD_59098 | JGI IMG/M metagenome (GOLD analysis project Ga0065711, IMG submission 59098) | Hoatzin crop microbial communities from Cojedes, Venezuela - Epithelial fraction 12 v2 (version 2) | ecosystem: Host-associated > Birds > Digestive system > Esophagus > Crop | place...
GGCTGGGGAGGGGTCTGGAGAACAAGTCTGATGAGGAGTGGCTGAGGGAGCTGGGGCTGTTCAGTCTGGAGAAGAGGAGGCTGAGGGGAGACCTTATTGCTCTCTACAACTGCCTGAAAGGAGGTTGGAATGAGGTGGGTGTTGGTCTTTTCTCCCAGGTAACCAGCAATAGGACCAGAGGCAATGGCCTCAAGTTGCGTCAGGGGAGGTTTGGATTGGATATTAGGAACAATTTCTTTACTGAAAGAGTGGTCAGGCGTTGGACCAGGCTGCCTAAGGAGATGGTGGAGTCCCCATCCCTGGAGGTGTTCAAAAACCGTGTAGATGTGGCACTTCTGGGTATGGTTTAGTAGGAGTGGTGGTGTTGGGGTGATGGTTGGACTTGATGATCTTAGAGGTCTTTTCCAACCTATGATTCTGTGATTCTATGAAAAGCACCTTTGTGGAAGCAATAAGCAAAATAAAATGCCAGAAGTGAATGGAACATAGAACACTATGTTAAGTAATAAGCAACAGTTACACAGGAGTCATGACAGGATTGGGCCCTGCAGTATAGTGTCTGTAACAGACATGTACGAATGAAACTATATTGAAAGAATTAATTGAACAGGAAAGCATAGTTTAGTTTTAATGATCTTTTCAGTAATTTGGAACAAAACACTTAAAACGCTTCAGTGGATTTTTTGCAAATTTTTATATGGTTTTCTCTTAAAATTTTCTTTCCCATTTGAAATAAGTTACTTAGCATCCTTCCTATTAATTCAAACTGTTGTTAAGCAGTGTTTCATTAGGAAAGTCTTAACATAAAGTATGTGTGATGTTTTTCGGAATACCATCTCTTTCAGAGTGCACTGCTGAATGGAGTCTTGTTAGATAAAGGATGCACATTTTCAAAACTCCTTCAAAACCAGTTTATTTTAGGATGATGTGTGCACTTTGGAAAGAAATTCTGATATATCTAGATCTTGATTAGAAGCAGAAATAAATATCAGGTTCTGTAATAGGATGTAGCAACCTGCAGCTAGTGTGACACTCTGGGCTTATCACTATTTCTCTCTTTCCCTAGAGTTATTATTTATTTAGTTTTTCTCCCTCACCCGCTTCTTTCGCAGACCACCAGCGGGAGCTCGGAGCGTAACGCAGAGGTTACACCGCAGAACAGGTGCACACCAGGCTGGCAGGGCGGTGGGTGGCTTTGCACCGCGCTTGTCTTCCCTCCCGTCTGGCTGCCCGGCGAGTGGTGTCCGTAGAGCTGCGGTGGTCCCGCACCCTCTCCTGCCAGCTCCGAATGGGCACTTTTTTTTTTGAGCCCTTCTGTGCTGCTGGCATAGCACAAAGGGACTGGCGAAGGGATGGAATGGGGGCCACTCCTCTCTGGATACAGTCACTAGACCTTCCAGTTCCTGATGTGCTGGTGGCTGTAGTTTAGAAGTACTTGCTATGAGTAAAATTAGAGTTTTAGAATACTATTTACAGAGTAAATTACAGTGTAGTTAAGTGGGGAAAAACTCCAAACAAAACCACAACAAATTATTTAGCAAAATAAATATTTTGAAAAGTGATGAGAATTGTCCCCTTTTGCACAGCATTAATGCAGTTATATGATGAACAAGAAAACAAATTACAAAGTCCATTCAACTTTAAAACAGAGAAAAAATTTTGCTCGTGTGAAATATCTGACAGCAGCTACCTATCACGTACACGAGGAAGACAAAGGTTAGGAATGCAGCGTGCTTTAGAACAGAAGATTCTCTGTGTTTTGTCTTTTATATCAATAAATGCAAATAGAATTTTGTGGTTAGAATATGGCTTTAAGTGCATAGATAAGCGCCCAAGTAAATACTAGCACTCCTCCATTCCTGAGGGAAGTTGGTGGCCTGCCCATATAATTTGCTGATAAAGTCCCATCTGTTAAAACAAAGTACGGCAGCACTAGTAATAAATTTCAGGCAAAGACCATGAGGGGTTATTTTTGCATGACAGTCTTTGCTGAGCTTTATTTTAAACCAGAAAAAGTATTTGAAACTGAAATAAAGATTGTAATGTTGGCTTTAATGTTGGCTTTACACTTTTACAGGACAAATGAGAAATCCTGCTCCACTTTATTTCACTGGTAAACACTGTCGCATGATAAACTGTTAGGAGAATAAAGTCATAAGGAAAACTCTGCTTCACAAATGACATACGTAGAAAAACAGCAGATGTCTGATGAAGTAAAGAACCGACTTATTGCCAAGGCTTTGGAAAACAAAATTAATTTCCTTTCGTCTTTGATAATGATGATGTAATGTAGTTAATAGGAAGAGCTTGCCATGCTCATGGAGTTATTAAAGAAGAAATGTTAGACATGCAGCAGGTCAGAAATATGGGTTTACTTACCAGTGCCATTTCCATGAGAGTATTTATAGATGTGGTGGAAAAAGAAAGACGATAGTAGTGTAGAATGTTCCTTTTTGTCTGATTTGAAGCGTAAGAAAAGTGTAATGAAATAAAACTTGTGAATGTCCTTTTAATGAATTCGTAATTATGGTTGTTCAGTGGAAAGAAGAAAACTATTTCTGGTAGGAAACTTTTTTCTGTTGAGATCTTCAAGGAAAATCTTTTTCTGGAGCAAAATTAAAAAATAAATAATTTGCCTTCTCATTTTCGTTGATGAAGGTTACCCCAAGTGAAGGTAGTGGATGAACAGACATGGCCTTGGCTGTTTTACTGGGTAGAAAATAACAGCAAAAAAGAGACCTTGTTTTTCCTGATTTTCAAGCACTTAATTCTGCTCCTCTGATTTTTACAAAATGGTGTAGTGAGTAGACGTAATGATATAGTTATTTGCAGTATCTTCTTTGGTCACTAGATGTCCCTGCATGCTGTTGGAGTAACTGGCAGGGTGTGGTTCCCGGTAAACAAAAAAGGTAAAACTAAAACTAAAGCTGTGCGGATTCCTTGAGAGCATGTAGGAAGCTGTCTTCTTTAAGGACATTTTGTGATCTTTCTGTGCACTTAAATGGGGGGGAGAGGTAGTGCTGGAATGTGCTGTAATTTTACCATAGACACAGAATGAAAATTAGATTAGTTCATGGAAAGCTTTGAGGAGCTACTTACTAGGATTGGCTGAAGCAGCCAGACATGGTTTGGCAAAGCACTGGTGACTCAGTCTCCTCCCCGCCGATAAAGATTACAAGTGTATAATGGTGGCATTTAAAATTGGAGGTTCATTGCTGAGACATAACTACGATATACATATAGATACACACACGCGCGTTTGTTTGTATGTATGTATATACATGAGATCCCACAGTCCTGCAGACATTGTGACTAATGTTGGCTTTAACAATGTCCATGATAACAATCTTGTCCATAAAGTTTTATATCACACAGCAGGTTTTATACTATGTGGCAAGGCTGGGAGTAATACCGCATTAACCAGAAACTTAATGTTGACCTGCCATGTAGAGGACTTGCATCTGTTTCCTTTCTTTTCCCTTTGAGTACGAAATGCACGCATTTTGATAGATCTGACTGACAAATTATAGTCCGGTGCGAACAGACACAATGTTGTTGTCATCACTGGAGACTTACTCTCATGCAGGTTGTAGAATTAGGTTTTGTCTTTCCAGTAACTACCCGTTTGCTACGTATGGCAGCCAGGACTCACTTTCGGGAAGGTCAGCTGTGGGGAGAGCTGGGACAGAAATGCTATCATCTAAGCAATTTCACTTGTCAGGACAGCCATTGGGCTTTCTGAACAGCATTGTCTGAACAGCTTGGTTGATGTGGGGCGATCGGTGGCCATTATCCATCTTTCTAAGATTTGTTTCCATTTCTCTAAGGTTTTCGATCTGGTTTCCCACAGCCTCCTCCTAGAGAAACTGATGCGTTCTGGTCTAGACAAGTGGTCTGTGGGGTGGGTGGGGAACCAGCTGGCAGGCTGCACCCGGAGGGTGATGGTGAATAGCTCCTTTTCAAACTGGCAACCTGTCACAAGTGCAGTCCCCCAAGGATCAATATTGGGCCCAACAGTGTTCAGTATCTTCATCAGTGATCTGGATGATGGGATCAAGCGTACCCTGATGAATTTTGCCAATGATACCAAACTGAGTGGCGAAATGGCCGCTTCGAAAGGGAGAGCCACCCTGCAGGGAGACCTGGACAGGATGGAAGAGTGGGCTAACAAGAACCTTATGAAGTTCAACAAGGGCAAGTGTAAGATCTTGCACCTGGGAAAACATAATCTAGGAGCACAGCACAGCCTGGGAACTACCCGGCTGCAGAGTAGCTCTGTGGAAAGGGACCTGGGGGTCCTGGTGGACGAGTTCAATATGAGCGAACAGTGTGCTGCTGTGGCAAAGAAAGCCAACAGGATGCTGGGCTTCATCAACAAGGGCATCACCAGCAGAGATAAAGAAACCATTATCTCACTCTACTCACTGCTTGTCAGGTCACACCTGGAATACTGTGTTCACTTTTGGTCTCCGGTATGTAAAAAAGAAGTGGACAGGCTGGAGAGAGTCCAGAGAAAGGCCACAAAGATGATCAAAGGACTGGGAAGCCTGCTTTGTGAAGAGAGGCTGAGAGAACGGGGTTTGTTCAGCCTTGAGAAAAGAAGGCTGAGGGGAGACTTTATCACCGTGTTTAAAGGGTGGATACAAAGAAGATGGAGACTCTCTTTGTATAAGGAGTCACGTGGAAAAGAGGAAGGGTAGTGGGTACAAGTTACTCTTGGGGACATTCCGGTTGGATGCAAGAGGAAAATTGTTCTCAGTGAGAACAATCAGCCATTGGAATAATCTCCCCAGGGAAGGGGTGGATTCCCCAACATTGGCCACTTTTATCATTTGGCTGGGCAGGGTGCTGGGCCATCTTGTGTAGATCGTGCTTTTGCTGAGAAAGGTTGGACCAGGTGATCCCTGAGGTCCCTTCCAACCTGATATTCTATGATTCTATACGTGCTTTAACTTTATTGGTGTTTTTTCTCCACCATTAAAGATTTGACAGTTGAGTGCAAAAATATATTGCAAATATAGAAAGCAGAGCAAAACACTGCAGAAGTGGTTGTGGTTTCCAATTAAGAAGTGAAAAATGGTGCCAGGATTTAGTGTAAAATACCAAACACAACTCTCGAGAGAAAAAGGACATGTAACAGAAACAGTCACCTTCAGCTGAAATGTATGCATGGGGACTACTAAACTGCTTTTATTGTTACAAGTTTATTTTTTGCATATATGGCTAAAAGTTTATGGACATTTACTGTAGCATTAGACTGCCCTATTCCCTGTTTGACTTGCCACAGGTTGTTATAAAAATAAAGTTATTCTGGGTTTTTTGAATACCTACAAAATTGTTATGGTTATTAAAACACACACAGGCTGATAGACTGCCTGTTTATTAAGCCTGGATGCTCGGCCCTTTAGAGTCCACCTGCCAATGCATATTTCAGTCCAAAAGAATCAGTAAAGTTCAACAAATTAATTTTGCAGTGGGATGCTCATGCAGAGGTGAGACCTGCAAGTATGCCATCAAAATGTTGAGAGTAATCTTAGTTCGCTTCACTAAACTGGGCTTCAGGAGTAAATTATATTGATGTTGCAGACTCGAGCAAGTACCTTGTCCTGGAAAACTGCTTTTCTGCCTGTGGAATCTCTGAACTCTTTAGGAAATGAAAATTTGAAGGTTCTCTGTCACGTACCTGAGGAGTCCAAACTTCTCTGTCCCCCCACCTCCCCTCCCACAAATACTGCACTGTGGGTAAGAGAATTCAAAAGAATAATTTCTATTTTGTGGTATTTGTTTCGGTTAGGGGAACCATGGCTATCCAGCTGGAACAATGGCTCATAAAATAAAACTCATCCTTTGAAATTCTTGCATTTAGTACAAGTTTGTTCTAATTTCAAGTGGATAACTAATTTGTTTTTTGTGTGTGCTAATGGGCTGTTATGCATATGTGGAAGCTATTTACTCTGTGCCCTAGATGGAAACACTCATATTCCAGCTCTGAATATTTAACTTAATAAGGTAGCCACCTGCTTTTAAGGTTGTTCCAACCTATTTGAATGGCCTTTACTGCTCATTGTGAATACCAGGATTATTTTTGATCTCCTGTAATGAAACAAATAACCAAACCAATTTAAGCACTAAATAAAAAAAATTCTAGCCCTTCTATTTTTCAGAAATTCAAACAACTTTATAACAGCACCTTATAAATCACTCCAAAAGAGTTCTGTAACTTTAAAAGCCAAGCCTGCACATAGTGAATGTTTGTTCTCCTCAACATGACCCAGTGAAACTGCGGAGTGCATAGCGGGTGAGGGCAGGTGCTGAGCTCTGATCACCACCCAGCACTGCCTGCTCTCCTCAACCCCGACCAGAGCTGTCTGGAGCATTCCTCTTGAAACCTCAAACCAGGAGAAACGATTCCGTGCATCTATTCCACTTTGCCCCTAAATTTTGTCATAGCTCATGAACCTGCATCTGGGGAGTATGAAGTACAAGCCAGAAATTGGCAGGGAGGTATCGCAAATGTGGCTTGAAGCCATCTACTTACGCCTCACTTTGGAGCTGGCCGCTCAGGACTTCAAACAGCCTGAGAAGTCGTCTAATTTACAAGGGCTGGCATTGCTGCAGGGACGGAATTAGGACTGTGTAGTGCTTTGTGTGGGGGCAGTGTTATCTTAATTCAGCTTTTCTTATTTTTGTAGTTTTTGCTGTTTGATTTTGATGATGAATATACAGGAGAAGAACATGATTAATACCAGGTTGTCAAGCTCCAAGATGCCAGCCTTCTCCGTGCAGTGCCAGCAAGGCTGGGGACTGCTGAGGTAAGTTCTCCCGCTGGGAATAGCCACCCTATTGCCATTCCCTAGTGCAATCAGCTAGCCAGGTTAGCACTGTGTTGTCCACTGAACGGCTCAGCTTCTGATGATGATCTCCCTCAGCTTCTGATGATTATCTCCAAAAACCGCATGCTTCTTTCCAAAGCATGATAGTGCATTGATTGTGTAAATGTGGGGAGAAAAGTTAATGGAGTGTGGGCTCCCTTTGGTTTGCTGTTTATTGAGTGGGCTGAGCTGTGCATTGTTCCTATGAAAAGAGAGATTTAGGATGCACTTGGATGGGAAGGTGGAAATGCTTATGGCAGCTTTGGCTACAGCAAAAACGTTCTACCACCTGGCAGCTCTATTTCCAGGGCAATAGTCCTCATTGTAATGTCAGCCATTGCAGTATCCTTGAGAAGGGAGCTCTGGAGGGTGTGGTGGTCTTTTAGACCGTTTCTCTTTGGGCCAGTTGGTCTCTTGAAAATAAGGGTGAGAGCTTCAGAGAGTATTTTAGGGGTAGCCAGTGTAATAGCGAGGAAACAATCTGCCTGCAGTTACCGTGCGTAGGAAGGTGTGCTGCAGCCTTTGGTGCCAGCTGGAGGTTTCTCCGTGCCACCGCTCGAAGTCCCAGTGGACTGTAGTGCCATAGACAGATGGGAAGTGAGGCAGGCGTTTACCCCTGAGGCCAGGTCATCACGTGGATGCAATGCAGACTTTTGGCTTGTCAGAGATGGTAGAAAGCGTTTCTCACAGATGTTGCTGTATGAGAACACAGTATCAATAAGGAGACAAGAAAGCTTCCAGAACGCGGATTCTCTTGATAATCTGTGAGCACGTGTCCTCGCTCTGAGGGAGCCGCAACGCTCCTTGGAGCATTTCCCTCTGCCCACAAGCCTAACCTCTGTCCTGCTGAGTCTTAGCTTCAGCCAGCTCCTGCTCTTCCACGTGCTAATCTTGGCGAGACACTGGGACAACTGAATGTCTGTTGTGTTATCCTGGGTTGTAAACAACAGACAAAGTTATGTGTCATCTACAAGCACTCTAATCCAAACAGTGGCGTGAGCGCCTGTGCACCATTGGGAGCATTTTTGTAGTGTGTTAGGCGTGCTAGGGGGACAAAGGATGGTCAGCGTGCCAAATATCTCCAGCATAGACAAGGCTTAGACACGTGTGTTGGACAAGAGCAGAGCAATAGTGGCAGAAGAACTTAGTAAAGCAGCTTGAGCCATTCGGCCACTAGTAGTTTTCTTTCTTGCAATTCAGAGAAGTAAAGAGAATAATGATTTTTAAGAGAATGGTTCCACTCTGAGGGAGCTGGTGAATGTCAGAAGAGGCTGGTAGCAGGGAGGGACTGTCAGGAGTCGTTGGCAATGTTAGAAAAAGACTGTTTTGCTGCTTTGAGCTGTTCTTTTGTTTAAACTTGCTCTTTGTGTATAAAACTCAGGAGTTTTGTGAAAAAAATTTTTTTGATGCTGGACCTTGCTCTCTGCTGCTGGAGTGAACCATGGCTTTTCTGAAGCAGATGAGTTATGTCAACTCTTGGGTCATATTTAGCCTTTTTACCCTTAAAATGAAAAAGATTGAAATCTGTGCTTTGTACAGCAGACATTACTAAAACAGGGAGAAAACTCGATTCTTTTCTTGGGTTTTGGAAGCAATCTGATATGTAATATTTAGGAATTTATTTCACCACTGTGCCTTTCTTTAACCATCTGTAAAATGGGAATGATACTGGCTGTGTTATGTCAGGTGTTTTAGGATGTATAGGACACACAAGCCAGGGAGCACATCAGAAGCCGATTGTATTGGAATATCTTTCAAAACCCTGAATCTGAAAAAAACCTGACTGTACAATGATCTGTCATCCTCTTTCATTCCCAGTGTAAACACCATGCAGAATTATTTGAAATTCTGTTTTCATTAGCAAGAAGTGCTTTGTTATTAACTAGCAACATACTAGGAATGGGCTAAACACATCTTCACCAGTAAGAGCTTTTTTCTTATAAGGGCGAAGAATGTACAGATTCTGTAGCATTAGCTGTCACTTACTTTATTTTAAAAAAACTTGTCCCTGTCTGTAAAAGGGAACAAATTATCTTGAGCAGCATGACAGTTTACATATTTTCAGTATATTCATCTTTCCAGAGAAGACATAGCTTGAGCTTTTAAAGCAAGAGCATACAATGCGTAGTAGAGTCTGTAAAAGTCCTCATGTGCCCCATTTTCACACACCAGCGTAAGCAGTCATCGTCTCCCTCTTCATCTGGTGAGCCACGCAGAAAGGTCAAAGCAATGTTGGTCAGAAGTCATGCTGGGCAGCGAGCGGTTTGGCGCGGGCTCAGCCAGCAGTGGCTTGCTCTCCTGTCGGTAGGGCACGGAGCAAAACAGGTGAGCTGGTATCCTGCTCCTTGCCTTTGCTTGGCGGCAGGATTCCTCACAACACGTATCTCCAAAAGCCCACGACTGGAGCTGATGGAAGGGATGCGGTGCGCCTGGAGACGCGCATTGCATACTTCATGCCTCGCTGCTCCCTCCGCTGTGTCCTCCTCTGTAGGCTCCGAACGATGTGCTGCTAAAGCTGTGTGCGCGTTGCGCAGGCACTTGGTGCAGGAATGCTGACACAAACAAAAAGGAGATAACTTGGAAATTCTATTGCTCCGTTTATGTTATTATTGTAGTTAATGGTCTGTCAGCATTTCCATTATAAATCCCTATTTTCAGGGTTTTATAACTCAGCCGTAAAAATTCTCTCCAGGCTGAATTTGGCATTTGTGTTTTCAGCCTGAGAGCACATGTGTTGTTTTTTTTAACAAGTTTTTTTTGAAACAAAAAAATAGAACTGCATTCACAATTTTTAAGATATAGAATTGCCAAAAAAAAAAAGCCAACAAAAAATAGGTGATTGGTTACAGATGCTTTCTTTGCACTCATATAACTGAAAAATTGCTGAGTTATTTCAGCTGTAATTGTGGGTGTGTGTAAGGCTAAAATGGTGGATTTAGTACTATTCCTTTCTTTATGGTGTTGGTATTTGACAAGCAAATAGAAAACAGACCCCGATACTGTATACACTCACGTATAAGCTGACCCGTGTGTAAACTGACCTCCCAAACTTGCCCCACGCTCCCCTTGTCTAGGCCAGATTGTTTCAATGTCAGCAAGGGTGGGGATGCAGGGACTGGAGAGTGGGGGTCAAAATTTTAGATTTTGGGGAGTTTCTTTTGCTTTATTCCATTGCTTCCAGTAGGCCTGGGCTGGTCTGCAGTTGCAGAATCCACATCAACCAGGTGGTGTTATTAATAAAAAGCTACAATAGCACATGTTCCCCCAGGTTCTGAGTCTCAGCTTTGTCCATATTGTTTACAGAGGGACTGCCCTCTGTCTGAAACTCACCCCGGAGAAGTTTACACAAAGATGTGTGTAAACCACATGTCTTACACTGAAACATCTGAAAGGAAAAGAAACAAGGGGGAAGACCAAGAGGTGATGTCTGAATTCTTTGCTGTCTGCACACATGGAGTTTTCCTCCTAACCTCCCCGCAATAACCTGCGGTTCTCTGTTTATGCTCGTGATGCACCAGTGCTAGAACAGAAAGGGGTGACCAGCATTCAGATCAAATTTTATTTCAGAATCTCACTCCCCCAAACTGGTTTGCTTTGAGAGGAATTGATTACCTCAATAATTGACTCCAAGAGCAGGCTGCAATAAAGTCCATAGTTTTGGTTTTTTTTAACATGTAGGGTACTTTCTGTGTAACATTTTCTTGTGCATAAGGACAGAACATCGCCTGTCTTCCCAAGAACGAACAGTTTCTTTCACACTAAGAGAAAGTGTGCAAGAAACTGTAACAATCCTATACCATAATGATTCCTGCCATTATTGTACTTGGATATTGTATAAGCACTGGTGTCTATAAAAGCGAGTAAAATTATGAGTATGGAAAAGTATAAACTGATTTGATTTTTTTAGATCTTATCAGCTATATCTTTTTGTAAGTATGCGATTCTTTAAATTTTTGCTATCCGTACTGAATTTTTTACATGATGTTTTTAACATCCTGTGATATATAACATCCCATCATATCTTCAACATTCCTCTACATCAGTATGAAAGGTCATGTACTTGGGCTGTTTTTCATTTCATGAACATCTGGGCTTATGAGATTAACAGAACAGTCTACCGTTGCCTTCTTTTTGGTCTCTTTTATTAATAACTTGTGAATAACACTTGTCTTCTACCATGTGGATTATACTTCTGTTGGGGCAATTTCCTCAATGTAATAATGGCTGCTAGTTAACCCCTTACTCACTACTGCTCCTCTTAGTAGCTCAAATGCATTTCTTTGTATGTCCTGTATGTTTTGATGGGGTGGGAACAGTTCATCTGCCTAAACATAGGCATCGAGCACCATTTTACATGTCTTAAGTTATCCCACCTGGTGTCCAGCTGTCGCTCTGGAGAAGGCACGGGTCTCCTGTAGGTCCTCTGTTGTATCTGCCAGTGCTGTGCAGATGTCTCGGGTACGGTAAGGTATTTTCACTGTCACTAGAAGCCTATGTTTACATTAGAAACTTGTTTCTGTATTTGTGATGAGCACAGTCAGGAATTGGGGTCCTCCACAGTGCAATGTGAGGGCCACATGATTTCTGGTTAGCAAAACCATGAAACAGGAATGAGAGTCATTCAAGTTGTGTGCCAGCAAAGGCTTTACCTGAGCACGTCGTGGTTTTATATCCTGCATAGACCACACAGGTAACTTAGTTACAGCCAGCCATATGGGACATGAAAGGTGATCTGAGATCATCTAAAAGGCCAAAAGTAGCTTTTCTGTACATAGATATGTGATCATTTTCAAGTTCTGGCAGAGCTAACATCAAATTTTTGTGTTGTTCTGTAGCAATGGTGTAAACCTCTCATTGCTTGTTGTGTAAGATGTGAGATAGCAGGTTGCAAAGCTCTCACTGCTATGGGAGTGGATGATCTTCATCCAGAGATATGGTCAGGTTGGCAACTGGGAAAGCAGAGAGAAAGAAAACATGGAGGCTGGGTCTGAAAAAAGGTTGTTCAGTGTGAGAAGGGCTAGGGCAGTGCTGCCGACTCCGCACCTTTGATACTCTAACACAAGTAAGAGGGACCTTGAAGAAATTTCTGCTTCCCATCTATGGTTATCAGAGTGTTTTCTCTTCCCTCCATAACCTGTGCAGCTTACTTTTAGGTAGTGTCTTTACATACGCCTTCTCATTCTCCTTCAGATCTTTTTGCTGTCATCACTATTCTTGTTTCCCAGCTCTCACGTTTACAAACAAAGAAGTGTTTAGGTCTTAAGAGTCCACAGGTATGTCCTAACTGGAGCATTTGTCTTACAGGAAAGGCACTTACGTCAGGCAGCAAAAACATTCAGCGGCCTTGTTGTTTACAGTTTCTTGCCTTTCCTCCTGCTTCAGCTCAGTCACAACTTGGGCAAACGTGTAGAAGATATATAGCATTTTTTTTCGCAGAAAACTTGTGTGGGGGAAAATTTCAGTAATTACAGCTATCTGTTAGTGGAGTTGAACTGTCAGTGTGGAGGAGTTGGTTCTACACCTGCGGACAGAAACACACTGAACAGTCAGAGAACTACAGCCTTGGAAATTAAAAGTCTCCATAGTAGGTCACCAATCTTTTAAGCCCTTGTTTCTTCTCTTTTGTATATTTATTGTGTGTTTTGTTTACTGTATTGTATCTGCCATAGCAATTTCATGGATTTTGGCCACAAGATGGCATCTGATTTCATAATCTTCTTTCAAAATATCACTTTTTGTTGCTGTCTTAATGGAGCAATGCCCAGTTTTCATGCAGCAAATTATAGCCTACTTTCCTTCTGCCTTAGAGAGTGCCTTCAGGAGCAAATGCAGTATGATTTTCCATGGCATTCTTGGTTTCCGATCGGTGGAACTGCCAGCAGGGGTGATGGGTGACACTTGCTGTGAGTCCTCTGCTCTGTAACCCCTATTCTCCACCCTTCCAGGTTGTAAGTGCTGCCTCTGTTATGAATGTTGCCTGGTATATGAGAACTGACACAAAAGCTGCAGCTCATTTCTCTTGCGAAGTGATCCAAAGTCCCTTGAAGTTGTTCAAAAAACTCATTGGCATAAAGGAGACTTTGACTGGGCCCCTGCTTATGGAAAAATATCCTGCAATTTCTTTATTCTAACTAAGCTGCCTAAACTTATGGATAATGTGTTTCCTTCTTCTTTCTCCTTCAAAGCATCTCCCATGTACCTGTATTTGGGAAATGAAGAACAGTCAAGTCTGAAGGACGAGCAGGCAGTCTAGCACTCTTCTCCTGAGCAGACTGGGAATTCTGCCTCTGCAGTTGCAGGAGAAATGGGTAGCTAAGATTTATCAGGGGATCAGACCTACAGCACACCGTGACAACAGTTGGTTCTTAGAAGCTTATAGAACAGGAGACGGAGTAAGGCTGGATCTTAATTGGCAAAGGGAAAACTAAATTACTCAAAAATTATTCAAATGAGTTTGGCTTAACTGTGTGAAAAACAGTGATTCAATGCAGCTAATCAGTGTGTAGATAACATGCTGTTTGGAAACTACTGGATGGTGTGAAATAACACAATTTACCTTTTTCTAAGGAACTTTAGCAAATAATGTAATTGTGAATTGCTCCAGAATATTTTATCACGGCAGACTTTCCAACAATTTAAGAAGGCAGAAAGTGAAAATGGAGTTGAAGAGGAGATTAGAGAGACTCATAGAGTTCTTTGGTGGCTCTTACATGTGATTTTTCTGGTGCAGCCCTGGCTCAGAAAATCCACATCCCTGTGATTGCTGGAAGCTTGTGGAGTTCAGTGAGAAGAATTGTTCTGTGTTTGGCCTGTGTCTTGTATTCCTCCTTCAATATCTGCTACTCTGTCCTTCTTCCCCTGCCAGGGACAAGGTCAAACTAGGTACATTTGGGGTCTGACATAATGGGCAGTTTCTATGCTCTTTCTTGTATGCTTTAATGCTGAGCTGCTTATCCTTCATCAGAATCAATGGTTATTATGTTGTTTAAGTTTTTGGAAGCATGCGTGTAAAAACACTCTTCAGTTCATAGTCACAGAGACCATATCCTCTCCATTGGACAGGCACAGAAACCATTTCCTCTGTGTTTTGCAACAGATTATTGAAATAGTAACTGTAGCACCTGTGTCCTTGGCTCATCAAATGAAGCAAGACTAGAAGGTGCCAAATGCACTGTAATTTTTTTAAATTACAATCCAGCAGGAGAAAGAAGCGTCAGCAGCATTGCATAGCCAGATGGCCTCTACAGCCCACCAGGAAGGGCTGCAGAGACTCTTGGCAGATTAAAGTCTACAGGGTAGGAATCTGTCGGCCAGGGTGGGAGAGCACCTGGGGAGTTCAGATATGGGTGGTACTGGGCAAGAAGTCAGGGACAAGCTCACAGCGAATGTGAGATTGTAGACACCAGATAGTTCAGCCTCATTGTTACTGCTGAACTGACAGATCAAGAAAAAGGGGAGATTTACCTCTACCGTCCGGTAACGCTGCGTGAAAGGTGGATGAAATGGTAGAAGCTCGCGAAAGATAGGCGAGCACCAGGCAAAGTGATGAAGGCTGAAGTCGTGAAAAGGATTTTTAACCAAGAAGTTCAGCAAAGAGTGGAATGATTAACCATGATCTCTGTATTGATGCATCTCATAGTTGGATTTTCTGATTAAAGCTTTTTCTGTGTTTGGGGCAGAGGTAAATGCTCTTTGCTGTGTGGGTTCCTGATGCCCAGTGAGGGCTGAGCTTGTCACACAGGCTTTTGCTCAGTGGTGGGGTACACTGCTAAGCTCTCTTTCTTATAATGGAAGAGAGGTACCTGCTTTTATAAAGTTAAAAGTCTTTAATTTCTCTGAAGCCTCTACCTCTCAGTCCAGTCACATATGACTGAAATTTGCAAGTGGGAATGTTTGTGGAGGGGACAGACAAACAGGGACTGTATGATCAGAAAACCAGGCTGAACCTGCCATTTTTCACGTGACATTTTAATACAAGCTCTGTTACTTTATAAGGTGGCTCTTTCTGTAGACACTTACCCTGTCACCTTGGAGACTGGTCATTATACCTATAACACTCCTGGGAAGCAAGCAAGCTTTGCTATCTGATTTTTCACTTGAACTACTGGAAAATTTGACCGAGATGACAAAGCTATTTAAGTGTGTAATTCCTAGTACTAATATAAGGCTCTGTAAAATCAGTCCCCTGAGGGATCTGGATCCAAGCAACTTGCCCAAGATTGTGCTGAAATTGTGTAGCGGAGCGGTGAGGCTTGACTTCCCTCTATCGCGTGCCCTCTGGTCAGCAGGCTGCCTGCCTCTGGATGCAGAGAGATGCTGCCCGGCACAGCAGGCTGAGCTGGGGATGGGGGTTAGTACCAGCCTGCCTGCTACAGCTGCTCACCACCGCCCTGCTGCCGGCCACAGCCACCCTGGCTGGACCAACCAGGGTGCTCGTGTGAGGCCCATTTCAGGCTAAGGGAGCAGGGCTAGTTTAAATGATGTAAATAGCAGGACTTCGCTAATTTTGCATGCGATACGGTTCTTCCATGCACAGTTTTCCTAGGAAACTTGACAGGGCTGTCCTGTTTTCCACAGGTATTGCTGGATCCAGGAGAGGATGTTTGTAGAGTAAGTAACTTTGCACATTTCCGGTCTGCCTGAGCCTCCCTTCAGCCCTTTGTCGTTGAAGAGTCAAGAAAAAGCTGCTGTTAGCGGAATTTGCTCTTTTGCTGAGACTTTGCTTGAGGAACTCAGTGATATGTAGTGGTGAAGTGTGCTTCGGGTGATAATTTGCCTCTTGGTGCACTTGATGATACGAGAGCTCCTCTGTTCTACGTAAATGCTAAAGAGCAGATTTTCAAACATCACACAGCTAGTCCAGAGAATATTCCAGCTCACCATTCATTTTTGAAAAGTACTGATTCTCTTACCAAGAGGGGCTGTCTTTGTTTGGTATGGAGAAGTTTCAAACTCTTCCACTGCAGGTCTCAAGGAAAGAGGTTACTGCAACAGTAAGGAGCTAAGTACAGCTATCCACCGACACCTCCATTTTCAGTTTTTCACATTTGGTTAAGTGCATTATGACATTTTTGCTTTTACATCTGAGTCATTGGCTGTTGGCTGTGGCCAGTAGGAAAAAAGGACAGCAATTTTCACATTCCTATCTATATTCTTATCATAGAATCACAGAATCACAGAATGGTAGGGGTTGGAAGGGACCTCTGTGGGTCATCTAGTCCAACCCCCTGCCGAAGCAGGGTCACCTACAGCAGGCTGCACAGTACCTTGTCCAGGCGGGTCTTGAATATCTCCAGAGAAGGAGACTCCATAGCCTCCCTGGGCAGCCTGTTCCAGTGCTCCGTCACCCTCAGAGGGAAGAAGTTCTTCCTCATGTTCAGACGGAACTTCCTGTGCCTCAGTTTGCGCCCATTGCCCCTTGTCCTGTCACTGGGCACCA
>Ga0065711_1011136_pt1 | contig 16311 bp, 10 predicted proteins | sample Hoacrofraction12_FD_59098 | JGI IMG/M metagenome (GOLD analysis project Ga0065711, IMG submission 59098) | Hoatzin crop microbial communities from Cojedes, Venezuela - Epithelial fraction 12 v2 (version 2) | ecosystem: Host-associated > Birds > Digestive system > Esophagus > Crop | place...
ATGGTGAAACTCCCCGGCTTCCCCATCGTGCTTCACGGCTCCAGCAGCGTGCCGCAGGAGTATGTGGATATAATCAACAAGTATGGTGGCAAACTCCCCGATGCCGTTGGTATCCCCGAGGAGCAGCTTCGCAAAGCATCAAAGAGCGCTGTGTGCAAAATCAATATCGACTCCGACTCTCGTCTGGCCTTCACCGCCGCTGTGCGTAAGACCCTCGCTGAGAAACCCGCCGAGTTCGACCCGCGTAAGTTCTGCGGCCCCGCTCGCGACCTTATGGAGGAAATGTACAAGCATAAGATCATCGACGTGCTTGGCAGCGACAACAAACTCGCTAACTGCGAATAAGATTGTGAATTGTATAAATAATTGAAAAGCCGCGTGGACCAAGGTTCACGCGGTTTTCTATTTATTTTGCATCAGGACTAACCCGGCCCAGCCGGGACTGCTCCTGCCGGAGGCTTTTTGCGAACGAAGTTCGCTTAATTCTCAATTCTCAATTCTCAATTCTCAATTTTCATTTCGCCACTATCTCATCCAACGACAGCAGATAAGTATCATATTGTGTGAAGAAGGGATGGAAAGCAGCTGGCTGTGTTATAATAGATTTTAAAAAAAATCTATTATCTATTTAGCAACTATCTCATCCAACGACAGCAGATAAGTATCATATTGTGTGAAGAAGGGATGGAAAGCAGCTGGCTGTGTTATAATAGATTTTAAAAAAAATCTATTATCTATTTAGCAACAATCTCATCCAACGACAGCAGATAAGTATCATATTGCGTAAAGAAAGGATGGAAGGCAGCTGGCAGTGTTGAAGGAGCTGGGAAGTGTTTTGTGATTACTTCAGGGAGGTTTCCGCCCTCCACTTTCCATATATGGAATGCTCCGCTGGCGGTGCCAGTGTCTTTCGCCCATACGGGGAACGAGGTGACACCGAATTTCGGGCCGGAGCCGGCCACACGGCTGTTGTATGTAACTATCAGTCCCTTGTCTGTCTGCTCGAAGCTCACGTCTGCTCCGTCGCATACCATGAGGTATCCGTTTCCGGCGGCGTCAGACATCCACAGCACGTCCACGTCGCGTCGGTTGCCCTCCATATAGAGGTCGTCAAGGCGTTTGTTCCACACTCCGTAGCGGTTGGCCTGGTATCTGCCGGGGTAGGTGGGGAACGGTCCTTGTCCTATCCACTGCACCCTGTCGATGCTTGCGGGCATTAGCATGGCGAGTCCGAATTCCGAGAGGAAGCGGTTGCCGGTGGTGTCGGGAGTGAGTGCGAAGTCTATGCGGTTGCCGTTTTTCTTGATGTCGGCTTTCACGCTTATCTCATTGCTACTCACTGTGCTGGTGCCTCCTGGAGCCACGGGGATGAGGTATTTATTTACCCTTGTGTCTTTTATCCTTAGTCTCTCTGCCAAGGTAGCTTTGCGTCCCACTCTGATATACGGTGTGATGCCATCGGGGAGCACGTTTGAGCGTTGTGTCTTGCCCGGCGTGATGCCCTGCTCTTTCATAGTCTCTTTCATCGCCCTCTCGAATTCTGAAGGTATGTCGCCGTTGTCGAGACGCATTGTCTGGCGAAGGAACACGAGTCCGTTTTTGTCGGAGATGGTGAAGTGGAGTAGTGCCATCTTGTTTTGTGTAACGTTCTTGAGCTCGGGGATGTTGAGCTCATAGAGAGCCTCTGCGTGTGGTGCGCAAGAGGGCGAGAACTTGCCCGTTGCCACGGTGTCTTTGTTGATGCTCAGTTTCCAGGCGAACCACACGTTATCTTTGAGGTTCAGGAAGTCGTAGCGGTTGCGCACCTTCAGTTTTATGGTTCCTGCCGTGGGGTTCACTCTCGAGAGGCTGTCGATGACGGCGGCGCGCGCGTAGTTGTGCTGCAGCTCGTAGTAGTTGGGCAGCGGCGTGCGGTCGGCATAGAGCAGTCCGTCGGTTCCGAAGTTGCCATACATGTCAATGCCTCCTGTGCCGTAGGTCTTTCCGTCGCTTCCTTTTTCCGTTTGTGTATAAACCTCTTGCGCGTATCCGTAGCGTTGTCTTGTCTTTCCAGTGAACGGCATGCCTTGGTCAGCCCACTCCCACACGCTTCCTCCTGCCATGCAGTCGGTGCGCTGTATTATCTCCCATTGNCTGTCGTGGTCCTCGAAAGACACTCCGAGGGTGTGGCAGTATTCGGTGAAGAGCTGCGGGCGGTCGGAGTTCTGATAGAAGCCTGCGAACTCACCGGTTTTGGGGTAGTGGGGCGCATAGACGTCGATGAATGCCGGCCACTGGTAGTTGTGCTTTCTGAAGTAGCTTCCCACCTGCGGGTAGCACATCGGGCGTGTGTGGTCGAGTGCTTGCACTCTCTGTCCCACCTCCTCTGTGATAGATGTCAGGGGGTTCTCGTTTCCTACGCTCCATATCATCACGCAGGCGCGGTTTTTGTCGCGTGCCACTGTTGCGTGTGCCCTTGTGAGGAGTATGTTCTTATAGCTTTTCTTCGAGAGGTTCTTTTCTCCTCTTCCGAAAGGCACCTCGTCAACGACATAGAAGCCCAGAGAGTCGGCGAGGTCGTAGAAGCGCGGCTCGCGGGGGTAGTGGGAGGTTCGGATATAGTTTACCGATGCCTCTTTCATCATTTTCATATCCTTGAGAGTCAGTTCGTCGCTGATTACCTTCACTGTCTTGGGGTCGGTGGAGTGTGCGTTCACTCCACGGAATTTCACCTGTCTGCCGTTGATGCGTATTATCTTGCCGTCAACGGTGATTTTCCTTACTCCGAACTTCTGCGAGAAGTGCTGCACTGCCTTCTTGCCTTTTCTGAGGGAGTAGGTGAGGGTATATAGATAAGGTGTCTCTGCCGTCCAGGGGTGCGCGCCCTTGATTGTTGGTGCCCACGCCACGGAGTCGGCTTTTTTGAAGTTCAGCTGCTGCTTTGCCACCTCGTGGCCTTTTGCGTCGGTGATTACTGCCAGCACGTTATACCTTCCCCAGCCTTTCTTGTTTGCGTCTTTACCGCTTTTGGCGGCGATAAACGAGAAGAGCATTTGTGCGTCGGCGGTCTGCTCTCCCAATGGCGCCCCTTGTATCGACATTGTCTCCACCCTCATGTCTTTGAGGTGTGTCTCGGGGATGCTCAGCAGCGTAACGTCGCGGAAGATGCCCATCGGCGTCCAGTCGTCGAAGCAGTCGAACTCGTAGCCCATAAACCGGCTATATACCCTCATGGCGAGCTGCTGTGTCTCGCCCTTTTCCAAGAGGTCGGTGATGTCCCAGAGGCAGGTGTTGTATCCCGACTCCCAGGTTCCTGCTTTTTTGCCGTTTATCCAGAGGTGGTATCCTCTCAGCACTCCGTCGAAGCGCAGCACCACGCGTCCTTTCCTCCACGATGAGGGCACGGTGAAGGAGGTGCGGTAGAAGCCTGTAACGCTGTCGGGGTAGTTGTATGTCGGCTTGCACCGGCCGTATGCCTCCCAGCATCCTGGCACGGGAATTTTCTGCCATGTGGCGTCCTCCGCCGGCACGTCGTCGGCAGCAGTGATGCCTTCAATGACTTTCAGGCTCCACTGTCCGTTGAGACTTTTCATCACCTTGTGGTCTGTGGGTGGCAGGAAACCCTTTAATGCCTCCCGGAATTCCGACTGCTCCTTGGTCTTGTCGGCAGCCATTACGTTAGTGTTGCAGCATAAGAGTGCCATCAAGGCAACGGCTGCGAGAAAAAGATTTTTCATATAGTTAAGTTTTAGCTTCAAAACAAACCCGACCCAGTCGGGGCAGCTCTTAGCAGAGGGCTTTCCTTTAGGACAACCCCGACCCAGTCGGGGCAGCTCTTAGCAGAGGGCTTTCCTTTAGGACAACCCCGACCCAGCCTGTGCCTGCTTCGCGGGCAAATGAAAAATGAAAAGCGAAAAATGAAAAATGGGAGTTTCCGGAAAGTTATACTGCCTTTGCGGAGAGCTCACGCCGGAACGGCGCTAATTCTCAATTCTCAATTCTCAATTCTCAATTAGCAAGCTTGCTTGCTTTTTCGTCTGCAAAGGTAATGAAAAAAAATGATATACCGATATTAATATAATAAAAAAGCTCGAAATATCGTACAAAAACGAAAATAGGAGGCCGGTCATCATTGCTGATGGCCAGCCTTCTGGAATGAACTGCTGCTATTATGACTATGGATTTTATGCGATTATAAAATCTTATTCCTCGCCCCAGATAGAGCCTGTTTCCTTTGCGCCTACGCTACTAGCGTCGCTAATTGTTTCTTTAGTGTTGTTGTTAAGGCTTGTTGCGCCGCAAAGGGTTTCTGCAACATCCTCTGTGAAGTCAATCTCGGGAGCGATGTAGTTCTTCTTTGTTTTCATAATAATCTAAAATTTAAATTTAAAATACATCTGTTGAGGCTTAGCTCCCGTTATTTAATAATCTTTTTGCCGTTCTTGATATACAGGCCGTTTACGGGATTGCTGACCTCTATACCCTGGAGATTGTAAATCTTGCCGTTGTTTTCAACAGTTTTGTTGATGCTGTTGATGCCGGTTGTGTTCTCGTCGGATACGGGGATGTAAATCTTGGCTCCACTTGATTCTGTTGAGCTTTCATCGCTCTTCTTCACGTATGCCTTATAAGCATAATTTGTGAAATCCACGCCATTATTCAGTGTATTGAATTCGCTGCCTGCGCTGTTGAGGGCATAGAATGTGCCTGTAGTAGGAACAGTGGTGTAGCGGCTGTCGGAAGCTGCCACCATCAGGTTGTTGCTGAAATCGTCAACAGCTTTAGCAGTAGAATCTACGCCTGCCTTGATTGTAGCCGGTTTGAATGTTGCTGATGTTGCTCCAGTAATGACAACTCCTGTGTTTGCAGGAATAATTTTGTTGGTTATCTCTGTGAGGGCAACAGATTTTTCTGTTGCGCTTGTTGCCTTATAAGCTTTGATACCCTTGGGGATAGTTACAGGATAGTTGCAGCTGAATGAAGCATATTTGTCATCGGGAATAGTGCGTGCTGCCGGGTCGTTGGCCGGGGTGATTTGAATTATTTTCACACCTGTCTGATAAGGTGCAAGCTTCAAATCACCATCAGCAGACATTGTAAGAGAGTCTTTTACATCGGCACTACTGTTGCTGCCCATATCAATAGTACTTTTATCAGCACCTCCTGATAATTCACAGTTGTCTGTCAATACGTATGTTCTTTTCCCTTTCGAACCACCTATAGTAATGTTTACTTTGTCTCCTTTTTTAAGACCTCTGACAACCACAAGTCCTGCTCCGTCTTTATCTCCTTTTATATAAGAATGCAATCCCTTTGCGGATGTGTTGTAAGATACATTCTTTGAAATATACACCATGTGGCCGTAGGTTGTCTCTGTGAGGGCATACACTTTTACTGAACCGGTTGAGTCGGTTTTTATGTCTTCGATATATTTACCACTCGTACCCGTCGTGTTTTTAAAACTAACCGACATTGTGTCTGTGGTGCTTTTTGTGGCAGCTGCAATATACCTCGGGCTTATGTCAAACTTTGTTCCCTGAGCAGTTGCTGCGCTAACGCATGCCAGCATGATGCCAGCGGCTAAGATTGATTTTATTAACGTATTCTTTTCCATCATTTTGTTGGTTTAATTGAGTGAAAAAAGCGGTTAGTGTCTTTTCCGGTAAAAGTCTTCACCGGTGGGCGCGGTGTCGCGCCGCGCCCTGCCGGTAAAGACTAAAAACAGATTACTATCCTAAAAAGCTATTTGCTACTCTTCTTCCATATCTTCGTCCTCGCCCCATGCTATGTCATGCATGTTGTATTTCTTAGACTGATATGTGCTTGTTCCTTCGTTTTTGAGAGACATTTCCATTATGTTCTGTGTCTCAGGCCTTACTGCTATTGCATTGGGGCAGATATAAGTTTTTTTCATAACCTTATTTATTTAATGATTTTTTTACCGTTCTTAATATAGAGACCCTGTGTAGGCTCGCTCACCTCGATACCCTGGAGGTTGTAGATCTTGCCGTTCTGTGCAGCAGCGTTGATGCTGTTGATGCCAGTTGTGCCAGCGAAGATTATCTTGATGCTCTTAGCCTCGCTTGTCTTAACGTTTTTTGTAGTAGCGAGATAAGCACGGCCAGCGGCTACCGACACGCCATCCTCTACAGGATAGTAGAATGCGCCGTTGTTGAGCAGGTAGTTGTAGGTAGAGGTTGCCTCGCTGTCTACTTCCTGATATTTCACTGTAGTCTTTGCAGTAAGACCCACGAGCTCGTTGCCGCTCAGTTCGCTTGCGCTCTCGATAACGTCAACAGTGAATTTAGTTGTGTTTGCGTAGTCAGCATTGTAGAGGATTACACCTGTTCCTGCGGGAACCTGCTGCACCTCTGTGAGCACCACTGCATTTTGTGACTCGTCGTAAGCAGCTGTGTAAGCCTTGAGGTCGCTGTTGCTGAAGTCGATAGCCTTATCAGCAGAGCAGAATGTTCTGTATTCTGTTTCAGCTGTGATAGTCTCAGCATCTTCGGTCTGAATGTAGATGAAGTCGATACCACCCGACTCGCCTGATGTTACGTTGATGGCAGTCTCTCCTGTGAGTGTTATTGTAGCTGTGGGCAGACCCTGTGCTTTTATTTGAGTATCATCATCCCATGTGATTTCTGTATCACCGTAAAAAGCTTTGAAGCTGCTTACAGAACCAAACAATTTCACTCCAATAGTGTATGTTCCAACTGGGAGGGTAGTAACTTTCACAGTATCAGCGCATACACCAACAGCAGCATTTGAAGCTCTGTTGCCAACATTACTGAAAGAAGTGTTCTCTGTCATACCCTCAATTGCCTCACCTTCAGCATAGAATACTACATTTTCGTATGCAGCCGTGCCATATTCGATAGTCTCTGTCTGCACGTTATCGTCGGAAATGTTGTCGCCCTGACCGAGTGTGAAGGTGTAATTGTATGAATTGCTTGTGGCCTTAGCCTCGTAAAGAGTAGTTCCGTCGAGGATAAAGCGCTGATATGGAACCTTTATATTGGTATTGTATCCCTGTGCCTCCTCTGAAGCTGCAATCTTCTGTGTCTGACCATTTACAGAAGCGTTTACAACGTATGTGTAGGTTGAGGTGTTGTTGGTCATAGTAACGTATTTGATACCGGCCTTGTTTTGAGTGCCACATTTAGTAAGGTAGATATACACGTCTCTATCTTGTGTGTCATCCTTGTCAATGCTTGTGTCGGTCCAAGATTTTGGCAATGAAACGGCGTCGTCGCTTCCCACTTTGTAAGATCCGGCGTTCTTAGTCACATTGTATCCTGCTTGGAAGATGCACGAATATCCTGCAGGAATAGTGAATTTGATGTAGTTGGCTGTAGGAATTCCATCATCGCCTACTGTGGCAACAGAATTGATACGCAGCGTTTTGTTTGATGTGTCGTACTTTGTTCCATCTGTGTCGAAACAGAATGTAAGGAGGTTAGTACCTCCTGTAGAAGCGTCGGTGGCATACGAATATGTGCCTCCTGCGAATGTGATAGACCCCCATGTGTCAGCATCTGTGAGGTCCCATTTCAAATCGTTGGCTGATGCCGTTACGGCTCCTGCTGTGAATGTGAATGCGAGGAGCATCGTTTTCAGTAAAGTTCTTTTCATCATAAAAAAAATTAAATGGTTAAAAATATGTTTAAGCCTTTAAGCTTCAGAACAACCCCGACCCAGTCGGGGCAGCTCCTGCCGGAGAGTCTTTTCTTTAGGACAAACCCGGCCCAGCCGGGACCGCTCTTAGCAGAGGGCTTTTTTTCTTCAGAACAAACCCGACCCAGTCGGGGCAGCTCCTGCCGGAGAGTCTTTTCTTTAGGACAAACCCGGCCCAGCCGGGACCGCTCTTAGCAGAGGGCTTTTTTCTTCAGAACAAACCCGACCCAGTCGGGGCAGCTCCTGCCGGAGAGTCTATAACGCCGGAACGGCGTATAATTCTCAATTCTCAATTCTCAATTCTCAATTGTCAATTTGACTTCGGCGGCAAAGGTACGCTTTATTAAGGTGAGAATTTGTGTAAATTCTCTCGTAAAAGTGTAAATTCGCGCTTTTTTGCGATTTTCCAATGGCAGGCAGGTTTTTTTTATACAATTTTTCTAATCTGTGAAAATTGTTCAATAAATCGTTGATATTCAAATAGAATAAAGGGCTGAGGCATAGCCCCAACCCTTTATTTCGCTTGCGCTGCGTTTTTATTTCGCTTGTTTCCCGTATTTTCCGGGCGTTATTCCATATTTTGCTTTGAAGCACTTGTTGAAGTATCCCGGATCATTAAATCCTGTTTTGTCGGATATTTCGTTTATGCTGTATTCTCCTATGAGCAGCATTTGCTCTGCCGCCTCCAAACGGCGGTTGAGGATGTATTTTGCCGGTGGTTCCCCGAATATTTCCTTCATTTTTCCGAGGAGTTTGGTTCTGCCGACGTGCAGTTTTTCGGCGAGGATGTCGGGCGAGAAGTTGCTGTCGCCGAGATTTTGGGCTGTTATAATCTCCACTCTCTCCTTAAAGGCCTTGTCTAATGCGCTTGTGAACACCACTAAGGGCTGAGAATTGCCGGTTTCATCGGTGCTTGCGCTTGATTTTACATTATCCTGACTGCCGCTTTCGGCAGGATTTTCTGTTGTGTCAGTATTATCCTCGATAGTTGCTGGGGTGTTGTCGCTTTCCGGAGTGATTTTTTCAGCGTTCCACTTTATCAGCTGTGTTATTCTGGCGAGCAGGAGTTTGAAGTTGCATGGTTTCACCATATAGTCGTCAGCCCCTGCCTCATATCCTTTTATCTGGTGTTCCTCATCGTTGAGTGCGGTGAGCATCACTACGGGCAGCATCTGTGTTTTCGGCTCTTTCTTGAGTTTTTTCACTATGGCGTATCCGTCGATGTCGGGGAGCATCACGTCGCAGAGCAGCAGTGCCGGTGGGTTGGCGGTTATTCCGTCGTATCCTGCCTGTCCTGTCATATAGGCGTCGATTTTGAAGTATGTTCCCACTTGCGCCTTCAGTTGCTCCATCATGTCGATATCGTCTTCGATGATTGCCACGTGTATGTCGTTGAGAGCGTTTGGTGTCGCTGCTTTCACCGGCTCCTCGGGGAAGTCGTCGGAAGAGTTGTCGTCGTCATCGTCGTCGGCGATGGCCGTAACTTGCGCATAGTCCTCGGGAGCGTAGGAGTCGTCGTTGAGCGGCAGCAGGAGCGTAAAGCGGCTTCCTCCGTACTCCTCGGAGCGGCTGTATTCGAGTGTGCCGTGGTGCAGCTCCGCCATTCTCTTTGCCATATAGAGTCCTATTCCCATGCCTCCTGCCGACACATATCCGTGCATAAAAGGCTTGAAGATATGCTCGAGCTGCGTGTCGCTGATGCCCGGTCCGCTGTCTTCCACGGTGAGTTTTATCTGGTCGTCGTTCACGGTGTGCATTTTCACCGCCACCGTTCCTTTCTGCGGTGTGTATTTAATGGCGTTGCTGATGAGGTTGCTCACTATGGTGTCGTAGGCGTCGGGCGAGAACACCGCCTTCAGTTCTTTCTGTGTCGGCGTGAAGAAGAGGTTTATGTCTTTGAAGTCGGCCATTCCGAAGAAGTCGTCGGTTATGGCCCGTGTTTTTTTCACGATGTCGCCGGTGATGAGGTTCAGCTTTGTCTTCTCCGTCTGTATTTTCCGGAATTCTATTAGCTGGTTGATGAGTTTCAGGAGTCTTTGCGAGCCTCTCCACGCCGTTTGCACCACCGTTTTTTTCGGTGGCTCGTTTTTATTCTCCTTGATTTGTCGGAGTGAGTTTTGTATTATGGCGAGTGGTGTTCTGAATTCGTGCGACACCTGCGTGAAGAAATTGAGCCGGAATGCGGTGAGCTCTTTCTCCACTGCCATTTGATGTTTGAGTTTGAAATTTCTTTTCCACTGCCTGTAGATTACCGTGCCTATTGCCGCTGCTGCGAGGATATAGAGTAGCCATGCTGTCAGGGAGTTGTACCACGGCTCTTTGATGAGTATTTCGAGTGTGGTGTCGTTGTTGCTTCCCATTCTTCTCACGTGGAAGATGTATTTCCCCGGGTTGAGGTTCTGGTATATCGCCACGTTGTTGCTTGTGTGCTCTCTCCAGCCTTCTTCGAGCCCTTCGAGGTAGTATTCAAACATCGATATGGCGTTGTGCTTGAAGTTGAGGCCAGAGAAATATATCTCGATGTTGTTTTGGCTGTGTGCGAGTTTCAGTTTGTGAGTGAGCATCATCACGGAGTCTGCTCCGCCGATGTCGCTGTAGGAGTACAGGTTGTTGCCGTCGATTTTCAGTTCTGTTATTACGCATGGGTGCTTGTTGTCGGTGTCGTTGTCGTTGTCGATGTTTATTTTCGCTATTCCGTCGTAGCATCCTAAAAGCATTGTGCCGTCGCTCTCGGCATATCCGCTGTAGTTGATATAGTAGTCTCCGAGTTTGCTTCCGTTGCTTTTCAGCGTTGTGATGTCCAGGCTTCGCAGGTTTATTATCGAGAGTCCGTTATCGGTTCCCACGGCCACGTTGTGTCCGCTTTTCAGTATTGTCGCGACGGTGTTGTCGGCGAGTCCTTGTCCTTTTCCGATATATCTTGTGGCATTCACCTTCCCTTTGTCATCGTATGCGAGAATGGCGATGCCGTGTCCGTTTACGGCAGCCATGAGTGTGTCGTCGGCCACTTGCTCCACGCAATTAATGATGTCGCTTTTCAGCGAGCCGTTGTCGGTGCCGTATCTTATGAAGTCGTTGTCGCTTTGCGGGTTTGTGTCGTAGGGCAGTGCGTAGAGTCCGTTGTTTGTCGATATCCAGAGCGTCTGTCTGTTGTCGATATAGAGGTGGCTTATCCATTGAGCAGTTTTTTTATCGAGGAAGCATCTCACAGCGATGGTGTCGGCCTGTTTGTTGTATCTGCACTGCATGAGGCCTTTGAATGGTGTTGCAGCCCAAACTGTTCCGTCGCTTGCCTGCACGAGGTATTTAATGTCGTTTGTGGGCAGCGGGTGTTTTTTGTCGCCTCGTGTGTGCTGTGTTCCGTTGATGTATATACCTCCTCCTCTTGTTGCCGTCCACCTGTTGCCTTCTCTGTCAAACATCACGCATCTTATGCTTGAGGGTTGTTTTGAGAAAGTAGTGAACTGTCGTGTGTTGATGTCCACGGTATATAGACTTCCGATGAAGTCTGCTGCCACTAATTTTCCGCTTGGCGCTTTAAGAATGCATCCTATTGAGTTGTCGCGCATGTCGAGGGCGTTTGTTCTCGGTTTTATGTATTCCACTGTTGCCAATGGCTTGTAGATACATACTGCCCCTGCTGTTTCTGTTCCTGCCCAGATGCATCCGTTTTTGCTTAGGTGAATGCAGGTTAGGAAGTTGGTGTCGAAGAGCGGTTCTTGGTCTTGCGATGAGAAGTGCCTTATCTGTTGTGTCTTTGTGTCGTAGAGGAAGAGTCCGTTGCCGTAGGTGGCGATATATAGTATGTCGTTTTTTTCGATGATGAAGCATTTTCGCTTTCTGTTGACAGTGTATGCCACGTCGTCTAAGAGGTGCAGCCGTTTCGCTTTTTCTATGCTTTTGTCTTTGCGGTTCACCACCCAGAGGTCTCCGGCTTTGTTCAGCCAGCAGACGTAAGTGGGCGTGAGTACTTGCTGCACTGCGTCGTGCTCCACGTATTCGGGCTTTTCAACTTTTACGCCTCTCACGTGCTGTTCCTGTCTGATTATTCTTCCTGTCTTGGTGTCGATTACTGCCACCGGCTTGCCTGGCATCTCTACCTTCATCAGACATTTCTCTTTGTCGCTTTCGAGGCTGGCGATAGTGGGTGAGAGGCTCACGGTATCGTCTTTCACCTTATTTATATATATAGTAACGTTGTATCCGTCGTAGTAGCAGAGTCCGTTTCTCGTTCCTATCCATATCAGTCCGAAATTATCCTCTGCGATGGCGTTCACGGAGTTGTTGGGCAGCCCTTGGTCTATGGCGATGCGGTGGGAGGCGAGCTTGCTGCTCATCACCGACGCCCCTGCCGCCAGCGATGCCTTCGGTATCGCCAATGCTAATATAGTCGCTATTATCGTTGCTGCAATCAGCCTTATCCTTTTTCTCATCTCCATTGTGTTGTAAGTGGTTTTGATGTAAGCTTAAAAAAACCGAGGGGTTTGTGGACGGGCAGCCCCCAGAAAAGGCAGATTTCAGGATAAAGACAAATCTTCAAGCCTTTCTAGTTCCGTGCCTTTGAAAATCATCACTATCGGGTGAATTTGAGTGCCCTGGGCAAATTCCTTGGCATTAGGAGTAGAAGCGTATTTCTGCACTTGCGCCTTTGCCTCTTCTATTTTCTTCTGCACCTCGGCATCGGAGGCATCCGTCTTGACGTATTTAAGCTCGATGATGCAACAATGGCGCAAGTCTTCGTCCTCTTGTAAATCTGGTATCATGAAAAGGTCGCAATAATGCCCATTGAGTTCCAACTCTGGCCAAGTGAGGAAACAATTGGAGATATTCAGCACACCAAGCAGATAACCCTGTATTATCCTTTCCCCATCCACTCTTACATTGGAGTGAGCGTGGAACTGCTCTGCGGCATATTCCATGAGAGGGAGCCATTCTCCTTCTTCTCCGGCTTCTTGTATCAGGTCGCCAAACTTATTGCTATCCAAATGCATCCTCCTGCTTATCATCACCGCCATATTGTCGTAAAACTGTCTGCGGGCGTTGAGATTGGGGATAACGAGAGCATTCCTTCCATTAGCATCCTTTCCCCAGGTGAGCATTCCGTAGTAATACATCAGCGACGGCAGGTTCTCCGCTTCCACCAACTGCAAGACCATAATATTATTTTTCAATTTAGGCCTTGTATATCCATTAATTGAAACATCTTCTAATATGCTTGTGCCGATTTTCGCCCCGTTCTTGTCTATCTCGATGATGTTTTGGAGCTTTTTGAAGTCCGTGGCCGTATTGGGGTCAACCATATCTTCCGGAGCATCGCCAGTGGTTATCAGCTCTGACAGATAAAAAAGCACCATATTTGAGTTGTACATTCGAGCATTATTGTCTTTGAGTTTACTCTTCGAGAAACAGTATCCGTCGTACCAAGGGCGTATTTTGTCGATAATCTCGTCGGTGCTTTCCTGTATCATTCCCTCTCCACGATAATAATCAATCATTTCCCTCACATCTTTCTCTGAGAAGCCGACGATGTCGTTGAAAATGTTATAGTGCGACACGTTTGTGGCGATGTTGAAATTGCTGGTGAGGTCAGACATAGTTATAGGCGACACGCCAATCATAAATATGCGCTCAAAATTAGGTTTATATGCCACGAAAGAAGTGCGGTAGAAACCGTCGGCATGGGTGAGGTCGTGATAGGCCTGTTCGCCTTGCTCGCTAAGAATGGAATTGGTGAAGTTGTCGTATTCGTCGATAATGAGATATATATGTTGTCCTCTATTTTTTGCCTCTTTTGTCATCTCTCCAATCTTATCGCCGTGGCTTTCGAAGTTGATAACCCTCTCCACCGTTTCTGGGTCGTAGAATTTCGCATAATACCTCATAAAAGAGTTAATTTCCCTGCAACAATAGTTGTTGAATTTTTCTTCGAGAGTATCGCCTTTTGAATTATTGACCTGTGAGAAATCGAAATATAGCACTTGGAAATAGCCTTGCAGCCTTGTCGGATTTTCTGCTATCCAAAGCCCCTTGAACTCTTCTTGGAAGAGGTCTTTGCGGTTGATGTCGTAATAGTCTTTCATCATCGACACGAGGAGGCTTTTGCCGAAACGGCGCGGACGTGTTAACAACAAGAAATTGCCTGCCAATTCCAATTTTGGCAAGAACATAGTTTTATCCACATAATATCGGTTGTCCTCTATCGTGTTGCGGAAATCTGAAATGCCTTTTGGCAATAACCTTATTGTATTTTGCTGTTCCATAATGCAATATTTTTTGCAAAAGTACATACTTTTTTTCAATTGTACAAGCAATTCGCTGATTTTTTTGACTTTTCTCTGAGCTTTTCACTATTTTATGTACACTTATTGTCGTTGCTTTACGCTATTTCAGTTTTGCAATTTGTGAGAGGAGAGATTGGGCTTTGGCGGCGAGAGAGGCGAACTGGGATGAGTTGAGTGGTGGAGAGGAAGTGCCGTGAGGAGTGAGGACGGTGAGCTGCTGCAAAGCCTGACACAGCTCCTTGAGCCAAGAGACAAGAGAATCGCCAAGCACCATTGACTCTGTGCCGCCACTGATGACGACGGAATCGCTGACGTCGATGGCGACCTTGTCCGATGCGATGGCGATGCTGTTATCGCTGATGCTTATACTGCTTTTGGCAGACTCCTCACTATTATTAACTTCAGCTATAACACTGTCGTTATTGATTTTAAGACACCCCCTTTTACTTGACTCCTCGCTCTCTTCGCTGCCGCTGTCGGATACTTCAGCTATAACGGTGTCTTTATTTATTATAAGACACCCCCTTTTACTTGACTCCTCGCTCTCTTCGCTGCCGCTTTCTATTACTTGAGTATTGATAGATGAGTCGGTGTAGGTGGTGAGTGCGCTGCGGCCGGTGAGAGGCAGGTTGTCGTAGTCCTCTCCCTCGTCGCCCTCCTCAAACGGCTCTGACGATGCGACACCAATGGCAATGCCCTCCGTGGCGACACACTGCACATCACTTAACTGCGAAAACATTTCAACAAATTCCTCGCCCGTGACAGGGTCTGTGCAGACGATGACATCGGAGAATAATGCGGGACGCATTATTCTTAATGGATAATGGATAATGGATGATGGAGAATTATACGCCGTTCCGGCGTTGGTGTGGGAATTGTTTTCGCCTGCGCGAGCTTTGGGATTGTAAGATGACATGTTTTTGCTAATAGAGGTCTCGGAGGGTAGGAGGGCGGTGAGGCGTACTCCTTCGTGATAACCTGACTGTGATGACTGGTCATCGTAATCGTTGTCGTACTCCTGCACGTCAATGGTGCCTCGCAAGTCTTCATCCTCGTCATCGTCGGGATGAATATAGCAGACATATCCCCGGATGCGGCGAGTGCCGTAAACTGCGCCGCTGCGGTCAACAAGCCCGCTGAGAGCCGCCCCGCGCACCGCTGCCCGGAAGCGCCCGCCTTGGTCGCCATTATTCTCAATCCCTGTATTTGCCATAGTTTCTTGATTTTAATAACCCCTTTCTTATTAATAGTATCTGCGAATAGCATTTTTCTTATTTACCGTGCTACCTCTCCAACTTTACGGTTAAGTGAGCGAACTGAAAGCACCGCGGCGAAGCCGCCATCGCCGGAACGGCGATACTAATTGTCAATTGTCAATTGTCAACTGTCAATTAGAAAATTTCTATCGAAATTTTCTTAACAGTGTCGCTTTTTACGTTAATAAAACGTAAAAAGCGTTAGGGGGGGTGAAAAATAACGTTCTTTAAAAAATAATTCGTATCTTTGCCCCCGAATTTTTTGGCATTTGGGCAACAGTTATCTGTGTAAACGATGTCCGCAGTGCCTTTAAACATAATGATGAAGACAAAACTAAATTAAACGAAATCAAAGACGGGCGGCATAATGTCGTCCACAATAAATTTTTATATAAACAATTAAAAACAAGACAAGAAAATGAAAAAGACTTATTTGAAACCCGAGATTGACGAAACAGTGATTTCAATGAACGCTATTATGGCAGGAAGCGGCAGTACCGTTGGTTGGGATAAAGATGGTAATGAAGGTGAATACGGCGATGACGAAGTTGGTGCAAAGGGTGCTGCTGGCTCAATCTGGCCGGAGTAAACTAATTGACAATTGATAATTGACAATTGACAATTTTGTACCGCGAGCGGTGCGTATCGCCATTCGGCGATATTCTCAATAACTTAAAGTTTGGCTTCGCCGAACTTAACCACAAGTTTGAGCGGTGGCACGGCAACGTGTTATTCGCTCGGACTTACTAAAAAGAACATTAAGAAAAAATTATAGTGGGCGAAAGCCCCATCTTTAAATTGGTTTTTTTGTTAAAGCCGATGCCTGTTGCGAAACACGATAAGGCGGCACGGTCTTTCATCAGCCGTGTTATTTTTCATCTTTAGGCGAAAGCCTTGATGTTTATAATAAGTTTACGCCGAGCTTAGATTGTGAAATCAGGGCAAGGCAAAACATACGGCACAGGTCGCAAGACTTGTGCCGTTTTTGCAATGTTTGTATTCTACTCAAAATGCCTGGCTTTTCACTATTTTCGCATATTTTCCTTTTTTTATTTGGCAGTTTGAAATAAAAGCACTACTTTTGCACAATAAAATGATTTGTTATGACGAAATTTCCA
>Ga0065711_1041228_pt1 | contig 16311 bp, 7 predicted proteins | sample Hoacrofraction12_FD_59098 | JGI IMG/M metagenome (GOLD analysis project Ga0065711, IMG submission 59098) | Hoatzin crop microbial communities from Cojedes, Venezuela - Epithelial fraction 12 v2 (version 2) | ecosystem: Host-associated > Birds > Digestive system > Esophagus > Crop | place...
CCCCCTCTTCCACATGTAGCTTTAAATCCCGTGAATTAAAAAAAAAAAAAAAAAAAAAGAAAGAAAAGCCTTGTAATCACCTCAAATAAGAAAGACTTTGGGTGGCCTCTCACAGGCATTACACATTTTGTGAGGTCCAAATCCTAAAGCAGGTTAAAAAGAGCTTTAAAAATATAAATGTAGTGATTTCTAAATGCAGAGGACTTTTCTTTTGGTTTCAGTTGATTTTTCAACTGAGACTAACTAAACTCAAGGGACCTGATTAGAATGAGTAGGCCATGATTTGAAGGAGCAACACTTCAAACCCTGGCAGGACACCAATCCAAAGCCTGAAGAATACTACAAAGTAAAAAATTCATATAGGTATATTTTTTTCCTCTGTCTACCTAAAGTGAAGAGTGGTTAGTTCTGGAACTGCTCATTAAGCCTTCACATTGTGTGCTCTAACTACTGCCTGTCCCTGGAGAGGCGAATTGCAAACTCGCAATCCTGCAGTAGATTTTCAGATCGGAAAGGTCTGTACGTCTCCTTAAAACATTTCCAACACAGATAATCAACTTCGAACTTACACGGAAGGCAAAAACCCACAAAGAGTCTGTCACAATGAGAGCAGAGAGATTTACAGCATTACAAACATCATGTATTTTACTGCAGAGAAGATAAAAATCACAATGTAATCAGCCCAGCCATCCCTTTGTGGCAGACAGGGTAGTATACTAGCAGTGCACTGACAAGTACTAGCATTGCTTATTGTGACCGTGAGCTAGATATAATTAGGAAATGAAATTAATTGTTACATCAAGACTACTATGACTGTGTACATTTACAAGACAACTAGCCACGTATTAAGAAGCAGGACTGAAGTCCCACTTCATGCCTAAAAAATTCTTTTCCAGGAAGGATCTGGGATCTGCCACTCATTATCTTTGGCCACCAAAAAGAATTAAGAACCAAGGCTGTATGTCCTGTTTTTGGAATACTTACTCCACATGCTTCACTGACACACTGCTATTACCAAAGTCTGAAATGCTCTTCACTGTTATTATTTGTGTTAAATAAAACACAGTGGTAAACACTTCATTCTTTTCATAAATTCTGTTTCTGTCAGCTCAACCATTATTGTTTTCTTCTTGTCAGTTTCAGCAAATAGCCTACTAAATAGCTATCTGCAACTTAATTAAAATACACATTATTAATGTCATGTTTATATGGAAAATCTTTGGCAAAATAAGTAGCCTCTAGCTTTTGAAGCAATCACAATTAAGTCTGTCAATATGTACCAGTCACTGAAATACACGAAGAAAACAAGACTAAGTGAGCCAATTTGACCTGCTTCAACCACCTCTGCATAAAATGGCATTTCACAGAACATTTGATCTGGAAAACTACCCACAGACCAATTATAAGAAAGTGTCAGTTGTGCAATATAATGTATAACTGAATGCGCCAGATAATTTAAAGCTAATTTGCTTTAAACGAAATGCGTAAAATCCTGTCTCAATTTGGATACATGAGAACTTTACCACCAATTTGAATAAAACCATAATGTCTTGGTAGTACATAAGAAGTAATCCTAATTTAACTACAGCATAAGCAGTGACTGCTCCAAAAATACCTAGACAGGTGAAAGCATCCCAAATTCCAAGGGTAATCTTTTGAAAGGTCTGTTTGTGTTGCAGGTTCCCCTGCTGCCACCCCTCAATTTCGTGACTGCTCTTCTCTAGTTTTATCAGTAGAAAGCTCAGCCTTTTTCCCTGGACGCCAAACATCACCACAACTTCTCATGACCTTCTGCCTCTGAATCACCGTAAAAGGCTGTGAAAAATTTTATTGAATAAACTTTCCATCTCAGTAAGATTACATCTTCAGGGTTACTCTGCATGTTATGCAGAACTATCTTTCCTTCCCCCCTCTTCCCCGAAGAGTGAATTTTTGACTTGGCATTTAATCACTTTTCATGTTTGGCCACAGAAAAAAAGAAAATTATTCTTTCCTTTTAAATATTTGAAAGTAACATAGAGGTTTAAAGAAACAGGTATGAAATTGCCTAAAACCCCACATTAATTCGCAACTCTCAACTTCTCGTAATTACCAGTAACAAATGTGGTACTTGTTTGAAAATCCTTTCTTCTTGTTGTTTCCTTACCCATGTACTTGGCAGCACACTGGGCCTAACATACATTTGTGCTTCCCTTCACATGGAACAAGAACCTTGGGAAGCTGAGATGGAGCAAAGGCTTTCAATTTTTTCTTTCAATTTGGAAAGTGGCAGGTGGGGAATTCAGCAGGCAAGAGGCTATGCCACAGCACTGGGGACGATACAGACAAGTGTGCGTGCTCAGACAGCTGATGTGGAACAAATTCAAGAAGCAGACTCAAGTGGTGGACTTCTAAACATGTTTGATTTAGACAGGTGTTAGAGCCCTGAAAATCAGGGCTGCTCTTCTTTAGCTCAAAAATACCTCTGAAATATTATCCAATAGGAAATTTCTCTAATATAAATATACATCATACATACACACACATACATAAAAGCATCAACCTATCCATATAAACATTATCAACATGAACAGGCTAATCAGTGTCACTCTTCTGGGAACGGTGCAGCTCACACCAGTTCTGCCATTTGCAAGTTTGGCTTTTTCTACTTTTCTCTAGCAAGGCTAGATGAGAAGACGTATCAAGGTTTGATTCACTCAGTGTTAAAGAGGTTAGGAATGAAAAAATCCTCAGAGCATACTTCCGAAGCCCCTACAAAGTGGAGTCACATAAGACGGGCAGGTGCACACAGGCATACATGATGAGAAACAACCAGAGAGCCAGGAAGAGAAGAAATGAGGTGGTAGTTAACAGACCATTCTTTTAAAGGTCCCCGTAGCTAGCACCACCTGTAGCACAGATGAGGTTTACCAGCCACACCTGAAGCAGAGGTAACTGTGAAAGAGGGAGTCTGCAGAACTGCCCTGTACACTCATGAATTGTAAGTACAATGGCAAGGTAACACGAGCAGTCAGATGTGCAACAGTCCTGCTGAATGCATGCATCTGACAGGTCTATGAAAAAGGACAGTTTTTCTTCATCCTCTGTCTTTGTGAATGCTAACATCTACCTATATGTTTTTGAACTTCATAAAATAGTAAATGTTATTAAAAGTGTAATTATTATGCAATTTAGACTGAATAAAATGTTAAGCCACTGGCAGAAAGACCTTTAAATAGATCATTTTAAAAGCAGATCTAGTGTTTCAATTTTTTTTCTAAAAGGTGTTTGAAACCTGGCATTTGCTATTAAGCTTTTGTTATTTTGAATTCCCATACTGTTCCAGGAGAAAACAAACACCAAAGCATCCACTGTTTTCTGGGATGGAAACCCCAACAGCTAATTGGCTCCTTTGTTAATACATCTATATTGTAACAACCGTACTGGGAAGAAATCTAGATTGCCTACCACAATTTGACATGATTTAATATTTGTATCTCACTGTTACTCCACATATCTACCAACACAGGATGGAAGAGACAACTATCACTCACAGTGACCAATTACAACTCTACTCACCATCATCCCTTTATTGAGACATACAAAAAACCCCATTTATATTTAAGACAATTCTCAACTCTTAAGCAAAATAATAACTGTAACAATTTTTTGTACCCTCAAATAAAAAACTTACTGCTATGCAACATGTTTAAAGATCAGAAGCAGACACTAAATAGCCACATTAGCAGGATGTTTCCAATAAAGATAATCAAAACTGTGAGCATTTAAACAGTGTTAAAAATAAGATGCAGAGTTTTATATCCAGTGAAATGACTTGTGATCCCATTAGCACTCTTGTTTCAAATATTTTCAGACCCAAGCCCTGCCTGCATTATAATTTCCATTAATGCTATTTGTGATGCACACCTGTGGCAACTGCAGGTCCCAGTTTTCCTGACAGAGATGTAGCCAGATGCAAAATGATAATGACACTCCAGGTGCCTTCTATAACAACAGACATGCAGAAGTCTTGAGAAACTGTGAATGCAGTGAAATGTGAGAAAACTTAGGAAAGTCAGAATCTCTTTACAGTAGCAAACAACATGAGTTTGGATTTCCTGACGTATGAATGTCCAGAAACGAGCAAAACATCCACAAAACCCTGCCTTATGAAACAAACCCAAAGAAGCTCAAAATGTATGTTTTGACTCAATATTTCCTTCAAGAGCAAACTCTTGCAGTGCATTAGATGAAATTCTAGACCCAGTGAATACAATGACATAACTTCTACTGATTTCAGCAGAGCCACAATTTCATCTTTGGGCCACCCACCTCACCATGGTCCCTGTTGTGCACTCCACTAATAGTGCGTATGACTGCTCAGAGGCATGATGGATACAAGATGAACCTTTCAGGGAGCAAAATTGTGGAATAAAACATTATTTGCATCATAAAATGTAATGTAATTAAATTATGTTTTAAATACACTAATTTAATAAATGTTCAAGCACCATCTGATGATATATAATGCCCTATATTTGCCAATATGGGATAGGATTATGGAATTACAAAAAGCAAATACCCCAGATGAGTCTAAAAGGATAGAATTGGTGCTACATTAGTTCACAGTTGTAATACTGTTCAATGCTCTTTGGTAATATGAACAAGACAACAAACCATTTCATAATGAAAAATGAGGCGATCTCTGCAAAAGGGATGATTACAAAAACAACTTCTAAAATTTGCTGGCTTATGTCCTTTAATTATGTGTCATCTTTATACTCAGACACGGGAACAAGAATCACTTGCCAATGGAGAAACAAATGCATTTGCAAGGTGAGGGGGTAAAAATCCCCACGAATGTGGATAATACAAAAAATGAAGAGAGGTTAAGGCAAATAGCAACAGAAAATTAATTCTATGTTAACTGCAGATGATTAAGCTTATCAGTGTAATTCCTAAGATGTTACCAGAGAACAATTTCAAGCAGCTAGTAGACAAAGAACTAATGTCACACATTTTCCAACTTCGACTGGCCAAGCAAAGGCAAATATTACTAAAATAACAGTAAATTAATCATGACAACTTCTACAAATTTGAGTACTGTAAAATGTAGGAGTTCAATCATGCTAGAGTCTATTTTTCACTAAAAAAATGTTGCACCAACATTTCATTGCAAATAACGAATGGATATTTATATGTGACAAAGCACAAACAAAGGCTTCCCTCCTTATGCTCTGTTATGAATTCCCTTTAAGAGTCATTAAAAACACAAGCCCCAAATTACTGAAATTGCCTAGATAAATAAAGTCATTATAAATCAGAACAAAATGAAATATTCAAGCACACACTAAAATTATTATCCCAGACCAATTCCAACAAGCTGCCTCTGATTACTGTAGTACCCACTTAGGAAAAGTCTAGGCAAAACCAGAACTGCTGAGAATGAAAAGCTCCTTTGCCTGCAACCTGCAAACGCTAGTATTGACCAAAGTGCTGCATTCCCCATACATAAGTTCAGCAGGAACTTAGAAAGAATCTTCAAAAACTGACTTCAGATTTTTTTGTGTGTGTGTGTCAGATCACCTTTGCTACAGATGTGCAATAGTAAAATACAAGTTACAACTTTCAAGGTTCATTTTCACTGGTAAGAAAAAGTAGAAAAGCTTTCAGGAGAAATCAAGTATTTCACTGTTTTATTTAATGCTGGCTTAAAAGACACCTTCACAGAAAAGCAAATTCCAAACTGTTTTCATGCTTTGAAAAACCTGTATTAAACACTTTTCACTCTGCCAGAGGAGCAATGCAGATAATACATATCTTAAAGAACATCTGAGTGGCCAGACGTTCACATTTGCTGAAGTATGTACTGTTGTCTATGGGAGCAAAATCTACTTTTTTTTCACGTCTTGAAAATGTTTATATCTCCTCCCAGTAATCAATTAGTGCAACAAATGCTTCTTACAGAATAAAATCTAAACTTAATATTTCCTAGACAGAATACAGGAAAATTATAGGCATTACAATATTTCAGACCAAGGAATGATTTGACTGAAGTATCATCTGAGATGCGAAGACTGCCTCATCTCTCTGAGCTATAAGTCTACTTTTATTTTTATGTTAAAGTTATATATATATAGTCATAAAGCCCATCCTAACACAAAGCTATAAAATTACACTAAGAAACGTTTCAGAAGTGCTAGTCTCACAATCTAACGGAAAAATGAAGTAGAAATATTTTATAATGCTAAGTACATAGAGCCCAAATATAGGCAGATAAATTAGTTTATTCGCATATACATACATGTATGTATGTATGTATCTACCTCAGTGTCACTGTAACAATGAAAGCAAGAAACAGCAAGCATAAAAAAAACCTCATTGCAGTAATAAGCATGCTGAAAAGAAAGGAAGAGCAGGACTAAAATTGCCCAAAAAAACCCCAAAACACATCAAACAAAAAAAAAATAGCCCCAGATTTCTCCCCTGCCCCCCCCAGAACAGTCAGGCTTAATATGCCTGTATGATTTCTCAGTGTGGCTCAGTGTGCCAGGTGTGGTACAAAGCCCAACAAGATCACATCCCTGTTTGCTGAATTATCCTCATCATCCAGAAGGTACAATGTTTTATTTGGTATGACAATGTTTTTTAAGTTTCTTAAGCCACAGAATGGCTGGTAAGCATTTTCAATGAGAATTGCAGCAAGTCTTTTGAAATTATATTTGGATTATGCTTCAACCTAAATCCACCTGTAATTTTTTACACCTTAAGGTTCAAAAAGAATTCAGTGACAAGCTTTCAAGTATCCTTGAATAAACTCCATTTCTTCTACATATCAAATTTATCAGTTTGCTTTAGGTTCTTCACCAAGTATCTTGTGTGATAATTTTATCCACCTGACGCAAATTTAATGTATTCTCATGCTTCTGGAAGCATTTCACATCCCTTTTGCCCAGTAAACAACTCAACAGGGCTATGGCAGAATGGGATCAAACATATTGTGTGCTGACAAGGAGGTTAATTGTAGTCTTTTGAAAAATTTGGTGTTTATTGTATAGAGAACCTGAAATGTAATCCTTCCTTACAAGTGGAAAAGATTGAGCAAGGTTTGTTCTGCATTATCTGAGATGTATTTATAACCTTCCAAAAGCATCTAAAATAGGGATAACCTGAAAAACTTGAGGCTCAAAAATCAATACTCACGTTATGGTGACTGACAAGAGAAACTGGGGCTATGATGGGACGCTTCAGGCTAGAGGAGATAGGCTGCAAGAGAAGAAATCTAAACTCAGATTCAGTTGATACACTGGACATTATTAACTAGTGAGATATTTTTCAAACTTCTTCATAAATAGGTGGTTATTCAAAAAAGGACAGAGTTGTCAGTGGAATTCCAAAAGCTCCAGATCATGTACTATATAAATTACACCTTTTATAATTCAGGATAGGCAGGGCTAAATCTGGACTGTTTTTTCTATTTAATTCTATGATGTGACTGACCTTTAGATTAAATTTGCTGGAATAGATTTCCTATTAATATTAAATGACACAAAAAAATTTACCTCTGAACTCCAGACTTAGATTTCCTTGGGCTCTTGATTATTTCTGTGCTCCAATTATTTACTTAGCCTACTTATATAAAGATAGCCAAACCAATATCACGACCAGCCTACCAATTTCAAAACTGACTGAATTTGAATTACTTCAAACATAACAGTACTCTGATACAGAGACAAAAAACCTCATTCATTTCTCATCATTAGTTCAAATAATTTCCTGCCTGTTTTATCTGCAAATTATTGTGTTTTCTAATCCTGAAGAAGGTTCCTTTCCTTGTTACCAGAGGTAAACAAGTGGATGGGTGAGCAGCAGAACTAATGAAGCCTGGTTTCCAAATCTCCATGTGAAGTTTCTGACATTTAATAAAAGGAAAACTAATTAGCTTTGGGGTTAATAAGTTAGGATATTAGTAGTGTCTTTCCCTTCCACCCAGAAACCTGTATTCAGAACTTAACACTTTGATAGTTCCAAGCCTCTGTCATATATACAAAAATCGGCCAACCAGTCAAAGAAGCAACACACATGGTGTGACTGAAAAGCCCTATTTTTTGGGAAGCAATGATAAAAATAAAAAACCTTATTTTCTATCTTAGCAGGAAAAAAAAAAGTAGCTCATCACCTGCATAAATAATATTGAAGACAAAACATTAACTATTAAATGTTATTAAATGTTCTTCAGCAAAACATTTGCAGCCCTTGTCACGTATTTCCTCTTAAGAAATAAATATACATGTAACCAGTGTGATGGAGGACAGCATGGTACTGCTTCAGAAGGAAGTCCTAACACTGCAGCCAGTATTCCTGTAGACTTTTCATCCCATAGAAGACAGCAGAGTGAGTGTATGGAAAGAAAGGGTGTCAACAAAATGCTCATGAGTACGTGCAGAGAAATCACTATGGCTGAAATAATTGCTTACAGGCACGCTGGGGAAGCGTTCACATGGCCTGTCATTAACAGGAGGACAATGCTGGTAGAAGGACCAGCTGTGTATATTTGAAAGCTGCATCACTGCCAAATCTGAGCACCCTGCCAGTAATGCCTGTATGCCAGTTTCTCTAGTACCTGAGAAACTTCCAGTCTCTGTGGCATTTTAATGTATATTTAGATGATACATGCAAATTGAAATCCAAAACTTTACAGAAGTCAGGAGTCTGAATTTTGCAAACAAAGTGGCAAACAAGGTATATGCAAGAATACACACAAATAAAAGATTTTGTACTGAATCTCCCTAAGAATATTCACTGGTTCATTTTGTTTTACAGAAATTAAAAGTTAAACCCCTCAAACCTGAGAGGTATTTATCCTGGTCATTTTATTGAAAAGAAACATGGATTAAAGAACAGTTCAGCTCAGTTGCTCATCTTGATAGAACCTTTGGTTCAGGAAAAACTTTGGGTAGGGAAAAAAAGAATATAGCTCATCCAGCATCTAATCAGCAGCCCCAAATTGACAAGCTAATTACTCAAAAAAATCCCAAAAAACCCACAAGTACAGAATGCTGTATACTTATTTCAACGATACCCTTGTCTCAGTACCAATATATTAGCTTTAAAGTGGTATTTTAGAAATTATTTATACTGTCTTTCAAAAGAATAGGCTACACCTTACTACTTGCATATAAAAAGCACTATGCTTTATGTTCTCTGTACCTGGCAATAATCCTAGGACACAGAATTGTTCAGAAAATCCCTGGAAGCTAAATAGCTATGTTTGAGCTACCATTGTGTTTAGATACTGGTTAAGCAAATGAATTTCATAAAAATCTTAAACCAATTGATTTTCCCCCTTTAGAAATTGGTCAAAGAATGCATTTTTATGGTGGACCTTAGGCACTGAATCACGATTAGAGAACTGAGCAAACATCAAAACATTCACAGCACCACAAGCTATTTTCTTCTCTGCTTCTGATTCCTAGACAGTTATTACTTTTGACAAAGAATTACAGAGAAATATTCCTCTAGGTTTCTGAAAGTAAGGAGACATTCATTATTAATAGGATTTTTTACCTTGGTAAAAATACTGTGTCAGAAAGTACCATTCGGGGAGCTTGGGAGGAGATGAGAGACAGGTAGACTGCTGGACTTTATGCATGTTGTATCAGAGGTTTTAAAGATCAGCCAGTTTTATTTTTGTAATTCATTATTTATTTCAACTTTTAAAACTTTTGTAGTGACTGCTGATGAACTTCACATGCTTTCACTGTACAAATAATCTACAGAAATTATTGACTGAAAAACTTGCTGTGTTGTAGGCATGTAAGCTTGTACCTTCACAGCGGAATACATAAGTATATGCACATTATTACGCTTTTTTTTATTTTGTAGCATGCTGTAGATCAAAAATAATTCAACTGAAATTTTGTAGATTGTGCCAAATTATTTAATTAATTGTTATCTTATTTTAATTTCTAATCTGTCTGAAAACTATAAGAATTTAAGGTTATACATATATATGTTTTGAGTACTTGGTAATACACATTTTTCCTTACTATTCTTATCAAAGGTTAGTGGTAAAAAGAAAAAAAAAGACTAGAGAGAGACTTATCAATTCAGCTGACTGCTAGATGGACCAGTCCAAATACCTATTTCCCAAAATGGCATTAAATGTAGTTGATTCACTTGGACTATGCAACAATGATTTTGATAGAGGAGGCATGAGCCAAAACTAAGTAATCTGAGAAAACATCAGGTTCTTTTACAAGAATAAATTGTAGCCTGATACTTAATACCTCAAGATTTCATGGTAAATTTTATTCACAGTAAGTGTAGCTATTGCATCATTTACATGACTGATACTGAAAAATGGAACCAACTGCACTTGGGATGAATGCATTAGAGTCTCATTCTAAATAGGTTAATGGAGCTGTTCTTTGAAAGTTAGTTAATAACACTGTCGAAAAATCACACTCTAAATTCACAGTATTGTTTTCCAGCTATTGCTGGTAAACAGTTTAGGAAAACTGTTTTACTTTCTTTAAGTGGGTGTTTTCAAGTATAAAAAACCCCATTAAAACAAAACGCCTTACATTCCTTGCAAGAGCTTGGATTCTTGGTTTTTTTAATCTGGAGAAATTTCATGTTCATAACGTAACAGACACCTTCAAATCACATTCCTATTAGAAATAAGACTTTGATTTGATTCATGCAATTTCAAATTAGTGTACTCTTCCATGTAAGACAACGTTGGGATGGGTTTTCCTCTGCTATATCCACTTCTGCAGTATGGGCTTTTACTATGCTCAGTTATACAAATCACGAGTTCTGTATCCTATATCAAAACAGTTTATGCAAAGAAATGAGAAATAATTTCTCAGGATTTTGAAAGCTATTTGTAGATGCACAAGGCTGTCAGATGTCTCATCATAATGAATACGATTATGATTCTGCCTCTCTTCTTCCATCACTTCATGACAGAAAGAAACTGAATATCACAAATAAGGAGAAGACCTCAATATATTGAGTCTGTCATTTACAGGTATACAGATTTATGCAGTAATACCATAAAACTGAAACCCTTATTTTACCCTTGAAATGTGCTTTGATTCATCACACTACATTTCAGAAAGGGGTGAAACAACTGTTTAATCCAGTAGTTGTTCATATTATACTAAAAAGTGCAGGAACATTTATTGTGTACAGTAATGCTTGTGATTGAGCACCACTTTACTAAAGAAAGAAGGAGCACAAAATAATGTAAAGAATACTGAAAAAAATTAACCTTGTATTTCCTTGTTTTTTTCAGGGAGGGGGGAGTAAGGGTGGAAGGTCCTTATAGATATATGGTCCAAAAATACAGTTAAAATTAGATTTTTAGATTGAGGTGACACTTTTTTATTAGACCAGCAGGTTTGGAAAAAGCAGGCAAAATTTCAAGCACACAAGGCTTTTTTCAGATCTGAAATAAAAGGAGAAAATTGTAAAGCGAAGAACATTAAGAACAATTGCTTGTGATTTCATTAGATATGTATTAGACTGTCCAGGAGAAGAGGAAGTTGTACCTGGGGAGCCAAAAAGACTCCATAAGCAGGAGAGGTGAGAGGTGGTTGCCTTCCAGGGGAAAGAGCTACATGTAATTTATAACTTGTAGAACACTGTCACATTAATGGGGGGGCTGGGGGTGGAACAGGACTTGCAGGTTATAACGGACCAGAAAAACAGTATCTCCAGTGAGTCCATAGTTTTTGGTATTTACTAAGTTATGAATTTGAGTTTCCAGACTTCTCTTTCAAAAGTATTTTGTAGGTCATTTTTTAATTAAGTTAGAGCAGTTGCTTCCAACTTGAATTTTGCTTTGAAGTTTCCTGCTTCTGTTTCAGACCTAAAGGATTACTTATGTGCCTGAGAGGTTTTCTGTTTTTTTCCAACTATAGTCTAATTAAATGTTACCCCTACCTGTAAATCTTCTCTTAATTAGCAACTTCATGGATTTGCTGATGGCAAGTGCAAGAGTGGATCACTCCATTGCTATCAAACCAATACAGAATTAAACTAAGCATGCTGAAATGTCATTTCCTCATTAAAAAAATGCAGCAACACTTTTCCTCTCTAACAAGACTATGGCTGCAAAACGCAGCCCTCCAAGAATGGAATGTTCTTGTTGAGGTCTAAGAGAACAGCTATCTTATGCTGTAATGGTTGCTGAACACCAAAACTGCAGTTAAAAATATCTTTCTCATTTTCTCTGGTATGCACGTGTCACAAAGCAAAAGATGAGATAGAGGAACTGACACCTGGAAAGAGTTAAATGAATGCTGAACTAATTGAAGAATAACGTGTTCTTAGTGAAACAGAATAGGACATAAAATAGCAATGTCGTTAGAAGAGACAGGGGGAGAGCAAACGTTGAGCTGATTGGCATACTGCTGAAGAGGGTAGGTCTCCATGGTCAGTGCATATTCCCTACAGAAGTTACACAGGAATGCCAGTCAAAGAAAAGGTTTTCAGCCTCCTGGGATTTAAAAATTTCCATTGAAGTCACTATCAGCTCTCCCATTTAAAGTCAAAGCCAGAAGACTCAAGGGGCAAACTGAACAGATGGGACGTTGTGAGCAATGCAAGAAATACCTGAAATGTTTGTTGAAGCATTATATGCACAATGATGTTTAAAAATGTACACAGAATTAAAAGTGATGGAGAGGCCATCGAGCTCATCTGAGAAATCCCGCCATGAAAGAGAATCTTCTCCACCTACCTCTCAAGGGAAATGGAAGAACAAATAAATCTGATACATTAGAAAACAGCAGTTTCATAATCTCATTTTAAATTTTCTACAGAAGCTCTCAAACCTTCAATGCTATCATACCACTGTTGTTTTTACTACAAAGCAGGGGCAGAAACATACTGATGCTCCAAATCAGTTATGAAATAGCAAAATAACAGTGACATGAAACTTCATGAATATGTTGAAGTAGTTGTACAGAAGACACAATGGATCAAGGCTTTAGCTACTACTTTTTGTGGGTAAAAAAACAACACCTGTTAAACAGTCAACAACAAAAAGATAAGTAAGTATATGTTCAAGGGCACAGAGTGCAGTCAGGCTGACAAAACACACTAAAATCCCTCTGCAAAATAGGTTTACAGGAAGAAAGACATTACAGAAAATACCAATAAAGCAGCTCACCTTTCAATGATGACTGTGTCTTACAGTGTGGTCTATTAAATCCATTTGAATCCTTCCACACTATAATACGCAGACCACTTTATCCCTGTTTCTAGAGCCTGACTGCCATATACTCTGGAGTTCAACAAGTCAAGAACGCATTGAAGTAATTTGGGAAAGTCGTTACAAACCCAATCTCAGGAGTCATGGACTCTGAGGACGTATAAAAACCAGCCAATGTCCCTTTTTGGCACGGTGAGGAACAGCTTCCCTTGGCCACAGAGAGTGTGCTGTAGGATGGCTTCTAAACTTTTCTGTTAGTGTTGCTTCATCTCCTTCTACCCAATGTTCTGTTTTTTAATTTATCTAAAACATTATGATTAGACAATCTGTACACTAGTTCTTCATATTTTCAGATATTTTTAATCTCTTGCTGCCATATTTTATGTATCTAATCTTAAAAAACACTGCACTTGCCGACATTACTTCTGCTAGTTTTTCTTCAGTGAAACTTTTAAAAGATGCTTCATTAACATGCAATTTGTGTATTATAGGGTCCACAATAGCTTGTTCCCAAACAAGAAGTCTGGATCCCAATATGCTATAATTTCTTTAACATTCAGATTCAGACATCGCAGTCTGGATGCATAATTTCTTTCAGTATTTCTGGGGGTCCTGTAGGTTAATTTTCATTTAACAATAAACACATTGTTGTAAGCTTCTGAAATGGTTGAAGACATCTGTGTTCTAGACACCAGTGATTCCAGAAGAAGAGCTGATAGTGTTGAGCTAGAATAGTGTATGACATTATTCTGTAAAAAATATCAGGAAAAATAAGATACTATGATCGTAGTTCTTACTTGTCATATATTTATCACACAAAACAAATTAAACATCTTTGTAAGGTTAAACAAACAAAGAAAAAGTATAGCTACCTTTTCCATTCCGGCTTTCTATTAAAAATAACAACATAATAAAAATGATGAAACTAAAGACAAAAGATACAAATATCAAGAAGGTGATTGGATAAAGGCAGTGCAAATGATAAAAATATGACTTAATTTAGTCTAATCTCTAGAGCTACTCTCCCATTTTTCTTTCTTCCTTTGAGAACAATTGTTTAATATTTTATATTACAGGCCAAGTACAATTTCAAAAGGAGGCAAATACTATTCAGCAAAAGGATTCCTTAGATGAGACTCCCCAAACTGAAATATAAACACAATGTTACGGAAACCACCTTAAGATGGTGTGCAGCAGAAACCTGTTTTCCCAGTCTGTTTGCTGCAGACACTGACAGGAGCAAGAAAAAGGATTCTGACTCTACCTAAAAGGATTCTGACTATCTATGGATAAGCACTGATACAAAAAGTGGGACAATTTCCAGCTGCTGCTTGGCCACACACTGAGATAAGAGAAGCCAGATGCAAAGTTCCCAGCCCGCATACACTAAAAGAAGCCAAAGCCAGATTAGCTAGTGATCTGTGCCCTTCTAGAGAAGGAGCTGGAGACCAGCTGGGCCTACTAAAGACTTTAGAATCAGCAAGTGGATCCTGCCTCTGTTTTCTTTGTACAGTGGCTTATGCCCTTTATATCTAGTACAAATACTGATTTGTGGTCCCTTTCCTTCCCCACAGTCTAGATGAAATGATTATCCCACCTTCCTTGCTTGCATACCCGCATTTCAACAAGCCATGATGCTCTGACCTGCATCTTAGACAACTTTTTCCTAGTCTGCATGTCAGTTATTTCTGTCTGGAGGAATCAGAATTAAACTCACTTAAGTGTTTTACACAGTTAATTTTTACCAGAATTTCTAGAACATATCAAATAAGAATTGACAGATACAAAAAATAATTTCTCACAGGATTCTCTCAGGCACAGCTGTCCTGCTATTTATCTTAGACAGTGTTGCTCCTCACTTTCCTAACGCAGAAACTTCTCTTCCTTGCTCACAAGGGGCTCTGGTGCATGCTTTTAACAGATGTCTTCCCGTAACTGTCACCTTCACGAAGCCCCGGTGAGACGATAATCATCCCCCCAGCTTTCGGTTTGCTCTAAGAATTTTCCCTTACTTAAAACTTCTACTTTGCCTTACAAAAATCAAACCCTTTCTAACAAGAGTTCTTCTGTCAAGCATGTTCTCCTGATCACAGTTTTCATGCCTCTAATGAGTTTATTAATACATTAACCAATATTTCTTCGAAAAGACCAGTGTCTTTGATCCACACCTCTCTACTACAAGGCCCTTTCACTAACTATTGAAAAGGCTAGCGAGAAAAAAATAAGAAAGGAGAAAAAAGCCATAGCCTCCAGTACTATAGATGTTGTAATCTCTGGATACTAGTTTATTGATCCTTGGATTAGAATCCAAAGATCAAAATTATATCCTCCTGGGTTATATCCTTGGGGTGAGACATGGAAAACTCTGTATGCTGAGAACAGAGTATCCTTGAGTCACACCAAAGCACACACGCTGACCCATCTCCAGAACCTGGGCTCCCACCTAGAGACTGCAAGAAATTATAGTGATGGCACTTTTCTATCACAGCCTAATAACTAGGGTATTCACAAAAGAAGTTAAAGACCTTAATTCAAATCCTTTCTCATAGCCCAAGGGAATTCAAATCCTTATCTCTTACCTTCCCAAGAATATCCTAACCATTAAACTGTGAGATTTTCTGGAGCTGCATGTAACCACGCACTGTTTACTTACGACCGCTATGAAGGTTGTAACACTGAATCCAAAGGAATACCAGACTCATAGTGCCAAAATGGAACAAACAGGAAGACTCTCCCAGGACTAGGTAGGAAGAGGCCATCCCATGTTGTCGTCTCCCATCTTCTAATTCATTGATATACAACCCATCAACAATCCCAGGAATAGGAACATCAGAGTCCACCATATGTTTCTCCCAGAGGACAGGATGGCCCCAAAGGGATTCAAAGACTAAATTGCTCAGATTTGGTCTCGTGTGGGTGCATGCACAACACACAGAATCCCAGAATGGTAGGTGTTGGAAGGGACCTCTGTGGGTCATCTAGTCCAAATCCCCTGCTGAAGCAGGGTCACCTACAGCAGGCTGCACAGGACCTTGTCCAGGCGGGTCTTGAATATCTCCAGAGAAGGAGAATCCACAACCTCCCTGGGCAGCCTGTTCCAGGGCTCC
>Ga0065711_1041229_pt1 | contig 16311 bp, 7 predicted proteins | sample Hoacrofraction12_FD_59098 | JGI IMG/M metagenome (GOLD analysis project Ga0065711, IMG submission 59098) | Hoatzin crop microbial communities from Cojedes, Venezuela - Epithelial fraction 12 v2 (version 2) | ecosystem: Host-associated > Birds > Digestive system > Esophagus > Crop | place...
TTTCTTTTCTTTTATTTTCTTTTCTTTTCTTTTCTTTTCTTTTCTTTTCTTTTCTTTTCTTTTCTTTTCTTTTTTCTTTTCTTTTCTTTTTTTTCTTTTCTTTCTTCACTTAAGAATAGCTGCATGTAATATAAATAAATCATCAACATCTGCAGTTGCATGAACATCACACTACAAAGAAAACTTGCTCAGGGGAAATCGTGGGAAGCCCATCAATTTCAAACTTTAATGTAAACCTTGACAAAAGACTCCACATTGACTGCATGAAACAATCCTCGGCAAAAGGAAAAAGAAAGATTAAAAGCCCTGCTACAGCAGTGTTACTCACTGCAGTTTCCAACCACAGCTTCACACAACAATTCTTTTGGCATCGGGGACTGTTGTTCCAAATTTCCCGTGAACCAAAGTTCTAATAAAACTGCACTGGGATCAGCCAATTTTCACCTACTTGTGTGATGAAGGATAATGAACCCGTAAGTTACACATTTCTTCCATCTAGCTGGCTCAGGTTTCCTTAAAGCTGCTTTAAACTTCCAAGCCTCCCATCAACCTGGCCCAAGTCTTGGTCCTGTCACAACATCTGAGGCAACTACAGTACTGCCTGGATTAAAAATTCCTTACTTTTTATATAGTTGTACTGAATATAGGTATTTTGTTCTTCAGTTTCTTCTTTAATTTTTTCCAGCTACTAGAATCGTTGAGTGCTGTGGGTATCTTGGCGCTACATCACCTTACTGGGGCACATTAAGAATCTGATCTTCCCATTTGCACTTCTTGGTATTTCACCTTGTACATCCCATTTCCCTAAATATGTTTAGTTTTCTTCCACCCTAAACACAAAATAAGAATATGTTTTTCCTTCCTCAAATGGTGGCATCTCAGGCTTCTTGTCAGTAATTGCTGGTTCTACTTTTTTAACCACTATGCTTTGATTACATTAGTGTCTGCAAGCAGAGTAAGTCCTCCCCACACTGCTTGCTTTTGGCTGTGTGAGTTGTGAATATGCGCATTGCTAGTGACAGAAATTGAAACTGACTTTTTAAAAAAGTATTTGGAAAAAGTATTTGAGGGCAATGAGTCATTTTAAAGCTGGTTTTAGTTTCACCTTAAAGTACAAAGAAGAACAGCTTTACACAGCTAAACTCTGTTGCAATTTCCTTGAGCAAAGAGGTGCAGTTAATACCATGTATCAAACCTAGAGAAGGGGTTGGCAGGTGAGAAAAGCAAGTAGCTGATGTATTTGGGAGTTTGAAGACTGAGTGATCAGTAAACTGTCTTCTTGAGCCACTGGTATTACTTCAGATTTTAACTTTAATTTATGCCCTGAGAAGTCTTCAGTGTCATTAATTGTGTCCACTAAGAAAATGGAAAGTAGATGAATTTGTAATAAAACCAAACATAAAGGGAAATCTTCTGACATTTCACTAACTTGTAAGCGCTTCATGAGGGATGACTCCTAATTATTTGTACTAAAGGCTCAGTAAGCACCAGGAACAGAAGCAGAATGTATAAGACTCATGTAGATTTCTGTTCAGGATAATGAAGAAGGGTGGGACCTATTTCTGTTTGCTGAATTTTCTCTGAATTGACTCCAGTAGGGGTTATTTCCTGCAGCTGTAAGAAAATTACTTTGGATTAGGAATAAATTAGACACTTTACTGATCTTACTGTGCAGTTTTACTATCCTAACTCTTATTCTTGAAAAAAAACTCCCAACACTTCAAATTTGGAATATATTCCGTGTTTCCAGGCACATGGTATTACTATGCATGATCATTTTTGTACGAACCATTTCTATTTTTTCCCCTCAATGTTATTTTCTAGAAGTCTTTGTGCAGAACTTCAAAGGGAAACATCTACAACTTCATATGCAGAGGGTCTAATTTTTTAACCAACAGAAAATACTCCACAACTCCAAGGTTTTGTCTGTTTTGAGGTCAAAAATCCCACCAAATTCTGATCTCTTTTCCATTCCAAACCGTGAATGCTGCAGCGATGACCGACCGCAGCAGTATTCAGGTTTCAGCCAAGCTGAAGTATTATTCAGCTGCAAGGTTAATTCACCTACAGAGCATAAATCAGAAGATGCCCAAACCTCAGTGGTTTGCAGGCAATGACCAAAGAGAAAAGATGCCTCATTAGAACAAACAGTGTCCCACACCTCTGGCCGCATCCAGGCTAGGAAATAGACCTTTTTCTAGTTTTTCAAAAGTTAAATTTGCACAGAAGGCATAGTTTTAGGGTGTGCCAAGACCACCCAGCAAGATGATTACTGAAGCAGAATTAGAACTTGGGAGTTCCTGGTTTATTGTCTTAAGTGAAAACCACTAGACTGAGCTTATTCTAAGGGGAAAAAAAAAGTGGCCAGAAAGTAAACTTTTACAGCATGGTAGTAAATTTAGAGCTTGTTAGAATGTTGGAGATTAATGGCAACAGGAGGATTTCTGTAAAAATCAGGATAACTTTGGGAAATAGAAAGACTCTAATGTAACTGCTTGCTCTGCCACAGTGCAGAACACCCGACGCCATCTGCCCACATTTGCAAATGTTTTTAAAGAAATTCCTACTGACTTGACCAATGCTTATCTGAAGCTGCAATCTTTGTTTCTTCATATTTTAAGCTAGTGCAAATCAAAGGAACGCTGGGAGCTTTCCTACAGTTATTTTAAGCTGGGCTGATGGGTTTTTTTCTATAGAGGAATCTTAAAGAGAGAAGTTAAAAAAACAGGTATTAATTTCGCTTTGTTAGTTTACAACAATAAAGTAAGAGTGCTCTTTGAAAGCTTTAGCTGGTCAGCAAAATGTTTCTGCAAATAGTTCAAAAGTCTTATACTTGTATTTTAAATAATCATTTACTAGTCTGTGAATAAACACTGCATAACAAACAGCATTGCTACATTTGCAACTTCTCTGAAGTTTGCCAAATCCTGATGTCTCCTATAATCTGACACCTCAAACCAATTTAGAAGTATTGTAGCTGCAACTCTAAGACTAACTGCTGCAGAAACACAGAGCAGCAATGTTTTCCCCATCCATCACTTCACAGATGAGGGAGGGAGGGATGAAATGTTCGTTGACACCTAATAGAGCGCACACAGCAAATGTTTACTCAGTTCTTCTGCTTTGAAGATATCGTCAAGCGCTCTGCTGACAGCCATTACTGTTCCTGCTTGTTTAGTCACAGCTCTGAAATGCAGAGATACGGAACATGAAAAGTACTCAACTTTGGTGATTTCACAGTGTGATGACAATGTTATATATTACAAATCCATTGCAAATCCAAGTCTGCAAGGCACACAAGTGCTGCGGTTTGAACTACAATTCAGGCTATTTGGAAGGAAAAAAGAGCCTGTGACCCTGAGCTCTTCCTGAGCTCCTAGCTTTTGGAGTGCAAAAAAAAATATTCACCTCCACACAGTCACCAAGCGCAAAAACTCTCCTCTCCTTTTAGTTCTATGGAAGCATGGATGCAAAGGACCTCTGCACCCAGGGGAGGAGCAGAAGGAGTCTCCATGGCAATCCTACATTAGTTGTATAGAAAGCAGTCAACCAAACACCCGGACACTGGTCAGTGATCTTCAGTTCTCTTGCTCCTAGATGAAGCCTGGAGTGATTGCTCTTTCCGCAGGGCCACAGGGCAACCACCCGGGCTGAGGTGCATGGCTGAACTACCAATGACTGATTGATTATTTGTTTGTCACATGAAGACATGGTGTCAGGAAGAGCTATTTCACATACTTGTTGCAGAACATTCCCAACAAATGCTTCTGGTCCTCATTCCATAAATTCAAGCTTACATAGTCCTGCGAAGATAGCACACCCGGTGCATTATCAAACATGTAGAAGATGGAGAACCTCCTAACCACAAAGCCCACTCTAGAGCAGGTTCTGCTGATACCAGCAAGCACTGTCGGGATTTTGCTCAACAGAGAAGCACGTGCACATTTGCTCTAGCTTCACCTTTGAGTTCAAGTGAACACTCAATGTGAAACATCTGAAATGAGATTTTGCTCAATTGAAAGCAAAAGACTGCATTTCCTTCTATCATGTCTGTTTCCTTCTATCAACTTGCCACATTAATTCTCTTTATAACTACAAATTTGTTCCTGTTGATAAATGGATTAATTTTTTGTAACACTGATAGCTGTTTAATACATGTGGTACTTACACAGTTTACTGAATTATTTCATTTATTATCTTCTCATACCTACAGAAACACTACTGTTAATGAGAGGAATGAAGCGCTTCAACAACTGCACACGTCAAAAACTAAGTTCAGCTATTTAACCAGTTACAGTTACTTGTACATAAAAAAGCACTTTCATAGTTCTACGAAGACCTAACAAGAAAAAAACTTTAACGTAATTTCTACTGCTGCTCATACTTATTGTTTCACTAAGCTTGCCATATAGCCAAAAATGCTCCCTGCTTGGAGGGACAGCAATATTAAAGCTAGGCTGAGTTCCCAGTGGAGCTGTGTCCTTTTTACCATTGCAAAAAAGGCATATAGGAATTCACAACAACCAGTGTGTATTTGCTTCTCGACGTTTCATGTTAGAAGTTCAGACAGCATTATAAAGGCTTAAAAATAACTACTACACAGAACTCAGCATTGGGAATTGCTGCTGAAGAGAAGCATGCATTTTCGTGTATTTATAGATGTCTCTGCTTCTGCGATGAGCAATTTGGAGGGCTAAAGCAGTCAACATTTTACTTCCATTCAGAAACTATGCAGTGATTTATGCCTGTTAAACTCTCCATGGTTAAATGTCTCATGACTCACTTTCTAATAATTCCTTTTATTAAACACATCTTACTGATGAGCTAAAGCCTGATAGTAGTGACAAAAAGAACAGCAAGGCAGCTTTATTAAAAAATGTGGGTATTTTGTTATCTGCTTTTGAACAATCATTAGCCTCTGCATTATGTATCATATTAAAAGCCGTGATACCTTTCTGTCCTAGTGATAGAAAAATAAAGCAAAATAAAAAATGGTGACTTGAAGTATAAAAGAACTATGAAAGTTGCTTTTAAGTACAGGCGGTGATATGAATTCTTTGCAGCTGTATCACTAACATTATCCCTGGAAAAAGCAAAGATATAGACAATTTAGAATTGTAGAATAGTTTGGGTTGGGAAGGACCTTTAGAGGTCATCTAGCCCAACCCCCTGCAATGAGCAGGGACATCTTCAACTAGACCAGGCTGCTCAGAGCCCTGCCCAACCCGACGTTGGATGTTTCCAGGCATGTGGCATCTACCACCTCTCTGCACAACCTGCCTCAGTGATTCATCAACCTCATAGTAAAAAATATCTGCCTTATATCCAGTCTAAAGCTACTCTCTTTTAGTTTAAAACCATTACCCCTTGCCCTGTCACAACAGGCCCTTCTACAAATCCTAGCCCTGTTCTTTCTTATAATTCCCCTTTAAGTACTGAAAGGCTGCTTCAAGGTCTCCCTACAGCCTTCTTTTTTCCAGGCTGAACAGCCCCAAATCCCTCAGCCTTTCCTCACAGGAGAGGTGCTCCAGCCCTTGGATCATCTTTGTGGCCTCCTCTGGACCCGCTCCAACAGCTCCATGTCCTTCTTGTGCTGGGGACTCCAGAGCTGGATGCAGGACTCCAGGGGGGGTCTCACCAGCATGGAGCAGAGGGGCAAAATCCCCTCCCTCGACCTGCTGGCCATGCTGCTTTGGATGCAGCCCAGGGTACAGTTGGCCTTCTCAGCTGCGAGCGCACGTTGCCAGGTCACGTCAAGCTTCTCATCAACCAGCACCCCCATGTCCTTCTCGGCAGGGCTGCTCTCAGTCCCCTCATCTCCCAGCCTGCACTGACATCAGGGGTTGCCCCAACCCATGTGCAGGACCTTGCACTTGCTCTTGTTGAACCTCATGAGGTTCACACGTGCCCACTTCTCGAGCTTGTCCAGGTCCCTCTGGATGACATCCCGTCCCTCAGGCGTGTTGACCATATTACTCAGCCTGTTGTCATCTGCAAACTCACTGAGGGTGCACTCAAACTCGCTCTCCATGTCATTGATGAAAATAAAGAGTACTAGTCCTAATACGGACCCCTGAGGGATGCTACTTGTCACCTGTGTCCATCTAGACATTGAGCCATTGACCACAACCCTCTGGATATGACAATCCAACTAATTCCTTAGCCACCGAACAGTCCACCTACCACATCCATATCTCTCCAAATTAGAGAGAAGGATGTTGTGGAAGACCTTGTCAAAGGCCTTATAGAAGTCCAGGTAGACAGCATCTGTAGCTCTTCCCTTGTCCACTGGTGCAGTCACATCATCACAAAAGGCCACTAGGTTGCTCAGGCAGGACTTGCCCTTGGTGAAGCCATGCTGACTGTCTTGAATTACCTCCCTGTCCTCCATCTGCCTTAGCATAGTTTCTAGGAGGGTCTGTTCCATGATCTTCCCAGGCACAGAGGTGCGGCTGACAGGTCAGTAGTTCCCAGGATTCTCCTTTCTACCCTTCCAAAAAAGGGGTGCAATGTTTCTCTTCCTCCAGTCACTAGGGACTTCGCCTGATTGCCATGACTTTTCAAATATCATGAAGAGTGGCTTGGCAACTCCACCAGCCAATTCCCTCAGGACTCTGGGATGCATCTTGTCAGGTGCCATAGACTTATGTATGCTCAAGTTCCTCTGGTGGTCTCAAATCTGATCTTCTCTCACATTGGGAGGAACTTTGCTCCCCCAATCCCCATCTGTCAGTCCATCCACTCAAGAGGTGTGGGAAGAGAGGTTGCCAGCGAAAACTGAGGCAAAAAAGTTGTTGAGTATCTCAGCCTTCTCATCTGTTGCTACCAGTTTGCCAGTCTTGCTCATTGTGGGGGTACACATTCTTTGACCTTCCTTTTCTGGTTGACATACCTGTAGAAGCCCTTCTTATTATTCTTTCCATCCCTTGCCAAGTTCTTCCTGACCCCACCCCTGCACAACCAGGCAGCGTCCTTATACTCCTCCCAGGATACCTGTCCCTGCTTCCACTGCCTGTGCATTTCCTTCTTGCCCTTTAGTTTGACCAGCAGGTCTCCACTCAACCATGCCGATCTCTTGCCTTCCTTTTCTGATTTCTTACATCTGGGGACTAAGAGTTCCTGCACCCTATGGAAAGCATCCTTAAAGATCTGCCAGCTCTGTTCTGCTCCCTTGTTCCTGGGGACAGGCTCCCAGGGGGTCCTAGTGACTAACTCCTTGAAGAGCTGGAAGTTTGCTTTCCTAAAATTCAGGGTCCTGACTTTACTCTTCACCTGACCCATATCCCTCAAGACTGCGAACTCCACCAGTGTGTGATGACTGCAGCCCAGGCTGCCTCCAATCTTGACATCACCAGTTAGCCCACTTGCATTGGTGACCAACAGGTCCAGTATTGCATCTACTCTGGTAGAGCTATCTTACCTGGCTTAAGAAGGATATTTAGGATAAGTGACATATTGAATAATCACATTCACAAAGGTGAAGTAAAAATATTCCAGAGATTGTAGCACAAGTCTCCTCAAAGAACCTCACTAAAATCACAGTTCCAAAAACTTTCCCAAAGATTCAGTCCACACACAGGACATCAGATTTATCAAGATGCATGCAGCACTATTATCTCAACTCCTGCTAAGACTAAAGAACATAGTTGCCACTCTGTAAATCCAGAATTTTTGGCAACTTCTGCATATAAAGCAGATGCTTTGATAACAAGCAGAAATGAAGCAAACTTCAGGATAAGAAAGCTTTTCTATATTATGCATACAGAGGGAAATGTGTGTAGGTATGCATTAATATGTTTTAAGGTTAATATAAATGGTGTAGGTCTACTTATTCTCTTTTCAGCAATCATTCACTTGGTTAACTGAGAGAAAACACAAAAATTATTTTCTCATTTCTCTCTTTTGCATTTGCAGTCCAGAGCATTGCATATACTCAGTCAAAAATGTCACTTCTGCACAAAATTTTATGCTTAGCTTCAAAATTATCTCAATGGTATAAAAAGAAAGTAGCAACTCATTTATGGGCAGCACAGTTTGGCTGAGGTAGGAACTTCTGTATCCTAAACTTAACTTTAGGACTGACTGGCTGCATGGCTTCTGGAAAACCATTTGATCTACTCTTTTTTCCCATACTGCCCCACTGTATGGCCACTGATTTTGTGAAAGAGACTTCGCATGTGTGTGATGGTCCAAAGCTGTGAAATGATATCTATAGATGGCATTGTGTGTGACCATTTCACATACATAATTGTCCCACATCATTCCTGGATGCAAAGTACCATTGGTTTAAAATGGATATGCCTAATGTCCAAATACTATTTAGAAATGGCGGTATCTGGAGGAGGAGGAATATTTCTTTTTGTTTGTCATGACAAATAGTAAATGCCAATAGTAATGCAAATGTGAATAATGCAAGTAATGTAAATGCAAACAGTAATTACTAAAGATGTATTTTACAGATGAATTCTCATGCAGCTGAAAGGCGTTAACTTTTTATTCCTCTCCTCCAACCGAACCAAACCTCTGCTATGAACTTATATTTTACAGGCATCATGTATTTTAACAGAGTGGTGTTAAAACAGGCTACACCAAACATGAGCACCAAGCACCACTACCACCATTGAACAGTGCAACTGAGGTAGGTTCAGGTAGTGTTCCCCAAGTCACCCAGCAAAGTTGGGGTACCAACTTCAACTGTGGTACTTGAAGCCACAGTCCCTGCCCCAGTGCTACCTTGCTCTAATTTCTGTGGTCCCTCCTCCAGAGCATCCCTCTTTGGCTTCCATAAACCTGATTTTCACGTAGTTACACAGAAAACTGTGAGCAGTGATAAAAACTCGCTGCATTGATCTCAAAGCTCTGCCTGCAAGTACCATAGGCCAGTGATATTGGCAAGTGGTGGCCCTGATGGAGCTCTCACCCATGTGCTTATGTGCTGCTCTTCAGAGTCATCTCAATCACATCTTGCAGTTCCTGAGCCCCAAGGCACTAAATAGCCAGATTTTTTTCAATTGCTTAGTCATTCCTAATATCCATATCACAGTATAGACGCTGAAAAAGACAGAACGAAAGACCGAAAGAACTGCAGAAAATAGAAACTTAACATAAACTAAAGGAGGTTGATCTGTCCTGAAGTGAAATGAAACTGCAAGCTAAACACAGAGCTGGATATAAAGTTGTCACCGAGGTCCCCTCTCCAAGGGCAAAGAGGATTACTAAGAAGAGAGGCACCTAAAGGCCTTCTTCAGGTGCTAGCACAATGTATTTATTACACAAATGTAACTACAAATCACAGCTCCATAGCTGGCCAAACCTTTGTGCAAAAGGGCTGGAGCTTCCCAAAGTGATGACCATGAAAGACTAAGGTGTGCTTGTGGACTGTGCTCCCACCCATTGGCTGTAGACAGAAGATTACAAAATGTGCAAGTTAAAACATTTCTGTAAGTGTAGTGCAATGATAAAATGGACCATGCACAAAACAATATTCCTTTCTATTATACACGATCAAGCTCTCCTATTATTTAGCAGTAAAGAAAAGATAAAAACAATAAGACGCTTCTCTTCCAGAAAGTCTTGATTTTTCCCATTCAAGAGTGAGCTGTGATGCATGCATCATTAATTTCTATGCAGAAAACATTGTTCACTTCAACCAGCAATTAGTGGTAACATTTCTATCCTGTGCAGTGATGAGATTTTTATGCTAATCATTATACAGCAGTAAATTAATCATTGGGCACATTTAGATGGTATGTATATTTCATGAGACAGATATAGATATCAAGATCAGCTTGATATTTACTGATGGTAAATGGAAGTGTCTCATATCGTTATGGGGGAAGCATACTAACTAAATATACAGCCAGAGATGCTTGCAGTGTAGCAGGAGCAGCAGCACCACTTCATCTCTTGTTCCAGGAAATAGCTCTTTTTCTTTGTTTTTAATTATTTTAAGGGAGGTAAAAATCTTGTGGGATCACATAGAACTGAATCATTCAAAGACACAGTGAAACTCCAATAATGTCTTGACACCTGAAGGACAAAAGCACCAACACCGCTTCCTACCCTGCAATTCTTCTTTTATTACTGGCAAAATTACTGCCATTCCATTATGCAGTATTGAAAAGAGACTTTTCATCAGCATTTGTGCTATGGTCTAGTCAGGTAAATGAATTATGCATCCGACTCGTCCCTCTGTAACCGCGTCTGAAAGCTTTGAGTTGTAGCAAAAAGGAAGTCTAGCCAGGGGCCTCCCTCCTTCTCAGCAGATGCAAGAGATTTGTAATACCTTGAGGAAAATGTTTATTTGAAATTTAAATTTTTGACATATATTTAAATACTACCACTGCTTTTTCAACTCTCAGTTCACAGATCTTTGCAGGCAAAAAGCCGTCTAGTCCAAAGCTGATAGTGTTATGTTGTATTAGAATGAAATGTACACATGGTCCCTTTATCTTCGAATGTCGTCAAGATATTTATGAAAAGCACAGATTTATGGCAGCTGACCCTGACAATAACAGTAATGAAAATAATATCCTCAGCTATTACTTTCTCAACTGAAGTTGAGAAAGATACTCAAAGACCAAAGGCAGCACACTAGTGAAAAGCAAGGTTATGCTGACATACCTGGATTGCTTCAGAACTGCTCTTGAACTGAAAATTGATCAAACAATATATGTTTAATTGCCACCAATTGAAACAGCATAATTGTTACACTGAGCAGGGATAAAGATGAGCTACTACACAGAGGGTACAAAATCCCATTGGGAAAAGGGAAGAAATTTATTATCTTCTCTTAGTTTATGGAAATTTCTGAGAGAGGTGCATCTGAACAGGCAGGTTACCAGGACAACACTGTGAAAGGCTGAATTTTTAGGTCTGAGAATTACCAGATCAGACAAAAAAGAACAGGTGAATCAAAATGACAAAGTCTTATTTTGATGAAATCTGATTTTCTATGTAACAAAAATCTTTTTCAATTTGAGAACTAAAATATTTTTACTTTCACTATTTCTATAAAAATACGATGTCAATTTTGATTTTTGAACATTTTTTTCCAAATCCACTCTGCAAAGCTTCTCTCTAGAACTGTGTATCTGAAGTTGACGTAAAGGTTAAATTTTCTTCAGGGGCATCATAGTCTTAATTTTTATGGCCTATCATCTATCTCATGCAGCCTAGGAGCCAACAAGCACATCTCGGGATGTGCTGTGGTGCCACGTGCATACTGCAGTGTTCTCCTCCACTGCAGAGAGTATTCTTGACTCCAAAAACTCTCCATTTGACTTCAAGCAATTAAGGATTTCATTCGCCAATGGAGAAAAACACAGACAAACTCAGTTTCCAAGTGAGCACAGGTTAAGATTTCTAACAATAAACATAACTTCACAGAGAACTCTCCTGAATTTCTGAGGTACAAAGTGGCATACACTGAGGGAAAGAGATGTGGAATGCAGTTCAGGAAACTGTCAGTAGCATTCTGTGAATGTCAGGCTGGATTTAGAGGCAGCTGAGGATCTGTCAGTGGTGAACACTACTACTATCTATGCTCTTGTCAAGCAAATCAGAAAAAACAAGTGTAGGCATCATGCCTTGAAAACAGAGGAACTTTTTGCTAACTATGTTTCAATACTGTTTCTTTAAAAAGAAAGAGCAGAGTATCTCCAGGCAGCTTTTATGTTCCTGAAATGATTTGGAGGGAAAACTGAAATATTTAATAGATTTGATGTAAAACCGCTATTATCATGGTAAATGGATATCATGGTTATTAATTCTATAAAAATGAATGGCTCATCACTCAGCTATTGCTCAGCTACAGAACTGATTAACAGCACCAGGGACTGCTTGCCTTTTGGTTTAATACTCCATGTTGTTTGTTACGTTAGTTGTTTGGTGTTGATTATATTGCAGCAGTTATTCCCATCAGTAAGTTTGCTTGTTGTAAAATTTAAAAGCACAAACAAGGATCACGTCACAAAAAAATGAGCAGAAATCATATGGCTTAAAATATTCCCTAACACCGCTTGTATCTTCTCTATAGATACCCCTGAAACTCACCTCAATATTCATCACCTTTGAGCAGGAAAAAAGACCAAACCCAAAACCCAACAAAGTACAACAAGGATCAGATTCCCAGATTAATCGCTCTGTCACAGTGCACATGCATCAGCATCATCTTGCCTGGCTTCCAGAAGGGGAGAGCATCCCTGCAAGAGAGGGGCAGCTGGGAATGGCTTCAAGACCCTGAATCAAAATCTGCTCTTGCACTTTGTTTGGATATCAGCTGGCAGGTAGTGAAGGTCACAAATCACAGCTGTGATGCCGTTTCTGAAACATCATGGCATTTCAGAAAAAACCTGACGTACGAAATTCTCTGCATGTCACTATGGTGAGTCTTCCATCAGAAAGAAAAGCACAGGCACAGCTTTCCATGGGGAGGTGCCTGAAGAAACACAAGAGAGCTGGAAGTTCTGCGGCTGGCTTCCTATCCTTGGTGTCCTGGTTTCTGAGTCTCGCATGAAGTAACCTTTAGTAAGATTTAACAGCGGCAGCTGAATGGAGTATCAAAAGCCGTTATTTGAGCATTTTGACCATTGTTTGACCATTTTACCATATATTACCACTAAACCAGCCAAGAGTAATTTGTCCTACAACCTGGAAACTGTATAGAAACTACAGTACTATCTTAAGAGAGTAAAAAGAAAGGGCTGTTTTATTAATATTACATCATTCTAATGCATAGAGTGAAAGACAGAAAACAAACCCACAAACATGTACACTAACTCAATACATTAATTATTCTGATGCAACAAATTTGTTTGGCTATTATATCATAGTCAAAGGGGTATCATACTGTCATGAGAAGTTCAAAAAGTACTTAGAAGAAATTTTAAGTGAAAATTACAACTGGAAGATATTAAAACAGCAAAAAGAAACAGGAATCTGTAAAATGGCATGTGCTTTGAGGAAAACAGATCTAATAACGCACAAAATCAGGGTGAAAAATGGAATTTCCCACAGCTGTTGACCACATGCATTTGTGGACTCACAGTCCTTACTGAAGAACAGAAATCTTCTTTCTTGCTGTTTTATTACCTTGGCAACATCTCCTCCATGTCAGCAATTACATAGGAGACAACAGTCCAAACAGCAGCACAGAGATTCATCTGGTTTGGATCCTGAACTGTCATCGTGTCCCCTTGAGAATGATGAAACCAGAAGTATTTACTGAGGTCATCACGCAAGCTGGCACCTACAGAGAAAAATGGGCAATATTCCATTATAGGAATACAAATATTTAAACAGAAATGTAAACTTGAATCCATTCCTGGGCTGTTTATGATTAAATCCACAGGCAGCTGTACAGAGTTCCATACAGTAAGTGCACAGAGCAGTGGCATGTGCAGTTTGTAGGTTTTAGGTTAATTGACTTGAGTGAGCATGAGGTAGTAAAAACTCACACCGGGGAAAAGCCAACCTTCCCCTGGGAGACTCATTTTCTCAGCAACAGTATACATCCATTTTCCTCTAAGACTACCATAATCCAAGCAGGAGAATCCCTACAGCAACGCCACACGTGGCAGCGCTTACTCTGTTCTTCACCCCACTGCTCCGATGATGTATTACAACTGAGTTATGGATCCTCTCCTTGCTGCTATTTGTGTTGGGGAAAGCTTTGGAATTTGCTTCTGCTTTTGAGCCTCTGTTCATCACAAGGGCGTGCTATTTCAGAGCGGTTTTCTAGATAACCTAGGGTAACCCAGATTGCCCAGGACTACACGATCCTTGCTGTCAGGAGTCCTCATCAGCCAGGGCAGAAGCAAGTTGAGTGAAACCAAAGTTCTTCACATTCAGGAGCAACTGACTCCCTTGAGGGCACACAGGCCGGGAAAGGACTATGCTTCCCCAAGCCACACAGGCTCAGGCAGCACAAATAATGCCGGTGAGGCATCACGCAAGGCCCCAAGGCAGACCAAAGCCAAGAGAAGCAGGAGAAGCTGCCACTCCACCGGGCACGGCAGTGGAAACGCTGGTGGGGATTTTCACCCTGGCTGTTCTCCACCTGGTCCAGTCCCCACGAACTCTCTTGGACTCCCCGTCCCCTTGCAATTTCTTCTCTCCCAGTTCCTTACCTCTGCCTCTTCTTCTCTGGTTTTAACAGCTTCCATCTGCTATGTTTTAATCTCAGCAACCCTCTCATCACAAGACAGCTTCACCCCAAATTTTGAAAACAAGTATTAAGGTGATATTTGCTACCACCACACCGATTCACTGCTTGCGATTCCTTGGCATTGATTCCCTTGGCCTGCCTGCCAAGCTCCCACCTCGCAAACAGGACCCCCTCCTTGCTTGGTCATCCAATCCAGAGAATCAGCACTGCTGTGAATTCACGAGTGAAAGCTACGGGCCCCAGGCGGAAACACAGACTGAGGCTACTCCTAACATGCCACGTAAGAGAGAAAAAAAACCCAGGACTGTTTGATTATAAAGATGAAGTAAATAAATTATTCAGATATTTATTTACGCGCAGTGGAAATCAGTATCAGATGATGAGGGCTTTGATAAACTCATGTGTGCTTGTTAAGACTTACTGTTATGATTTTTCTTGGTTTCCCTGTGACGCCTGAAGCCTTTGAAGAGAATAAAAGCAAAATTTCTCACAGCATAACTGTACATTCCTATAATACATATCTTTTGATCACTTGTATAGCCATTCAGGACAGAGTCCAGCTCTCACTGTGGTTAATAGGCACATTTCGATTGCTGTAATGGGAACTGACTTGGACAATAGCTTGTTTCACTGCTATTTTAGAGAGAAGGAAAAGTAATGCATTTTATGTTTCCACCCAAGATGAAGATCCCTTCATAAGAGAGATGATACGCACAAAGACCAAATGCTGTCGCATATGGTTATACAGTATTGTGACTGATCTTATTTTAAGAGGCTCTTCTTGCTCTTAAGAGACTTGTTTGCCACTGACTTCAAGCAATGCAATTCCACAGAAGTCACTGGGTAGGTTACAGGTGCTGAAATATGTTCCAATAAACTTAGCATTGAATTTATGTTAACTCATACTCATTTTTAAAATTTGATTCTGAATTCTTTTAAATATACACAACCATAAAGTGATTGAACTATTCTATAAATTCTTTTCACAGAATCACAGAATCACAGAATAGTAGGGGTTGGAAGGGACCTCTGTGGGTCCCTTCGGCTTTTAACTGATGGACTTCCGCACTACAGACACATTACGAGTTAAGCCACTGAGGCAAACCCATTACAATTTTTTAACACTTTTGTAAGACTCAGGACAATAATTTGTTGCCTGGAATTTGTTGTAGACATTTCACTAATCACAGTAACTACAGATTTAGAAAGCAGCATTTTATCTCTGTGAATGGAACAAGGATAAATACCCTTTGGTTTGTAATGTTTGACTCTTCTGAAATGCTGAAATAGATTAGTTTCTCTAAATTGATTTAAAAAGTCAGAAAATTATCTGACTTTGACATCAAGCAATTACTGTGCAAGAATTCTTGCAGCAAGATATGTATACAGAATATCGAATGGTTCCCAGACCGGCTATCCTCTCTCTTTCACGTCTTGGGCTAGCATTCAAGTCAGTGACCTATGAACATCTTGTGAGATTAAGGAAAAGACCCTAAGAAAGCAGTTTTATTCTATGTAATTAGAAACAAAACTAGAAATCCATGTTCTTGGCTTTAAGCACAAGAACAGTTTACAGCCGAGGGCCCCACGCAAGCCTCTAGACATGAAACACCCTGGGGCACAGATATGACTGCAAGCAATTTTCATGTCTCCTGCCCCAAACTTGGGACTCCTCCATGTTGATGTTAGCTGCCCGGAGATATCTGCGGCTTCCAGAGGTCATCAGGCTGTGACAAGACAGTGAATAGCGCCCTTTAGACAGCAAATGCATCCGGGACTGAGATCAAGCCCTGCAGCTGACAATGAATAGCGAAGTGCTGTGGCACTCTGTGGACTGCAGTCATGTTGGGTTCCCTAAATAAAGTCTGTGGGATCCTACAGTCCCTTTTCTGAAAAAACTAACAGAATCACAGAATCACAGAATAGTAGGGGTTGGAAGGGACCTCTTTGGGTCATCTAGTCCAACCCTCCTGCCGAAGCAGGGTCACCTACAGCAGGCTGGACAGGACCTTGTCCAGGCGGGTCTTTGAATATCTCCAGAGAAGGAGACTCCACAACCTCCCTGGGCAGCCTGTTCCAGTGCTCCGTCACCCTCAGAGGGAAGAAGTTCTTCCTCATGTTCAGACGGGACTTCCTGTGCTTCA
>Ga0065711_1041224_pt1 | contig 16310 bp, 16 predicted proteins | sample Hoacrofraction12_FD_59098 | JGI IMG/M metagenome (GOLD analysis project Ga0065711, IMG submission 59098) | Hoatzin crop microbial communities from Cojedes, Venezuela - Epithelial fraction 12 v2 (version 2) | ecosystem: Host-associated > Birds > Digestive system > Esophagus > Crop | place...
CGTTAATACATATCGGGGGAAAACACGTAAAGAGGTTCAAATAGCTAAATATCTCAGGCTAAAAATATCAAGAACTCCCTCAGCTGGAAGTTGTTAGCAGAGGTCTGATAAAAATGAGGAACCAGGACACCATAAATTCTTTCCCTTCCCTGCAGAAAATAAAACTACATTTGGGAGGAAAGTATTCAAAACATCATAAAAGAGGTGACTCACCCCTATCAACATACAGCACACACTGGAAGGAGGGGTGAGGCAGGGGAACAGGGACGCAAACCCAGCAACAGCCATTCCCTGCTCCCCGCACCACCGAGACACCCAGTATCCTGCCCCCGGTTACCACAACAGTTCGGTAACACACACAGTGCTGCTGCCCTGAAGGATGACCTGTAGCACTCCAAGGTCTTCAGAGAAAGGTAAATGACCAAACCCAGTTAATGACTGCTCCTGGAGCCTTCTGCCCAGGTTAACTCTTCCCCTCATGGGAGAACCTCCTCTACAAGGCTGCTAACACCTACGGCAGGAACGGAAAGGCTATAGATATTTCAAATTAACCTCTTAGCCAACAACATTTCCAGACCTGGGCTGTATTCGTTATTTCTTATTTATTTTTCAAACGTAAGGTGACATAGTCAAACAAGCAAATGCAGAACTAGATGAGCCGGCTTTGTTTTGGTTTGCAGGTAGACACAAGCACATCACTGAGCTGTTTCATTTTTGTGAGCAGGCAGGGTATTGAAAAGCAAGCAGAATCCGCCCACATTTAACAGCCTTCCACACTCAGAATGGTAAAGGTGGCCAGCAGGACTGGGTCATGTCAATGGTAGAATAAACACAGCAATCATGATGTTTTAGGACAACGAAACCAGCAAATAACCTGCAACAGTGTCATGCTGCTTCATTTTGGATGGCAAATTCTTAAAACACTGGAGGAACCGCATAAAGAGAAATGATCTTGCTAAAGCTTATCACACAGTCTTACCACTTCCTAATCTCGTAATTGAAACCTGTACATCACGTTGGGTCGGAGACACTCAGAAGGGTTTGGATTTTTTAGAGGCATCAAGCACCTCCTTCTACAGAGCATCCGATAGAAGGGTAGGATTCTTCTGTACACTAACATCTCCACTTCCTTGGATAAACAGAAATTCAGAAAAGAATACCAGTACAGGTCTGCTGCCCTCCAGCAGACACTGTAGATGAACATCAATTACATGAACACCCAAGAAACAGCTGAAATTTACTTAATGTGTGACATGGGGGAAAAAAAAAAAAAAAGATAAAAGATAATTCTGCCACTAGGAAATACTCAGATCCCAACCACTTCAGGCAGTGACATTCTTGGTCTCCTAAGTACCAAAATATGGACTATTAAGAGCACCTGTGGGCTGGAAAATGACAGTTTACTGAATTTGAAACTTGGAATGTAAAGGAAAAAACCCTTGACTACTATGTAAGGACACCTCAACATCTTCACTGAATGAATGCTACAGTGTAACTCATGGGTTAAATCACATCACTGAATGTTACAATCTTTCCTACCAATTTATAGAATAAATTTCTCACTTTTGCATGTTGGGATGAAAAAACACGCAGAGAGCAATGCCTCCCACGCTAAAGAGCGGGGTGAAGGAAGAGGAGATGGGAAAGCTAGTCCAAGCAGCAACTCTGAGCAGCCAGGCAGACCACGTATTAGTGTAAAATACACGGTGTTTTTATCTTCTGGTCCTTAGAGCCATGAGGCTGTGGGGCAAACAGGGCTCAGACACAACCTCGATGCTTAAGACGGTTTATATATTTTCAAGAAGTGGAACATCCGTGGTTTATATATTATTTCAAAAACGTGGAACATCCAGCCTGTCCTCTTCAAATGTTCGTTTAGCCAAAACATCTGCCCCTACCTGAAGCGCACAGGTTCCACTCCATTCATATTGCCCAGCCCCCCCTTGCATCACATCCAGTAGATTGACCTCATCTTTCCCAAAGCACGAGTTCTCTACCCACTTGACGTGCTCGGTCACTACCTCATGTAAGACACCTTTCACAAACAACCTCAACAAAGTTAATCATCAACACATGAATACATCGTTTTTGTTAATGCACATGCTAACGAATGAGCTAGGAGAGGACCATCAGGTGGGAAAACAGACTGGCACCACACTGCTTTCAGAATTTCTCCAAACCAAGGAATCAGAAGTCCTCTGAAGTTCGCTCACCAACAGAAGCTGCTGCTCTGGACTCCAGCCACGGTACTGCTTAAGGTATGATGGTCTAAGGACACTGTAAGGCCAAATCTGGAAGTAGTATCATTCACTAGATCAAATCGATAGAGCTGGGAAAAAAAAAGAAACAACAAAAAAAGGCAAACAGAAAAGGATAAACTAAAGCTTCTTCAGGTCACTTGTGCTGCCAACAGGGAAGAAAAAACACTGTCTTTTTTGGATAAGCTTGTGTCAATTGCCAGTGGGCTATCCAGGGAGACACACTGATGGAGGCTTTTCAGAGGAATCAGAAACTTGTTTTGCCAGGTAAGCATTAGGGGAGTTGTACATTCCCAGGCAGAAAAAAAAATTACATACGTAGACAGCTTTTGTTATTTTCAGATGCCTTTGTGCACATTGCTCTAAACAAACTCTTCACTTTAAGAAGTTTGTTGGGTACTTCTGTCATTGCTTCCAAAGAGAAGTAAATCACAGGTGTTGAATGTAACACCAGCCTTGGTGAGGTAATTGCAGTTATTATACAACAGACCATATGCAGGACATAGGTAGGAAACAGTAAATTTCATGGTTCCATACCAAGAGACGTGACAAGAGTATAAGGGTGACACCGAGTAAGCTCAAAGCGGATTAAAAATGCAGTTAGTCTATTAACTCTGAAAATGCCTCTTCTCATTTTATTCTGTATTTGAATCAAAACAGTTTGCTGTTTGTTGGGTTTTTTTATAACCAACCTGCTTCTGTGACTCAATACATGCAGGTGATGTCCAGTTGCCTGTTCTAAGGACAAAGGTATTAACCTTGCCTTGCAAGCTTGAATATACACACAGACCTATGCATACACTCATGCACACACAATATAATATGGAAAAGTAGTACATTCAGTTTCATAGTGGGAGAATGCAGTGGTTGTCTCTATTCTATGCTATTGCACTGGAAAACCAGAAATTCCAAGAAAGTCATGGGCATGCTCAAAAGTTACTGTAATAGAACTGGCTTTAAGTTTAGCTGGAATCCGTAATTGAATCGTAAAGGTAAAATTAATATGAAAAAGATCCATTCTGATGCTGCACAATACACAGGAACGACCTTGCCATATTACACTGCTGGTCTCTTTAATTTAGTTTCTTGCTTCCCTTGGCAGCCCTGATGTGCCAAAACATGGTGTTAGCAAGTCTGAAGCATATATGACACTGACCTAAGTTACATTTCCCTTCATTTCCCTCAATTAGTTTTCCACTTGTACCTTGAATTAGTGAGAATTTCCAAAGTGTGTGCTGAACAGAAGAGCGTGCTTACTTAAGTACACAACCCTTTGTAGAAACAAAGCTCTTCCCTGTAACAATACACTATACAAGAAAGCCCCTCTAATCACGTTTTGTCTACGGAATGTATACACTGTGCAAAGAGAAAATAAACAGAAACAAATACCAAAATACTTTCATCAACTTTACGTGTTTCCTCTCGGCTGCATGTTATCACCCCTGCTCTTGCATTAGCAGAAAGTCCCTTTAGCACTACCTCCTCTTTCGCTTTGCCCAGTGTCTGAAACACACAGGGAGCGTTTGTTAAAAAAGCCTGTGCTCGTGCCAGAGGACATCCAGCTACAGGACCTGAGCATTTCAAGCACTTTAGCTGTCAAAACGAAGATTGCTACAAGTGTACCTCCATAACTAGCAGGTAACTATGAACTGACACTATGTGTACAAATCTGCCTGCTCCAACAAAGTAGGAAACAAGTATATTTAGCTTTGGATGACGTCTCGAGTGTTTCACCAGTCCAGGCTACTAAGGATCAAGACGGTATTAAAGAGGGAAAAACAAGACTTAATTGCTGCATCACTGTGAATGTTCCCACAGTCCCTGCAGTTTCCAGCTGATGCTTCGTGTCAAAAGTGTGTGCACGAGCACCTTGAATACAGAACCAGCACACCCACAACCTGTTGTAGGCATGGCCGTACATTTTCAAATCCATGTTTGGCTCACAGCCTAAGTATTAAAACCACAGTGTTATTTTTCAACTTTTTGAAGTATTTAATAAGAGCTTTACTAGATAGTAACACAAGTAAAGCACTGCTCAATTCAGTTGTATCGTTTCACAGGGGAAACAGTTTTATGACAAGAAAACCTCCTCCTTTCTATTTTGCTTCCCCCCCAATCAGTAATTCCACACAGAATTGAAGACTGGCAGCAGGCAATTCCAAACTTTTTTTTTCCTCTCTAATTTTGAATAATTAACTGCAGACTTACAGGGCTGTTTGGGGAATATTGGGACACATTTATAAGGAACTTTCTCAATTACTAGAATTGATACAGATACACCTGCATCCAGTATTCCAGTCTGATTTTGTTTTTAATCATCTATTTAAGATGTTCTAAGAAATCACTAAATATTTTTTTTTTCATTCATTCTTTATAGGTTCCCCAACTACAGCTGGACAAATTATTTAAGTCCCACACGTTCAAAGCACAAGATACAGCTTTCTTTGTGCTTTGCTGTATTACAGTCTCTCATTTTATTTCTAAAAAGATTTTAAAATACGCATGACTAGGTTTGAAGTTACACATGTCTACAGACACTGGTCTCGTAAGAGTAAACACCTTTCTTTTGTAAAGAAGCAGATGTACCGTTAGTAAAATGAGAAGTGACACTGAATTTGAGGAGCTGCAGCAGAAGTCAGAAACACCAATGTGCTGTACCTTTCAGATCTGCCTGTCAAGCATACTGCCATTACTAGAGGCATGTTTTCATATTTCTCCCACTGCTCTTCATCTTCTGATCAGAAGCTCTCCTTTATCTTTCCTAGCTTTGTATTTTTTTAAGCACTGTCCTGTATGAAAGCTCTAGATGTTTATTTGTTCATCACATACTGTTCTTATTCCAACCCAGAAAATCCACTTTCATTTACACTATTTTACAACATGCACATAAACACACTGGAAAAACAAATCTAATTTCTCAGGCCAGGATATATGCTTTTAAGTTTTTAAAACATCCTCTCCATGTAGAATACTTTATAAATATTTTATTGACACTGGCATCACCACAGAAGTCTTGGAGTTGCAGAAGGGAGCACGTCCCCTACCTGCATGGTGGTAGGAGGCACCAGCAGTTCTGCTGCCCGTCACCGAAGACGACTGACTGCTGGAACAAGCTACTGAGCAGCAGTTTACCAAACCTGGGGAAGCGTTTACAGAAGATGCAATAAATTCAGACAACTTTTGACTATATTACTCAAAGGCCTTTGACTTGCAATTCACATTTCAAGGCAGATTAAACAACATACATCGATTTAGGAGGGTTTTAATAACAAACAATTAAAGGGGCTGAGCAGGTCAAGAGACTGTCAATGAGAGTCCTAGCCTTCACTTCTAGGGGCAGTTTCACATTCATCAGTGGAGCTTTGTTATTCCCAATACACTTCATGAAATGTCGTCAACTCATCCACACTCCTGACCATATACATTACAGGAGTAATCAGAGCCATCCAAGACTGGCCTCCAATCTTTGAGGGTTACTTGGGAGAGAAGAACAGTAAATAAAACATTTAGCATGGAGAAGCAAAGGGGTTTTGGTTTATCAAATCTTGCTGTTTCAATTACAAGGATCTGATAGAGCACCACGACCTCTGTAGTAGGAGCATCAGGTGGCATCCTTACTTCCAGCCTCATAGATCACGGAATATTTATAACACAAGCATACAGCCTGTCAGCCACAGGATCCATTTTGTCCTGAAGACTCTCGAGAACAACATATTCATTAAGGAATTATAGTTCCATTTCTGGACTCAAGTATTTTCCTCAGAAAACACAGACCTTCTCAGGGAAAGGTCAACATGACAACACAGGCTACCTCAAGTTGCCACTGATTCTGCTGTAATTTTTTTTCATGTTTCAAAGACTAACACTGCCACCTTTATAAGCATTAAGTTGATTACCACAGAAAACATAGATAGTGTCTTACCTTCCTCTAACTACCTGCAAAAATACTTAATCCCAACAGTGAAACATTCTTATTAACTTTCCAAACTCATTAGATTAATTTAAAAATGCCATCTGCTAGTAATAAGGCATGTTCAGCATCAGTATTAAGCAAAAAAACATACTCCATGCACTGGAATTTACATATACTGGTAACTTACTACTACTCATAACCTATTGCTCTGTATTTTTGAAACACTGGCTTCTTTCTAAAAGACTTATAGGGCTTTGGTTCTGTTTTAAGGTGGAATCTGTCCCAAAAGTCAGAGTTAATACAAAAGAGTTGGCTCTGTACAATCAGTACTTTCTCGCATTAATTTCTTCTCATGATCGAAACTCCCTCTTCAAAGACAGTCTTTTCTTTAGCTGTGTCAGATAGGAAAGAAAAAAAATAGCCAAGCCTAAGCACAAACCAGCACTTTCATTGGCCATTTAGGCTTGATCAATCCCATCAAGACTTTGGGGTTAACATCAAGGTTGTACTTCATGTAGACCCATACAAACTCAGTGAAAAGTATTGGTTACATCATGGTCAGCTCCCAGCTAAATGCTTCTACCTGAACAACTGCATTTCACACCGAAACACAAGCCAAAGGCAGACTGTAAAGCCTAAAACAAGGGTGGGATCAAGCAGCCCGTGAATTCAATGCTAGGAGGCAGTAAGGAGCTAGACAACCCTCACGATCCACAACCACAGCTGCCAAACCGTACCTGCCATCAGTTCTGACATCCGGATTTTTAGAAATTGGTAACTTCCTAATTGACTTTTGCACAGGAAACAAGGTGGGAAAAAAGCATGCTCCCAATATACCTAGAAGGAAATCCAGCTGGTCACTGTGCTTTCACGGGTGGGTCCAGCTTAAAACTAAAACCCCAAAACCCCAACACCCTTGCCCAAAGAAAGACTGCAAGCATTTGAAAAAGCCTACAAAAAGTCAACAGGCAACACAGATTTTATCTGTTTGTATTTTGGCTCCTTCATCACAAATGAAGCCGGTTTTCCTAACGACAAGATGTGGATGACAAGGCTGTGTGCAAGCTGGGGTTTGGAGGACCAAAGGCTCGTACAGAAGAGGCTCAGGTTGCTCTGGGCACAAGGAATGTAGGTGCAAAGGTAAGAGGAAGGGCTTTGGGGGCCTGTCAAAAGAAGGCACTTAGAGAGGATGACAGTGAGATGTTTGTCAAGTTCGTGTACAACAGCCTAGATGCCAGGCCACTTTCTAAGAAAAGCAAAACCAAATAAAGAGGACCTGAACTTACTTAGCTCTTCAGATTAAACTGAAATTCATACCACAGTGTAAGGTGAAGCTCTGCCTCTGCATAGAAAAGCAAGCAAGATACAGGCGAGCAGAAATGAGCTGTCCCACCGTCCAAGCACTCACACGATGAGCAGCAGTCATCATTTTGGCCTGTTCACACACATTACATTTGTCTGGAATTGGAGGAAACAAAACCAAAAAAAATTCCCCAAGAAACACAAAAATCTTAGCACGCCCCAGCATGTATAAAATATATTAAAAAAAAAAAAAAGGAAATTTCATGCAGACATCACCTTGACTATCAAAAAATATACAGAAAACAATTCCAGAAACAAATTTATAAACACCTTAAGCATACTGTTGTGGTTTAACCCGGCAGCCAGCAACTAGGACCACACAGCTGATCACTTCCCCAGCGGGATGGGGAGGAGAATGGACAAAAAGTAAAACTCACGGGTTGAGATGAAGACAGTTTAATAACACAACAAAGGAAGGAATAATAATAACAGTAACAGTAACAGAATATGCAAAACAAGCAATACACAGTACAATTTTTCTCACCGCCCGATGACCAATTTCGCAGCCAATCCCCAAGCAGCAATCACGGAACTTGTGGTTTTCGTGGAACTCCCGAAAAATGTTCAAGCTCATGGAAAAAAGACAGTTAAATTCTCAGAAAAGAGGTTCCTGCCCCCCAGCCAACCCCACTTTATAAACTGAGCTTGATGTCCATGGTATGGAATATTTCCCTTGGCCAGCTTCGGCCCTCTGCCTGGCCATGCTCCCTGACAGCCCTTGTACACCTGCTCATTAGGTGAACATGGGAAACGGGAAAAAGCCTTTGATTTCTTAGCAACAGCTACAAATATCAGTGTTATCAACATTCTTCTCATACTAAATGCAAAACACAGCAGCTACTAGGAGGAAAATAAACTCTATCCCAGACAAAATGAGGACAAACACAAAGATAAGAAAAGTCAACATTACCTGTCAAGAAAAAGAACCTGTCAGCTCGCTTTAGTGTACTTGGAAGGGGGACTGCATAGTGAGTAAGGAGGAACATGTGGATGGCTTACTAAAAGTTACAATATAAGAGTTCTGATTCTTAGCCTATCACATGACATCTACATAGGCAAACAATCTTCACGAAATGAAAAAATGGTGTACAGTCACACGAAAAAAGTAATAGAAGAGTCATTATCAGTATGTTTCTACAAATGAGAAAATGTTTCAAGAAAGCTCTTGCTATCCTAAGCCAATTCTATTAAAAGATTTTCATTAATGAGTTGTATGTAGAAATACAAAAGTGTACATAAGTTGGGAAAGATTATTAGCTCTTCTGGGGACACAATCAATATAATGAGGAAAGTTAATACGAGAAAATCCAATACAGACAAATGTGGACTACTATGCTCAGAAATAAGAAAACAAATACACAAATATGAAATGGGGAATAACTGGCTAGGCAGCAGCATTGTAAAAAAAACCTGGAGGGCATGTGGTCTGTAAAATGGATTATCAAGAAAAAAAACCAAAAACAAAACAGCAACAATAACAAATCAGCAGCAATGTTTTACATATAAAACTCAAGTAGTATACATTCTCTCAAAAGAGAGGCAATTAATTCATCCTGCTCAGTTCTATGCTCTGATCTGGACACGCTACTAAGAATATAGAGAAAAAACAAATACAGCCCAGAGGCAAGAATCACAGTAGGCTTAAAGGGGAAAAAATGACCCACCACAAATATTTTCAGTTTATTTTTTATATTTATATTTCATGTTTTTATATTTAATGAAGTGGGAAATCAAAAAAAGCTAGGACACTAAGGTCTTGACTACTGCCACTTTCTGTTTCTTGAAAAGAACATTTTACATTCTCACCTGTTACCTTCCTGGGACTGGAAGAGAGAAATTACCTAAAACCTAGAGAAGCATGCACAGAGGTCATCAGGATTTCTGAATTAACACGTTTGTTGCTATCTGGACGCAGGGGTCTGCGGCTCAACTGAGCAGACACCGGAAAAAAACTTCAGCTTAGACTCAACCTGGACCAGCACTCCGTTCTAGCAGGAACCAAGTGGCCCTCATCCCAAGCAACACAGCTGGGAAGCCTTGAAGTTGTAGCTACTGAATATTCATTGAGAAAAACCATCATTTAGCTGTGTTCTTCCCGGTGCTCAAAGCAGCTTTTGCAGAAAACTCTTAAAAGCGTTTTTGAGCAGTTGCCAACTACCTGCACTCGCAGAGTAACTCACTAGGCTGTGCAGGATCGTGCCCTTTTCTGCACCCTGAAGGTTCACAGAGCTGTCATGACAAAGCGGCTCTATCACCCTCACTCATACGGTCATCTATTTGCAGCCTCCCTCCCTAAGGAAAGCAGGCTTCGGAGGTCATGCTGTGTGTAAGCAAGGAACTGTCCGCCCTGGATAACTTTTGAGTTCATTTTCCAACTTCAAGTATATCCAAAAAAAGAGACAGCAATCTTAAAAAAAATATTACAAGTTGCTTCAGCTGTTGGCTTTCACGGAAACACCGCAGCATGACCTCAGGAAGATAGATGTCCAGGAAATCAGGTTTCACCCGTTCCACTGCTCACCGGGACTCCCGTTTCCATCCTGCCCTGGACTGAATCACCGCCTGCCTGAGGCAGAGCGGCACGCTGTACCAGGAGAGATGGCAGGCTCTGGGGCGGAGGGGACCGTGCTCCAGATGGGTCCTTCCGAGACAGCCTGAAATGGTCCTCCATGTCCGGGCACGCCACAGGATGGCTCTGCATCGTAAGCCACTCATCTGAAACAAGCTTCACGCAGGGGATGAATCCTTTTCTGTTCCTCATCTTCCAGATGCTCGACGTGATAAAATGGCATCTCATCCTTCGAATCAGTGGCAGAAGGGACGGTGGAAGCTGTACGTATGCATCAGTGGTGTTTGTGATGCTCAAAAAAAACCCACCAAAAACACAGGGCTACACATCTCAACTTGGGCACCCAATTATCAGCAAATATTTTTGCCTTTCACCTTTCTGCACTTACTGCCATTTCTCAAACTGGCGGGCAGGCAGGAGTGGCTTGATGTATACTTTTAAATGTTTCTGACACTCAGACACTGTGGTGCTGGGCACCACAGAAACAATATATTCTTGCTCTAGGAACAGCCGTACTCTGAAATGGCAAGTCAGCCATTAGGCACATACCGCATGACAGCAAAATAGCAAATTATCAAATAGCTACTCATTACAAAAACAATGCTCTATTCTGCACATTAAAACCCCCAGAGTTTTTTCAGAGGAAGAAAAATAAACTGGTCAACACACAAACGAAGATGAAGTAAGAACAACACTTAGTATACACCTGTATTTTCCAAGTTAAGAGAACGTTAGAGAGAACGCAAGTGCAACACCCAGCCATTGCACTTCGACACACACAGACACACTATTGCAGCTGCTTTTGAATGGCAAATCCTGTCCTTCCACCACAAAGCTCTGACACCTCATCCAAGCTACAGGTTCTAGGACTACCACACACCTCTCTGCCATTTCAGTCAAGTCAGCATTTCATAGGTGTTTGTAGGTCTTATCTTGGAGAGAAGACATTTTACCCCTCAGTTCCACAGGTACTCACTGGCAGCAAAGGAACAGTCATTTTGTATTACCTGGAGGGACAACATGTTCCTCTGAACTCAACAGAAACTTTCCACATCCTGACCTGTCTCCTTGAAGACATCGCTGTCCTGGCTCTGCTCCCTGCTTTGAACAAGGTCTGTTCTCCTTGTCTAGACACACCGGCTCCCACCCACGTCTCCGACCCCAATGCCAGTCTCCTCAGGGAGCAATCCTTTGTCTCATCTCTCCAGCCTGGCCATTTCCACCTTGCTTCATCCACCCTCCTTCAAGAGCCAACCCCCGTTATCTCTACATCCTGGGATCTCACGGGACTTACACTCCACTTCCCATCAGTGCCCAGTCCCAATTTTTCTCCCCAAGCCACCCCTCCGATCCCAGTATCTGCTGCGCTCCCAGCAAAGATGAACTATGCAGCGATTACAGTTAGTAAGCCCCAAACATATGCAAATTGATCTTTTTGAAAAGGCTTGTATCCTTGGCTAAATTCAGATGCTTTCTCATGCAAACAGAAAAAACACATCCCTGCAATAAAACCCCTCATCCTTTTTCAACCAGATTTCAAATGTTTCAAAGGAGAGGTGTACTGTTGGTCTTCCACAATAAAAGTTGCAAGAACTTTTAAAAGACTGGAAAATACATTTCTTCTTTTGTTGAATTTTCAAAATTGGCCAAAACATTTCAACTGAAGTTTTTACACACACAAAAATGAAATAAAGGAGAATAAGGCATATGTAAGCCATTATAAATTTTCCACCCAATCAATTCAAGTTTGGTAAAGTTACGAAAATCTTGTTTGGCTACTTTAATACTTGTGACATCGTCATATGCCTACAATTTAAGCAGTATGAATTATTAATATATATCTCTTTCTGTTAATCGCTGTCTCCTCCAAGAAGATTTAACTATCTCTTAGCTAAGCCCAAATCATGCTCACTGTAGTCAAGAGTGCATCTGCTGTACCCAGTGGGGTCTGAGCAGGCTCCAGAAGTCCTTGCTCTTCAGCAGCAAAACTCTGCTCAGCACTGCAGTGCCCACAAAAGCTGGAGTCAGGCACTTCATAATGTTCGTTAAGAAAAAGCACAGGAAAAATAAACCCAAACCTTTTGCAAGCAGACCAATTGCGCAGAGCAAGCAATGCAGAAACTGAAGCACCTTCTTTTCCTTGGTTCTTGCCAGTCCAGTAAAGTACTTTCATGTGCTTAACTGCATGGAAACAAATATCCCCGCCGTAAGCAATACTCTTAAAAGCTGGGTATGTATTTCAGGACGCTGCTGTACTGAACTATGTTTCCACGGTCCACCACCGCTATGGTTGCCACTGTCAATATCTGTTAAATCTATACTGGAAAAGCAATTATTCGTAGTGGTCTGAACTGCAGCATCACCTGACGCACCCGGATATGCTGTCCGACATACCTGTGGAGTGTAAATAGCACCTGAAGCACTGTGATCAACATTAAATACTGACAAATAGTTACTGGTTCCAGAACCCTCCCTTCCATGCTTTTCCTTATTAAAAAGTATATTCTTCTAAAATTGCAAAAAAGTGTATGTTCACAGACTCCCACAGTAGTACACCTTTCACAAGTTAGACCTGATGGATGAAATCGGCGTACAAACATCAAACTTAGTTTAAACTAGCCTGTTATACAAAATTTATCAACTTTGTTTTCAAAAGGGGAAAAAAAAAAAAATCAATACATCTTTCACTGCCTGGAACTTCAAAAACTAGCTCACCATTTCCTAGGGATGAGCAGCAAATTTATTATTGAAGCCAACTAATATAATCTGTATCTTATTCTCGTGTAGCTTACAAACATTACACTGGAGAAAGGTAACCTAACTACTGTAAATTTATGCAATGTGGTCTTTCCAAATTTGGAAAAGGAAAAAAAAAAAAGGGGGGAAAAAAAAAAAACTATCTCCAGAAATTCACAAATCCTCAAAAGCCCTCAGAAATCTCAGTTTTCCCAAACAGCTGCAGAATCAAATGAGGAAAGCACTGGTGAGCTTGTCCTCTATCTACAGGCACCAAGACAATGACAGAAGTTGCATAAATTTCACTCCGTTTTCCCACTTGGGAAGAGAGATCTACCAAGACAGGCACCCACACCACTGATAAAAAGAGGCCGTACATCGAACAGCCAACCATTCAAAACAGACTTGAGGAGAAACAGCAAAGGACTAATCTTTTTTCTTCTTCAAAGCATCAGCAAAGCGGAAAAGAAGAACGACCACCTTGCTCCATGTGACCAGCTGGCCAAGATCAAACTGAGGAGACAACTACAACTAGGGTCATACAAAAAATCGGAGCAAGAATATCACCATAGCAGCAATCAAGGATTCCCTCTTTCTCTATGTCCTGCCCCACACCGAGCTGAAAATCAATCAGTAACCGACTCTAATGCTTGCTTCTATGTTGAAATTTTGATCAGGCATCCTTTTATATCAAAGTAAATCACAGTCTCTAGTCCCTTGGTCAGTTTTTAAACAAAATTTGCATGTCTGCTGAGCCCCAACAAGGCAAGGGCATCCTGCAAAAAAGACTACTTTAGAAGACCACTGAAAGGTCAAGACAATTGAATATAAAACACGTAATCCCTTCAGAATTTAGTTTTCCCTATGATATATATTCTTTTTAACTATTTTTCTACATATATTTTCTGATTTAAAACACTATTTATACATAGACGTGGAGTTCCATTCACAAATGCCTATAAAAGTCCTGTTTGAAAAGCTACATAAAATCTGTACAGTCTGGTCGTCCTTTCTCCAATATTGAAGAGTTTCATCATTCAATGAGATGTCAGCAGGTCCAAGATCCTAATCTGAATTAATCCAATTTTAAGGAACAAGGAAAAAAAAACCAGAAAAGACACATTTGCTGTGAAGGTGTAACAAACGATGATGTTTAGAAAAATTTTAGTCTTTTTCCTTTTATGATGCAGGTGAGCCTTATCTGGCCCTGGCGCAGCACAAGTGGTGGAAGAGCTACTGTTTAATACAACTTTCCCATTCTTTATGCAACAGGGATGGCCTGAACCCAAAATTAAGTCACAGCTGTTCCGGAATGGGAGGAAGGGACACAAGAACACTTGGGATTTTTCTCTCTTCATCTTCTTCGCGCCTCACAGGTATCGTGTGCCTTCATTTTTAGTGTTTTACCTGTCTGTGCTCCACTGTACCTCTCTGGCACAGAACTAGGCATTACTTTTCCCAAATTCACCTATCCACACTTCACTTGGGTTGTCAAGCTACATAATACAGATAATTTACCCCAAAGGTCAGGAAGAAGGGACAAAGAGAAAGACCATAAAACAAACGCCATCTTTGGAACTGTAAGTTTGCCAAGGGCTACTACAAATGACTCGCAAAACTTGTTCATTTTAATACAAATTACAAAACCTCAAAGGACACAAATATTAAAGGCAGTATATAGTGAGATACCACGCTACAAACATTTTTGGCACTGGACTGGCCTGCAAAATATATCACGTCCTTGATTACAAACAACATCTGAACAACACAGATCTTTTCCACACTTGATAAATACTCTTTTCACACCCTGGTCCTGTCACTAGCACATATTCTCATGGGGAAGAAACATGTTCCATGTAATTAGGCCGCACAAACCCAAGGTAGTGCATTTTTTTTTTTAATTCTATTTCCTGAATTATTACAAGTGTATTTCGGAGGCTGGTTACTGCCTACAGATTTTAGATGCTTAAAACCTTGCAGAGACATGACAGAGTTCAGTTACATGTTTTGTTCTAAAAACTTTCAAATTAAACATAATTATAATCCTGCTCTTCTTGATTAAATAAGTACTTAATGTACCAGCCAAACATACATATTTTCTCCGTGGCTTTCAAATTAACGCAATCTCATGCAGAAGTTGGAGCTGTATTTTTGCAGAGATGCTTAATTCGATGGCAACTTCTTTGAGCAGAGCAAGAACTCAGGAATCACCTTGGGAGAAGCATTGCATGGCTGTAAAAAAATGTCATAAGAAAGAGGAGAAAAAAAAATGTAATCACAGCTTTTTGGATGAAAGAAAGAGTATGAAAATGGCAACGATGTGATCTGATCTACTAAGAAGAAACTTGAAAAGATGCAATACAAAAAAATCTGGAATGTAGACTATATAATTGCATTCCACAGCCATAAACCAAATCCTTAGGCTTTTTCTTTTTTTTATTAAAGGCAAGGAAGGTTGGAGGAGGGAGATGAGAGAGGAAAAGGCTGTTTCTAAATTCCCAGTTGTGTTTAACCGTAAGTAGACGCTACCAAGAAGTTACCAACTGGTCAAGTCCATGATTTAAGAACAATCCGTTTCAGTGTTTTGCATGAAACAACCTATGCACAAGGAATTCACATTTCCAGCTGTTAGTTACAATGAGTGGCAGACAAAGTGTATTTAAATCAAACAGCACCATCTAGCAGGCCCCCCATAACTTCACTCACGAAGGGCAGTTGCGACTTAGCAATAGGTCAGTCTGGCAGCCTTGCCCTGAAAATTACGAAGCACTTCACACTGCATGAAATATTACGTGCTTTATGGCAGGAAGGATCCAGCAGAAATATCAGCAACAATTAAAGAAGACGACTGAAAAAAAAAACCAAAACAGTTTAAAGTTTCAGCCCTAGGAGCTGAAGAGTTGCGTGTGTGGCTTGTATTGGGTGGTTTTGGCGAAGCAGAACCCAAAGAACACGACCTTCACCCGACCCAGCCAACAGCAGCCCCACAGCTCTGCTGTATCCAGTCCCACAGCGCGATCCCGTTGCGCCCTTCAGGGACTTACCCAGCGTACTGGCCAACTACGCAGCGCAAGAAAATGGCTTAACCGCCTAGCTTTGCTACACCAAACAACGCTTCCGCTAGCCGCTTCAGCAATTATTTTTAAAAATATTCCCGCACTGGGAGTTCAGAAGTGCCACCGGTTGATGAGGTTTCGGTGCCCGCGTCGCGTCTCCCACTCCACCCCAGCAACCAACACCCTCACGCCAGCGCTGTCTCTTGCCTTCCCTCAACTCTCCGCTGCAGAGTTACACGTGAAATCCTCAAACGCAACACTTCAAACGCCACACCGTGAATTTCCCCCACCGCCTCCCGCTCCCGGAGGGACAGAGATGCCCGGCCTGCTGCCGCTCCCGGCAGCGCGCCTGCCAGCCTCTGGAAATTGGGAAGCCTCGAAAATACCGCAGCAAAAAGAGAAAAGAGAGGGGGGGG
>Ga0065711_1008898_pt1 | contig 16309 bp, 8 predicted proteins | sample Hoacrofraction12_FD_59098 | JGI IMG/M metagenome (GOLD analysis project Ga0065711, IMG submission 59098) | Hoatzin crop microbial communities from Cojedes, Venezuela - Epithelial fraction 12 v2 (version 2) | ecosystem: Host-associated > Birds > Digestive system > Esophagus > Crop | place...
GGTCCGCGGCCCTCCGCGCTGCCTGGCCGCGCCCCCTCCGCCTCACGTGGCGGGGAGCCGCCCGGCGATTGGCGCTGCCGCGCCGCTTGCCCTTTGCCCCGCCAGCGGGGACGGTGGCCGGCAAGTGCGGGGAGGCGCAGGGGTCGGCCATGGAGCCCGGGGAGGCTTCCTCGCCGCCGGCGGCCGAGGAGGAGGAGGATGACTTCGGCTACCGGCTCTTCCCGGAGCGGAACAAAAAGCCGCAGAGCTTCCTGGTCCGCAGCCTCTTCACCTTCCACAACAGATGCCAGCTGATGCTGAGGATGACCCTGGACACCAGTAAGCGCTTCCCCGGCGGGACGAGCCCCGGCGCAGCGGAGGGCGTCCGTATCCCCTGCTGGAACGGCCTGGGGCGCGGGCTCTCTCTCCTGCCGCTGCTGCCGCCCCCCCCGGGCGGGCCCGAGCCGCCGGCGGGATGGGGCTGCTGCTCGCTCAATGCGCCGGGCTGGGTTAAGAGAAAGAAAATGCGGTTTCAGAAGCGGCTGTGTGCTTTTCTGTTCCTGTCAGAAGATCCTTCTCTGCTTCTTTCTCTTGGAAGTTTGAGAGGGCTTGTTGCTGTCTCGTTCATTGGTGTCCTTTTCACTGTGTGATGTTGAATGTGAATCTCACTGGAAACAATGGTCACTATAGGCTGCTCTATGCCTACTGCTAGTAAAATAATGTCAGAACTGACTCGATTCCTGAGTAGCCTTGTGAATATCATGATTCTGTATTGCTTTGTGTAGCCTGAGCTGCTACAGGTGCCAATTGTATTGCATTAGAGTTAAATACTGCAAAGGATGAATTTGCATATGTAGTGCTTTTCCCTTTTTTTATTTTTTCCCTTGACTGTCTTTATATTTGGATTATAGATGACTTTCAAATCTTTTCACTAGAGAAATTGATTGCAGCAATGTTTTTCTAGATCCATACGCTCAACTTCTTCTTGAGGCTATGAAGCAATCTGGTTGGTATGTAAACTAATTCATCTTGTTCTGTGTAGTAACATCACTGTTATATGGAGGTACTGGTCTTTTTCAAATTCTTCCTTATAACTTTGTTTATATGGGCCTTCCAGCACTGTCTTCAATGACCGGCACTTCGCTTGTGAAAACTGTGATGGCTGTGTCAGCGGAGGTTTTGATTCTGCCACATCTCAGGTAAGCACTGGACATCATCCTCTTTTAAAGGATTACAGTTTTTTCTAGTGTGTTGTTACTAGGTTTATGTCTACTGATGCTGATACCTGAGTTAGTCATGAAAATAAAATAAATGAAAGATGTTCCAAGGTATTGGAACTAGTACACTGCAGAATGATGAGGCTGTTAATGTTGAAAAACACTGATCTAAAGAGTCTGAATGCCACAGGTAATGTGTGCTGAGTCTCTGAGAAGTGAGGGGGATGTTGAAACGTCGTGAAATGACTACCCGTATCTTTTCTTCTATAGATTGTTCTGTGTCAGAACAACATTCGCCACCAATCTCATATGAACCGGGTGGTCACACATGAATTGATTCATGCTTTTGATCACTGCCGTGCACATGTTGAGTGGTTTAAAAATGTCAAACACTTAGCATGTTCAGAGGTAAGTTAAAATGCTTCTGATGTTGTCATTATATCAGTTACTGCTGGTTGTTAGGGGTGCTTCATGTTTAAATAGGCATGCTGTTACACAGACTTCATTTGGTTTAATCCTGGTTTGGTTTAATAAATTTAGTCCTTTCTGTCAGGTGAACTTAAAATAGTTTCATTCAGAGAACAAATATTTAGTTATCACAAATATTATTAAGTCAGTGTGTTATTAAGTCACTGTGAGTGTAACCATAACAAGAAGTAGTTATTAACAAATTAGTTAGAGATGAAGACACATTCACATGTTAATCAAATGGTTATAGGGTTCTTTTTCTCCCCTGCAAATCTTGATGTGTTGGGTATGTGGTACTGGTTATCACAGTAGTATGGTAACCTTGTTTTTGTTTAGATTTTTTTGGTTAACAACAAACTTGTCTTTTCCTATAACATAAGTTTTTTGGTTAATTGCAGTGTTGCTAATAGTACACTTTAGTTATGACTCCATATCCATTTCAGAGGACATCAGAATTTGCTGTTTGAAAGCCCTTAAAAACTGATGCATTAGGAGGTGGAATTAAACTCAGCACAGGCTAGTAAGGATTCCTCTTGTGTAGTCACATGCTTTTAGTTGATTTCTGATGTGATCAGTGTCATTTCAGCACAGAAAAACTTACCCTTGTGATTAAAGTACATTCTTGTGACTGTGTGAATTAAGTGGCTTTTTAACTGTTTTTTAAAAACATGTAAAAATATTATAGTGGCTTTGTTTTGGGTGGTTTTTTTGGTTGTAGGGTTTTTGTTTTGCTGGGTTTTTTTATTGAGGACATATTTGATTCCGTACTTACGATGCGCATAGGTTTCACCTATAAAGAGTATGTGAGAGAGCAAAAACGATGAGTTAGGTACAGAACAAATCAGATTTCATAAAAATTAATTGCAATTCATTAACTGAATTGATATTTGCTGTGGAAGAGTCACAGTCACGTATTATCTTCATCTTTTTCTAGATGCAACTTAATGAAGTAACCTTATGTAGTATCAATAAAACTGTTCTGTATAATTGTGGTGTTTGACCTTGGCTGGCTGCCAGGCATCCACAAAGCCATTCTCCTACTCCCCCTCCCCTGTAGGACAGGGGAGAAAAATGAGATTAAAAATCTCATGGATCATGATAAGGACATGGAGGTCATTCACCCGTTGTGGCCATGGGCAAAATACACTCTACTTGGGAAAGATTAATTTAATTTATTGCCAATTAATTACGGAATAGGATAGTGGGAAATAAAACTAAAAATACCTTCTCCCCTACTTCCCCTTCTTCCCAGGATTAACTTCACTCCTTCGTTCCCAACTCTTCTGTCTCCTTCCCCTCTGAGCGGCACAGGGGGATGGGGACTGTGGTCAGTTCATCACTCATTGTCTCTGCTGCTCCTTGCGCCTCATGCTGTTCCTCTGCTTCAGTGTGAGGTCCCTCCCATGGGATACAGTCCTTCATGAACTGCTCCAACATGGTTCTTTCCATGGTTCAACCCGTGGGCTGCTGTTCTTCAGGACCTACTCCAGTCTGGGTCCTGTCTAGAGCATGCAGTCCAGGAACGGACTGCTCCAGAGTCGGTCCCCCACGGGCCACAGTTCCTGACAGAAAACCTGCTCCTGTGTGGGCTCTCCATAGGCTGCAGCTTCCTTCAGGGCATGTCCGTCTGCTCTGGCGTGGGGTCCTCCTTTCACTGCACTGTGGATATCTGCTCCACTGGGTTCCTTCATAGGCTGCAGGGAGACCACCTGTGTCACCGTGGTCTTCTACACAGGTGGCAGAGGAATCTTTGCTCTGCTGCCTGGAGCACCTCTTCCCCCTCCTTCTTCACTGATCTTGGTGTCTGTGGGGCTGTTTCTCTCATGTGTTTCTCACTCCTCTCTCTCACAGCTGCCATACGGTGTTTTTATCCTTTCTTAACTACGTCATCACAGAGATACCACTGGCAGCGCTGATGGTCTCAGCTTTGACCAGTGATGGGTCTGTTTTAGAGCCAGCTGAAACTGGCTCTGTCTGACATGGGGGCAGACCCTTGTCTTGTCTCACAGAAGCCATCCCAGCAGGCCACCTGCTGCCAACATCTTGCCACGTAAACCCAATGTGATAATTCAGAATTGTTAGCTATCGTCTACCTTTTTTTTTGGTCTAAGCATTTGCTCAGTGCAGAATGCAGCATGTAAGCCTCAAACATAAAATTAGAGAACTTACATAAAGCAAGGTTGTGCTTGTTCTTGCTCTTGTTGAGATTACTTGTTTGCTTTGGGTCTTTTGATACTTGCTATATGGTGTTTACAATTTTTGTTCTCAGCTCTTTAATTCTTACACTTCATATTTTTCATGCATTTGTTCTCACTCTGATACTTAAATATAGGAAATCTAGTTTTAGTTAGATTTTCTGACTGAAGGGGTAGAGCGTGGAACAGTTGAGAAAAAAAATTACAATGAACAGGACAAGACAATTAGCAAGCTAAAACATACATACTCATTTAAATGTGGCTTTTCCTAAAGCAGGTAGGTTACTGCTCTTCTGGGTATTGCAGCTGTAGTCTTTGAAAAGTATCTGCCTTTCTTCCTCATGCTTATATCAGCTTCTGATACAGGATGGGGAGAATATTGCTTTCCATGTTCTTATAGCAGTTACACACACGCATATACCCATCTGGAGTACTGCGTCCAGTTCTGGGCTCCCCACTTCAAGAAAGATGAGGAGCCACTGGAGAGAGTCCAGCAGAGGGCTACGAGGATGATGAGCAGACTGGAGCATCTCTCCTATGAGGACAGACTGAGGGAGCTGGGCTTGTTTAGCCTGAAGAAGAGAAGGCTGAGAGGGGACCTTATAAATGCCTACAAATATCTTCAGGGTGGGTGTCAGGTGGATGGTGCCAGACTCTTTTCAGTGGTGCCCAGTGACAGGACAAGGGGCAATAGGCACAAACTGAAGCACAGGAAGTTCCGTCTGAACACGAGGAAGAACTTCTTCACTCTGAGGGTGATGGAGCACTGGAACAGGTTACCCAGAGACGCTGTGGATTCTCCTTCTCTGGAGATATTCAAGACCCGCCTGGACAAGGTCCTGTGCAAGCCTGCTCTAGGTGACCCTGTTTCGGCAAGGGGGGGTGGACTAGATGACCCACAGAGGTCCCTTCCAACCCCTACCATTCTGTGAAAAGAAGGAAAGTTCATCCAGAGCTTTCTCAAGTTTGCAGTCACACACAAAGACGCAACTGCCTCCCCTTTACTCTGAACTGCAATGTTAACTGTGGACCCAGAAGAGGACTGTGAGGTTGCCTCCCCATTTCGTATCACAGACATACGCCATGTTTCCTGAGTGTGGTACTGTACTCTGAATGCTTACACCATGGCTACTGTTACACACATATGGAAATGCTGAAGTTACTTTCCTGAACATTATCACGAGCAAATCCGTACTTTTTTTTTTTTTGCACAGGCAAAACGTATCTATCAGGAGTGAGCCCACATAAATAAGCAAGAAGTGGATTTTAACTTCAAGCTCCAGATTTCCCATCATTATAGAAAGCAGTTCAGAAAACAAAATAACTTACTGTTGATTTCAGGTGTAATGGATTATCAATCACTTTCACTATATTTTTTATTTCTGTTTCTTTTATCAATACTGCAGGATATTCTTGATGAGTCCACTGCTCTTTCTCCGCCAATTCCTGAAAAAATGGTAAATTGTGCGAAAGATCAAAAGTTTGAGGAATAATAATGAGATATGTCAAAAAATACATAATAAAGAATGAAAACATTCTATTACTATAGGCTTAAACACACACAAAAAAAGCATGAGTATACATACATTTCTTATTTTAGTGAGTTCATTTATTGCTTGTTTATTTCCTGGTTCCAGCTTCAGAACAGCTTCAAAATCTGAGTGAAAAACAACATATGAAAACTGTAAACAATTCAAGTTACAAAGTATTCCTGGCAAATTTTCAAACCTTCTGTTTTCCTTTCACAGAGCTAAAATAATTAAAGGCAGGTAAGTCATCCTAATACTAATAATATTGTGACCTAGTTTTTGAACATATTTTTCAAACTATTTCTTACTACCTATCATAAGCAACAATAGTTGTGGTTTCACACAAAACTGTCTTCCTATCATGTGGATAACAACATAAAAAGTTTTATACCTATTCAATGAAACACAACAAAACCCCACCATTCTTAGCTTTTGCACTGATAACCTCAAACTGTCAACTGATTTAACTGCTATTAGAGAAAAAAAAAATCAGGATGTCCTTATACTTCTTTCTTATCTATCACACCAAGGCTAATTCAAAGTTGTACCTTGCATAGCTTCTTTCAGCTTTCCAAGAGCAACTCTGGCAGCTCCTCTTCTGGCAAAGGCTTTAGAATAGGAAGCATCTAAGAGCAGAGCTTGTGTACAGTCATTTTCTGCCTCTTCATATCTCAGCAAAATAGTAGTAAAAAATTAATAATCAGTTTCAAAAGAAGCAGTTTCAACTGAAAAGACAGAGCTAACCAAAACAATTAAAATATGAAGACAGTCCTTAATTACCTATATGTATAAAAACACACACCACTGAGCTAAAATGTAAAATAAAAGTAAACATATAAAATACGATTTCTCATCACCTTGAAATTTCAGCCTAATCTTTTGGAATCTCATGACACACTGCTCTCTCTCTTTTTATCATCACAGAGAAATTCACTTCCTCTGTGAAAATAAACGCTTGAAGCCTTTCAGAGTAGAGTTCACTTTAAACATTAAATAGCCTTAAAATGAAAGTCAGCATCATAGCTCTGTACTTCTGAAAAACAGAAATACCATTACAAACAAACAAAAAAACCCCAAGAAAGGAGAAGCAAGCATGTATGAGACTAAATTTCTCTACATTTGAATTTCTGTGCCTTGCCCTTAACTATTTCAGAATGAGAAGTCAGTATATACTTGCATTAAAGTAATTCGCTTCGCTGTAAAATCAAATTTCCTCATTCCAGTTACATTTAGTTATATTAGATCATGATTTCTCTTTGTGCCTATTAAAGTATTTTCATTCATAATTCTTCTCCTCCTTTAATCTACCATTAAATTTATGGAAACAGGATTTTTTTGCTTTGTTTTGCAGTTCTTAACAGTTCCAGAGGCTTATAAGAATACCAAAGAGCTTCAGCTGCATTTTATGTTTGGGTCCACTTTGAAATGTAAAGACCCATGATATGCTGACTATCATACAGAATCAATTTTCTTGCTTGGTCATTCAATTAAAGTATCACTTCCTCTGATTCTCTGAGAACATTATTTGCATTATTGATGTCCTCTATCGCCCCAGTACTAAACTACAAATGCTGTGTCAGAAATACAATCTGTGCAACCTATTTTATAATCTCCTAATTTGAGATCATTGTATTGACTCTACAGATGCCCTGCCATGTCATGTTAGAATGGACGATCAACATAATGGTCAGCTCTCTGCCTCTTGTGCTAAAAGGTTTAAACTAACATACCATCAGGGAGTCAAAAAAAATTCAGACCTCAAAAATGGTCATATGGAATTTCTCTCATTTGCTCAAAAGCACGCATTTCCTACTGTTACTGTATTATTTGAATAAAGCTAATTTAAAAATAAATTAACTACACATAGATGTCTTCATTAGTGGAGTCAAAGAAAACTATTTTAAAAGAACAGATGAAAATTTCCAGAAAAAGCTTCCATCTATTCCCTTAGAAATCAGAAGTTATAATCCACGACTTTTTACAGTGCAACATTTAGTACCTGACTCGGTTTTATATTCAAAAAAGATACAAAGCTTTGGGCACGTCCTTTGAGAAAGACAACTATCTAGAATTTTACACACATGAAAGAATGAAAATCAAACTTTAGAAACCATCCCTTCATCCTGATGCTATTTTATTCTCTCAGAACTTCTTTCCAATGAAACGCACTGTAAAATCACACATATTGACTTGTTTTCTCTCCCTTACTGTTTCCAAAACCATTTATTCTATACTGAATTCTAGAAAGAATTAGGAGTGACAGTAACTGAACTTGACTGAAAATTTGCTGGATTGTTCTTCTGTCTAGTTCACAACGAAGAAAGAAACAGTACAGCACATGCAATCCTACTTACTTTTCAATCTTTAGATACGCCATGGCTCTGTTCGCTGGCAGAAGCGCATTGGTGCCATCTGCTGCTATGCCACGGCTGTAACATTCTATTGCAGCCTCATACTTTCCTTCTTTGAAATAACCATTACCCTGTGATATTTAGGTTAGAAAAAAAAAAACAGCATTGAGAAATATCTAGTGCAATGAGTTTTTCTTATCCTTTTTAGTATATCGGGTCAAACATCAAGAAGATGGATCACAAAGAACACCCACATCAGAGCAGGTATTTATGGCATATTTCTTTATTTCTAAGCTTGGAGGCAGACCACAAAAAAAAAAAAAAAATCTTGATTTTTTCTGGTACTTGAAGGATGAAAAATAAATTTGCTACATGCATAGTTTATCGCAGACATTTAAGTAGAAATTATGATTTTTCTTTACTCTTGATGTGCAGTATAAGCCACCTTGTACCTTCTGAATTCAAACACAAGCTGAACAAAGCTGAACCTTTACAATTCACTTTCAAGATGACTTTCTGCACTGCACAGATCCATCATTTTCCTGCTAGGTCCATGAAACTCTTATCTTCAAATATTACTTGGGCCCAAATGTTGCTGTTATTTTCTAACGAATGCTCCATACAACAAAATTACATTACTTTTTTTGTTTGTTTCCACGAGATTAAATTATCTTTTGCTTCTCAATACTAATATAAAGCCATGTGTTATCTTCTCTGCTTCTACTCTACTCACTGGCAAAAAAGCAAAGGCCACAGCTCAGATTTCACAGGATCCATGTCGCCAGCAACAGGCCCACAGCGGGTCAATTCTGCTGCCAATAAAATATTTCACTAGACTGAAATTTATTTTCTGAGGCCTCTTCAAACTTTCGGTCCTTTTACCTACTTAATGTGTGCTTTCATTCTTTTTCTACAAATTACCTCTTACAATCTGTATAGGAAATTTGAATATTGATATAAAGTCAGAAGTTAAATAGCTAGGTAAGAGAACAGAAAGAAAATTATGGTTTAGTTGATCATGTTATTTCTTAATTGCAACAGCAGGGAGCGGGAGAAATCAATAAGCCAACTGTGAGTCAAGACCATGTATTCAGAAATATATTTTTATTGTCATTGTTGCCTGCACTCCCTGAAGTCCTTTTTATAACTACTTTTCCACTAGGTAATCAGAGGTTTGGAAACAGAAGAAATGGTCCACAACTCAACTGGGACAAGCAGGGGTCAAGATGCATATAACACTGGAGAAATGGGATCTTTGCAAAATAGAGTTCGAGTTTTAATTCTCTTACTACATAATTGAAATTTATCACACATAATTTGGTCTGTAAAAGCTACCTCGTACAATTATTCCTCCAGAAAAGTCCAAACAGAACTCATTGTTCCCCTCCTCTCCCTTTATAGCCCAAAACAGGAAATAATTAAGGTTATACCAAGAACATTGTATTTATGAAGTTCAAGACAGTATCAAGTTTAATTTACACATTCGCACAGCTCATAGCGCAACACAACACTTTTCTTTGCTAGTTCTCTCCTACTCCACCAGAACCTCTGACTTACCAGATCTTTTTCTGTAATAGCCTTCTGCTTGAGCTGCTGGTCTTCAATGCGCTGCTTCTCTTTGTCTGTTAATTCTGGTCTGACCACATCTTCAAACTGTTTCTGTTCAGAACTTCCTTTTAAAGCCTGCAAAGATGCAGTTTTTTTCCTCAGTAAGCAATTCCCCCTCTTACACAATTTCGTAACATAAGTGATTATAAATTCTATACTTTTAAGATGCAAAATTCTGCCAAGCATTTTAACAGAAGTGCCTATGTTTTAAGTTGAATGCAAATTGAAGAGATCATTCTAAACTGTTCTCGAAATGTGTTTCTATCAAGGACTGCAAGTCAGATTACTTGGTAAATAAAAGGTATGTAATTTCTGAAGCACAATGTAAAGTGACCCATGGAACCTGTCTACATATATTCAAATTCACAAATCCCGTATTTGTTCAATTACTGGAGACTTTAGGTCTTCATTCTAAAATTTTTTCAAGCATTTTCAAAACTACACTTGAAGGGGTATAAGCATATTCACACAGTAATTGCAGGTGAGTTTATATTTACTAAGGTCAACATAATCAACATTCTCCCCCTGTCATGAAAGCGATCAAACCTTGCAGCAGCGTATCACGTTCTGCTAGGGTTAAACCAACATTCTGGTTTGGCAGACCACAGCCATCAGCGGGACTACAAGGAGGCTAGCAGTTCAGCTTTACAGCCGAGAACACCCACATTCTCTCATAGGTACTGCTACTTGGAAACAAAATACTAAGCATGACTGAAAAAAGCATTAACACAGGAGGCAGAAAAAACATGTGAGAGAACATTTTAAAAAAAAACACATGGAAGTTGGTGCACACATCCAGTCTTGGTCTGCCAATCCACCATTACACTGATGTTTGCAGAAGTGCTACTTAATCCAGAAGAAACTCATCTACAGATTTTGACCTTGGTGAACTTCAAATGCCAGAAAAAACACATGAGATTTTGTTGCATTCAGTTCTTGTTATAAGTTGATACAGATATAAACTGAACAGGGTGTATTAATTTATGTTAGGGCCTACTAATCTTATTACCTGATCAATCTTCTTCAGTTCATTTTTTGCTTCAAAGTTGTTTGCATCCAGCTCTAAAACTTTTTCATAATCTATCAGAAGATCAGAAAACAACGTTTCAGGTAGGAACTACAGGCTAGTAACCAGAGTATAAAGTAAGAGCATTCTTTTAAGATAACCTTTTTTGCAGTTAGCTAAGAAGCCTGTGATATTGCAAGGAACATATTATTCTAAAAAATTTAAAGTTCAATTGTTCTACAACTATGAATACCTACAGCAATCCTTGGGACCTGGTGCTTGAATTTTACCTTGTCAGAAGAATATACAATATGGTATTTCAATTCTTTTTTACAGGAAACAAAAATTAAATTCCTACACCAAATAAGCAAATCACACAAGCTTTAATCAAGCAGGCAGACAAACAGTTTACCTGTATTTTAAGGAACAAATTTTTAAAAGACCCACCTTCTTTAGCACCTTTAAGATTTTTCAAAGCAAAGCGAGCAGCCCCTCTTCTGGCATAAGCCTTTGTGTAATTTTTATCTAATGCAAGTGCTAAATTGCAGTCAGATTCTGCAACAGAAAACCTATCAAAAATATGAATGAGTTATTTTGGACACATCTAGGTAACAAAACCCAAAACTTCACTGATTTATCTTACTCTGAGGCTTTACAGGTTCTCTCTAAAGTGGAAACCTTACATGCTTCAGAACGGGCATAGAACAAGTATCTAAACACCCCTCGATTCAGAACACATCAAAACTGGAAAGGAACACAGAGGTAAACAATCTCTACCACAACAGAAAGGATAACCAACTCGCCTGTACCCTTTCTTCCCCCAAAACAAACCAAAGCCTTAGAGACAGAGCTCACTGAATCCAAAAGGCAAATTAGATAGTGAACTTTCTCTTTTTTCTTTTTTTGAAGTCTCACACTGTAACACAGAAGATGGTGAACTTATAGAATGAAAGTAGAGGAAAAAAAGATGAAAGAGACTACCAGATTCCTTATCCTGGCAACACCTATTTTACTGTAAAACTGCAAAGCAGGTTGCAACAGCAGTCTCACGTAGACTACATCACAGCACGGTAAATAATATAATCAAGACTTGAAACCAGACAAAAAATCTGAAGCTAGCATTTCAAAGAAGAAAATACTACAAATTTAACAATACAAATCTTACTTTTTCATTCTATAAAAAGCTGATGCTCTGTTTGTGGGCAATACTGGATTGTATGGATCAGAATGCATCCCTCTAGTGTAGCATTTTATAGCTTCATCAAAGTTCCCTTGTTTAAAGTAGCTATTACCCTGTGAACAGAAAAAAGTCTTTTTAGCAAATTACTGTACATTGACAGACACACTGAAATTTTTTTGTTTAACATTTCTCAGAGTGCTGCTTTACTGCGAAACATTTTTTTCAACTAAAATGTTCTAAGTAACCCATATTAAATATTTCTCATGATTCATTCAATAATACGATTTTATTATATGCTGATTTTCAATATCTGTAGGTCGTTTCCAGAAACCTGTAACATGCACACACATAACTGCTTAAATTGACATAAAGAATTACTGAAGGTTGAGTTTTTAGTAATTTGATTTGGCATCTTTGCTTTCTGAAGTAAATACTCTTGTTTCTACCTCCTTTGGGACACAACTTTTATCTCACGTGCTCTCAACTGCCTCACTGCAGCCAGGGTGAAAATGGACAAAGATATCTCAGTGTAGACTGCAGATTATACATCGGGGAATTTCCACAGCAGCAGAGAAAAAAAATATGTCACCCATGCAGACAATAAAAAAAAAACCCTCAGAAACTCTACTGAAGAAAAGTATGGACTGACAGATAGCGTTAGGTGATTGCTTGTAAACAAAGAAGATTCTCCGAACCACAGAAGTGTTGCTATACAACTTAGCCTATCCACCTCACATGGCAATGAAGCAAGCTGTATTTTACTTGCAAAACAAGGTAAAATTGCACTGGTATGAACTTGCCATTACCAAGGTAAAGACGACATACAAGTCCACGCATCATTCCCAGATTTACTGGCCTTGCAAAGGGACTAATCTCAAATTCTTGGGGATTCAGTCTGGGCATTCAGACCTTGTGTTCAGGTAAACACCAGTCTGATCCATATGGCAGTTCCACACAGCAATCCAACTTCTCACAGCAATAAACAACCAATACATTAATCATCATAAGTGTACATTAAGCAGAGTCTGACAGGCTTCGCCGCAGTGATAGGAAGAAACAGAAACACAGTGAGAATTCTCTATTTTGGAATAATGGGCAGGAAAGCAGACATAAAAAATTGCAAAAGGGCAATTCTTCCACCAGAAGTGTGGTCTCAGTGGACAATCTTTTAAAAGAAACTACAAATGCTCCTACATCTAAATTGCTACTTTGCAAATAACAAACATTTATAATGCTATAACCTTTTCCTTCTCTGCAAGAGCCTTTTCTGCATCGATACGAATTCCATCTTCTTCAGAGTCCGATTCTGGAGATACAGAGTCTTCTTTATCCAGATCTTCAAGTATTTTATCCTGAAATCATATAAAATAAACTATTACCTTCATTATAATTTAACAATGCAAAATAATACAAGTGAGACTTCAGGAGAATTAGCAGTGTGTTATTAAAAATGTCTACTGCTTAAGTCCCCTTTACTAAGGAGTATTCCACGCTTCAAAAGTGACAGATGTATCCTCTAATACTTCCAAATGTATTTAGTCTTATATTCTACTAGAATTATGACCTTTCACTAGACCTATTGTTAAACCTTTTTTTCCCCCCTTAAAGTCAAATTCAATCTGCTGGATTAGAGCACAGCCAACAGAAAACTCAACTATGTCTCAATATTCCAAATTTTAACACATAACCTTTTTGGGAGAAAGCTACTTTCTATGTTCATACAGTACCCAGCACAGTAAGAAACCAACTGTGGACTGAACTCTCAACCCTCTAACAAAATCTTATATAAAAGAGCATCAGATGGGGACAAGACTCAGCTAACAAGCAAATATTCCAACTCACCACATCAAGTTTTCCCCATGCTTCATAATCATAAGACTTTATCTTATTTTTTTTGTTTTCATCAGTGGTTATCTTTGAAGGCACTTTACTTTTGCTTTTCTTCTTCTTCTTAAATGCCTTATTTCGAATTGGTGGCAAATTCTAAATTGAAATAAGTAATTTATTATAAAACAGATGTGTGAAAGTCACTTGTACTGAAGAATCTATAGTACCTATATCTAGATACAGCACCTATCTACTGGCTAGTTTTATTTTAGAAATCCATCCAGCGAGCTGTTATCAGGAACACTACAAAACCACGGAGGACAGCAAACATAAATCTTCCAATACATAATAATACCAAAGATTACATGTATGATACCAAATTAAGTTTTAGAAGACAACTCTCTGCAGAATATCACTGAAGAATAACATCAATACATTAAAAGTCAGCAGTAAATAAGCAATACTGATGCGGCAAACAGAAATATTCTCCGAGATCTACCTGGAACTGACAAAATTTACTGGTCCCATCACCTCCAGAGGCTACTGCTGCACAGCTCTGTTGGTGGAACAGTTTAGAGAGGAATCCTTGGTCTACATCAGACAAGCAACAAGTCAGCTGAGTTAGCTCATATCTTTTATTACAGACGGTTTAAGTTAACGCATGTAATTTTGCCGAAGTAAAAAGTAATTATTATAAACACTATCACATTATTAATAGCTGAGTTAATATTGACACTGTACTTGCAATTTTTACCTCTTCTGGGACACCACTCTGTTTCCTTAGTTCAGAATCCACTTCTTTAATATCTTTTTCCCAGCTCTCCAATTCTCTCATAAAATCCTGCAGCTCTTCAGCATTTTGCTTCATTTGCAGCTGTAGTTCTAGTGCTTTATTTGGTGCACTCATTGTAATCTGCCAAATTTCAAGTAAAAACGTTTCTAAAGAGAACCTAAAAGTATGTACTGAAGGAAGCTAGCTACTTCAGAATGAAGAAGTCTGACTTACATGCAAGACAGGCATAGCAGACACATTAAACACTAAGAGACTAAGGAGAAACACAATTTAAATGTCTTTGAAAATATGATGGGAAGCCATGTTACTCAGATAAAACAAAGTATATCATAACAAACAATAAGTCATGCTTTCCTAAGTAAGTGTACGGTAAAGGACAAGTCAGTGAAAATCCTGAAAGCAGTAAAAAGGCGAAAGCAATTTCGTAAAAAAAGTTTTTTTCACTAAAAAGTTTAAAGCAATTTCTGCAGTGTTTCCCAGACAACAGAATGTAGAAAACTTTGACAAGTTAACATTTACACTTTAACTAAAAAACCCAATTAAGATATACATGCTGCCTTGTATCTGAACAGAAACGAGACACCTGACAAACCAACCCCCCAAAAGCCCTTTTGGCCCCTACAAGTAAGTACACTTACATATGCACACATTTTTAGCACAGGAACGAGTAAACACATGAGGTGTTTTATTATGAAGTCTAGTGAATTACAAGTACAGAATATTCTCTGAATGTGCTCTTTGTACACATCTGTAGCCCTCCAAGTCCATAAAATACTGTTTAATAATTACTAATACTTAACAGTCTTCATAAATTTTCTTGTCTTATTTTTAGTGTCTAAAGTGAAAGACATTACCACAGAAATATCAAGGCATGAGTAGAAAGTAACCTTAAAAAAATTCTTGGTTATAATTCAGAAAAAAACTCCACGTTTGTACAGTCCATAGCACAAAAAGCTGAAAGGATTCAGCAAACATATTTTGAAAACAATCACAATTAAGTAATTCATGATGAACGAAATGCAAGCTTAGACAATGAAAGCAATGCATGGCTGATAACTATAACCTCTTGACTGAAAGCTTCAGAATCAGTTACAATCCTCACACAAGGATAAATAAGCTATTTATAGAAACAGTACACATGAAATTTTGAAGGGAGAAAAAGGACTAGAATTATTTATTTTTAACGTCTGGTAAGACAACACCTAATAGCAGAGAAATATAAAAATGTATGGGCCCAACAAATATAACAATTTCTGCAACATGATGTGCTGTCCGGAATTATAGGCAAGAGTCTTATAAAAGATGGAAAAAGACACTGCATGATTACTACTGAACTAATGCTTCCAGCGCAGAAATGTTTTACCATCCTCAGGAGTAAGAAGAGTGGATGCCCTTGGTGCAGCAGTTTTGTTTCTCCCTAATTTATACACAGGTGGTAACATGCTTAACCTTAGCAACTTATTTTTCCTAAAATCTTCTAAATATTTGGTCTATTTGAAAAAAAGTGGAAAGAAACTTCAGCTCAAGCCAAAAATCTCTATTTTTTATCATATTTCCAATTTAGATGTTTATTTTTGCTTTTTCCACCTACAACTGGAGCCCCCTACTGAACTGTCTCTGAAACATTCAGCCAGTTAATTCCATGAAACCTGGGCACAGAAACACAGAATATTCTGTACAGCCTAGAAGACCCTGGCCAACAGCATCTAGAACAAGATCAGTCTTCACTGGCAACCTCTCTTGCCACACGTCTCGAGCGGATGGACCGCAAGACAGGGACAGGGGGAGCAAAGCCCCTCTCACTATATTAAAATAACAGGTTTGTGACCACCTGAGGAACCTGAACATGCGCAAGTCCATGGGACCTGATGAGATGCAGCCCAGAGGCCTGAGGGAGTTGGCTGATGAAGTTGCCAAGCCACTCTCCATCATATTTGAAAAGTCACAGCAGTCAGGTGAAGTCCCTGGTGACTGGAAAAAAGGAAATCTTTCACCCTTTTTTAAAAAGGGGAGAAAGGAGGACCCTGGGAACTACTGACCTGTCAGCCTCCCCTCTGTGCCTGGGAAGATCATGGAGCAGATCCTCCTACAAGCTCTGCTAAGGCACATGGAGGACAAGGAGGTGAATTGAGAAAGCCAGCATGGCTTCACCGAGG
>Ga0065711_1041230_pt1 | contig 16308 bp, 11 predicted proteins | sample Hoacrofraction12_FD_59098 | JGI IMG/M metagenome (GOLD analysis project Ga0065711, IMG submission 59098) | Hoatzin crop microbial communities from Cojedes, Venezuela - Epithelial fraction 12 v2 (version 2) | ecosystem: Host-associated > Birds > Digestive system > Esophagus > Crop | place...
CTTCTGCGAGAAGAGGCTGAGGGAGCTGGGCTTGTTCAGCCTGAAGAAGAGAAGGCTGCGAGGGGACCTAATAAATGCTTATAAATATGTGAAGGGTGGGTGTCAGGAGGATGGGGCCAGACACTTTTCAGTAGTGCCCAGCGACAGGACAAGGGGCAATGGGCACAAACTGAAGCACAGGAAGCTCCGTCTGAACATGAGGAAGAACTTCTTCCCTCTGAGAGTGACGGAGCACTGGAACAGGCTGCCCAGGGAGGTTGTGGAGTCTCCTTCTCTGGAGATATTCAAGACCCACCTGGACGAAGTCCTCTGCGGTCTGCTGTAAGTGATTCTGCTTCGACAGGAGGGTTGGACTAGATGACCCACAGAGGCCCCTTCCAACCCTTACCATTCTGCGATTCTGTGATTCTGTGATTCTGTGATACTTGTCCATTAGGGGGAAAAAAAAGGTGTTGGTTTTCAGCTAATGTTTAACACAAACATTATAATAATATGCTTCTTCCATGTTTAAACAGTGTGTATGTTTTAATCAATGTCCTTCAAATTTCCACTCTAAGGGTCAGACTGCTTTGTTCAGTTTTGCTTCTTTGTGCCACTTCAACAATGCAAAGCAGATGCAAACCTGGTTAAACTTGCAAGTTAGTTCAGATTCACAGTTCTTTTGCACATTGTGGCTCCAAATATCTGTAAGTTAACAGTGTACCCGACCTGTCTGCTCTATGCTGCTGTCATACACTGACCATGCAGCCCCTGCTGTAGACCTTGGAGACACAAGTATGAACTTCAAGCAGATGATGATTCCAAATAATAAAGGCTTAAATCCCTCCTCCTGAGAGCTTGGCCAAAGCACGTCTAAGAGGCCAACCTATAATTCAAAAAATAACGAAAACTCTGGAATGAGTCAGCATGGCCCCTTTAAAGTTTAAGTATTATGCTGGTTTGGATTTTGGAAATCTTTGGGATTTCATATATCACTCAGTGCCAATTGATAGCCTGTGAGTTGAGGCAGTATTTAGCCGACTTGTGGTCCCGTCCTTTTTTTCCACTAGATCGTTGTGGGATTTATGGTTCTTATTTGAGCCTGGTTTTATACTTTTGCCAGTTGTTGAATATTTCTCCATCCCCCTTTGACTATGAGATTTAATATGTTTTATGTTTGGGGTTGTTTCAATGAGTATCTCTTTTGTTCAGCAAGTTTCCAACACTGTAGGCAGATTTCCTTAGTCTTTTTAATGTTTGTTAAGTAGGACGGTACCCTGAAGAAAGATCGTTTAAACTGATTACTCTTAAATTGATTACCGCTCTCCATCTTTTCTATAAATATCTTACTGGTGTGAGTCTTCACGAATTTTCCTGATTTCTTAGACACTATAGCATACCTATTGCACAAGTATTTAATGACAGATTCTTTACTTCTCCATGTGTTTCCTGTCTGGTTTACCCCACCAGTCTAAATGGTATAAAGCAGAAAAACAGAGATGAATATTATTGAATATTATTCTTGCAACGTAGGTAAATCATACCACACCTAGTTCTCAATACATGTTGTGATTTAACCCTGATAGGCAACTCATCACCACATAGCCACTGTCTCGCTCCTCCTCAATGGGGGAGAGAATTGCAAGGGTAAAGGTGAGAAAACTCATGGGTTGAGATACAGACAGTTTAATAGGTAAAGCAAAAAGTGTGCATGCAAGCAAAGCGAGACAAGATACACTCACTGCTTCCCATCGCAGGCAGTTGTTCAGCCATCTCCTGCAAAGCAGGGCTCCGTCACGCGTAATGGTTACCTGAGAAGACAAATGCCATAACTCCAAACATCCCCCCTTCCTCCATCACTGCCCCGTTTTCATTGCTGAGCATGATGTTATATGGTCTGAGATATCCCTTCGGTCAACTGAGGTCAGCTGTTGCAGCTGTGCCCCCTCCCAACTTCTCATGCACTCCCATCCTTCTCTCTGGGGGAGTGGTGTGAGAAGCAGAAAAGGTCTTGACTCTGTGTAAGCACTGCTCAGCACTAACTAAAACATCAGTGTGTTATCAACACTGTTTTAGTCACAAATCCAAACCATAACACCCTACAAGCTACTATGAAGACAATTAACTCTATCTGAGCCAAAACCAGCACAATGTCTCACCTACTTCAATAAAGAGTGCCATGATCCTGTCCTGAGAAGCATAAGGTTTATGTGGGAAGTAAAGCATGATTACATCGGTAAACTATGAAAAAATAATGTATGAACCTCAAATACCACAGTTCAAGTTTTACTCCTCGTTTAGGGATAATAGTTTATTTGGAAGTGATTTTTGTATTTGAAGTGGGATTTCACAGGAAGCAGTCCAGAGATACTGTGAAAAGATGATAATTATTATTATTATTTTAATAATACCATATCACACCACAAATTGTTCTGGTAATTCTCCTTAATTATTTTTGGAGGAAGAAACTGGCAGGAGATAAAAACATTAGCTGCACCTTGATGACTTTTCCAGCCTCTAGCTTTTCTACCAATAAATTTTTTTGACAAAGTATTAAAAATAACTGTCTTTAAATTATAAGAAGTTAGGGAAGCGAGTTTTTTTTTAAATTAGCATTTTTAAAAATCTTAACATTGTTTGTGATTTATTATTCTTCTTCATTTTAATTGTTTAATGACCTTTTCTCTAGAGTACATACCAAGTCTAAACTCTCAATAGGATGCAGATTTCTTAAAATATGGATGAGGATAACTGGATTTTAAAAATGTTGGTTTGTTTTAGTTATTCTTTTTCTAATATATATTCTTATTAATGAATTTGGTTAGGATTAGAATGGTAATGATCACTAATTTTTATTTTGAGGCAGTGGCTTGGTTGCGCACTAGTATCCAGTTTTTCCACAGAAGTGATCCAAAATCCTGTCTCTGATTAAAATAGGTAATTTTATCATAGCTAGTTATTTATTCTGCCTGTCATTTACTTCATGTCATGTTCTAAGTGGAAATTTATAAGTTTTCTGCTTTAGAAGTTAGCATATTAGAAAAACCATATTGATTTTGGATCTTCTGCTGGGTTTGGCTCAAGATTTTTGGTGTGCTTTGTTGAGTTTGGAAAGTTGATTTGAACGTATCTCTGAAAAAGCTCTTAGCATATATGGGGATAAATTCTGGCCCTACTGAAGCTGGTGGCAAGAGTCCAATTGAACATTAGTAGTGTAGGATTTCGTTCTTGCTATATACCAAGTTTTGACATCCATATTAAGAGGAGGTGAATCACATTCTAGAAGTGCCTATTTTCCCTATTGACTATAAAAGAAATCTACTGCAGATGTAGCTGAAGTTAGGTGAGGTGAACTCATTCAAAGCAGCTGAGCCATCTTTCTTTTCATTGCACTACAAACGTATGAAATAAATATAAAACTGAGCCCTCAGAAATACTATTTATACTTGCATTGATGTATTAGCTATGAGCTTGGTTTTGATCCATGAATTTTCTTTTATAGAAGGTGGATAAATACAACGCAAGCAGAGGCTTTCTAATGTAAAGAGCTTAAGAAGGCTTAAGCACAAACTTTGGGCTAACCGTTAACATACATATATATGAAAAAGTTTACAGGGAAATAACAATAGACAATTGTCAGTAGATAGAGAGTGCTCTCATCACTTTTGTTCATTCTGTTGTCACACATATTCATATACACAAGTTTTAAGGTTGGATTTGAAGGAGGATAATTAAACGGTGAGGGAGTATTTATAATAATATTGGTGTAAAAATTAAGTCTGAAATAGAATGTGAGACATAGGAACTGACGTCAAGTCTGATCTCTTAACACCAGGAAGTGGTAGGGCGAATTAGCTTTGTATGCAAGACAAGCAAATTGTTTCTTGAGCTGTTTCATGGAACAGTCAATGGAAGGATGCAAAAGGGAATAGAAATAAAGTGATGATCCAAGAGCAGCATTGTTCTGAATATGGCAAGGTCTATTAAAACTGCATTTGTTAGTTTCAGAATAAAAGATGTCGTTGCATTTGAGATACAAGTCTTACCTCCATATATGGGCTGTAATAGCTATATTTCAGGTGTATTATTTGGCTGTAGTCTTGATGCAAGGAGCTAGAGGAGATAAACTGGAGCAGAGAAGGAGGTCTGGACAAACTCAGAGTGAGATTTTAGTTCAACTAAAAAAGAGAAGTTTAGAGTTCAAGTGCAGATCTGTGAAGTACCAGAAGAGTGATGCTACTAGAATTTTCTTCCTCAAAGACATGGAAAAGGGCAAGAGAAAGGAAAAAGAGACAATACCTTGAAGAAAGTTAGGCAGGTACAAGAATACAGGAGATATATTAAACAAACAATTTAAAAAGAAACAATCCAAGCAAAGAGAAAGGAGAAGAATTAGGAAAGATTTAAAAAAAAAAAAAAAGAAAAATAGAATTAGTGATAGTGTTCTACGTAGCTGACAAGTCAGGGAAAATGAAAGTGCAGTACTTGCTCTAAAATTTTGCTAAAAATGATCACTTCTCACCTATGAGGAGATTCAATGGACTGCACAGGATGAATTTGTATTGGTGAGGGATGAGAATACAGCAAGCAAGAGGACATCTAATGGTGAATGTAAACATCATATGCAATAAATCAGAGATGAAAGGAAATAAAGTGATAGAAGGAAGTGCCCCCACCCTGGAAGTGTTCAAGGCCAGGTTGGATGGAGCTCTGAGCAACCTGGTCTAGTGGAAGATGTCCCTGCTCATAGCAGGGGGGTTGGAACTAGATGACCTTTAAGGTCCCTTCCGACCCTTACCATTCTATGATTCTATGAAGGAGCAGGAAATAGGAATTTTTCTCAAAAATAGGCTTGACTATTTAGTATTTTAAGTGGGGAAAGACAAGCTGAGTGTGAAGGAACATTGCAAGTGGTAAATGATGGAAAGAAGACTATTGGACTTTTGAAATAGGTCAGAAATTGGGAAAGATTAACAATAAAAGAGAGAAACTTCTGTATCTGTAAAAAGAGAGCAAGGACAAAAAACCAAACAAGAGAGAACAAAGGGTTTTTTTAATCCTGTATGTCTTGGAAAAAGACAATGAGATCCTATGCAAAAAAGAAGTTGAGGCAGAAGAAAAGAGAGGGTCAGAGATGGAGTCAAACAAGCAAGAAATCATCATTAGAAAATGCTATGTGGGCCCTTGCATCTGATTCATTTAATTACAGGTGTTAATGTACCTACATGGCAAAAGTGAAATATTTCACCTTACTACGCTGTAAGTGGAAACTTTTTCCTATGAAAGGAGAAAAATCATTATTGCATTTGGCACACACTTTAATAACATTAATCTTGGTGAACTCTTTTACTATTATTGTGAGTATAATATAATCCAGTAGGAATTCCACTGTAATTACACTAATTTCATACATATTTTTTACCTTCTATTGACATTTATTTGTCTTCTCTTTCTGATCCGCTTAGAGCATGCATTACACATTCACTACAAAGGTCAGCATACTGCAATGTATTCAATATAAATTTTTAAATGGGAAGTCAAAGAGTTTGGAAAGTAAAGGGAGATTGTCTCGGTTGGCTGGTAATGACATTTCAAATTTAACTATCCTCTATTTCTTCTGCATGACAGTGCAGTGTTTTCTTAGCTCCAGAGAGACTCTGTGCTGCTATCCAGACCATTCTAGTGACTAAAAAAACCTAGGTTCATCCTTGTGTGGACAAAAAATCATCCCTACTTCTGTTTGTTAGGTATTCTCAGAAGCAAATTGAATTGAGATACCTGTGTATCACTTCTAACATACCTTTAAGACGCTAAACTCTGCAGCCTGCTTTTTTGCTGTTCACCAATCAGAACCAAGAAAGCTGTATGTCTATGATCTCACATCTTGCCTCCATGATTGCTAAACACAAGCCACACCTTGCGTAGCTACCTAAATTCTTACTGTGTTTTTTTGTCTTCGGAAACAAGCAGAGGTGAACATGCGTATAGTTAGGTGAAAGAGACTTTTAGTTTAGAAGAATCCTTGCTCTGAAACAATGGGTACGACCCCAGAGATCTTCAGGGTGTTATTACAGATTCAGTGTCATGGGAGTCGGCATTCTAGGTGCAGAGTTCTGGGTAAATGGTGACTTACAGTAAAGATTAAGAAAGCTCTCTGAACGCTAAATGCAGCTATCCAGCAGAGAGAATAATGCCCTGAACTAAAGAATCAGCAGCCTCCTGAGAGGAAATGTTCTGTGTCCTGGAGATGTTAAAATTAAACTTATTCATGATCTAATGAAAATAAAACATATTTCAGAATCAAAATGACTCAAAAAAATTCTGATAGTCCTTGTATTTTGTTTAAGGAGCGTCAGCCAACATGGAAAAATATCAACACCAGTTACACAGTGAATACTGACAGCTAAATAAATTGGTGGAAACCGCTACCAGCCAAATACCTCTGTTTGGAAATCAAGATCATTCAGTCACAGTTATGAACTGCATTAGAAATACAGTGATCTCCAACCTGCAGTAGACCCAGAAGAGCCTTTTTTCAAAGGTGGAGGAGTGACCCATTTCTTTCCTGCAATAACTGAGTAGCTAGAGAACACTGGGAAGAGGAAATTTAGGTGGTAAAATCTTCTTGACCAGAAGGGGGTTTAACCTATAGCACTTACATCTCAGAAACATGTTCTAATCACTTCAGTATGAGATGTTTGGGGAACAGAAGTGCAAAATACCCTCTGTTGACAATGAGATGGAAATGGAAAGAGCGGAAGGCGGCCACCTTCCCATGGGAAGAAGTAGTATGGAGTTCTTGATCTTAGTCCTTGAAATGTTTTCTATGCTGTACTTTTCAAAGAAAACAGAAATGGTGGAGTTCAGATCTCAGATTAAAACGTCTGCATTTAGGTGTCCTCATGTAGATGCCTATAAGCAATCTAGGTAACGAAGTTTTCCCTAAAGCTGGTGGAGTTGTAGTCAATGCAGTCAGCAGGACCACTAGCATAGATGACAAAATGACCACTTGAGGATCAAGCAAATTGCTCCTTAGGGTTACACGATCCTAACTCTCCTGTAGACACTGAGATGTAATGTCTTAATCTGTAAATCAACTTCCCTGTTTCCCATGAGATTCCCTCAAGCAGGAGGTTTCCCTGTCCTAGGTTCAACTGCCCAGTGACTACTGTGAGTTTCCTTCCTGCCCTGCCTCTTAATACCCCATGTCTCTCACGCACGAAAGTCCTCTGTAGCAACGATTTGAGGGAAGGGAAACATGGGGCCCTCAGGCAGAAAACACCGGTCTGGTGGCTGGGGAAGGTGGGAGCTACATATAGGAATCTGCTCAAGCTGTGTAGGGTCTTGACTCCAGTCTTGATAGTTCCCAGGCAACTGTTAATCACTAAATAAAGGATGGGCTTTGACTCCTCCTGCAGTCAGTAAGCAGATAGACCAAGGGTGCATACTGTGATGAGAAGGTTTGGTGAACAACTAACAACTACGTCTTGCAAGCTGGGCAGGATGCCAGCATTTGTCTGCCTAAACCTGAAGCACAGAAAAGCTTGGAAAGAAAATTTATCTCTCTTTTTTTTTTTTCTATTAGAATCTTACTATCTATATTGTTAAATAAGTGGTCATTTGCTAAATCGTTTTTTCATGGAAGGCAGGTGTTTGAATTGTAACTTACACAGGATTTAGGAGAGCTGCTCTATCCTAGCATGTACAGACTTAGCAGAACTGGCTTATAAATAGAAATGGTTTTGTGCATCATTTTCTGGAAAGTGTATATGCACATAAGTACATATATACCTGTATATAAATATATTTATCTTTTGAAAAAGTTACTCTGCAGATCCAGCTGCTTCTTTTCTCTTTTTACATTTGTCGCAAAAAAAGTTAAGCAAAATAATTCTGTAAGATAATCATTCTTATTTATTTCGATAATTGTTTCAGCATTCAAAGTCAGCAAGCATGGCTTACCACTACTCACTTATACTGCAGCAGTGATGGGGTACCTTTGCTACAAGCCAGGTACTCAGCAACCTGGAAGTGGTGCAAATAAAATGAAAGGACCAGAGAGCTTGTCTAATAACTAATAGGCAAAAAAATCTGTCAGGAATTATTTCAGCACTGAAATTGAACCTTTGAAGATGATGTGTAGAGGTAACTCTTCAGGCAGTATAACCCACAAAGAGTGTGTCCTCCACATCCTGAGACTCAGGCATTTTAAAATTCATGCCTTTTCTTTGTTGCATTTACTCTCCATGTAGACTTCTGGATATGCTGGGTCTCATAAGTATTTACTGTCTTCACTGAATATAAGGATGCCTACATCTTACCACTTCATCTTTATGTCATTCATACAAAATATCCATCAGGCAATTTAGGGCAAGAAACAGAGCTCACAGAGAGCCAAAATACAGGAAGATAAGTAGGTAAAACCCAGGAACTGGAAAGAATGAAGCTAGTTTATCCTAAATAACACGATTTTATGAGCTAAGAAGAAAGCAGTCCATAACTTTGTGTCTCATGGATGGGTTTTCTGTTGTCCAGGGAGGTGAGTAAAGTGGAAAAGATCTTCCTTTGATGAAGACCTTTGTAACATGTCTCTGCTATGTGTGTTTTCTGGCTTAACATAGCAGCCTTTTTCTCTCAGGTAGGAACAATAACAGAATCTTTTTCCTTTACCTAGATGTTTTTCATGAAACTTGTAGGAACTTAATATTTTTGAGCTGTCAACCCTCTATCAACTTTTGTCTAAACTGAAGAATGACTTCTAAAATTATTAACGAGGACACGTAGTCAGGCAGACGTATACACTCATGCACATAGACAACCAAATGAATTGACTGTAAGAATTAGCATCTTAACAGACATAAAATCTACAACTATACTGTTTAGGAAAAAAAACCCCAACTAAAAACAACCAACCACAGAGTAATGCACAGAAATCCTAGAGGACAAACAAGAAAGCATTAATTCTTATATAACGTTGTGCATGACAAGCTCTGGCAAAATTCCGATATAAAATGGCAATGATAAACTAACATAGTTTAAGGTACTGTACAAGAACATACATGAAGCAAACTACTTTCCCTCAACACCTCAAGGCCTTCTCAAGAGAGACAAAATGAAGAGTTTTACTTCAGGTTCTTATGAAAATAAAGCTAAAATATAGTATTTTACTAATCTCAGGAATGGAAAAATATGAAAACAAAATGAAGGAAATTCAAATATACTAAAAAATAAGGGAAGAATTTGGAAGAAGAAAAATTAAATAAATTCTGTAGAGAATAGACAGCAGTGACAAAGAAAGGTATGACAAGCATATTCATCAAAGCGAAATACTGGAAAACAAGGAGGAACAAGAGTTTTTTAAGCTTCTCAAGCAGAAATCATTGGATTGAAAGTAAGCAAAGGGCAGTGTAGCTTGAATGTCCGTATGCAGTTCTGAAGAGTAAATTTTAGTGGACTACTCAATAATTTTGTCTTTTAATATCCAGGGGATTTACAAAGATCCTTTCCAAAATTACTAAGATAGTAGTGCAAGAATAAAATAACCTAAAAATTATTCCACGAAACAATTAAGCTGCTTAAAGAAGGTAAAAAGCCTGAAAACATGCCTTAAGGAACAGTACTGCAGTCTGATATATTAAAGGATCGATAGGAATGGTAATGACTGTTTTCCAGCAATCATTTCTATATTACAATATTAGCAAAGAATTAGTGTTTCAAATACAATAAGATATAAGGATAAAAACTTCTTAAACTGAAAGGTCTAATTTAACTGCTGCCTAAAGATGTGCTGGCCTTTTACTCTAAATTTTCAATCGTAAAGCTGAAAGATGGATTTCAAAGGATTTGCAATTAAAACCAAATCATAGAGTGATATAGTTGAGAGAGTTCCTAGGGAAAAAAGGATGTTAAGCAAATTTTCCCAATAAAAACATCCCAGAGCTGGTTCTGTGCCTTCCCATTCCTCATGGCTGCATTACTTTATAAGAAGTGTCAAAGTCCTATCTTTGCCCTGGTGTTACAGAGAGGCTGGGAAGCCATGAGACACAAACAGCAGACCACTCTACCGGAAGCAGAAAGAGGATTTTGCTCCTGTTGGTGGAAGCTTTCAGCTGATAGAAGGTTGATGTTGCTAATCCCGAAAATGTGTTCTCACAACAATCCCTAGAAGTGACCTCTTGCAGGTAGGAGGGAGTCTTTACCAGAGCAGTGTGATGTCTGAGAAGCCAATATTTCCAGGGAATTTAGATTCAGCCTGGAGGACAGGGAGAACCCTGAGTTCTTCAGCAACATGTTGGAGCTTAGCTGGTGTAACACTCATCTCTGGATTCAGGACACAAAACCGGGTCCTGCGCAGTGTCCTGAAGTGCCTGGTAGAAAATGGATGCAGTCAAGAAACAAGCTCCCGATATTTCTTTAGCACTTTAACTGTATGAACTTGGAGAAGTCTAAATCGCTAATATTAGCAAATAATATTTTCCTGCTTTAGCAGGGTGAGGTAGGTTCAACTGGCTGATGTTTGTGATGTGCTAGTGATAATGAACACTATAAAAAATTTATGTGAACAAGATTGAAACGAACAGGCATGCATTTTCAGAAATCAGTAGTGGATCTTGGCATACGTTATAAGATCCAAGCAATGCATTCTTGATATTGTTCCAGTTACTCTGAAATGTCATGCTACTGGGTCATCATAAATTGAAAAATAGAAAAGATACAAAAGATAATAAGATTTATTCTTTTTAGTATATCCAGTCTTTTCAGCTGCCAGATCATAAAAAAAAATCTCTTGTTTTTCTCAGTAATTGTAATTTGCAGCACCAGGTACTTGACAGTCTGCGTGTGATTCTAGATGAGACTAGTTGCTGCAACTGGTGGCAAGCATTATGCGTATGAACAGCCCATTTTCGGCACATCATTGGTGTAAGAAGCCCTAAGACAAAAGGCACCCTTTTCTTTAATTGGTAACAAAAGGACCAGTTAGGAGGATGTTTCCCAGGATGATATCATTAAATGGTAATGGTACAGGTACATAGCAAGATGCTCATAAAATCAAATGTGCAGGTGAATAATTTTCACTTCTGAAAAAAATTTTGGCAGGCTGATGAGTCTTTCAGTCACAGAAGTAGCCTGCCTCTTGCACAATTAAAATGTTTGGCTAAGAAATACAAAACTTCATAAAATGTGTATAATTTTACAAGGAGGTAATGAAACTGTGGAGTCTTCAAAAGATTGCAACACACATATCACAGAAGTCTTAAAAGTGATTGCACGTTATCTTTTTTAAGTGTAAAACAATTTTCTGATTAATTTACGAAGCAATAAATGAATACTTAAGACTGAGCTTTGTGCTTTGAAATTCAGCCACTGAAAGTAGTAAATTAGCACCCATTGCACATTCTTAAGATGAAAACCTGTAATTCCTTGTAGAGGTATCTTTGCCCTGTCAAACTGAACATCCTCTCTGTGATGATGATTACATGGAAAATTCATTGTCCAGGTGCTGAGTTCTGCTTGCTAAAAAAATTAAGCAAATCACTAAGCTGCTGCTGCTATTGTAGTCTAATCATTGGTTTTCTACAGTAAATGACAAGTCTGTTTTCTTGCAAGTGGCAGCAGCAATGGTTTGCTTTCTTCCTTTGTGCTTCCACAAGGCTTAATTGTTCCCATGTTCTGACAATAGTAAGAACCCCACACTACCCAGCTTGGATTCAGCAGTAAAGGATGCTATCGCACTTTTGTAGTGACATTGGTAGCAATAACATCAGCAAAGTCCATGCAGACAGCAGCCAGAATTTTAAGTCTGTGATGCGTTTAGTGAAACAAAAATTTTGTTTCAAGCAGGTATTTTGCTATTCAGAAAACAACATTTGAGAGATTAATTATTTCAAGCTGGGAATTCCAATATGGAATCAGGCAATTTCAAATGACATTAGCAATCATGTTCCCCACTGAACTGCTGGTTGTTACCATGTCACACATCCGTGGCCACTCAACATTTCAGGGTGCCAAAAAGGCAAATATCTTCCAGCTGTGCAAAATATCATGCATAATTTGCAAATGAATGGTTCTTATGTCCTTAAAAATAGTGGTCCAGATTCTTTACAGCATGTGAAACACAACATAATCACACAAAAAGTGAGAGTTTTCAGCACAATATTTTATGTTCTCATGGAAAACTTAGACAAGAAGTTCCACTAACAGCACAGTGTTGACATTGCCCTTTCATGCTGGTGGTCAGACTTGTTTGCATATGAACAGGCAAGAGAGGAGACCTGCAACCGATATGCAATTTATACCTTGAAAAAAGTTAGTTTGGTGATATGTTGTGGCCTATGACCACATAGGCTTATATTTGCACATCTCCACTGGTATGTTGTGGCCTATGACCGGGTAGGATTATATTTGCACATCTCCAGCACTTTCCCGGATACAGCTGTATACATTTGAGTTGTCTGTTCCCAAGGAATGCTGAGGAACACAAGACAGACTGACACCAATAGTTACTTGCAATGAAGTCTCAGCATATATGTAGTCTCCCGCCTCTATGCAGCCAGTCCTAAATGTTGTCTTTTCAATCTCTGCCTCTTAAATATGAAAACAAGCAATAACAACATTAAACATCTATTCATATTGTATAAGACTTGTATATTTTATAAGAATTAAAAAATATCTTGGGTTTACTCTGAAAATACAAAAATGCTTAAATGCTGCCTAAGAGAAAACTTACAAGGAATTTAACAGGATTAAAGCCAAAACCCAGAAATTTCTCTGGCAAGGTGCAGTCGAGGAATGTCACTCCAGTTTCCAAAATTAAAGAGGGTATTTTTTGTGTGGGAGAGGAGGCGGAATGAAAGAGAATCTGCCTGTCTGCTAGAAAGCCTCTCTCTAATAACTTTTGAATGTGTTACTAATTGCAACCAAATTGCACAGACGGGTAGTTCTCTCAAGGATATTAGGTTACTGCATGTTTCAGTGACCAATACCACAGAAAGCTTTAATCATTGTTGGAGTCCACCGAATTAAAACATAAAATTGTAAAAGAAAAGGATGCATTTGTTCAATTACCTAGAGACCTGCACACTTGTTGAACTGTACAACCAAATTATATAGCAGAAAAGAATTTGATATGAATTCAAATTCTCTGGGAAAGTAAAAAAAAAGAAAAGGTTTGGTTTTTTGTATTCTTGAGTCTCTTTCCTCTGTTTATGATAATGTGCCATTGTAAGCCTGTTGGTAACATGGAATTTGCTGGCATTCTTTCCTCTCTTTAAAATAATCTCTGGTGGAATCATTTAAAACGTTTTTGTATCTAGCTATTACAATACACTACTTGCTAGTTTTTGCCACCAAAGAAGAAAGATTCAGAGAACAACAATAAGTGTCAAACAATATTTTTCCTCCTTTTTATCCTGTCCCGATAAAATACCACTTCACTTCAAACAAAAACTTTTAAATGGAAATTTACTGGTTTTCATGAAACTTCGCTAGGAAGATTGGACAAGCTAGAGAGCTCATACTGACCTGACTATTACCCTTGCTACCAATGCTAGGAGTGTTTTATGGTAAAAGCAAATTCAAGCACTTGCTCTTACCTATTGACTGTCTTTAGGCTCATTCATTAAACCCATGGAAAAGACTCATTTCTGTCTCTTTGCAGAAAAATGATACCCTCAGAATTTTTACATTATTTGCGAGATAGAATTGTTCCTTTTTTATCCAGCACTAATAATGACTGAGGCTTTAGGAAAACATATTTGCTGTGAAGCTGCCACATGATGCCACAGATGACTGAAAAAGTGGTATATAAATGGTCTTGAAAATAATATAGATTGAAGCAAAGTACTTTCATTTTGAGCACTATAAAACATGTGGACACCTCACCCAAAAAGAAACTTTAGCCGAGGCATTGCAAATAGCCCATACCTACCCTTCCTATGAGCTCATGGTTCAAAGGACACTTTCATGTTTTTATATTAAGCACTTGGAATTCTTTGTATGCAAAAACTTGCATAAAGATCTTCGGCTTTTGAAAAGAGCCTTTCCAAGATTTCTGGGATATTGCATAAGCGAAATATCCAGTCCTCAGAACAATCCCATAAAATGAATAAACTTTGACATACAAGTGCCTATCACATCTTGAAAGTGTTTAGCTTTTGAGAACATTTTGTAGATTTTTTTCTTACCTGGAACTTGCAGACTTTTTCCCATCCAAATGCAAGGGTCAACTTTTATTATTAGACAAACCTGTGCAATCCTCACACAGTAAAATTGAAGGTGTTTTGGAAGGTGAAAGTTTAGGTCTTTATGTCAGTAGGAGCACTGAGTTCACAAGAAAGACTCGCTAAAACCTCCAGTTAGGAGCGAAGGAAGAAGACCTATGGGGCCTGTGAACCTCGCATTTCCTAACTGAGTATTCCCAAATCACAGTTCACCTACTTTCAAATTTGTATGAAAACACTAAGATAGAACACATTTAACAAACATAGAACTTAATTTACTTGCAATAGATAACCTGAGGCAAAAATAACCAGTGCAATTAAGGCAGTATTATCCTTGCAAAAATCAAGAAGCACCTATATTGCTAAGATGTATGTTTTGCAAATGGTTTTAAACCTTGTCTGAATCCATGTCTTAACGTGATAGGATCATGTTAACATCCTTGAGTCCCTGAGCCTATTCCTTACATTTAAATGAGCTTAATAGTCCGCTTGGACTTCTTAATAGGCTACAAGCCAGTTTGTCTTCACAGGGTCACAACTCTATTTACCTAAGTTCTTTTCCAGAATCTCAATTTAATAAAGATCAGGGACTGGATAAGGTCAGTGCACACAGAGGACAAAAGCGAAGTACACCTGGGAAGTGGCTGGTTCCTTATGCTTAGTAATTTTATTGTACGAAGTCCTTAAACTTTATATTTTCATACTTCTTTATACTGCAAGGGTCCTGGAGTGTTAAACGAAGAATAAGGATGCTGGAGCATATCGGCATTGTTATCTGCCCACCTAGAGAGAAAATATTTCAGAAACCAGTTCTCTAAATATTTATTTTCTTTGTACTGCTTTCAGTAATTTAGATTCACAGCTTAGAAATCTATTACGCATGAGGACACTTACAACGATATCTTGAATTCTGCTGTCATGGACATTAGTGGCATTTTTGCCTTTCAGCCATTTCAGATTTCAGCTTCCATAGTACTACTCAGAGGCATGTCTTTAAAATAGGTACTGTATCACTCTCTTCAGACACGTGACTGCTGATCAGAGTGACTCTCACAAATATTACTTGCCTCGGGACAGAGGATGTGGTTATGAAACATCATACAGTACCTTGTCCCAAAATAAATCATCTTGCTAGTCATCTGGAGTTTTCTTCAACAGTATAAGCTTTTAACAATAAGTAGATTACCAGAAAGAAAATAGATAAAACATAAATTATTAGACATCTAAGCACAGACTTCAGATTCTATCTAGAAGTCTGGCAGAGCTCCATTACTTTATTAGTTATGGAGAGAACCAATGATTCAAACCAGTCTGGATCAGTTAGGAGCAGATTTTAGGAAATTCTATGCTTTTTCTCATGACAAGGAGCAGTTATCCATTGGAATACAGTGTTACTAGGCTCCCGGTATTTGTCTAAACATCTCTTTTCCCACCTATAAATTTTATCCAGGCAGAAAAGAAAACTTTTGCTATTTTTCTAGGAAATTCCTGGTGTAACAACAGCCCAGTCAGGGCAGTGGCTGTAAATCCTTGGGCAGTGGATCACAGCATGTGTTCAGGTCAGCTCTGCTGGACATGCAGGGACTGGAAGACATCCAGGACAAGTGAGTGCCTATGGTTTATTTGCTGTTCTGGTACACAGTGCCTGTGCAACAAAATTGTAGATTCTGGGTGTATTGGAATCGTTGCACGTCACTGTGTAGCTGACCTGTCTGATGCATATGAAACGTATTTGGATGAGCAGAACAAACATAGGCTTCCCATAAAGCAATGCCCAGTGTGGTGGATAAACCCCAAACACATCAGATACAATGCATTGTGCATGTGCACATACCTCTGTCCAAGAAATTGTGACATAAATATGGAATCCTCACGCGTATACCAAATAAATGGCAGTCATGGTCACTGTAAATTTGACATCCATTGATGCGTAGTATGGACTTCTGGTAAAGTTTCTTTCTTTCTTTCTTTCTTTCTTTCCTTTCTTTCTTTCTTTCTTTCTTTCCTTTCTTTCTTTCTTTCTTTCTTTCTTTCTTTCTTTCTTTCTTTCTTTCTTTCTTTCTTTCTTTCTTTCTTTCTTTCTTTCTTTCTTTCTTTCTTTCTTTCTTTC
>Ga0065711_1041211_pt1 | contig 16307 bp, 5 predicted proteins | sample Hoacrofraction12_FD_59098 | JGI IMG/M metagenome (GOLD analysis project Ga0065711, IMG submission 59098) | Hoatzin crop microbial communities from Cojedes, Venezuela - Epithelial fraction 12 v2 (version 2) | ecosystem: Host-associated > Birds > Digestive system > Esophagus > Crop | place...
TTATTTTATTTTATTTTATTTTATTTTATTTTATTTTATTTTATTTTATTTTATTTTGTTTTGTTTTGTTTTGTTTTGTTTTGTTTTGTTTTATTTTATTTCATTTTATTTCATTTTATTTTATATCAAATAATTGTTGAAAAATATCTGTTTAGTGCTAACAGCAAGGTCAAGAAATATCTTGTGCCTGTACAGCTGTTCTTCTGACAGCTTCTCCACAGGATATAAAAAGAGAAAGTTTCTTCTTCCTGCTTCCAGACCTCCCTAGAGCACCTGCACAGGTCTGAAAGTGAAAGGTTTGGAATGCTGCTCTAATACAAAACAATGTCACTGTGAGGTTCTGTACTCATTCTCTGCTCATTGTGAAATAGACGCAAAGTTTTTATCTTTCCTTCTGTCTATTTGGTGTCTTGCTAAATTGCTGTCCAAGGGCAAATTCTTTTTGTCATCCAGACCTGTGAGGTTGCTAAGCACACACAAGGATAAAGATACATTCTGATTACTCAATACTTGTTTCACAAAGTCTGCTGCTGAAAACAATATTGCGTCACACGTGCTACTTTTGCAATACAGGGTGGATACCTAAAATCCCAAATTAAACAAGTTTCAGCCATAGGTGTGTATTTTGGAATCATTCAGTTGTAGAGAAATGGAAAACTTCAGAACGTTCAGCTTAAAAAGAGAGAGGTTGATTAAGACTCCATAAAGGCCAGCAAAATGTTAAATCATTTAAGGAGTGGGATACTGACTATTTTAAGCATGGAGTTTCCTAAAAAGTTTGGATAAGGTAGTGTCTCCCATTTTAAGGTATATCCACACCACTGAAGTCACTAGAGTAATTCAAGAACTTACATTTAAGTAAAAGGGCATTTTCAGATGTTGCCAGTGTATTTTAGACAAGCCTGCTGACTAGTATGGTGTGAACAGAACTTGACCACAAGGTTACCAGAGATGAAAAGCATACTGCTGGTTAATATTTTGTGTCTTAGGAGTTGCTTCAGCTCATGTGCTCATGTTGTATATGCAAATGTGGCATTCAATTTGAGAAATGATTCTAAGCACCTGACAAATCTGTGAATATGAGGCTTAGGAAAGTGAATATTCAGAACGCAACAAAGTGGTAAAGAATCAATAAAGAGGTTTGGTTTGATTCATGAAAAAGCAAGACATAAAGATGACAAGTCAGGTGTATAAATTATATTAGGAGGAGACTAACTTCTATGTAATTGGGACTTGGATGCCCAAACTTCCATTAATCTTGGCAGTCATCCATGCAATAGGTTCTGTTCTCACTATGTTCCTCAGAACAGCAAACTGAATAAACACTTTGAACTGCTCTGTGCATATAGGTAGGTAGGTAGGCAGGCTTTAAATTTCAGGTTTTAGATGAAACAGCATTCTTGTTTCCTGACCAGAAGTGCCATGAATTCAGGTGAATAGGAAATAGTCTGTGAACCAAACCTTACTTCCCTAAAAATAGGACAGTTATAGAGTTTGGGGTTATGATTCTCAGAATGATTATTATAAACCTGAAAACACATTCTTGTAATGATGGCTGTAACTTCAAAAGGAGAGTCTAAGAAGACTGTCTTGTCTGTGAATCTCAGCTGGAAAACTAAAGCATTTTCATCATTAAGAAGTAGTCTGGAACAGACAAACTATGATTTGAAAACAAAGCCATTGGACTCTCATGCAGAGTTACTGGTTACTTGTAGTGGATCTGTCAATTAGGAATACAGATGAAAAAAAGGGCATTGAATATTCTCTGGATCTGATTTTGCTGCAGCCATACTTGCTTTTGGTTCCAGTCTTTTTTTTCTTCTTCTTGTTCAACAAGGGCAAGTGCAGGGTCCTGCACCTGGAGAGGAACAACCCCATGCACCAGTACAGGCTCGGGGCTGACCTGCTGGAGAGCAGCTCTGCAGAGAGGGATCTGGGAGTGGTGGATGACAAGTTGACCATGAGTCAGCAGTGTGCCCTGGTTGCCAAGAAGGCCATTGGGATCCTGGGGTGCATTAAAAGCAGTGTGGCCAGCCGGTCAAGGGACGTTCTCCTCCCCCTCTACTCTGCCCTAGTGAGGCCCCATCTGGAGTACTGCATCCAGTTCTGGGCTCCCCACTTCAAGAAACATGAGGAGCTACTGGAGAGAGTCCAGCGGAGGGCTACGAGGATGACGAGGGGACTGGAGCATCTCTCCTATGAGGAAAGGCTGAGGGAGCTGGGCTTGTTTAGCCTGGAGAAGACGAAAAGTCTGAGGGAGGACCTTATGAATGCTTATACTCAAGGGTGGTTGTCAGGAGGATGGGGCCAGACTCTTTTCAGTAGTGCCCAGTGACAGGACAAGGGGCAACGGTCACAAACTGAAGCATAGAAAGTTCCACCTGAAGATGAGGAAGAACTTTTTCACTCTGAGGGTGGCGGAGCACTGGAACAGGCTGCCCAGGGAGGTTATGGATTCTCCTTCTCTGGAGATATTCAAGATCCGCCTGGACAAGGTCCTGTGCAGCCTGCTATAGGTGACCCTGCTTTGGCAGGGGGGTTGGACTAAATGACTCACAGAGGTCCCTTCCAACCCTTAACATTCTGTGATTCTGTGATTCTGTGACAGAGTTTTAGAACGATACTCTCCAAAACAACTATAAAATTCACACAATTGAAACTTTTTGGGGAATAGCTATTGAATTTCATTCAGTAGAATCCTGGCTGTAAAGGCTGCAATCATACAGTCATGAAGCAGGAAAAAATACTACCTGACTTTCCTTACCAGTCTACTTTTCAATTTTTTATTACCTGCAGAGTGGAAAGGAAAGATCATTTTTTTAGAAAAGTTGATACATACAGTAACTTTTTTGTGCAAAAAGCTGAAGAAAGCCATCAAACATAAAAAACCCTCACCCAGACTCCCATAAAGCATTGTTAAAATTACTCCCACAACATGAAAGAGAACAGCAGTCTAAATTATTAGTAATGCATCTAGTAAATCATCCCACACAAAGTTTGTGAAATACTTAGAGAACAAAACATGTACCACTGCATAGTGATCAGCCACAATCTGCAAGAAAAAGAACAGAACAGAACTCATCATGATTAAACAGATAATTTAGCACTGAGGTAGACTTTAAATCTAGCTACCGGAAATGTGTCATGAAGAAAGTGGAAAATAATGGTGCCACCTGTTGGTGAGACTTGAGATTTGGAAATTGTCCAAGGTAATTTGCATAACTCCAAAGAAAAGAGAAGTTAAACTGGTCATGTTTTACTTCATGCTTAAGGAGTTTTGCATGTGGTATCTAGATTGAACTCTTTCCTTTGGCTTCCATTCTGCAGAGGTTTACATGTGTTGTTAACCATGAATTACATATTATCTGTGCTTGCAGTTAAGAAGAGAATGCAGAGCTTAGGCTGTATTTCGCTCCAGTTTGCATGCAGTAAGAGTTCATTGAAACAACTAGCACACTAGGAAAGGTTGAACAGGAAGATGGGTTAGTAGGCTCAAAATACACGGCTTTGCCAACCAAATTTTATTGGATAGTACATTCCCTGCAGAAATCCTGGAGGTGGTATTTTTGGCTCAGCGCGTTGACACTGTTACTATTCAGCGGTCTGAAAAGAGGATTCTGTTTGACACTGCACACACCATTTACCATGTATCCTGGTGAGATATACCGACTTAGAGCAAAAGCAATCCTTCTTACTACATGGAAGTGACCTTTATTACGTTATGGCAATGCACCAAGTTCTGCTTTAGTTAACCGCAGTTCCTGCCTCAGTCTGTTATTTAATAGCCTTAGAGTTGCAGGGGACACATTCAAGGCACATACCACTGTTCCTTGATGTTTTCTGTTGGAGTCTGTTTCTGCAGATGTTTAAGACAGGAATAATTTGGTATACTGAGAGCTTGACTGTAGCTGTGGCTGAAGACAGTTTTTATACACAGGGAGTCAAGCATCTGCCGCCACTACTAAAAAAAGGCTGGCTTGTAGCACCTTGTAACAACTGACTAGTGGTTCTGTGATTCATTAAGAACAACTGGGCCCATATACAATGAGTTGGGGTAGCAGTTCAAAATTTTAAACATCTATGTCCAGTCATCTTCTAACATCTATTTCTTTTATCAGCATTATCTACAGTCCAAAAATAAGTAGACATGAATCAAAGCTTCTTTGCCAAGTATCAGCCAAACTGGAAGGTAACAGAGCTTTAGGTAGTCACTCACAGATTGAATTTCAGTGCTATTTTACAGATACAGCTCACTACTGTAAGTTATTAAGAATTCTTCTTGCAGGTCACCTTTGTTGCTGGCAGCTATATATATTATGCATGTATAAATCCTGCTTGAATACAGCTGAATGAAATACTAGAATGAGACTGGAGTGGAAGAAGAACTTGTAAATGCATTGAGATAAGATTTAACTATTTCCCATGTCAAATATGCTGTCACCCACTGTGTTGTCATTCACCTTTGCACCAGCAAACCCTTCTTCGATTCTCTGCCCTGCCTGCCTACTTGGACTGAGACAAAGAATGTCTCTTATGTTATCTGAACACATCCCCTAATGCAATATCACCTCTTTGCACATGAGAGTTCTGGGCAGAACTGTTATTAAAACCTTATGGGTAATAAGCAGGAGATTACATAAATAGCTAACGATGGCTCTCTTCATAGCTTAATAATTTCCAGTTGTAGGTGATCGTCTTAGAGAAATTTTGCACTCTAACAATATATTTGTACTAAGCCAAATAAGCTGTAGGACTTAGTATCGACAACTGAACAGGTAGGTCTGTGCCATTTCCAGGGTATAAAATAACCCATGTTACAGAGGCACAGTCACTGGTAGCAATGCTTCCCTTGTGGGTTGCCTGCAACCACAGCACAGATCAGTTAAAGCAGTTCATTCTGGAAGGGCAGTGATTGATGGGGGAAGAAAATGCACTGTGTGCAGGCAGGCAGTTAGAGCAAAATCTTCGGGAAGGAAAACTGATATTGTATGTTCAAAAATGCCATTGCCCAGCAGGAAGCTGGAGGGTAAGTCCAACTCTAAGGACTACCAGTTTCTTTGTTCCTCTTCCTCACATCTGCTTTGTCCTGGGCTCTCTGCTACGAGGCAACACAGACAGCAGAGCAGTGAACAAGGAACCCGAATACTTTGGAACAGCAAATGGAGGGAGGAGCAGCCAGAGCCAGTTCGCACATATCAGTTAAACCCTGGTTGCCTAAGGCAGCAAAACGTTTAGTGGCTGTTTGTTGTGCAAGTGACTGCGGGCTGTGAGGAGCGCTCATTTCACAGATTGCCCATAAGGCAGCAAAAACTCAGCAACTGTGACAGCTCAAGTAATGGGGAAATGTATTGCATCTTCGTTTACCAGAGAAGCCGATCACGGCGTGGGTTTTCTATATGACAACTGTACGGTGTTCCACAAAGGAGCTCCGGCAGAGATCCAGCGCTGCAGTTGTCCTCATCCTGGCAGCTGCTGTGGATACAGAGTTCCCAGAGGCACAAAGTCAGACGAGAGCAAAGCTGCAGACGTAAATGCTGCTGCTCTCTCTCCCATCTCAGCAGCCAGCAAAGGCCCCACCAGTCTCCCCTGTGAAATCTGAAGTAGACTCCCAGAGGCAGTAATTAGGAAGAGATTGTTCTGTGTCATCCCTGTATACAAAAAAGGAAGAGGAGCTGTTGCAGAGCAAGGAGAGACTAGGCTGAACATCTAACCGTGTGGGTACATGTTTTTTATCTGTGCTGAACCCGAATCGCCATAGGGGAAACCCTGTAAGCACAAATTGCACCTGCTGGAAGGATGCCTCGGTGCTCTGACTCTAGATGGTTGCCAAATGAACAGCCAGGGAGCTGAGCAGTACCGAGGGAATGGGAGGTCATTGCCTTTCTTATTCCCACAGAATTTCATTGCGGTGCAATATGCCAAAGTTCATCCTGGTTAAGGAAATTTTTTTTTCTCCCTGAACCTTGACATTCTACATAGTAGTGAAATTCATTTCCCAGTCAGTTCTAAATGAGAACTTTAGTGATTTAATGAAGTTCTCACAGAAAATCTGTAGCAAGTCTGGGAATCAAACCTGTATCTGTCCCTTCCAATTTATTTTTTTTTCCTATTTCTCAGATATCCCTCAGCTGTATTGCGAAGAAAGGAAACAGTTGGTAAACCCACTCCTCCAGTTCTAGTGGAAGATCTCTCCTTGTACTCAAAGATTTCCGTTCTGTAACAAATTGATTCACCTGATACAGTTTCCACTGACTTCCCCAGAAGGCTATTGCTAGTGTAATAAAGCTCACTATTAGGAAAAGTTCTCAGGTTTTCAACATAAATTATCTTCTTCTTAGTTTCATCTCATTGTTTCAATACAACCTACTGACCCATGCTAAATTACCTTTACCTCCTCACTATTTGCCTACCGTCTGATTGTTCCTATTTCGAGTAATATTCATCCAACTTTCTTTTGCTATTTCCTCTTATATCTGCCTCTCAGAAGTATTTCTACTCTCTAAGGTTGGAAACTCCTCTGGATTTCAGGGGGCTGTAATTTGAACAGCTGCAAACCAGCGAGTGCATCTGCGCATACTGTAGTGGAAAACACGGGTACACATGACACTACATGCAAATGTGAATCATAACAATGAACAATACCATGAGACCTTAGAAAAACTCCATGTACTTTTGATTGTGAAACCAGTTCAATGAATTTACAAAAAAGCCTATGAGAGAAACTTTGGCTTTAGAGCAGAATAAAATTGCATACTTGTGAATATGTCTGGGATAATCTACACAAGAGCACTGAGACTACTACGGTGACCTAATCCTCTTATTTTGCCTCTTGGAGAAATGCCTGGACATCAGTCAAACTTATTTAAACTATTTCATTTACATCCAGTCTACACTAGTTATGCCCCAACCAACAAGGTACAGCACATTTTATTTTGCGAGATCTTTCCCATGCTCTAATTCTGTGGGTGCTGAATTCTTGCCACTACTATATCTATGTTGAAATCATTTGTCTTGTTTACCAGTCTTAAAAGCTGTGTTAAGAAGCTGTTGACTGGTCTTCCCACACTTCCCTGGTTTCAGTTCATTGATACATTAATAATTTCTTTAGGTGTCAGCACCAAGATAATCGTAGGAGAGTATTAGATTTATTTCTGTTTTAAAAATGGAGAAGAGACACAGAGAAAATATGGACCAGGTTCACAAAGGTGGTTAGGCACCTATCAAAATCAAGTAGCTGAGTCCTGCTCAGTCTCCTCCCATCTCAAGGGTGGATACAGATAACGGGTAGGCACCTTGGAGGTGCCTATTTTTCTCCATCAATAACAGAGAGAGCCTAGCAAATTAGATGCTTGAATTAAGTAAGTAAAAGGGAGGTAGGATGAGGCTTAGATGTTCAAAGTCATGCAGGAAACACATGGACAGAGAAGGAAACTCTGCCCGAATAACCTAACCATGGGATCATCCTTCTTCTACTGATTTTACTGGAATTGTGATGATTTATACTTAGCAAATGCATATTTGTTAATGGATATGCTGTCATGCCTTATTTACATGCAGAAATTTAACAATATTTCTGTCCCCAAGAGTTTAGAATGAAATGCAGAAGAAAACTTAAATACCCAAACTATCTGCAGTGTAAGGAGAGAGCATGTTGTAGAAGACAAAGTCTGGGAGTATGATTTGCAAAAATGAAAATGCCTTCTGAAATAATTTCCAGATTGTTCTCGCTACTGCTTATAAACAGGAAAGGTATACAATGTTAAAATCATGACTCACTTGAATTGTTTATTAGACCCTGGAAACAAATCAGCTCCATTTAAAGTAGGCAGGTCCATGTGGAATGATTCACTGTGATTGTTCTTTGATATAAATTATGTTCCAATGAGTGGCCAATGTGATCTAAATACACTTTATGGTATTCACAATGTTACTTACTACCTTCAAAGTTAATTTTATTCAGATATTAAAAAATCATTTGAAAAGGGTGAATTATTATCTTGAAACAGAAGGACAAAATAGGCAAAAGATTTACCACCTGTACCAGACCAATGTCAAGTCCTATAAATGTTGTCGCCACACTTTGAAACGTAGCTATTATGAATTACAATTTGAATGTTAAATTTGAAATGCATTACTTTGGCACAATGAAATCTCATTAGGCATAGTGAATACAAACAAGAAATTGGGTAGGGAAAATATTCTTCCCTACGTATCATTAATCAGTCTGTGAAAAATATTCTGAGAAACATAGAGGAAGCTGACAATAATATCTTTGCTACAGATCCAGCTGTCCTTCTACGTTTATTACTCTGGCACTGTAGTCAATGGGAAAAATGCCAGAATAAAAAAGGAGCTAGAACTGCAGGATCTGGTCCTTATATGTAAGTTTAATCATTTTCTTCCATCTGCTACTGATCAGAAATGTGAGCTCTCTGAGCAAAGGCTGAAGGGGAGGGGGGACTTTTGGAGGTAACAGGCAACAGGCATGTTTTTGATGGCAAGGGAAAGAGCTGTGCCCTTCATTTAAATTACCTGCATGTGATTAGAAAGTTATAATATTGTACTCATACAACATCCTTAATGATTCTTTGGGGAAATTCATGAGAATGGCAGAAGTGAATCATAAAGGTCTTGCAATGGTCAACAGACTTTAGGAGACTGCTGGAGTCCTGAGACTTCTCTGCAAGGATTTATGCCATGAGGCACTACCAGGATATGTTACAAGGCTAGCCGGGCATTTTAGTGCATTGGGTTTTTGCAGCATCAAGCAGACAAAGCAAAGTCTAGAAGGCATTTATAAAGGGTAGGGGGTGCTGGAAGCCACAATTCAAAAAAGAATAAAAATCATACTCCAATTGGCATAAAAGCATGTAGGATCCATTCAGAAAAAAAAATAAAAAGCTGATGGAGAAACATTAATACAGGCTCCAGAACTACAAGCTGAGATGAATCAGAGCATTTCTGGCCTGCAGACAGTGTTGTTATTAAGAATTATTGCTCAGTGTAAAGAGCCAAAAAATGTGCTCAACTCTGAGTTGCAAATAAAGACAATCCCTGCTGGAGGATTTTTCAGTCTAGGATGCTGATCCTAAATACTGCTTTTCACAGCCCGCTGTGTCTATGTGAAGGCTGGTTAACTCTCACAGGGCACAGAAGTCCACCCACAGCAAGACTGTCAACACAAGAACTTTGGTGACAGACACGGTAAAAACACAGGTCCTGGTGGGACACTCTATGGCCCAAGGAATATTTGTGTTAAAGAGAGAGTGAAAGGCACTGCTGGAAGGTCACTCTGATCTTAAATTGCCTGAATTACTTCCTGGAACACCTCCTTGCTTCCTACCAGCTACAGAGGTGCCTGAGCATGAGCACACACTCTACATCAGTGCTGCTGTGCCTCGTAGTAGAAGAGATGGATTTTCCGTCCATGGCTTTATGGTAAGGTTAATACAGTGTTTTTGACTGGAGGTCTTGGATAAGCATGAGAGAGACCCTGGAAAGATCCTATGACAAAGAGGATCATCCAGTGATGAAAGTGAAAGCACAGTCATTAAAAAAATTGTGGTACCTCCTTGTTCTACACACAGTTCCCAGGCAGAGCAGAGAGACTTAAGCCTTCAGTGAAAACTTGGAAGTGTAAAAGAGCAATAATAAAATGCAAGGCTTTGTTTTTAGTTTGCATGAGGCCCCAGTAGGAAAGTTGAAAACCTGCTGAAAGAGCATCTCATGAAGCATTATTAATAAGTTATGCGTTGAGTCACTGATTACAGCAGCTCCTGAGAAGAATCTCTAAAATAAAAATGCGTTTGTTATTATGTCCTTGCTCATGCTTCTTGTACTCTGGTTGTTATATTTTTTAGTTTTAACATATTTTGGTTAGAATACTTAAATGCAGACAGCCATTAGTTCTTTGTTTTATAAAAGAATTAAAATATTGCACACAAATATATGTATATGCATATATGATGTTGACTTGAGAGATAATTCATTGACACAGAAAGAAACTGTTTTCTGTACCTCCTACAGTCAGCTTATTTGTACTAATATTTGTGTACCTAACTTACGTGAGCACAGTGCTCTGCCAAATAGTATTCAGCCTTTTCAGTCCCTCATATATAAGCTGCTCTTGAGAGTGAAAACTCCCAGTTTTAGCAAAAAATTGCATAAATCCAGTGGCTTGCATTACCATCTGCTCAATCATCTTTTCTGGATTGTAAAGTGGAAAATGTTGGATTTATAGAAACCACATGCAGAGATTCATATTTAATTCTGCCAAGATTTGCTGTCACAGCAGCCTGAAAGCAGATATGCAAGCCACACAAAATTCAGTCACTCTCCTGGTATTTCTGACAAGGATGTATAATCAGGAAAGTGCATCTTTTATTATAAAGTCTCCTGATAACTTCAAGTGATTAAAGTGATCTTTTATTTCCCAGTGGGTCAGTCTTGTTGAGATAGATTGTCTCACCTTCATAGAGATCTGGCATAAGTACTGTTTGAAATTCAAGAGACAAAGGCATGTTTAGAATACACAGGTCAGATTTCTGCAGTAATTTGGAAATTTGGTCTAAAACTGTGCCAGATGTTCCTATTCACTATTCTATTTACTATTTCTGCACCAAAGTAATTGAAACAATGAATATTTATCTTGGATCGCTGCAAATATCATGTTGGTTTTGTATTGCAGTGAGTTCAGGATACAGTATCTAGATCCAGCACTCAGAACAAAGGAAAAACATTGTAAAGAAACAAAACAATAAAACACATCCAGCCACATGACACATAAGGCAGAGTTGTCTCCTTTTACTATTTTTTAGCAGAGTCTCCACTTAAAAAAGAGCCATACTGTACTACATTATTAAGACAATTCCTATTCAGAAGAGCTCAAAATATGCAGTCAAAAAGACACGTAAAGAAGTTACACACAATCACTCAACAAGTATCAGATGCAAGATTGCAACTGTTTTTTTCTGAGGGCCAGATCCTACCTGCTACTGGCAACACCTTTTCTAGCACAGGAGGAAGAAATCTTAAGTATCACTTGGTTATTAAAAGACCTCCAGCTGGAGTCCAGGTTGGCTGATGATAGTCAGCCCTTGTGAATATTCGTGCTGTCTTTAGGAATACTTTCACAGAAGGAGAGAAGGGGGAGAATTCTTGCAGGATGTCCTCTGCTGCACTTGATTCCAAAAGGAGGCTTAGAATCCAGCTCTGAAATGATTGTTATTCTACTTGGATGTTGTTAGAAATCATACCACACTTCCTCATCAGCTATGTTGGCAACAGCAGACATGGTGATGTGTACTTGAATTTAAAGCTACATATATTTTAAAAGAAAAGAGGAAAATCAGATCATTGAACAGAGCTGATTTCCAGTATTCAGGATGGGATTTTTTTTCTCTTTTTCTGCTATAATAATGCAATTTTTAAGCCTCTGAACCTCACTCATGCTTTGCATTCATATGATGCACCGAAGCCACAGAAATGTTTGTTGTGAATCAAATCAATGGTCGTTGTTGTTCATTGCTGTGCGATAACAGGAATCCTTGCTGGATGTTCCAGAGGAAGGTGTCAGCTTTTCCGAACATGGGATTAGTTCTGCATGCTTTGTGTCATGAAACTTGAGGGTCAAAATCTTTTGTAAATATTTACCCTAGTATGTGTAAATACAAATGACTTTCTTCTTTTCTACAGTTGTACAAAGAGTGAGCAAAAACTCTCTTCAGAGAACCAAATTATAACCTTGCTGTCATGGCTATGGCTTTGTGTAAGACTGGGGTTCTTTTCTGCATTATGGCAGGAAGACCTGTTTCCTTGACTTCAGCAGAGATTCACGTTCTGCTGCCATTTAAGCAGGATAATCCATATCCTCATTTCCAGTATCTGCCCTACCTTTGTATTCCTATTACTTATTGTCAGTCTGACTAGGAGCTAAAACAAAGATTTAGGTTTTGGTCTACTGTTAGTCTCACTCCGTTCTCACTTTTACTTATACAATGTGATAGGACTAGTCTGGGAAGATCATGCTGGAGGACCTGACTAAGGATGGGTACCCACACAAATTGTTCTTTCTGTTAATTGCATATTTGTGCCACTTAGAAACCTGACAACAGTGTTTGATATGTCTAGAATGACTAAAGTTAAAAAAGGAAGGAGATATAGCAGTGATTTGCCCGTTTTGTGGTTATGTAATGCTTTCCTCTTTGGAGTCATAAGATTTTTGTATGGTAACACTTTCTGTTATTATTAATCACAGGGTGTATTCATGTGACATGGAATATTTTAACAAAACCGGTAGATTCTAAATTTTCCATCTATTAAGTGCCAAATTTACCTTTATCTCTCTCACAGTTACATTTTAGTCATAGTATTAGGGACCTTTTTGCCTTTCCAGAGGAAGTTTTTACACATATGATCTAAGACTTTTAGATAAAAGTGCTAAGAGAACCGGCAGGACTTTAAAGTGGTAAATCAGGAACGGTGGGATGTTCACTTCTAACGGATCCTGTCCCATAGTGACATAGGGAGGCCTTACCATTCATCAAGATTAAATTCAGATTTTTAAATAAGGGAACAAAGTTGATCATGGGCTCATACTTAGTTTTGGTAGCACCCCTTGAAAAGCACCTTGATATTGCCTGATATTTTTAAGAATATTCAGAACAGCAGAACAGCATATCACAATGCATATCCCAATGCTGGAAAACTCCTTTTTTTTTATTTTGAAAGCGGATTTCAGAGGCTCTAAGAAGGTTACTTGCTGGCATCACCAAAACAGAATTTTACTTTTTTAAAAAAGTAAACCAAAGTATAAACAAAAATGAAAGGAGGGATTCTTATACTGCCACTGTGTCTAGATCTGCTGTTTCTGGTATCAGTCCATTACTATTATTATTAAATATAAATAAGGTTAAAGTAAACATGAAGTCCTCAAGGATTTACAAGTTAAATTAGATTTGCATGGAGATAGGAAAACAAATACAGACAAGGATAAAGCAGACAACCTCTAAAATGAGGTTGAAAATAAATAAATACTTCTGCTAGGAAACACTAGGATGAGTACAGCGCTTGTTGCACTGAAAACAAGGAAGAGAAATGTCTCCTGGAGACTAAGCTTTAGTATAAGCAGGCAGTATACAAAAATGATAGGGTCATAAAAATAGAGTGATTAAATTCATGAAAGACAGCCTGCCAGCATTTAGAAATTTAGAAAGATGAAACTGAAAAAAAAAATCATTCTGATTCTGGGTCTACCGATACAATTGAAATAAGAACAGGAAAGGTGGTTTCACTTCTGGGAATCAGAAATAACATCTTCATGGCAGAGTGGCTGGAGAACAGCTTAAGGCAGGCAACTTGGGGTCCAGCCTCTGTTGTAACATCTTCTGCAACCTGTTGCAAAGCTCAGTCCCTCTGTGTCCCTGTGTGTAAAAGTGGAGTATCTTATTATATATATTTTAACTTTTTTAAAGGCTATGTATGCAAAATGGGCCTACTATTTTTTTTTGATGCTTAAAAGACAAATGCACACCAAAACATCTGACCACACTACTGCAAAAACAAATTCCATAGACCAACTTCATATAACTGTATTTTCTTGGATATTGATGTGCAATGCTGTTGCACCTCTTCAGAAAACATCATGTCTGTGGTGCAATTGGAGACAGTGCTAGAGCATTAATCAGTCAGCAACATGTCACTTAACAGTATCAGTTCTGGTAAGGAATTTGCTGTTGTGTCAAAGGCTGAGAGCTGGGACTCAGCATTGTCATTCAAGTCTGTGCATTCAGAGCAATGCTATTTTTAGCTGCCTAAGCAAGCCTGAACTTGCCAGGGATTTAGTCTGCTGACATGATACTATTAAGAACTGAAACTTATTCAACTTAAGTTGACCAACTCTTTCCAAAACAGAGTTCCATGTGTTGATTTCAGAAATTTAATAGGAGGCAATAATTACCCTTTCGCTTAGATTATCTATTTAAAATTGCCTACTCCTTCTTAACACAGTTCTTTATTGCTGGTATCACATTACAGGGTTGAACTGTTCTTTTATCTATACGATTTTCTATTTTCTGAATACGTAAAACATTATGGATCTGATCCAAAACGACTAAATTACTTGTTGAATTCCAAATCTTGTCTTGATAAATAAGGCTGAAACAGATAAAACTGCAAAATTCTGTTGCAAAAGATTCAACTTCCCTTTTTCAACTTGTTCTAAATTACTAAGATCTGTGTATGGAATGTGATTACTCTGATTCTGATAGGGTGTACAGAATTTTCACTAGTTGTTACTGTAACTAGTGAATTCTTAGTAGACTGAACTAATTCAATCATTTGCTATACTTGCACACAAAAACCCACAAGCCCTTGAACCACCTCAAAACACATCCACTAACCTAAACAGATTGCTGTATGTAAGAGACGCAAGGCTGCCACATAGAGCTTTGCAAAAAGACAGGGTAAAGAGTAATGAAATCTTTTAAAATTGTCATTACTACTCACCCCAAGCCTACAAGGAGACATTTTCTTTTTGAAGCTCATTAAAGCAATTTGGTGGCTATTTTAAACAGCAATAGCTGGTGGTTTCCCTAATGTGCATTTAAAGCAGGGCTAGCTCCAATACAAGAAAACGCTAGATATTCTGTGCCTCTTTTTTGAACAGGTTTAGGAAAGGGTTTTTTTAGGAAAGAGGCACACAGCGTTTAACTTTCACAATTGTTGGCTTCTAAGGACTTCTTAACAGAGTGAGGGAAAGATCATGTAGTTGCTAAATCTACCAAAGGTGAGGTAGGTTTAAATCCACAAAAACCTACAAAGTTGCTTTCTAGTGGATCTGAAAATCACTTCCTAGTAACTTCAGCAAGACTTACAGCTAGAATTAATACAAAGAAAATGACCATCTTTAACTACAGAATGCTAATAACCAACCATACTGTGCACAAATTTGGGGGAAGTCTGCCAAGTGAACTGAGATAGTTCAGTGGATAATATGTTATTTTGCTCTTCTCAGGTACTGTTGCCTATGTGTTTTGTGTGCTTGGAGTTCTCAAAAATCTGGCTATTTCACCCTACATCTAAAGCCCATCTAAATTAGTGGGAACAGTTTGAATTAGACCTAATCTGTCTTGCTTCACACATTGGTGCATAAGTAACATAAAATCCTCTTTTTGAACATACTGACCCCACCAACATTCTGAAAGAAATCTGGAAAAAATTCTTACAGAACAGGCTTATGCCAGAAATGCTGGAATGGGTATTTAAAATAACACAAAATACTAAAACCTATATGATATACTTGTTTTGTCTGATTCCGGATTGAGGAATTGTAAGGAATAGAAGCAAATTCAACATAGGTACAAATTTTTTAAAGGCAAGGAGCAAACATAAGCTAGAAATAATGGTAGAAAAACACACTAGTGCAGCATATCACAGCAAAATCTCCAACTAAAGCAGAGATCATCACCACAGATAATCACCTCAGCATGAACTCTCAAATGCTGTGTTTAAGCTAGAAAGCCTAATGCAGTTTTTTGGGTGCATCAATAGTCATGTCTAGAAATCAGGAGAATGATCTTCCTTCTGCACACAGAGATGTACCCAGTATACTTTTACCAGAATATTGTACCCAGTACTAGTGTCTGAAAATGACCAGAAATCTTCCGGGAGTTTTCAGAGTAACTTTTACTTTTTTTTTTTTTTTTTCCCCAGAGGCTTATGAGGGGCTTAGTCAACACAGCTACTCAAAGAAAAGGCTGAGAGAAGGAAAAACAAGATCATTTGTATATAGGATACTTAGATGTGGCAGAATGATCTGAAAGCAAGGGATTATTCTGCAGACAAAGTAATAACAGGAACTTTAGATCTGGAAGTTGAGGTTAGACAGAGTCATCCTTGCAATCCCACAGTTCACAGGGATAAGGGTAGCCCCGGAGCCTGCTACCAGAGGGAGTGGTGACTCCCTGATGAGAAGTTTTGTCTGCAGCTGAGGCCCAGAAGGCACTTCCAACACACATGTACGACTCAAGTGTGGGTCCCAGACCTGATTTAGGCTTTAATTTTGATTTTCTGTCCCCCTTAGTCCAGGGTCTAGCCTCTTAGAATCATAGAATCATAGAAAGTTTTGGGTCTGAAAGGACCCCTAGAGGTCATCTAGTCCAACCCCCCCACAGCGAGCAGGGACACCACTAACTAGATCAAGTTGCTCAGAGCCCTGTCCAACCTGGTCTTGAATGTTTCCAGGGATGGGGCCTCCACTACCTCTCTGGGCAACCCGTTCCAGTGTTTCACAACCCTCATTGTAAAGA
>Ga0065711_1041231_pt1 | contig 16307 bp, 3 predicted proteins | sample Hoacrofraction12_FD_59098 | JGI IMG/M metagenome (GOLD analysis project Ga0065711, IMG submission 59098) | Hoatzin crop microbial communities from Cojedes, Venezuela - Epithelial fraction 12 v2 (version 2) | ecosystem: Host-associated > Birds > Digestive system > Esophagus > Crop | place...
CCAAACTAAAAAAAAAAAAAAAAGAGGCTCACTTCAGACTTTCATGAACCTAACTAAACAACGACGGTATCACATAAAAGATCAAAACAAAATTATTAGGGGAATAGAAAAGTTCAGGTATTAGATTCAAGTCTGAAGTCGAAGTTCATACCTTAACCAATTATCCCTCCAGATGACCCATTTTCTTGCCCTAAGGTGAGAGAACGTTATTGGGAGGGGAAGGGGAAGGGAGCAGGGGCAGCTGCAATGCAGTCACTCTCAGCACATTCACAGAATAGCTTCATTTTCCTCAGAGATAAAGGCCCTCTCTAAGCCTGTATCAAGTCAGGTTGCTTTTTGGAGTTAGTGTTCCTGTATTGCTGCTCCAACAAAACGGGGGAAACCACAGACTTCAGGTACAAATCCTGAAGTTTTGCGTAGCGTGAAACACAGCCTGCAGTGACCCTGCCCACTAGTCTGGCAGCAGCTGAACTGGTTGCCGCCTCTGTGCTTAGAGCTCATTTACCTTCCATAAAACACAGCAGCTATTTCACAGTAGTTGCATTCTAAAGCAATTTGTCCACCTTGGTCAAGGAAACCACACCAGAAGCAAGTGTGCAAATATGTGTTAAATAAGCAATGCTCCATAGCCAGCTGAATTCTCCTTTCCTAGACATAACCAACACAGGCGAGCCAACTTGGGAGTAACAGAGCAGGGTTTCCACGTCCTTTCTGTGGTCGTCACCCTGTACCTCCAGCCCTACCCATTAGTCCCTGCGGTTACCAGCTCCCTCAAGCCAGATCTGGCAGATGTTCCCCTTGATCCACAGTATATATTACAATGATGGAACTCATCCATAGCAATAGTGAAGTTGGCTACTTCATGCACCAAGGCATTACGTGTAGAAACAAAAAACAACTTCAGCTACAGCATTCATTCACTCTAGCCCATAGTCTCTTTCCTCTCTCCAGCAGCTGCAGCCAGCCACCACCATTATTCAGCCTCCACTGGGTCAACCAGCTTCTTCAGTGAACAGATTAACTGAACTAAGCCCATTCTCAGTTGACCTTTCACCAGCTATTATTGCCGAGATACAGCAAGCAGACTGCAGTGTTTAAGATGTAGGCCAGACGACAGAATTAACGTCAACCCTGATCTGGCAGTGAAGTGTAAAAGGCTTTGAAGAAGCAGCCAGTGAGGACTACAAAGCTTGGCACACTGACAACTTAAAACATAATAACCAACCCTCCACTTCGTAAGACCTAGGTCAAGAGGTGGTTCAGTTTGATCTGCATCACTGATGCAGCCGATGATATGTAAAGGGCTTTGCTATTTTGGTTTTCTACAGTTAGTGCCTTTCTTTTGAAGAACTCAAACCTGAATGTAAAAGCATTCCAGGCTGACCTGCCATTTGATTTACTGAAGATTTGCTTTGGTAACCACAAGTCAAGAATATATTCAGGCACATACAGAGCTCCACAAATTCTAAGCTCCACTAGAAAGTTAAGCCAAATTTCAGTTCTTTCCAGAAGAGAACTCAGTGTTCACTTTTGCACCCCTGTCACGATTAGATCTCTTGAAACATTACAAATAAAAGTTAAAAACTATACACCAAACGAATGAAGCAGAAGCTATTGAACAGCTCATTGATGAGAAGTCAGTTTTTCCATCTGAAATCAAATAAAAAAAAAAAGACAAAACCCCCAACAAAACCATGAAGTCTAAAGGTTCACCTTCAGCACCTCTTAACAAAAATCCAGTACACTGTCACATTTTACTGAAAAGAAAGTGCAACAGTAACATATCTAAGCAGCTTCTGCGACTCAGTCTGAGCAGACACCAGAAGCCCAGGGCTTGTATGCAAATTAACATATTGCTAAAGCTTCTACAGCTGACTGGAGATACATCTACATATGATGAAATGCCTGAGCAGCTGAATTTTAGTGTCATGTTAACCTGGAGGTACAACGAGTTTACAGAGTTGTTAATACGGGTTTGTCTTGTTCTGTGAGCTTTAATTTTGCTTTCTTTTGAACTGAAATAACAGAGTGCTCTGATATTGTGTGGCAGCTTGTATTTGGCAAAAGCATCACGCAAGACAATGAAACTACAAATCCTGGAGTTAAATGAAGGTGAATTTTTATTTTAAATTTTGTTGGAGAAGGATACATTTCTAAGTTATCAGCAATACAGAATATGTAACAGTTGAGTAGAAATAAAAAAAAACTCCACAACTTTCTGTCTCTGTCTATTGAAGAGACTGACTTACATTGAGGGGAAGGAACACAGACAAGATACGACACTTTCTGTGAAGGACTGCTCTTCTGCTCTGACCCTTGCCTCCTGCTCCACTTACCTCTTTCCTATTCACCTTCAACACAACAGTAAAGGAATGTGCAGAGAAGCCAATTAATTAGGAAGACAGTCCTGCCTACAATCACGAGTTCTGTTCCTTCTTTCATCTAAGTTTGTCTACCTGAAGGAAAACATTTAATACCAACACAATGTAACACTCAGTACTCTATACAGAGCCTTCTGCATAAGGATGAATTTCTGAACCTACACCAGATCCCTTTGTGAGCCTTTCTGAACAAAAATAATCAGTGGGCTGTCAAAAGTGAACTACCCGTATCCCAAAAGAAACAGGCAGCAGTATGAAGTGCAACATACACTATGCAATTTCCTGCTAAAGGTAGCATATCCAGTTGACTCAGGTCTATGCATCATGCATTATAAAGTCAAGCTGCTCCTCAGCTAACGAGTGCAAAGTTTTGTTTGTGATGTTAGTGTACTTTTTTCTTTGCAATGCATTTATGCATTTTTTTCTTTGCAATGCATTTAACTGATACTCATGTTTTTTAAAAAAAATGGTTTTAAAGATACTTGCTGACTTCCCAGGAGAGAGACAAAAGATATCTTTTCCCTCTGCGTTTACACAAATCTCTGTATGCTTATAACAAAGTCAAATAAAAGAGGGCAGATAATCCTTCTGGATTCTGGGATGCATTAAGAGGAGTGTGGCCAGCAGGTCGAGGGAGGTTCTTCTTCCCCTCTACACTGCCCTAGTGAGGCCTCATCTGGAGTACTCTGTCCAGTTCTGGGCTCCCCACTTCAAGAAAGATGAGGAGCTACTGGAGAGAGTCCAGCGAAGGGCTACAAAGATGGTGAGGGGACTGGAACATGTTCCCTACAAGGAGAGGCTGACGGAGCTGGGCTTGTTCAGCCTGAAGAAGAGAAGGCTGAGAGGGGACCTAATATATGCTTACAAATATCTCAAGGGTAGGTGTCAGGAGGATGGGGCCAAACTCTTTTCAGTGGTGCCCAGCAACAGGACAAAGGGCAATGGGCACAAACTGAAGTAGAGGAAGTTCTATCTGAACATGAGGAACAATTTCTTCCCTCTGAGGGTAACGGAGCACTGGCACAGGCTGCCCAGGGAGGTTGCGGAGTCTCCCTCTCTGGAAATATTCAAGACCCGCCTGGACAAGGTCCTGTGCAGCCTACTGTAGGTGACCCTGCTTAGTCAGGGGGGTTGGACCAGATGACCTACAGAGGTCCCTTCCAATCCCTACCATTCTGTGATTCTGTAATCCTTGCTCTAACTGTCCAGCCAGGCTTTCCAACAACTAACTGTATTGTCCAAATACATAATAAAACAATACAGCAGCCAAGGGAAAGTTTCTTCCAGAGCTCCTTCTCTATTTGCAGCCTATTCTCTTCCTCTACTCCATCTCCTACAGCAAGAGCTCCTGCCTCAAAACCAAGTCTGCTCTCTCACCCCTTAGCCAAGTCCTTGCAAGATTTAGGGGAATATCTGAAGTGCAAGGAGTGTGATAGGCTTGAGAATCCTTAAGACACTTTACCAGTCACTGCAAATTTCTTTATTAACTAATAACATACAGCCCAGTCTGATTTTCTTTATTCACAGCTGCATAAAGCTGGGACATGTCTTCATATCAACATTCATCTTGACAAGGGGAACACCACCACAATGGATGCACCCTTCAGAAACATGCAGAAAGAGAGACAGAAGAGCATGGGGTATTTCACATGAATACAAAGAGGCCTATTACTAAAGCTAACAGTTTCTGGAAATGATGATAGAGCCATAGTCCAGAGATTGCTAATTGCTGGGCATTGGCAGCTCTATTGCAAGTTTTCCAAGGGCATCTTTGGATAATGGCTGAAGACAGGACATTGTACAAAAAGGACAATGAGTCTAAACTACTGCATTTAATTCATGTGTCTAAAAACTAAAATTATGAAATGCATGAAAAATTATTCCTCTTCACCTCCAGAACAATAGGCTAAGGGAAAGAACAATAAAGACAGAAAAAAGAATGGAGTGCAACAAAATTCTTCAACATCAAGGGATAAAGTCTCAGTACAAAAGCAGTCAAAGCATTTTTTCATTCTCTAAGAGCCCAATGAGTAATGAAATTGAAATGCTGAAGAGGGGCAGTGTGCTGAGCAGAACTGCTGTTACCATCCAAAATTATCACTTAGCAAAGCCAGTTTTGACTATCAGTGTAACAGATCATTTCTTTGCAAAGCTGTAACTTTAGACTTTGAGAAAAGCTAAGATCAATGACACCCAGAAGATACAGTAGCGAGTTCACTTCACATACCACAACAATAACCAAATCAAGGCACACCTAAAATCCCCAGTCTAGCACACAAAGGGCACTAGTGAATGCAAGAACTCATTACAATGCAATCCTACATCGTATTCTCACATTTGTAAGTAGCAAAAGGGAAGATTGTTTATATCCAGATCACCCTGACAGAGTCCCCCAGGAGCTGGAAAGCCAAGCAACGTGTGTTGGAACAAAATGAATTAACAGATATGTAGTTCATACTCACAGCACCAAAATAGGGGGCCTGATGTACAACACCTGTGCCTTCCTCCTCCTTTACGTAACTGTCTACCACCACCGCAAAGGCACCTTTATCTTTGCACTGCAACACGAAAATATGTTTTTCATATATACGTATACATATAAATATGTCTCAAAACAGAATTCTTAAGAACATGGAAGAGCCACTAGCCACCTGCAAGAGTAAAGAACCGCGCCAAAAATAAATGACACAGTAAAATGTGACATTCCTAACATTATTTAATCATTTCCTGTTAAGACGCCCAGGCAGTACACTTCTTTTATACAGTCTCAAATGTGATTAAATTTAAGGCCTCATAGTCAATTGGTCTTCAAGCCACAGATCTTCACACAGGTCTGTGCTTAAGAGACCACGAATGAATACGCTCCTGTAAGTGAGGACACAACCAAGAAAGCTACAGCAATTCTATATACAGTAGTCTCCTTGCATTTCTGTATGTCAAGTGTACCTTCTGATTTTAAAAAAGTAGTTTGCTTTTATTGTAATACGTTTTATTTCCTCCTGGGAATGACAAGGTGATAAATATCAAGTAAAAAAAAAAAAAAGAAAAAATTGCCAAGAAAAATATCTGACAGTTTGTAGTGTGTTCAGTATGTAGATAATGAAAAATAAAGAGCTATTTTCTATTCCCTAACGAAAAAGTAGTAAAAACAGTCACTGCAGTCACAGCTGAACCAAATATGTTAGGTCTGGCCTGTTCTGAATAGAGATATTTTGAGATAAAACATCCAAAAAAAAAAACGCAGCAGATGCTTATCTACTCCTTAGAAGTACAGCAGGACTCAAAAAATTTGTCCATTCCACACCTTTACACCTGCAGTCCTGTTTTTCAGATTCAGCTGCATGTTTGACCTTTCTCTAGAAATAACAGGTCCTGCTACCTCCAGAGGTTCTCGCACCTTTGCTGACTTCAGCACATGCTTCAGAACAGATGGTAGTCACAAATGACCAAATCCCTTACAGGAGTTAACAGCTGCTTGTCCAACAGTACTGTAATCCACTTCAACTCTTTGAAAAATTTAATCCATTTTTTTTCTCTATACAAATTTTCTACCCCCTCTCTTGCTATTATGTATTCTATTATCATCTGCTAGACTTATGCAGTTCTTACATGCTGCACAGGTGGACATCCATAAAAACCAGACATATCAGTAGTTATTTCAATAATAAATCGTTATTTCAGCAAAGGCTTTTAACTCTTCAATGGAAAACACTACATGTCTGTGACTGTTACCCACAATCAAAGCCATTCTCTTGTGATTACAAAATTTGTGGACTTAATAGGCAGACAACAGAAGCTCACCAGATGAAAAGTTGAGAGAATACTGCCTATTTATTAACATGTATTGGAAGTTTCTCTGCAGTCTGAAGTCATACTACTATTCATCACCAAGTTCTTACTCTGAGTCTATTTAAAACTTAAGGGAAAAAAAATACAGAAAAAAGTCATCCTTCTGTTTTTCAACCTTTCACTAGGATTTTGAACTACTTTAATACAACCTGGGGTTTGTTATTAGGACACAAGATTTTGATGACATAAACAAAGAATACTGAGAATCATTTTTACTTTTGTCTTTGTATCCTTTATCAAACACCAAACTTGTTCGTCTTACCTGAATAAAATATTCAAAGAGTGGTTTATATTTCTTGCCTTTAAGAGCAATGCCAGGAAACCTGAGGAGAAAAATTTACAAGAACACAAAATAAACAACTTGAAAATTGCTATTTTTTCTTATCACCTTTTTCCCCATCCCTAACAGAACATGACTTCATAAGGTGAAAAAAAAAAGTATTTTCTCAATAGTTTGCTTCCCATTTCCACTTCTCTTCGGCAATTTGGACTTGGAGAAAAAGAAGTAACATGACTTAGTGCATCTCTGCTCACAGTCAAGAGGTATGCTTATACCTGATGGTCTTTTAACCATGCAATCATTGTAAATTTATGTAGGTAAAGCCAGGCAAGGAGCTTCTGGATAAAACACAATTTCAATTTCATATTAATAACAAAGCCCCATAGCTTGGCATGTTCAACAGAATTAAATAAGCATTGACCCAAACCCCCTCGAAGTTACACGCACAGAAGATTGTGACACAGTACTGCAGCATTTAAAGCTTGGATGCGTCATTCCTTATTCTAAAGCCAAGTCTCCAAGCTTTCCACGGGCATCTTGGAAAAAGATCCAACATAGACAGGACTGACTGAGGAACCAGCTGAGCACGCCAAGAAATGTAAGACAGACAGAGTCTGTATATCTGGCTCTCATCAGACTTCTGACAGTAGTCAAAGGTGGTGATTAGGCTGGGACTCACTGCTTGGAACTCGCCTGAAAGCAATAAAATCTTCCATTTCAGGAAAAAGTCTAGTTAAAATAAAACTTCATTTAATAGACAAAAAAACAGATTTAAAAGACAACCTCTCTCACTGTGTCACAGTCGTGGTGTTTCCCTGTACTATTCTTGATCCGCATCTTCCAAACAACGGTCAAACCATAAAGCATTTGACTACTTCAAAGCGAGGAACCCTTGAAAGCTGTTTCATTGCACAGAAAGAAACTCAAGCAGTATTTAATGCCAAGTCAGAGAGCATGATTCCTCAGCTTGGCATACACAATATCCACTAGGAAAAGGGGCGATTTCTATTTTAAGCCACAGTTCTGTGGATGGTTTATATATTTTATATTACAAACAGCCTTAGGAATGACTGAGGTGCTTAATCACGATCAGATGAGAGAAAAGCATCCCAGTGCTCAGCCACACAGATGTGGGAACGTTCAAACACAGAATGGGAAGCCCTAGAATTGGCTTAAAATAGTTAAATTCTTATTTAACACAAGTGAGGGGCAAGGGTTGTGGATCACACCCCCGATCTTCCCTTTATATAAACAAAGTATTTCAGATACCAAACTCCTGAACTCCAAGCTGAATATTTATGCAGTGCTGCCTTCTTATGACCTCAGTTACAGTAATAACAGACTCATTTAAAATCCCTACAGTAATCCTTCACTCTCAAGAGATCAGAAGTCTCTTCCTTGGATTCCCTAGAAACCAAAAAGAGAGAACAGTGCAAAACAGTGTGAAGTGTTCAATACGTGAACAGACTGAAATGTGACACAAAGGGAGGAAAATGCTCATCAATCATTTCACATCTACCACTGCTAACTAAAACAACAAGCCACCCAGTGGCCAAAAGTGGGGTAATACACCAAGACCAAACCATTTGTGAAAAGCAGCAAAAAGTATTCTGACAAAGACTGTAGCCACATCAGCGAAACAAAGTAGAAGTATTCCCATTTTCTCTCACACAAAAACCTATCACCTGCATCAGCGAGGAAAAGGGAGAGCAAAAGTCATGTTTGGGTGAGATGGGGGGAGTGCTGAGAGCACTCAGAAATTGCTGAGTATTCAAATACAGAAAACTCTCAGTAAGATCATTCCTTGGCCTGAGTCTGCCACCTGGTACAGAATAAGTGTCATGAATTTCTCCCTAAAGAGCCTAACTGCCTGAGAATTTAAAGGCAAGCTAAAGAGAGAAAAAAGTTAAGAGTAGAAATAGGAAAGTTCATTTCCATGAACTTCTAGATCTAAATCTTTAAAAGAACCATTCAACTACCAGCTATCTCTTAATTGTCTCGTAGTTCACATTTGAGAGAATTTATTACATAACAAAAATTGGAGCATGACAAAAAAGATGTCAGCTTAAGACTATAGCACTAATATGGAAAGAAGAAAAATATACCACTCTGCAAGGAGAATAACAACTGCTAGCAGCCTTATGTATAAACACAGAGAGGTAAAATATGGGGTGGAGGGTGGGAGGTGTGTGTGAACTGAAGACTAGTGGGGGGAAAATTAGAAATGCAACTAGCCAGGGACATAAGCAACAACAGCTGAGAACTGTGTATGACTGTCTTAAAGAGCAGGTACTTTACAGTGCACTTATAAACACTACACCGAAAAAAGGCACACCTGGAAAGGAACACAGTACCTAAACCTCAAGAGAGAAATGGGAGTACTGATGGACCTAAAAACCAGTCAGACTCACATAACAACCTGACTCAACTTTGAGTGATAAAACAGTTTTTAAAAAGTGAAGTGCTAAAGAACACACAATAAGAATTTGTCAAGAATAAGTCAGACCAACCTAAATTATCTCTTTAGGCAGACTAGCTAGCTTAGATAGCAAGCAGACAGATTTCAGCCTTAACGCTAGTAAGACTTGACACTTTGACATGTCATTCTGACACACAAATATTTTCACTGGGTGACTGTACATTTACATGGACACACAACCACTTCGAGGAAAAAAGTTATTGTTAATTCAGTATCAGACCGAAAGAAACTTTCCAGTGGTGTCCTGGCAGAGACTATCATAACGCTGACACTTTTCAATTATTTTACTGATGACTCTGAAGGGAGGAACAATATCTGGAGATCAGAAGTTCTGTCAATCTTGAAGAACAAGCGCACTAAAAATGATCTTTATAGATTGAGTACCAGTTTAAATTGCTACAGAGTAAGTGATATATGAAGAGAATTCAGTTGAGGGAAGGAAATCAATGCAGAAATACAAAATAAGAATTACTCAGCTGTCACAGTGCGAGGCATCAAAGTAGACAGCATCTTAAGCAAACGTTCCAGCCCTATATTGCCCTAATTCCATGACCACATGTAATTGCTTAGCTGAAATAAGACATATCCTACATTTTCGTTTTGTGGTTTTTTTTGTTTGTTTTTTTTTTTCTTTCCACTTACAGGTTTCAGCTGCTTGGTAAAGAAAAAGATGAAAATAACTGATGCCAGTGAAGAAGGGTCCTTTTTTGTTGTTTGTTTGTCCTTGTTTGTTTGTTTGTTTTATTGTGGTTTTGTTACGTGGTTTTTTGTTGATTTTTTTGTTTGTGTGTTGGTTTTGTTTGTTTACCCACTGCAAAGGACTGCATGAAGTAAGCAAATAAATATTTGTTGTGTTTTATTTCTTTAACAGGTTGATGTTTCACACAAAAGATTTTAGAGAAGTCAAGCTAATATTTTGTCTAAGAGCACTACAGAATTTAATACCTGCATCCACTATCCAGTCTGACTTCTTAAATAATTTATATTTTTCCACTGAACCAAAATGAATAAGCAGTCTTCAGTGAGCATTAGCTGCCTCTAAATATGTAACTTAGGTAAACCATCCTATGGAAGCAGTATTCGCTTGCTAAAGACAACCGTTTTCCTTTTGCCCATTTCCCTTTAAATTTTTACATAACATTTAGAAAGTATTCAGTATTTGGACGATCTCTGGGGTTTTTTGAGACTTTGAATTTAAAGAGAAAACAAACGGGAAAAGGCAGGACTAAGGGGTATTTCCCCACCACAATGCAATGATCCAGTGAAACTTCTATTTGTAGTTTCACATACAAGACCGATTTGTTCTAGTAAACATCAATCTCTTCTACAGATTTTTGCTAGATATACACACATGCAGGGAAACACATCTTTAGATAACTGCAAAATCCAACTTCTTGACACATTTAACTTCTGATCTACAAAAACACTGGAAGTTAACAAGTGTGTAATAATTTATGTACTTGCCTGTCAAGTATTTCATATTCACTGTCAGATTTGTACAGTGCTATCAGCCTGGATTCCATCAAAATGTAAATCTTTCCTGTGGCATTATCTAGAATATAAAATAAAACAAAAAGTTACATAAATCTCATTTAATACCCTCATTTGCACCATTACGAAACATTTCAATTCATGCAAGATGGTATCACATCAGCTATGAAACTGCCCAGAATAATCCTGCTGATTGACCACTAGTTTCCAGCTACTTCCTTCCCATATAGCCACATAATGAACGCTTATCAAAAGTTAAGTTCAAACAGAAACCACAGGATGAAACCCAGCCCACTGATTTTCAGTGTGTTTTTTTTCTTCAAGAGGCAGAAATACCCTACCTTATCTATTATCATTATGCCAAAGAAAAGCAATTGAAAAGTTTCAGTATATATAACTGAAACAAAGAGAAACAACTGGAAGATGGACAATTATGACAAAATTTATATTAAGTTGACATCAGGGGTAATGATTGCACTTTATGCTGCCTTTTAGAGGTTTACTATTCCAATCAATTTTATGCTTGGATTTCTTTTTAAAGGAAGTAAATATAAACATAAAGTGAAATGTTACGAAAGAAGCCCATTTTCTACCCGCAAACAACCCTGAATTCTTAACTTCAATGACAAATATTATTCAGATTACTACCCTACCAACTTAGTCAGGATCACTGTCCCAGGAGACTGTAGGCCAAACGCATCCAAACCCAACAACAACTCGGCATCTCAGGCAGGTGTAGGTGTTATTTCTGAAAGTAGTCAGTAACTCTTTCCGAGATCACCAAATTTACATTAAACCCAAAACATACTTAGTTATCTCTTAAAACAAAGAAAACCCAAACACATGGAGTCCTCTGTAAAGCCCTCTGCAACTTTTTGTGTTTAATGTCACCTCAGGCATGCATTAGATACATGTGGTTATGTTGGAACTGGAAATTGTACCTTTGGCATTTTTTTCTCCAGATTAAATGCCATCATTAACTTGAATATCTCTTCTCCCGCCCCCCGTTTTTTAAACTTACACTGAAAAGTCAGAAACAGTGAGCAGTTTGAGAGAACCTGAAAACAGCAATGCAAGAAGCACTTTCATCCAAATGCCGGCCTACATTTTTATTTAAATTAAAAAAAAAATAAGGGGGGGGAGAGGTAGATGAAGATATAATTAAAGATGACTGCATTTCAAGGATTAAACAACGTCCTTTACTACGTGAAAAAGATGAGACATCATAACATACCCCATTGCCAACTGAAAAAAATGGAATTGCAAACTCTTGAGTAGTATTTCAGGCAGTAACAAGAAAAGTAACAGCCTATGTTGTTTAGGCACCCTGCATGGTCTGTTGCATACAATTCCTGAGGAGCTGGGTCCTCTCATCAAGGAGACTACCTTATAGTAGAACTTGTTTAGTCAGGCACAACCAACTGGTCCATGAGTAAGCCAAGGCATTTGGTCAAATGTACTCTTACATCGCAAACCACGGTATATGTTTTGCCTCACGTCTGTGCTAAAAAACACACTTTAGTCAGGTTGAGACTAGCATGTGACATCTTGGGTCTGTTACAGGTTAAGAGTAGAGATATTCAATTACTGTAACTTACCTGGGAAGAAAAAAAAAAAAGGTGGGGACACCCAGTCACGCTTCCCTGGCTCTCAAATACAGTGTGATCGTAATACGACAGATAAAACATTTGCTCTTGTTCTTTATTTCAGCTACCTATTTTTTATGCAACAGTCCTCACAATGCAGTTAGAAAGCATCAGCCACATAGGAAGTAAATCTCATCCTTCAAAATAACACTGATCCAACCCCAGCAAAGTGGTATAAATTTACCACACACAGGCACTGAAGAAAGAAGTTCTCATTGTACATCACCTTCAGTTAACACTTGCCTCTCAATTTTAAATACTGCAATTCCGGATTAACGCATAGGGCCAAATTACTAGGCAAGGTCCAAGGAGTAGTGGTCCAAGCAACAAGAGAAACACTTGCATCTTCATCCAGTGGGAAGTTCACAATCACCGAAGGATCTTGAACATCCTTAAAAACAAGATAAAGTCAAAGAGGGGGAAAAAAGGTTTACTGCATGTATTAGTGAGGAAATACAGCTCTAAGGAGTAGTAACTATTACTGCCATCCACCAAAACCTATCTCCCAACTTGCCTAGTTCATCGCTGTAGTGGTAGAAGGTGAAGTGGTAGCATAAGGAAACTTGAAGAGAACACCAGTCACAACGTTCCTCCGTTATATCAGTGTAAACTGTCAGTCTAACAAGGCCACAGGGTTAAAAGTTCCTATCAGCAGTGAGATTTTGGTACCTCTTATAATCCCATTTTAAAAAATCATAATCAACCTTCACTGTCAAGAAAATCAGCAGTTTCTCAAATACTGCTACACAAAGCCTATTGCCACCTTTTCCTCTAGAGTCAGGGAGTAGGAAGAATAGCCACCACTTAAGAACATGCAGTATCTTACTAAGCAGCTGTTGTTAACAGGAGAAAAAAAAGTTTCAGGAGTACATCAATACATGAGACTAAAAAAAAAAAATCTCTGGGAAGCAGACCTTTCTCAGCTGCTCTACAAAACTTCCTCTCCAAATCAGTCGAAAGAATGCCCCAAAACTAAGCTTTTCTTTCAGTGACTTCACATATTACAAAAAGCAGATTGAAAAAGCAATTCTAATCTTGCAAATGTGAAATTTTCACTATTAATTTTAAATGCCAAGCAAAATTTGTGTGTTTAGGGTCTCTGTATGTGACACCAACAGATCCTATCCGCCCACCATTTCTAGTGCAAGGCACTCTGGTTTCCACCCAGCATCACAGAACAGTTAACGAGATCACAGGACAGACAGCTATTTATGCCTGAGCTAAGGGCTACTCCAGAGGGAATTTTCTGTGAACATCTGGTGCAGTCAACAGTAAAACATAAATATTACATAACTCTCAAACCGCACTCAATACCAAGCAAAGATTAAGCTATCACTACAGTCCTGTCTCTACCAATTGTTAAATAACACTGTAGGCTATTCACTTCATTTTCTGAAGCACTAAGCTGACCAGGTAGATAAAAACAACTGGCAAGCCATAAAAAATAACACCCAGGCTGCCAAGTAATGGCATAGAATAATGTTCTGTCTCTTCATAAAATTATACCTGCTTTCATCTGAAGACAATACTTCTTCAGTTAAGTTTAATACAAGCTGCTGACATAATTTACTCAAGTGTACATTAGACACCTAACTCCGTTTCTAAACGTGCTTCTAGTGTCCTATTTCTCATGATTTGTGTCCTGATTCTCATAGGATTGATAAACAGAAGCCAAAGCCTGCCTTCCATGCTGAGAAAGATAACAGCTGCCTTACACCCAGCAATGACTGGTCTCGCCAAGAATAAATCATGTCAGCTTACAGACCCTCAACATTTCACTCTTCAAAATACCACCTCCAGCAGACAAAAATGATAACTTTTGCATGAAGTGAAAAAGCAGCACACCCCCCACACACACTCTCTACTGATTCTAGAGTAAGAAATAGCATCTAAATGTTTCATTAAGACTCAAGAAGAGAAGAGCTTTGCTCTACAGAAAAAGGATACACACAAAAAACCCACCCACAGAAACCTCATTAATCTGAGCCTATACAAAATGTCAGTTAAGAAGTACAAGCAAAGTAATTATTTCAGTTGTCAGACAGCCACAAATATTAAGATATCTTTGCAGGTCTCACTTTCTCAAATCACAAAACCTTTATTCTTTAGTATGGGCAATTACCCCTCAGAGATATTGAAAGCTCTAGTGTCTGTGGACTGCACTGTACTACAAGTCTATTGACATGTTTGTCTTAAAACCACTATTAGGCCCAGCAAATTGGCCTTTCTTAGGCAAGCTGTAAAGAAGACCAGATGTACAATTTGTGCTAGCTCTCTGCTGGAACAACGTAACTGAAAGATGTACCGTATCAGGATATGGAGGCCTGGATGGGGATTAGAAAGGATACAAAGCCTCTGTCGACAAACTAACATGAAATTTGGAAAACTGGGACACAAGTTCTGCTTTCACATAATCTAAAGGCAAGTTTGCTGCAAATGAGAAGCTGCACCTACTGTATCTAGTCATACATTTTTAAAGGAACATTTTATAAATGTAGTATACAATGCATTATAATAAGTAAAACATTTCCTGGAATTTCTCAATCTAAATTAACGATTCTTAGAAGAGCTACTATCCCACTGTGCTACAACCAAATATAGTCTTTGAAAATTCTTATTAATCCCCTCACACAGGATTTCAACTCTGCCAAGGATCTTCTCTGATCTGCACAGACAGAGACACAGCTGCACCTCTCCTCTAAGCATTTACCATAAAAACCCAAGAGTGCAACACTCATCTTGAGAGCCCAGACAGGAAGCGAGAGCAATTTACCAGAATAAAACAAAGTATGTACTTGATATATATGTAAGTAGTAACCAAGAAGAACAACGAAGGCGGCTAAGATCAAGTTATTCATACAAGCACAGCAAGCTGTAATAAAAACTAACCCATGTACCTACATTTTTACTATCATTTTGGAGGCTAATAATATGTTTATGTACCACCAAGCAAAAAATACTAAAGCTTTTCGAATCCAAACCGAAGACAATAGAGAAATCTGATTGCAACACATAATGTACATATATACTGACCTACCTTGTAATTCTGATGCGACTCAAAGTTTGACAGTGGGGTGTTGCATGCAGTTGAAAAAGGCATGACCTTAACACCTCTATACACCAGTCCTTTGTCATACAGCTGCTTGAAAACCCACCTGGAAGTTAATAAGAAATATGAAATAGCACTTTGTATTTCAAATTTAATAAATCAACTGCAAAATAGGGTTCTGCTCTAGCTGGAATGCCATTTTGAATGACACCTTTTCTCAACAATCAATCAACAACTAAAGACCATACCTGCAAGTCAAAAAGAAAGAGATAAACAGATTGCAAGTGTATTTCTGGCTGATTTTTAGCTTTAGCTGATTCTACCAACCTGGTTTTCCATGCACTGACTGCACAGCACATAGTATTTAGATGAAAGAAATCTCTATTGCTGATTAATCTTTCTCAAATTTCTTGAATAAAAAGACACCTGAAATTTGAACTATTAAAAAGGTTGAAATGAGCTATAATTCAGAGAGAAGATGTGTAGTGACATGGCTGCTCATTTATCATATGATCTTGTGGACCTACTACAGTAACCAGCGCTACAGAAGAGAGACGGACACAGGTTAGAGATATCTGCAACCTACCCCAAGTAAATCCTGACAATCTGAAGAGCATTTTTCACAAGAGGGCACAGCTAACCATGCATAGTAATGAACTCAGTGTTATGGTCCCACAATTTACGTCAATGTTCTGCTTTATTAGCTCATCTCACTCTGGACTCAGTTCCTGTCCAAGATCAGTCTCACATCAAGCTTTAACTGTCTATCAAATCTTCAATATAATCTGTAGCATATTCGGATCCTTACGTCTTCTTGAAATAACCAAGACAGCACAAGTAATATTAGAATATGAAAAACTGAGTCATTGCTCAAGATGAACAGAAACTGGAAGAGATATATACTTCACATAGCAACTCATCAAATGTCCATGTGACTGACAACTACATTTCTCTGTATCTAAGTACTGCAGGGTTTGCTAAAGGTTCATCAACATATATCAGCTCACTGACTTGCATGCTTAGAGGTACAGTCTGCAGGGTGGCTACCTTAAAAGTGAAGGCAGAAGAGGGCAAGCCTTAAATAACCATGCCTCAAACTCAACTCAAAAAAAAAAAAAAAAAAAAAAAAAAA
>Ga0065711_1041232_pt1 | contig 16305 bp, 12 predicted proteins | sample Hoacrofraction12_FD_59098 | JGI IMG/M metagenome (GOLD analysis project Ga0065711, IMG submission 59098) | Hoatzin crop microbial communities from Cojedes, Venezuela - Epithelial fraction 12 v2 (version 2) | ecosystem: Host-associated > Birds > Digestive system > Esophagus > Crop | place...
TTCTTGGCAGCCAGGGCACACTGCTGGCTCATGGTCAGCTTGTCGTCCACCAGGACACCCAGGTCCCTCTCTTCAGAGCTGCTCTCCAGCAGGTCCACCCCAAGCCTGTACTGATGCATGGGGTTGTTCCTCCCCAGGTGCAGGATCCTGCACTTTCCCTTGTTGAACTTCATCAGGTTCCTCTCTGCCCAACTCTCCAGCCTGTCCAGGTCTCCCTGAAAGGCAGCACAGCCTTCTGGTGTATCTACCACTCCTCCCACTTTTGTGTCATCAGCAAACTTGCTGAGAGTGCATTCTAACTCTTCATCCAGGTCATTGATGAAGAAGTTGAACAAGGCTGGGACCACTACTGATCCCTGGGGGACACCACTAGTTACCGGCCTCCAACTAGAATCAGTGCCGCTGATGACAACCCTCTGAGTTCTGCCATTCAGCCAGTTCTCAATCCACCTTACTGGCCACTCATCCAGCCCACACTTCCTGAGCTTCCCTAGGAGGGTGTTATGGGAGACAGTGTCGAAAGCCTTGCTGAAGTCGAGGTAGACAACCTCCACTGCCCTCCCCTCATCTACCCAGCCAGTTATACCATCATAGAAAGCTATCAGATTGGTCAAGCATGATTTCCCCCGGTGAATCCATGTTGACAACTCCTGATAACCTTCTTTTCCTCCACTTGCTTAATGATGACCTCCAGAACGAGCTGCTCCATCATTTTTCCTGGGATGGAGGTGAGGCTGACCGGCCTGTAGTTCCCTGGGACCTCCTTCTTACCCTTTTTGAAGATTGGAGTGACATTTGCTTTCCTCGAGATACATCTTCACAATTGGCTGGACTCTCTCCAGTAAGTCCAGGTCTGTCTTATGCAGGGAAGACACAATTCTAATGCAGAACTGAACCCATCATACAGGCAACTCTAGTTCCTCTCTGGATCTGAGCCTTTGTCTTCACACTCAGTTACTCTTTAAGTCCTCAGCCCTTTGGTACAGCTTCCAACAAGTGTGCAAAGTGTAGCAGCAAGGTTTTATGGTTTGCACACCTTTTCATCTGAAGCAGCTTTGAAGCTATCAGACTCAAGCTATCACTCAGCACCAACAAGTACTCACAATCTGAGAACGGTTCAGGGATTCCTGTGTTGCAAATCGCTCTCATGTTCTGTGAAAGGAGCTTCATTACCAACCTCACTGCCTTCCAAAAGGTATCAAATGCTCCCTATTTCATTAATAATCCGTGTAAGTTTCCAGTGTACTTCATGGAAGAAAAATCATTTTTTGCTTGAGCTGCTGGGTTCTTATAATGCCTACAGTATTAATCAGTCATTTACACTATTTCAAATTAGCCCAGTTAATATTTTTACTAATAATTTGATTGCAATAACCAGACACAGCAAGAGCAGTTTAACCTGAGCTTAAAGCTGGTGTCACAGATGAAAGGTTTGATCACTCATTCTTACGTGAATTCCTGTCCTGCAGCTAAATAACTACTTTCAGATAACTAAATGAAAAAATTAAATTCTCAAGTAGAAATATAAAATGGAGTGGAACTACAAAATTTCCCATTAAAGGTATAAAGGACTCCTCATGGGAAAACCACAGCCAGGAAGATGGGCAGGCTGGAAAGTGGCTTTGGCTGCCCAGTCACCGAGCAGTCAGGTACCGGAGGGAGCGGTCCAGGGGCCAGGCAACAGCAGACCCATCTCCCCACTTCTCCGGGTGCTGAGGGGGACCTGGAAGCGAAACTGCCTGTTAGGGGTACGAGGGGTTTCCCAAGAACCTGGAACACCAGTGGGGTTGCCGGGGGGGATGAAGGCTGGGCTGGCCAGAAATGGTCTGTGGTCTTGGCGGAGGGCGAGAAAAGGCAGAGCACCTGCCAGCCAGATCTTCTTGAAATAAGAACATCCTAAGCGTTTCCACTCCAGCTTGATGCACAATGCCTCAGCTGACCCATACACAGTTTCAGTGGCATTAACACGCTTTCCAAACTTCTACAGTGCAAGTTTGCACTTCACCAAAACTGCAATCTCACTAATACTCACTCTTGAGGTTTGCAAACTAGATTATGACTTTAAAATATCAGGCTTCCTGGTATTTCTCTCAAATCCTACACTATCTCTGTTGTCTCACATCCCTGAAGACATTAACAACATTTCCAAGCTTTCAAACATAGATATTTCTTTCCAGAGCTGTCTGCTTTGCCTAACATGAGCAATGTTGTTTTCATTTAAATAGCTCTACCCACATCACTCTTGTTTTCGAAGCTCTGACAATTGTTGTCATACCACAACCATCTAATGGCAGGATCTAGAGTTCTGGGCCTAATAGCTGTCATCTACTGCAACCCAACTGAAAATTTTGATGAGGTCCCCTCACTTACAGCAGCCAAGTCTCTGGCACACAGAAATTATGTGCCTCAAATCCAGTGTAGGATCCTATTTATACTCAAGTATATTCAATATAGGAAATAGAATAAAAAAAAAAAAAATCCAGCATGGAATCCTGCCCACACTGTAGTCAGTAACAATTTCACACTCCATTTTTCTGGACTGGGGTTTCACACTGAGGATTTCACTGCCTACTTTCACCTCTAAAACTGTCTGCTAATGTTTCACATTTTATAAAAGCTTTTTATTATTTTTTCAAATATTACCTTCTGTTTCATGAGCTCTTAAAAAAAAATTTCTGAAGGAGGAGAAGGGTTTGCATCACCCACCCGGGCAGAATGAATAGGAATCTCATGCAAGTTTCAACAGAGAATCAGCCTGCAATTCGGTCCTCTGCTTTCCCATCTCCTGCATTATGCTACTGCTGGCTGCTGGAATTTGAGGTTAAAAAAAAAACCAACAGGAAAAAAGCTGTCTGTATGCAAACTACTGTCAATTCCACAAACAGATCTTCTCCGTTAATGTGTTAGGTATAGTTATCTCAGGTGTTAATTAAAAGAGCAGCATGAGCTTCCAGTAAGTTTTGTGGGGATTTAAAAGATTTTTTTAAAAAAAGATGAGGGTGTCTCTTTGAGTCAGTCCTGCTATTACAATGCACTGTTAGCAGGAGGGGGTTTTTTTTCCTTACTTCATTACAAGAAAAATATTACACACAACATATTTTGCATTTTGATGGCAAAAACGGAATACCAAAATTTCCTAACAACTAAGCACCACATATACCATGATTACAGGCTATATTATTGTTTCCCATACTCTGGCATCTAAGCTTGGCCTTATCCAACTTCCCCATCAATCACTGCACACTACTCTTTGGTATCATGTCATCATATTTCCATAATCATTAATCATGTTACCCAATAAATCCTTGAGCAATTATTTAAGCTGCTCTCTTAACAGCTGTCCACTTCGCATATTGCCACCTTGGCTGCTCATTTACCAGTGTGCCTTTGATCTGGGAACTGTTCAATCAGATCAATAACATGTAAGGAAAATGCAAATGGTTTGAAACAAGAGAAATTCTTTCATGTGGAATATTCACATTTGGAAAAAGCCTTTCAACTCTGCAGCCGAAGCTTTTCTTCACAGTGATAAAATTCTTTATAATGATTTAACAAATTACAGCTAGGTAACAGCAAAGCATATTGCATTTAGCAGCAGAGTAAGTGGTGGGTGTGAGAAGGAGGTGGGAGCTCCCAGTCACACATGCACTGGCAAGCCCCCTCCTTCCCGGTGACCCAGGAGATGAGATGCCAGACTTTTCCCTGTGGGAGACAGATCTAGCGAGAGACAAAGGCCATTTGCACGTTCAGGTCTGTGGGAAACCGCCTCGTTTACCCATGTGCCTTCCCAGCGGCCTCACACATCCCTGTGCCTTCCCCGTCCCTTTGCGGGTCCTGGTCCACCCTGCAGACTCTTTCCGATCAAGCGCTCCTGCTCCCTTTCCCACCCTTCCCTGCTCTCCTGTGCATTGCTATCACAGGACCACTGGCTTTGGGCGATCATTTCTGTTGGTCTGGTTTTGATGACAGGTTTAACCTGTCATGTGTGAGAGGACCTCGCTGGCTTCAGGCAGGCGTACAGCTCCTGTCTGTCTGTCAAGAAGATGCATGAGGAATAGGCAAGATTACTAAATACAGTTTACTATCTGCAATGACTAAATGCCAAACGCAGATATAAATTGTAGTGCACTTGGAAAGCTGATTAATTAAAAAACCCTAACGCCACAGACAAATGCTCAAGTTTCAGATGTTACTTTATCAGCATCATCTTGCTCCTCCTAGACTGAGGGCAGATTATCATCAGGTATTTTTCAGCCTCTTCTCGTGAAGCTTACTTAAGCATTTTAGTATTTTGAAACAATACTTTTTCCGCAGCCCTGTTTTCTAATGGCACCAACTGTCTTAGTCACAATTTGCCATGGTGTTGTATAAACCTCCCCCCTAAAGAAGACAAAACAGGAGGAAGAAAAAGTAATAAACATCTTCAAAAATTATTATATTCCATTCTTTGTTTGTTGAAGAGAAGGCTGTGTGATAAATGATGCCGCATGGCTGTGCAGTTCATCATTTTACCACAAACCTGCACAGCTAACATTCGTATAGCAATACCACCCCCGGGCCTCCAGTGGGGCAGCCCCCCTGTGCTAAATGCCCTACACATGTAATGAGTGACAGGCCATTCCTCAAAGACCTTACGAGCTAGAGACAAGAGATTCCTACTAATCAAAAAAGTCTCCTTTCTCCAAACAGATGAACAGCACATTCTGTTCCTGTGACACTTGTAACCACAGATAGGCTGCAGGGGCGGGAGGAGGACAAGATTTACAATGCTGTAGGTAGAGGGTGAAGAAAGAAGTCTGCCTTTATGAGAGTCAAAAAAGATGCAGTGGAGAGCACTGGAAGAATCTGGAAATACACAAAAGCAGTATTTCTGTGGTATATGTGGGGTACAGACTTCCATGGCCCAACAGTATGGCTTTACTGGCCTGCTTTCAGGATAACTTATTTGGCCCTTGCCTGTCTTTTCCACTTACCGATAATTTAGTCCCCAAGTTCCTGCTGACAAATACATGATATATGCACGAGTTATGAAAATATGTATCGGCATAACATCTGCATTGACTAGTTAAGATAAGGATATAATACTTCATCTCAGCTTCAACATTTTTTTTTAAAGTGTTGGCCAAATCTGATACAATTTGGTACTTTCCTCGTGACAAGGTACATCATAACCTACTCTGGAAAGAATGGAAGAATTTGGAAGACAGAATGGAAGAATTTGGAAGACTGTCAAAAGGTTCTTGTTACATGTAATTTATACATCCAGTTGAAATCCAGGCCACCTTCCATTCAAGGCAACGTGAATGCTGTCGTTGAGTTCAAAATGGGTAATATAACCTCCAAACAGAACATTACAGAATGGTTAAGCAAGTGACAGAGACAAATAGGTGAGCTGAAAATTGACTAGAATAATTGGACAGTCCTGTGGCGGATACACTTCAGGTTTTCTGTTACTCACACCTTGTAGTACAGCTCTGTGCTGAGAAAACCATCCTTATTCCAAGGATTTGGTGCTTACGGCATGTGCAGAGAATCTGTAGGTGTAAGAAGATGCACACATTACCACAGCCGGCCATGCAATGAGCTGGCATAATAAATGGCATAGTTCCTTTGGCAGCTTCCATGAAGCTTCCATGATTTTGTGTGAACAATGAGAATTCTTGTCACCAAGATAGTGCCCATTGTGTGTTTGTGAACAGTACTGGGTATGGCCAAATAATGAGATCTGATAACAAATGATAATGTGGAATTTTGGAGAAGGAAGCTGGCTGACCACAACTGGAGATCCATTTAGGTGATTGAACACGGGTGTCTGGTGCCACTTTAAAATCCTTTAGAATCTCACAAGATGATGGCCAAAATGACTCAGGTGATCTATAGCCTTTTAGAAAGGATGCAAAGGAAGGACAGGTGATAGCTCTTAGCTCGTCTGACTACAATAGCACTCAATAGCTGCTATTGGGAACCCAAAACCCGCTGCTGACCTCCCATGCAGAAGAAAGAAAAATGTTTCCAAGAAGCAGCAGCTCAGCAACAGCACGCAAACATGAGTGGCTGAAATTATATATAGGAGGAATATTTAAGTTGAAAGAACAAAGATTGGGAGTAGGACGAGATAAGAGAGGGGGCTTGGGGGAGGACGGAATAGTGTGGAGCAGATGTTCCTTTTGTGGTGTGCATTATACTACCACTGCAAAATCTGCTTCAGAGAGGGACATGGCCTGGCACGGGCAGGGAGCTGCTGCTGTTCGGCTGCTGATAGCAGTGGCTAGCAAATAACGTGTGGTAAGGGCGCACAGTACAAGGAAGCGAAGCAGCAGCAGGGAGCAAGATGTGGCTGGAGAGTGAGAAATAAGAGGTTTAAGTCCATCCCATTTTGTACAGGTTGCGGTGGGAGCATGGTGTTTTCTGATGATATGAGCCAATACTCAACAGTCTTGCCTGATGGATACCAATCCATGCTCCTGAGGAAAAAAACAGCCAGGCCTTCCCTCTGTGCTTATTCCTATGATTCATATTCACTTGTATCCATTCTTTTCATTACTTTCCAGGCAGATGACAGTAAAATCAAGGTGGTTGACACTATTTTAAATAGTTTTTAAACTGAGATCTCCTCCTTTAATATTGTTGGTTTTAAGGAATGGGATTTTCACATTGATTTAGACAGTGATGCTCCAATACCATACTACAGGACCTCAGTGATTTGTACAAATGGCTTACAGACTCACTAAGAAGGTAGGCAACCAAACATGGTAATAACAGTAAGCATCAAGCGCCACAAAATATTACCTAGACTTGTACCTTAATTCCAACTGTATCGTCACTAAGCTCTTTAAAGGCTACTGCAATATCCAAAATGCCATAACAATCTTTTGACTCTGTTTTGCTTAAACATAGTGAATCCTTTGTACTACTCTGACAGCTGCCTGTGAGCTAGAAAATTGTAAGTCAGTTTAGCACAGTGATCAGATACAATAATTGTCAATTTTACCAGAGTATGTCAGAGACTAAGAAATGAGACTGAAATCCTGATCCTAGTGAAACCAGTGTTCCCAGGGACTTCAGGGGTCAGCTCTTTGCTCTCTAAGTTTTGTATCATCTGGATAAATAATTTTTAATATGATTGCATATTTGTATTTGTTTATATGAATAGCTGTTATGAGAATATGTCACAAGTAAATGTTCCAAAGAACACACACAATTGTTCTGCAACAAAAAACCTATTATAATGTCCCATTTTGTATTAAGCAACCATAAAACATTTTACTCACTTTCTGGTTTTTGTTTGTTTGTTTGGCAATTCATTTGGTTTCTAAAACTTATTTGAAACCAATCCCAGGACTTCAACAACGTACAGATAGTTAGTTGCTGTGTCTGGCTCTTATTTAACCTGGTGAGAAGCTTTCAAAAGGTGGTCCTTACCAGTGATCCCAGTAGTATGGGCATCACTGTTGATACCCTACAGTCTGGGATGATACAGGCTGGTGTTTGTACTCCTGGATCAGGTTTTCACCAGTGGCTCATCCTCTGAAGTTCTTCTGAGGTGTAGCTCACCCAGATGCTCAGTTTCCACTTGTGATTCACTGTTCCTACTAAAGAAATGAGTTTGTTTCTTAAAAACTGGCTTGCAATGCGGGATGTTAATGTCTCTTCTTCTGACATTGCTGGTTCTATGCAATAAACAAAGGCAGTCACCCAAAAAAGCAGTAAAAGTAGCGGGGAAGTGAAAGGGCACGGCTACGAGAAACTAGCTAGAATTAATCCTTCTGGAATTGTCTCAATAACAGTAACTCCCCACTTACGGGCATATCTCATCCCACCAGCAAAAAAATTAAAGTGGGCAACAAAGCACTCTTAGGGCTCAAACGCAAGCAGACAGATGGAGCTGCAGTGTAAATACAGACAAACTGACAAGAAATAAAAGTGCTTTAGAAATAACTTCCAGCAGCAAAAGTCTACCAGCAGGGAAAGATCATTTGTAAGCTTTGTTTAGAACAAGGCAAGACTAAACACTGTGTGCAGTCCTGTGGATTTCTGAGACAAGAGGTTTTCTGCAGGCCACCGACTGCTCGTTTGGGAAACACAGGCAAAATATTTCAGAAGTCCTGTCTAAACACATGCAGGGAAGGAGGTAGAAAGTAATACAGTAATGTATTGAGTCAAAGGTGGGTTGTAACAAGGAAGTTTAGTTATCTTCCTCAGCAATGATACACATAAATAAGTAAATAAAAGGGGTCTTGGAGAGATTACGCTGAGAACTGCAAAAGCAAACTGGCTTCTTTAGCTTATCTCTACCAAGTAAGTGGATGGGGCTCTACTTCTATGGTTTTGCTTTGTATTCTGCTACCAATTCTTATGGACTTACAAACCCTTTTCTTCAACAGCCATCTCCTCTAGAAATAAGTTTCCCTTCCTCCCCACCGCAGTTTCTTCATGCCCTGGGGTGAAACCTCCCCACACGAACCTGCTGTGTCAGAGTACCGGTTGGAAGATGAAGACCTTGAGTGCCTGAACACCAGTGACTACCAGGCTTTTCCTCACACCAGTAACCCTGGGAAGCTGTGTCTGTCACTGGAGTCGGCCAAGGAAATCTTTTGTGGCCCCTGCGTGGCTGTGTGTCTGTGTCTGTGCAAATGGCACGCACTGCGCCGCAGTTCAGCTCCAGCCGCGGGATGCTGGCTCTCACAGGTACCGACTGTCGGGACGAGCTGGCCCGTGCACCGTGTGCCGCACGCCAGGGCAGGGAGGGCAAGTGAGCGCTTTGCCACTTGTAGGAGTTCAATCTGAGGGACAAAGCTGGCATTCGGTTTTGATATAGTACACTTGTACCTCGTGCCATCCTTTTGTGTTGCAGAAGATGTACTTAAATCACAGATAAAGCAGGATGTCTGTCTGCTGGGTGCCAACACTCAAATAACACTCAGAGCAATCTGTGCCCTGCAGTGTAAACAGCCATGGCTTTAATTTTTTAATCTCTCATCTGTAGTCTCTGGTACACAAGATATGTAACATGGATCATTATTTTCTCCATTCAGTGCTCAGCCAATTTCAACTCATTTTTGTTCCTGGAGATCTCTAGTGTGTGTCTTATATGTTTAAAATAAATATACCATCCGTAATTGGATCCTAACCAAACAACACTAAACAATCATATTTTTCATTGATACTCAAGATTCATTTCTAATACAAGTGGAAGGCTCTTCTGTATGCTTTAGCCGACAATTAGTAGAAGGCATAGGACTATGCAGGGTCTCGTTCCTCAGACTCCGCTTTCTGTGTGAATTGTAGATGTATAAATATGTAACAAAACTTACCAAGAAAAATAATTGACACCATAAACCAGCTGGAGAAGCTACATACAAGCCAAGCCAAGAAAATATTCATAAAAAATAGCCATTCCATAATTTGCCATTTATCATTGGCTTAGTCACATTAAAAAAATGTGAAATCTGTAATATCTTTTCCTTTAGTTGAAGTGCTGAAAGGCTGCACTTTTGTTCAGGATAGCAAAACTATTGCATTGTTTGTCATCTGCTTTACAGTGGCCTCATGTTTCAGGATATAAATTCGAATATGAAAAATACTATTACCTGGGCTGAGACGTAAAAGATTTGCAGCCTGTTCTCACTGCCTATTTCTACTTCTCTTGCTGAGTGATGAAAATGGACCAACCAGCTTCATGCTCTGCTTATTTGCACCAATGCAAAGCTCCATGAGTTGCATTCACAAATTTTCTGGGCATGCTGTGAGTGGTAAAATATCCTATACGCTTTTTCCTCTGCTCTTTTACAGCCAGCTTCCTGCGTTTGTTTAAAAACCAAAAAACCACAGCAATTATGTTTCTGGTCATTATCATGGCATTTCATGAAATTAATCTTATCTATTACACAAGAATAAGAAGACAACGTTATGTACTGTGCTATTTAATTAGCCATCTAATAGCTTTTCTGACCCGCTGTATTTCTGCTTTCCAGTCTGTTTTTTATGTTTTGTGCTGACATGAATTTTTCTCGATTTTTTCTTTTTATTACTTTCATGTATGAACAGGTTGTGTTACACAGGAGCCTGCCAGCTTTCTCTTTGGACAGTACCATCCCACCTGCATGCAATTCTACGGGAAAAGAGATGGGGCTGGGTTGCATCAAGAATACCTTGTGCTCATCTACCCCCTAGTAACTCAGACTGTGCTGCTTGCCAGACACTCTCTTCTATGGAATAAAAGGCTTTTCATTTCTCGACCTGCACACAGGCTTTGGTTAATGCTTCCTAGAGGCATGTTAATTCAGTCAAGAGAAAGAGGGCTAGGGGGACTGGGGAAATAAAAAACTGAGAAATAGTCTGAGGAGAGCATCTGAGCTGGAGCAGTGCAGAGTGGTGGTGGTTGGCACAGGGACAGTTAGGACATGCTCCACGGACGATACCCATCTCCAGCCAGAATCCAGTACGCAGCCTTCGGTGCTAGAGCAAGAGGCCAAGGCTCCCTTTTCCACCCATGGTCACTGCAGTCAGAAGACCAAAGTAACGATTTTGTGGTGTGTGGCAATTTCTCCTTTCACTCTGCGGACCTGCACTCTCCGTGTTCTTCCCACAGAAATTCACTCTGCGCTGGATGAAAAGGGACCCATTCTCATACTGCCTGCTGGCTGTGTGGTGTGGTGTCAGGGAGGAATCCTTTCCCTCCGATTCATGCTGTAGACCCCTGTGAGGACCATATTCCAATGTGGAGGCCAGCAGAAGAATGTGACATCTCTCATGCCAGAGACAGAGGAAAGACCTTCCCACCACATGGGCCAATCATGCTATCACCAAGCAAATACAGACATGTGGGATAGGGGAGAATATGTTACATTTTGTTTGGTTTTGGAAATTTGCCAGCACAACTATTTAATTCTGTCTCCCGATGCTTTTATTGCTCGCTTTTAAGTAAGGTTTTATTAGTAGACAGACCAATTTCAAGTGACCTTTCCTCTTGTTTTGTTTGCTTGTTTCTAAGCATTAGAACTTTTGGATGAAAGCAGATGGCCAAAAGACAAAAAAGCGCAATAGATTAGCATGCCATTTACCCTCCAAACAACTTAAAAAATTCCCTTGTGCAAAGTTAAGAAGAGGGAACCAGACAAGTAGAAAGACTTCAGGATTTTTCTTTTCCTTTTCCCATTGCATAGTCAGAGGAATAAAAGAGGATATTTGTGAAAGCCACCATGGACTGAGCCTGCAGTCTGATAAACAACAATAACCTTTTTCTTGACACTAATTCCTTTATTATATTTTTAGAAGAATTTAAAAGCCACTTATTTTTGAAAACTACGGTTTCAGGAAAAAGTATAATTTTCACATTTCCTCTGATGTGTCGTATGCCCTGCTGTGTTATGACATTTCAAGTTTCATCAAGTCACATTAATTTACATTCTCACATGTTTTCTCAGTGGAACCTGCTCTTTGGGTCAATTTTCATTCATTGCTTGATCACTTTAATGTATTTGTATTACTGAATACTTGGGCCATGTTAACTGATCTTTCCATACCCCATGCTTGCAATTCATTAGCAATCATTTCTCTTCTCTGCACGAAGAAAGGAAAAAAGAAATGAGAGAAAGACAAAGACTTGGAAGGAAAGTGAACAGCAATTTAGTTAGTACACAGCTTGGGATGCAGCCTGCTCCCTCGCTCGGGATTTGGTTATATTAGGAAATTTTCTCTGGTGTCACCAACATAGATTGGTGATCCAGTAGAAACCTGCATAATAAATGCAGTTAACTGGTTGTAAGCTATCCTTTATTTGAACCTTCCCCACTTGGGTAAGCATGTAGAAAGCAGTGCTTCTGTGCAGTGTAAGTCTGTGAGATTTGTGTTAGCGTTAGGTAATGCAGTCTGTTGGATCCCATCAGTGCAGAAAGCCAGCAAATTTTCCAGGCTCGTGCAATGCTGATGTGAGGGAGAGCTGGGCACCAAGTCTCATCTGTGGGCTAGTTACTCACAGCACCTTTTTGGTTGCCAGTGTCTCAGGTTGAGCTTGAGAAGAGGCCCAAATTCCCAGATTCGAGTCCCCTAAATTCAGTTTGTTCAGAGCTGCCAGCATGCTGACTTACAATATCACCATTCTTCAGCTCCTGACATAGATAAAGGTCAATTGATAAAACATTAAGCAAACAAAACAGCCAATTTTGTCTACCCTTTCCCTATATTTATTAAATTAATGACTGAATGAACCATGGTGTTTTCCCCCTCTTGCCACCCTCTGCTTGAAAACAGCACATGAATACAGAATGAGTGACCAAGGCACTTGGAAAGCTTTGCAGCCTCTCAGTAAACTCCCATTCCCTCCTCAATAGAAGGGTGTTTGATTGTCTCTCAAGGCCTCATTGCATGCCACGATGAAAATCAGGAGGATGATGCTAAAGCTTCCCGTAGAGAGTTGAATGGAACAGGCTGAGGTATCACAGCTTTGGGAAGAGGGTGGCAAGGAAGGCTCATCCCAGCCTGTGTCACTGACGGCAAGCAATCCGGTGCCACGTGCTCAGCAGGAGTGATCAGCACAGCGCATATATGGCAGCACGTCTGTTGTCCACAAAACACTGGTGACAGAATGGAATGTAATCTGCGTGTTTACATTCAGAGATTAAAGACAACAACCGGCTCCAACAGGACATGCTGTCCCGTGATGGAGAACAGAAAGGGATGCTTACGTAAAATGGCCTGGCAGCAGTGCACAGGAGGTACAAGTGGACTCATTTTCTCCTGCAGCAGCGCAGAAAAGGATTACTACTGGGGGGGAGGGAGGCAGGAACAGGGAGAGAGAAATTAGAAGTCCAGATGTCTACTCTTTATATACAGTTTCCAAGGGCTTTAGAAATAAAATAGAGAAAAACCATTCTGTGCCACAAAGTCAGACATGTATGCAAGGAATCCACATTTACTCAGGGCTGAGGTTCTGTTACGTGACCTTGAGGAAAACTGATCAGCTGGACGGAGTCTCCTCAGTCTTCTCCAGCACCTGTGAACCTGAGGGGCACATTTTGCAGAGCTAAAAGTCAGTCCTTCCCCTCCACTGGGATGCAGCTCTCTAAATGTCTTGGTCTCTCTCAAGAGATCTCAGCGTACAGGGTGGGAGAACTCTAAGGGAAGTGGGGGCCCGTGCGATTCCCTCGTTCATGGCTTTGGCAGCTACTGTCCATATTAACTCTGCTTCAGAAATCCGTGGTCATGGAATTCATTCCATTCTGGAACCAAAGTGCAAAAAGGGGCAAGCTTAGGCTGGCTACAATATAGTCAATCAGAATTTAAATAGTTTTGTAAATAGTATTCAAGCTGAGTTAGGGCTTAGAGAAGGAATGCCAAAACGCCAGAGGCTGCCTTGCCTTACCTTACCCCTTGGAGGAATACGATTCCTGTCACTGACAGACTGGAAGAAAGAAATAGCTGAGAAGCCCGGATGCCTTCCAAACACCAGGTGCAGCACTATCAATATCTTGCTTAGACCACAACTGACCTTTTAGCTCCTTTTTGTGTCTTTTCTCATGGGAGGTACGAGTCATCTCTGCCATGATGAAAATAGAAAAGTTGCCATCTGCGTGTGCCCAAAGGTTTATGAAATAAGAGAAGAGTATAAGAAACAAAAACAAGTGGCACTTTCCTCCCTATCAGTTCCCTGCTCCCTTTTTGAAGCCACTTTCTGTGTGCTTAAAGATGCTGTCCTACTGGTGGTAAGAAGTGAGGTGGGAGCCCGCCACAGGAAAATGTGCCAATGCTTCCTATTTTACTCACTGCCAGTCGACAGCAGGACAGAAAATCATCCCTAGCCAGCCAACACAGGAAAGTTACTTTGTAAGTGATGTGCACTGCACAGTGTATAGAGACTGAGATCAATGGAGGACAATAGAAATCTAAATTGACAGTACACTGATAATTGTTGGCATTAACTAATCAGATGGGATTTTAAAGTTCACACTGTGAACATTGATATTTTCTGTGTGATGGGAAGACAGTTTGAACTGATATTTTTTTCTATTAATAAGTGTTTGGAAGGCTGTTAGAAGACATTATTGCTGCAGTAATCAGAGCTCTCTGTGTGAAATCGCTTCACAGGCCTTGAGTTTCATAAAGCAGGAGGTAGTCTGCATTGAAAATGGTGTAAGTCTTTACCTGGCTACCTAACAACAATGTCCAAGTTATCTTTGCTTTAAATCATCTTTTAATTCATTCACCAGTATGCTATTTTCATGATAATCTGGAAGAGAAGCAGGGCCCAGGGCAAGGCCACTGAAGAAATTTTGGGAGTTCTCTGGAGAGGGGTTTCTGCCACCCTCCGCTGATGGACAATAACCCTACCCTACTGCCTGGCCCCTCCGACGGCTTCAGCCGGCAGTGCTCTGCCAGGACGGAGCTACCCGTACAGACGGCCCCGGGACTCTGCTGAGGGGAGCGCGAACCAAAGCCGCCTGCCCCGAGTGTTTCCGATAAAACTGCTGGATGCCACTGACTTATAGGCCTGCAGCCCCGAGGGACCCTGCGCCAGCACTGGAGCCAGAGCAGCCATGCTCGTTTAGGCAAACACCGTTGTGTTTCTCTTCTCACTAATGAAGGTCAAACCATATCAGCTTTAATGGCATCTTTAGACTGCCGTGCATATCGGGTTAGACATTGCCCTGGGTTTGCACAGGTGTTCAGTGCATCAGCTAGGGTGTATGGAAGAGCCCTGCTGGTTCTTACAAATATAAACATGTTACTTCGTAAAGATGAGAATGTTCTTAGAATCATAGAATCACAGACTCATCTGGGCTGGAAAAGACCCTTAAGATCATCGAGTCCAACTGTTAGCCTAACACTGCTAGGTCTCTTTCCTGAGCGTGCATCGGTTGTGTGATTAGAGCACATAACTGAGCATCAGGTGGCTACACACAATGGCTTCTAGCTCGCACTTGCACTGGGGAAAAACACTGTTCCCATTTCCCAGAGTGGAGCTGAGACTAGTACTGTAACTTCTACTGATGTTCAACAATGCTGTGCTAGCTACTGCATGTGAAATCCAGACCAACCCTCCTTTGCCAAATAATTATGACATAATACACCTACAATACCATGCAAGGAGGAGTCTGGAAATGAGCACTTGACACTCAGTCCGTATCAGAGTAGATCTTCAGTCAGGAAAAAAACAACTGTTAATGCTGTCTGATACTCCTTCCCAGCAGCCTGCTACAGGGGGGAACAGATTCACCCCCACTTCAAATCAAATCCTTTTGTTTTCTCCTCGTGTTCCTCACTCTCCTTTTCTGCCTTTACGTTATGATCAATACAGTCTAAGCTTAGGGAATATTATCAGAGCCATGATTGCAACCTCTAACATTGTAATCCATAGGGTTGCTGGGAGCATTAGAACATCCAGGATAAATTAATTCAGTGTAAGTAAAAGCTTTGAAGCTAGGAGCATCACCAGGCTTTTGAAGCTTAAGCCCTGTTTAGATTACTTGATTAAAGTAGGTCCAAAGCTTCACCAATCAATACATTTTTCTTAGGAGCAGTGTTGATATAGAAGCATATTTAATTGGACCTGCAGTACCCCCCCACAGAAGATGGTCTTTTAGAGTAAAACGAGAGAACATGTGTGGGGGTGAGAGGAGCAAAATCCTTGCCATGCTCTTGTGCGTGCCTGCGGAGATTACTTGCTGCAGTTGTACAAAATAGCCTGTGTAAAGGAGAAGGGAGCAGGGAAACGACAAGGAAATTATAGGCTTGTAAAAGTAGTAACTGAATCTTCTATTAGTTTAAAATTGTAAAAAATGACCAAATGTAAATAGAAGTACCTACAGACGTGCATTATTAAAGGCACAGCCCTGCTCTCCACCCAGTTTAAGTTTTGCCACCAGCTTCAGTGGAACCAGCACTGATGGTCTGGTTACCTGCATGGCAGCAGCTCTGACAAGATTACCAACATCCTACCCATGGGCCAGTATTGACAACAAGACAATTATTTGTACTAGAACCAAGAAAACTTTAGCCTGACCACTAGATCATAGTGGAGAGATGCCAAAAATACTATAATCTCATGAATTTTTTTCTCACCTGAGAAGATGAATATGCAACAGGTACAACAGGTAATGGGGGAGAGCATAGCTTTAGTTTTGCTCCTCTTTCTTCCTTGCTTTACATCCAGAGTTAGTGACAGCTGTTTGAGTACTCACATGTAATCACAGAATCACAGAATCACAGAATAGTAGGGGTTGGAAGGGACCTCTGTGGGTCATCTAGTCCAGCCCCCCTGCCGAAGCAGGGTCACCTACAGCAGGCTGCACAGGACCTTGTCCAGGC
>Ga0065711_1041233_pt1 | contig 16305 bp, 10 predicted proteins | sample Hoacrofraction12_FD_59098 | JGI IMG/M metagenome (GOLD analysis project Ga0065711, IMG submission 59098) | Hoatzin crop microbial communities from Cojedes, Venezuela - Epithelial fraction 12 v2 (version 2) | ecosystem: Host-associated > Birds > Digestive system > Esophagus > Crop | place...
AAAAAAAAAAAAGAAAAAAATTCAGAATAGCCTGGCTTTGGTTTCTATCGCATCATTTTTCTTACTTCGGAATTAAATCCAGATGACATAGATAAGACAGTGGTGACCCCTAGTGCCCTCTCCAGCTGCAGCTGCCACTGTTATTCCCTGTATTGATACTGGAACGTAAGAAGAGGGAAGAAGCAACACTGTTCGGATTTGTTCTCCATCCACAAAGCCTCGCCCTCTCTCCCCGTGCGGGATCTAATTTCCTCTCCCTGCTCGAACTCTCGCACTGCGAGGCATTCGCTGCAGCATCCCTTTGGTGCTGTTGTCTGGGAACAAAATTAAACAAATTTACTTCTGTAAGCACTTACTATATTCCATTGACCCTGTCATCGTACATTTATGTTTATTATGCCTACAGAAAAGAAAGCAGAGCCTATTTTGCTAACTCCAAGCTTGTCAATAGCTAAGAACAGCCATTCAAACTCCTGAGAAGAGATCTTTGTCTTCTATAAAGCCTATTTTGCAGCACCGAGCCGCTGAGAGGAGCGAGTCTTTCCTGTGACAGTCATCAGTAGGCACCATTATTTTTCTTTTCTAGCCATGTCAAAACTCGCTGTTCCTGTGACTCAACCCGCACCAGACGCAACCGCTCGCTGAGCTGTGGGACTCTCGCCGGGAGCTTTTCCTGGAGTTATCACAGGGGAACAACAAATCTTTCCGAAAAATCTGAAGACATCTGCTTGCAGTTGACTTTGGGACGCAGGATTTTCGTAGAACGGTTTGGGTTGGAAGGGACCTTATAGGTCATCTCGTTCAGCACCGCTGCCATGGGCTGGGACCCCTTCCACCAGCCCAGATTGCTTCAAGCCCCGTCCAACCTGGCCTTGAACACTGCCAGGGAGGGGGCAGCCACAGCTTCTCTGGGCAATCTGTGCCAGTGCCTCACCACCCTCCTCGTAAAGAATTTCTTCCTTATATCTAATCTAAACCTACCCTCTTCCAGTTTAAAGCCATTACACCTTGTCCTATGACTACACACCCTTGTAAAATTCTTTTCCTTGAGGAAATAAACGATCTTAGCATAAACCTGAAAGACCTTTAGCTTCCTGATGATGGAGGGCTTTGGGCATCTCCCCTCTTGTGCCTCACTTCTCCCTGCGTGGTACCACCCCAGTGGACCACTCTGGGGAACAGGGCTGTGCTTTTCATCATTGGGCATCTCAGATTTTCACATATTTCACGGGAACTTGTCCCCACCTCCTCAGCCAAAGAGGCCACCTGCTGACGGTCCCCACAGTGACATTTCTACCCTCAAGGGAACCGCAAATGCCCCTGAGCAGCCCTACGGCCTGCCGCAGCTTTGCCTAATGCCTCTTCTTAGTAGGCACGGTGGAGATGGGTTGACGGTTGGACTTGATGATCTTAGAGTCTTTTCCAACTTTAATGATTGTATGATTCTGTGATTCCGCTCTGTATTTCTTCCCTGCCCATCGCAGGCGGGTGTCAGCACCAGTGACCATCACCCCGGCACCCCTTGTGTTGCATCATGCTGGCCGCGCTGAGCCTCCTCCACAGAGCCCGGGTCCCCAGACCTGCCACCGATTTGCACCCTTGCCACTCAAGCCAACAGTTCAGTGCTTTCCAAACCCAAAGCAGCTCCCTGGCTCAGCATCAGGGAGCCCTTCCTGGGGTGCATGTCACCCCCTGAGCTCTGGGCAGAGCCCAACATGGCTCTCGCACCCCACACGCAGCCCAGGCTCGCTCCGTTGCCTCGCTCCCTCCGCAGATACTCACGGTGGCAGCCCAGCCCACCGCACCATTGCCTCGCAGCCTGCTCCTCCTTCCCCTTTCGCTGCCCACCAGCCCATTTCTTCACCAGAAACAACTTCCAGGTCTCAGCCAACCCTTCCTCCTCATCATCTTCTCCCTTTCGCGCAGATGCCCTGGTCGCTCAGCCCCAGATTTCCATCCCGTAAAGCCTGCGGGCTGCCTGCAGACTTCTGCGCGCCCTCAGCCAGGAAAGCACAGCCAGGCTGCTCCCCAAAACGAGCCCTGTGCTGGCTGTTAGACCCAGGACCGAGCCCAGCTGGGGATGCATCGGCCGGAGGTGAGCCCGGCCGGTGCCTCCGCAGCAAGAGCTTTACTCATGGCAGGGCTAGGCGGGCGTGCTGCTGCCAAAGCGACGACATTTTTTCCAGTTTTAGTGCAAGTTCTTTATCTGTTCTAGACATAACATTCTTTTGTTTCTGTGCCTACTCTCTGAATCATTTTTCCCTGGTTTTATATCTCTAGGTACATGTGTTCACTTGTTGGAATTAAAAGCAATGGTTTCTGAGTTGAAGTTCCTCCTAATGTTTTATTTTTAAACCAGGCTTCGGGGGGGGGTAGGAAGTGTGCTAGTTATTGCATAATTTGAAGTTGGTTTTATCTGGTGTAAATCTCACTTTCTTTTCTTGTCCAGTGCTGAGACACTCTGTGCTACCCAGTGTACCACCAGCTCCGCGTTGCTCTCCTGTCTCTGGATCCAGCACTGCTCCAACCTTCCCGCCTCACTGTCATTTTCCCTTCTGTTTTAATTAAATATATGCAAAAATCTCATCCTCTCAGCCATTGTTTGCTTCTTTCACAATGTTCCATACTGTTGCTCCTGAGTTTCTTTTCCTTGTCAGCTTCAGTAAACACCATTTTGTCTTTATTGCTGTTCTGACTGCATGTGAATCCATGTAGAGAGGGCACTACAAAATCTCTCTCTGTAGCATACATATCTTCTCTTTCTATAGGTGCATTTTTGATAATAGTGTATTTTTCTCTGTAGTCTCATTTTTGTTTGGTGTTAGCTCTGTGTATTCCAGTTCTACTCTGCATCTAAAACAATTCTGTCAGGCTCACGTGTGCCTATAGCTACTGGCAGTATCAGTTCTGAATATTTGGCTTTGTTCACTCACACTATTGAAATGCTCAGAATTAGTACATCACTTTAATTCTTGATCATGACATGAATCACCTTTTTTGCCTGCTTTTGCAATATCCTGCCTTCCTGGTTCCTCAGATCCTCGTTTATTCTATCGCAAAGTTACTCTCGTGAAGTGAGAACGCTTTCTCGGATGCCACCCGAACGTCAGAATCCAAACCAGGCAAAGCTGGATCAGACCCAAAGCCAGCCAGTGAAACAGTCCATCATCAGCTGAAGCAGAATTATCATCATTAAAAACATCTTTATTCTAAACTGGAGTTTTTTTCCTTCCAAAGGCTACACTTGTTCAAGGAAGCTACAAATCCTGTGCCCTGCCTGATGCTGCAGGTCCCACCAGATGATCAGAATAGTTCATTCTGGCACTCGTCCTTAAAAACTTACAGATATCTGGGCAAACTACAACTGCATCAGGTAGAGAGATGGTCACACAAGATAAATGAGTTGCTGCTTCTGATCGTAATGCTCCGAATTCGCCTACAGTCCTGCTGGGACGCCCACTTCTCCCACAGCAACCAGCAATGCAGCTGCTCGTACTTGTTTTCCTTTTTATCTCAGCTCGGTTACAACTTTCAAAACTTTGTTAGAAAACTGGCCTAATACGCCTTAAACCACCTCACCTCTGTCTTCCTGGCAATAGAGAGCCCGTGTTTCACTATGATTCTTGTTGCATCAGTGTCTCCCCAGGTTCTGACTCACGTAAGTCAGAAGATGACCCACTCAGAGGAGTTTGTTTGGTGCTCCGGGGAAGAGGAGATGGTGCCAAGCTGGAGGCAGCTCTCAGGCTTTGCTCCTGCGTGCTGAGCAGCCGGTGCTTCCTCCACAGTCGCCGTGCTGGGGCCACGCAGCTCAGCGGCCAGGACGGCTCTGTCCCCTCCTGCCACCACCCCATCTCCTGCCCAGTGCTGCCCACGGGCAGGGTGGCTGGAGGAAAGAGGATTTGTATGTCGTGACCCATTGGGTGGATCGCAACAGAAAAAAAAAAAGGGGTTGAAAGACTCATGAAACTTTCGAGACAGCGTGAGCTGGAAAACCCCAGGCTCTGCCGGGGAGGCACAGCCAAATGCAGGGGTCGGAGGTGACCAGCACGTCCCCCGGAGAAGGACCAGGCACCCACGGCACCACACAGCAAAGGCGTGCCGGCAGATGGGAGGAAAGCGCAGGCTGGAGCAGATGTCACCGCTCTGGACAGGTTTTAGTTTTCCTTCAGAAAATCTATTCGGAAGCATAAAGCCAGTGTCAAAAAAATTCTTACTCTTAGACAAATACACATGCAAAAAGGCTGTAAGAAACGCTCTAGGCTGCCTTGCCAGAGTTTAGACCAAACTGAAAGCTGCCATCAGTCCCAGTTCCCCAGTTCTCTGCTCATGCCCTCCACTAAAACCAACAGCATAATTCTCTATTCTTCTTTTTTTTTCCAGACTCCCAGTCATTTTGCACAGTCCAAGTAAAACAAGTAAAACCAGCCTTGGCCTTAAGATGAAAACTGAAAAAGGAAAAACAAATGAAAAAAACAAAACCAAACCAACAATTAAAGAAACAGAAGGCTTTGCATACAAAACCCCAGCCAAGTGCCTGCAGCCATCTCTGTTCACACTCACCAGCACGGGAGCTGCACAGCCCGCAGAAGAGCCCTGCCAGGGGTTTATTCCCACCTTCCTTTAACTCTGACCATAAATCCGGGAAGAGCAGGGTATTACAAATCGCAGCGTGCTCGGCAGATGAAGACACCCAGGTGTGCAACATGGGGTAAGTAGCCTTCAGAGGGAAGTCTTTTTCAAGGAAATACCTGAGCACGAGTGTTTATCCGAGGTTCGGGATCAGCGTGCTGAGCATCATGGTGTTTACCTACACGTACAGCAACGCCCATTGCCTGGCTAATCCATCAGGTCCTCTTTCAACAGAGGAAAACATTAAAGGAAAAGCACTGAAAATTTTTGCATTTCATCCAATTTTTGCACTTTCTCAGCTGGCAATTGCCGTCCTGTTATAGATTTCTGAAAATTCTTAGCAAATACATAAAGAGCGCTAACCAGCAGAGCAACCGGTGACATGCAGCCTTCGAGGTGTCAGCCACTGCTAAACCTTTCAATGAAAGTGGCCGCGAAGTGCCAGATCACCCTGTTTTACCCTCTGCCACACTCACTGCGGGAACGTAAACCGAAATCAGAACCGGTTCTTCAGCAATTTAACTGTCAGTATCACCCACAGCAGCCTGTAACGCACGCCCAGAGACTGGCCACTCGGCTTTTAACTTCATTTTTTAACTTTCTACCAGTCCCTGATGGATACCCAGATACCCAGTTCTCTCAGACAAGCCGGAGCAAGGTCATTGCTGGGAGTTTTCTGGCTTTCCCGCTTGGAGATGAACAACAGGAGTGGGAGGTGTTTGGTTGGCATCTGCTCCACAGCTACAGCCCCTATTTCCAGGTGAGGACACCGGAGGTTTCTGTGCTCATACAAGAAGGGCTGCCATTTATTTGGGGTCACAGCATTGTTACTGGCATTTCTCCAGGCAGATTCTTATGCAAACCACCAGCATTTTTTACTTGGAATTTGCATTAACATTGAACTGAAAGGCTGCCTCGGAGGACATCTGTTTCCACATCTTTGGGTTCTGCCCATAACCAAACATCTCCCGGCTGGTTTTGCCGGTGAAGGCTGCAGCTGGGCGTGATTCAGAGCTACACGTCTGTATTTAGTATTGACTTAGGTAACCGAGGGCTGCCATGAGCAAACTGCCCATCCCAGATCCAAACACCCTTATCTCCTGCCAGCGCCATTCTGCAAGGGAGAGGGCAATTTCACTTTTTTCTGCTGTTACTGGAATTCCCAAAATTAAACTTTGTGCCAGTGAGTACCTCACTAAGGCAGTCCTGGCAAACTCCCACTCCAGGACTTACCTGGGTCCGAACTAAATTCACCGCTAAGTCCCCAGGAACGACGCGACGCGCTGTGCCCGGGCGTTGATCCATGGGACGCGGCCGGCAGCGTGAAACCCCAGCACTGCGCCGCGGACGCAGCCGTTTCTGGAGCTCTCCGGGGCCCGCAGAGCGAGCTGCAGTGCCTCTGCCCCGGGAGGCAGCTGACCCACGAGACGGGTGAACGTAAGAGATAAGCGGGTGCAGACAGGGCAGCAGCAGCACGGGCTCGCCCGCTCCGGCTCTGAGGCGCTTCCTCTTTCCGACGTCACTTCAGCGTTGCGCTGAAAGACCAAAAAACAAGCAGCTCATGGCCTTTTTTTCCTTCTTTTTTTTTTTTTTTTAATAACTAGTTCAATTCTTATTGTTTTAAAAGGTAGGAAGAAGTGATTTTTTATCTCAAAGCAGTGGGGAAAAAATTGTATAATATTCCTGTACCTAACCATATTAAATGGAAAGGAAAAATCCCCTGCTGTTTTCAGAAAAGCAGGCAAAACTAGGACTATAGCCAGCCACTCTCTTCATCATTTTTAGCAGGGTATTCGCACTACTTTGCAAATGGGAGAGTAGAGGCAGGGGAGTGAGGGGGCTGTGCGGTGACGGCAGAGCAAAAGGCGCTTCAGGATTGCAAGTTGTGGCTCCAAATGCCTGGCCCCCGATACAGCGCGCTCATCCAGCATGATGAAACCACTTGGCTGTTCCAAATTTGCTAAAATATCTTGACAGAGTAGCTCTGCATTTTGGCTGCTGCTTCTGGTGCCCACGGGGTCCCGGGGAGCCATGCACACACAGCAGCCTGGCTGGCCCTGGGAGGCTTTCTGAGACCAAACCGGGGAGGGAGCACCCTCCTTCCCCACGATCGCTGAGAGAGCAAGATGGCCGTGACACATTTAGGTGTCCAAATACTGATTTTTCTCCCAAACAGCCAGCAATTGCGTGGCCTCTCCGGGTAGGGATCCCCCCGCTCGCCTGCGATTCCTCGGGCGCATCTTGCCCAGCCGTCACGCGCCGTGGAGCACAGCCAGCTGGCTGCTGGTTTCATAGAAATATTCTGCGTCGCATACGACGTCTGCCGAAATTACAGCCTCTCGGGGAAGAGGTAGCGAAGGCTTGTGCGGTGTTGTTGGCTGAACTTCAGCAACTAAAACTTGCTTCACCCAAATTGGAGCACAATGAGGCTTCCCTGCCAGCAGCAATTAGAAATTAGCATTATCTGATTACTTCCTGCAGCAACTGCACTTTGTTATTTCCCTTCTGTGAGGAATGAGGAAATATCATAAGTGGCGGTAGGGCAATAGCTGTTACAGATTTACCTTTGGTGACTGGGGGTATTTCTTATAAACTCTTCAGAAGTGCTTGATTCAAGGTTTTTGAAAGGTTGTCTCATCTTTACTCTGAATCACTTTTCCATCTTCCAGTTCCTGACAGAGCAGCTTTTGCCAGGCTGGTGGTTCAGGCTGAACCTGCAGAGCGAAGCTCTCCCGAAACTTCATTTAGGGATGAAAAGGGCTGCTGAGATTCCCCGGGAGAGATGCGAGCGGAAACCCTCTGGAAACAGAGTACGCTCCAGCGGGGAATAAAAAACAGGCAAGGGTTAGGTTTATTGTATTTAAGTTAGTATTTATATTGGCGCTAGTACTTGTTTGAAGGTCAGCATTTATTTCAGCAAACCGTTGCTATCAGTGAGCAGCTCAGTCCTCCTCCCTTGCTGAGATGGGGAAAAGCGTGCTGGTCTTGAAACACCAGCCTGGCTTTTCACATTTGCACCCCAAGTCCCACTGCATTTTTAAAGCACCAAAGACATGATGCTGCTTGTTACCCAACTCCTTCGGCTTACTGGAAACTGAGCCTAAGCTCTCTGCACGGCAGCTGCCAGCCTCGGACCTTTTAAGCTGCCGATGATGTGGTCCGCTATCTGATTTTCGGGAGGCTCCTCGTGACTCCGGACGCAGTCATGAGTGTTTGGAGTTTTGAAAAGCAGACTTTAGAAGGATGTCATAAACGGAACACCTTTGACTTCTGATTGCAAAAACCAGAGATCACTTCAGGAGATCACAGCCCCCGCGCAAATAGGTTTGGTTAGGGTGGTACCACCATTAAGGACTTTACTGACTGACACAGCACTCGCACAGTGATAGTCTTGGGGAGGACTGGTTTTAATTAGGAGCACTAAGGCTTGTTAAGTGGCCAAGGGTGGTACTGAGTCACATCACATGAAATGGTACAGAGACTGCTTAGGGCCATGGAGTTAGGTCCTTCCTTTTAAAATCTTTCCTAAGACAGTTCCCCTGGGAGGAGGAAGCCAGCGGGGTGTTTGGCATCCCAGCACGCCGTTCAAGCGGGTACCACGAACATGTCTGATCAGAAGCTAAAGACGAGGATTTTGTGGACTCCTAAGAACAGACATGCTGAAATATTACTTCAGTGGAGACACACTGCTGGGGAGGACATTTCTTCTATTCTCACGCAGTCCCTAAAACATTTAATTAACACTGGCCAGCCCTTTACACACCATGCTTTTGCTTGGGACTGTGTCGTTCTACCCAAGTGAAAGCAGTGCCTTCAGACAGTGCCCTCACGATGCTCTCCCGTGACGCTGCACGGAGCTCGGAAGGAGCAGAGGCTGTGCTGAGATGGCTGCAGAACAGCAGCGGCAGGATCTGCCTCTCCCCGTGATCCTGCCCAGGCTTCCTGCGCTGGGCAGCTTGCTCCAAGAGGCCTCATACCCTCCTTGGCCATCACTGTGTAGGGAGGAAGAAGCCTTTCGAAGGATGCAACAGAGCCGGCGAGGCTCGGTTCCTGGTTTGAGGGAAGATAAGATGTCTTCTGGGAACTGTAGTTCCCGGGAAACCCGAATTTGCAGCCTTCCTTGAAAGGTGAGCGAGGAAAGCCAGCAGCCCGCCACCATTTCCATTGCTCCGGTGTAAGGGAAAATGTGTTGAAATTAAGAGAGGGAAAATTGTACAGGCGACTCTGCTTGGAAATTTGCAGACTGCAGTAGGAAAACTCGAATACGCCTAGGAGAACTAGACACCAAGGAAGAAACTCTCTTTGCCTTGACGGGAATTGGAAAGGGGTGGTATTTCTTGGACTTTGCAGTCAAGGGGAAACTATCCTTGGGGTTCACTAGGAAGTATAAAGGCTGCTGGGGGAAAGAGCGTTGGCAGGCAACAGAGAGAACCAGGCACATCTAAGCCCTCATGGCTTAAGAGGGATGAAATTATCCTGGCAGAGTTGAAGAAAGTAGCTTTGTGAAAAGGAGATGGAGAGTTTGGATCCCAACCTCCACCTGCCCGGCGGCAGAGAAGACCTCCCCATCCTGCTGCTCTTGCCTAGGGCCGGGGCTTCGGGGCAACGCGTGCTGCAGAGCTGCTAGACGGAAACTGCAGCTAAGCTGGAGGAAGAACCTGCCTGTATGAACTGCGAGTTACCGACAAAAAGCGTACAGCAGTTGTTTGTGGTTTACATAAGCTGCCGCAAAGTCTGTACGCCGAAAGAGGCGGAGGAAGTGTTTCTAAGGACAACTGCGAAGAACAGAACACAGCACAGGAGTGCAGCTGATAAATCAAAGAGTGCACACTGCGTTTACCCAAAGCTTCAAATACTATATTCGGGAAAGGGATTTGTATTCTTATTCTGGAAAAGACCATCATGTCCTTGTTTGTGAGAAAAAATGCTGTCCTCTGGCTATGCGAAATTCAGTACGATCTGTTCTCTGGGAAGTCTGAATGCATGACCTAGAAGTCACGGGGTGAACAACCACCTCTCGTTACCCTGCTCAAACACACCTGCACAGCCCTGCAAACCCAGACCCTTCGGGCAATGCCTGGTCTTGGCCCTAGGCTATGCAGGTCCCAGCAGGACCGAGCTGTTGCTAGGAAGCAAGATTTACGTGTATTTAGCACGTATTCACATGCTAGGAACTCAGCTGTGGAGGTCTTGGTTTCATTACTGATGTTGGTTCGTGTGTGGCTGCTGCAGCGTGTCCTCTGCAGCCTCTCTGCTCTTGGTTAGAGGGCTCAAACCACAGTTACTCCCGGGCTGGGGCACAGCATCAACAGGAGCACTGCGCTTACAGGCTGAACACTAAATAACTGGAAATAATAACCAGTGAAGACATTTATGAGCTGAGTGGGGCCCTAGGACAATAAAGGATGGTTGATGGTAGCTCCTTCTTTACCACCTTCACATATTGGCAATAAAGCTGACACCAGCAGTCAGAATCACAGCCTCACAAAGGCCTCTTAGACATTATTTACCACTTTTACAAATTTAATTAGCTCTTTTTCCCTCAAGTAGCACAATACAAAAATATTTTTCCTGGTAATATAGCCATTTTCTAGTTGAAAAAGTGGAGAGAACGTTAAAGCGAAAGAGCATGCCTAAATTAAAACTGCTATTCTCATTTTCTACATGGACATTTTGGCAATTGCTTCTCTTCTGAAAGGAACAATCTTTTTATTTAGCACTGTAATTCGTGGACTTCTAAACCAGAACGCTGATGGATGAATTTTTGAAAGGTGGAGTTTAATCTGAATCCCCACGTCTCTCCCTGGATCTGCCAGGCTGGTGCAAGTTTAGAGGGTAACAATCGTATTTTCTTTCTCAGGAATAAGCTGTTGTGATCTCTGGTCCTCCTTCCCCACTGCTGGTGAGTTCACAGGGCTCTTGCATTTTTGGAGGGGGACATTCTGCATGATAGGAGAGCACTGAACAAAACCGTAAGGAAAGGATCAGAAGAAGCAAGAGCAATATGATAACAACACATAGCCCAGAAGCACCTCCTGATCGAACCATCCCTTTTCTCTCTGCCAAAATCAGAGCTGGCCACAACGGGTTCAGGCTGACGCAGCAGCGGAGCGGGGCAAGCCGAGGCAGGAGCTCTGAGCATCCCGCTCAGCTGCTGTCGAAATCAGGGCTTTGCGATGGCTGGAGCCAACCCCGGGGGGTTCCCAGGTAACGAACCCCCGCCGAGGCAGACAGCAGCGCACCGCACAGCCCAGAGCACCCTGTTCAAGGTCAGGGTTTGAGCCCGGACAGCCATCCGTTTGTGTTGATATATGTTCGTTTCCACAAAAGCTAATCTTTGTGCCGTTAACGCAGTCCAGCGTCTGGCTTCCAGAACAACCTGGTAACGGAGTTATTCTTTTTGTTACTTGTACTATCCAAATTCAAACTTATGGACTTGATTTTTTGCTATTAGGAAGCAGAAAATTAATTATGCCAGAACGCAGATGACAAGATTGAGTAAAGGCTCGGCTATTGTACCAGCAGTTCAGCCTGCCTTTCCCAGAAAGAAAATGTTTCACGTCTCCCATTACAACACCCTGCCACGTCGTTTTCCTGGCGTTCTGAATTTCCCAACACTGTGATGTCTACCCCCAGTCTGAGGTGAACAAAGTGATGTTGAGTGACCAATAATTCAGCATATCATCTCAGTGGTAGCATTAATGCCATCCCTGTTCAATGGGGTAATATTTTATGTGCAAAATGCATCGGAGGCTCAGTAAGCCTTACCAGCCTTACTTCTGAGCTTACTAAATCCTTACCAGGGTTTGGAGAACCAGTGTCTGTAGAGAGGGTGCCCCCTGCACTGAGCTGCTGGTGGTAAGAGGCAGATGAAGAATCACTCCCAAACCCATGCACTCGAACCAGCCCCTCTCCACAACAGCCCTTCTCTACCATGTCCAGAAGGTGCTGAGCAAGAGTCATCATCCAGATGCTGGAGATGCTCAACAGAGATGCTCCTCAGATGAGCTGGCGGCCCTGCTGCGAGAGGCCCAAGGTGTAAGAAGACAGATACGGCCGATAAGGCTGAGCACACAGCTTACCTCTTTGTCCCACAAGCTGGATCGAAGCTTGTCTTTCACAGCAACACCTCATCTGGGTTTAAGGACTCCAAGTGAGCACGGTTCCACCATCCTTGCTCAGAAGCTGCTCTCCCTAATTACCCTTTCAGCTAGAATAATTCAGCTTTCAAAGATGAATATTTCTATTTCAGCCTTTACCCGTGGGATCTCATTATGACAGAACTGCATTTCTGCCATCAGGTATCTTTTTCATCCGTAGGGGCCTGGAAACCCTGTTCATGCCCTCTGTCCCCTCACCGGGCTGCCTTTGTGAACGAATTGTTCCTCTATTGCATGCACAGTTCATTGCAGGTAATTCAAGGGGGAGCTGTTTAAATTGAAAGCATGGAAATGCCCTGTTGGACCACTGGATGCGGGGTGAGGAGGACCAAGCAGCAGAATTTAGCCATAGACCACCAGCAGCTCGCCCCACAGGCACTGCATCGCCTCCATCCCTGGGACACCCCAGCTTTGCCCTCCAGTGGCGCGGGGACGAAGAGCACGCGGGCGAGCTCGCCTTGTTCGATAGAAGAATTGCCAAAAGGCCCCGGCTCCGTCTTTCTTTGATAACAAGGCAGCCGAGGCATTGCCCTCTCCCACGAGCCCCAGCGCTCAGCCTGTGAGCTAACAGAGGCTGGCCTTTTCTTTGCAGCTGTATTGTTTTAGTGCTTGGAAAATAGCAGCAGGCTGAGCAATGAGTCATCTGTCACTAGATGGGGTTAAAGTAATTTCCGTTTTCTGTTGCCATGGGGAAATCAACGTCCTAAGATTTGTCCTTTCTCCCACTCAAACATGTGGGAGTAGAAAGCCTGGAACCCAGCAGGGCTAAACTTTTTTTCACTTTTTTAATTTTTTTATTTTTCACCCCCCCCTTATAAACAAACTTCCCTCCGTGGCCTTGCAGCTGTCAGTCTGTTCCCGGAATCATCCAGTTAACAGTGTCATTCCCCTTGGATTGCAAAAAACCCAGAAGCAGAGTTTAAGTAAATATTTGACATTCATATAGGAGTTGCTTCACGTTAACACTTACAAGAGTCTCTGTTGCTTGTAAAGTTTTATGGGGACTTTGGAGGGGGTTATAAACTTGATATTATACAAATCAAAGTGAAACTTCAAAAAAAAAGTTAATTAAAGTGGCAGCTCACCCAGCACTGACAACACGGTGAAAACCAGCAGGAGGAGACTGCGGGAAGCACCGTCTATAAGCCTCGCGAATGTATAGCTTCTATGAGCAGCAGCACAGCAACATCTAGTGTCGGTCAGGGATATAGCTGGGAGTCATCGCCAGGCTTCATTAATGGCAGTGGGGTGAAACCTGCGGGCGGGGAAGGGGCTTTTCCCGGACCACCACCCCAGCGCCCAGCTGCCGCTCCCCCGTGTTTCACAGCGTGCCGTGTTCTCACGCCCCGTGCCACTGCCTTCGTTTGCGCTGCAGAAGGCAGCCGGCTGGTAACGCTCTCAGTCCGCCTAGATCAGTACGGAAACGCTTCTGGTTACACCTAAGAGCTGACTACATAGATCTGCAGGTTTAAATGCGATTCAGTGCAACGGTGGCCCAATCTTTTAGCATCTGAACAGAAATTAAGCAGTGATTCCTGCCTGAGAGCTGATCATGTTACCAACTGTATCGTAAAACCCCGGACCAATTAACCACCGCTGCCGCGTGCGTGGAGTGCTCAGAACTACTTGTTTCCCAAGAAATGAGCACACAAGCGTGCGGCTCCAACGTGAAGTGGAGCGTCAGAGCGGGCCGTGTTTTCTCTCTCCTGCATCGCCCCGGGAAGGCAGGGGTTACTGCCTGATGCGCGCTTTAACACCATCTACAGAAAAACGGACTGAGGCGCGTCTGGATTCTGTCCCCATAGCCCATGTAGATGCTTCTGCTCGTTTAAGAGACACCTGATGCTCAGACTTCAGTTCCTTGCTGCTTAGCTCCTTTGTAGGTATGCATTATGGATTAGCATTAGTTTAGTTTTGATCAGTTAAGTTTAACCAAACTAATCAAGTCTAACTTAACATTAGTTTAGTTTTTAGTTTAGGTTTAATTATTTCTAATGGCTTTGATAAACACTCACAGTTTTTTTGTTATAAGCAAGCCCTTCTATCAGGGCTCACTGAGGACTCTAAATAAAATAATTAATCTCCTCAGATTACAGCTCCTATTACATGGGGTTTGCTTCATCTTCAGTAAAAAAACATCCTTTGGGTTTTCTCAAACTAAACAAAATTCATGAATGGCTGCTTTCCAAATCCAGCTCTGTCTTGCAACACCCTGTGAACAGATTTTTTTGCCACGTTCAAGTTTATTACATGATCTAATTAGCATGACTGTGTAGGTGCGTGGAATGCACTGGGGGAGAGGAAAAATACAAGTGCACAAAATGCTGTTATATAATTTGCTACGGGGACACGCTTATTAAAGACAGAGACCTGGATCATTTTCCAGATACTTTTCAACAGGATTTTGGGAGCGAGCCGTTGGGCAAGGAAAAATAAAAGATGTTCAAGTCTACAGCTGGTGAAATGGTAAGCGCAGGAAAGGCTGAATGCCACCTGATTTTTGTGACTTCAAAATACGATGACTGTTTTAAAGAGGTATTAATTGTATACTCACATTTGTTGCTTTTGTCTCCAGATAAAATAATTCCGTAGAATTCAACACATGACTCAAAGCGAGGACTGCAAACTCGTCAGCTACGCTGCGAGCCTCACTCTTCATCAAGGAGTGAAATACGGCTTCTAACTAATAGCAAGAAAATATAGATTGTTCACCGCTCCAGCCAAGAGAAGGGCATTAGGGTGTCTATTGGAAACACGCAGCCAGAACAGAGATCAGAGCTCTGCTTCGTGTAATTAAGACATTCACACTGCCCTGACCAAATTAAATGGGAAGCTCAGTAACATAAAACTATCAGGCTCTCTTTCTTCCTTCTGTATGCGTGAAAGAACATTTTAAAGTTACGTGTGATCTTTCAGAGCCTTTAAAGGGGTCAGGCACTCGGTGCATCTGGCACGCTGACCTTCTCTTTCAGGGACGTGAAGTCATCCTCCGAGTTGCGTTCCTGAGTCGAGAACATGTAATTTTCCACGTGTCACTCTGCTGACGTGCACATTGAACAGAGACTAATATTAATTTCATAGAAGATTGAGCACATTTAAGAAAATTGCAAGCCCTGCTAATTAGGTTTTAATTAAACTAGGAGTGGAATCGTGTTTGATAAAGAGGGCTGATGTTATTTGAATAAACACGCTCCACACAGCCTGCTGCCGTACATCAGTTCAGTGCCGAATCCCACCCAACGGGGTGAATTGGATATTACAGGATCCTCAAAGGTGTAAGCTTAATGGTAAAATTACCACTTCTTAAAACTGCCACTCTGCTTTCCCCCATCGCGCAGAGGGGACGTTGCCATTGCAGCAGCCCGAGGAGCCACTGCCATGCGAGCTGGCTTACCCCAAAGCACGCCTGTCGCGTTGGAGTCTCCCTTCAGAGGATCGGGATGTGTCCTGGGACACGTGGTGGTACCCGGTGCTGGTACCCAGTGCCACCCTGGCTGGTGGCAGCACTCTGGCGGGGGAGGACGGACCGCAGGTCTGAAAGAAATTTGGTGGTTATCAGCAGTGTGCCTCGGGCATTGCGTATGATAAAGTAAACACTACAATTGCTTTAGCTCTTGCAATCAAAATATCTGCTGTGGCAGGTAGGGAGAAACAGGGCTCCAGTCTGATGAGCAGTGGGAGGCACCCAGCCCTAATTCCTTTGAAATCAAAAGTCTTTCCCCCGTCATGCCCAGAAACAGATCCTAGGGGTGACCTCCAGCATCCAAAGCACCTCTTAAAGCTCTCAGTGACCTTCTCGTTCATGTTTGGGGCAATCAAGGACACCAACAGCATTAGCTGTGCGATAGACTAGATTTCAAGGCACAGGCTAGAGCCTACTCCCTCTAAATTTCCCCACTATAAACACATTACATCATCAATAACTCTCCCTGGGGAGAAGGTGGTCCTGCTCTGGAGGATGCATTCGTGTCCTGCAGACGCTGCTGGCATGGAGGCTGCTGGTTTCATGCTGGCTGTGATGGGTAGGTCAGCCTTGGAAACAACAACCCCAGTTGCTGTCAGCAAGCTTCTGGCTCCCTCTGCACCGGGAAGCAGTCTGTCCACTTGGGAAGATGGATGAAGGAGTAATTTAGAAGTTACAGGATGGGCTCTCTGCAGCTGAAAGTGAAGGGCAATGACTCTGAAAAAAAAAAATATTCCTAGGGGAGAAGGGACCTTATTTACTACACTGTAATACCTTCTGTTTCTGTAGGAACATCTGAAGATAAACAGAATAGTGTCTCATCGTGCCAGGTAAACAGCTCTCACATGCCATGGCTACGGTCTCTAAGGAGCTGCTGTTTATTATGAACAGTCTCTGCCTCGGCTTTGGCTACAAACCCTCGCTGTGAATCCAGCAGGGAGAGGCTCACAATGAAAGTGAAGAGCTTGTATGAAGTTACCAGAGGGATACTTCTTACTTTTGGGATTATAACCTTCCCCTCCTCCCTGAATTTTTGCTTCCCCCCCCCCCCCC
>Ga0065711_1006844_pt1 | contig 16304 bp, 13 predicted proteins | sample Hoacrofraction12_FD_59098 | JGI IMG/M metagenome (GOLD analysis project Ga0065711, IMG submission 59098) | Hoatzin crop microbial communities from Cojedes, Venezuela - Epithelial fraction 12 v2 (version 2) | ecosystem: Host-associated > Birds > Digestive system > Esophagus > Crop | place...
TTTTTTTTTTTTTTTTTTTTTTTGTGACAGGATCTCGCTGGAAAGCTATGACAAACCTAGAGAAGCAGCCATACTATGAGGAGCAGGCCCGACTCAGCAAACAGCACCTGGAGAAATACCCAGACTACAAGTACAAGCCAAGGCCGAAGCGTACCTGCCTTGTAGATGGCAAAAAATTACGCATTGGCGAGTACAAGGCTATCATGCGCAACAGACGCCAGGAGATGAGGCAGTATTTTAATGTTGGGTATGGGACCTTTAAAAATTACCGCTCATTTCAGCAAAAGAAAATTTCAGGGAGAATTCTTAATTCAGTGTGGTAAATGTTATATTTTATTGGCAAGAACATGATATATCGCTAACAGAATATGAAGCTTATACTTTAAAACAGTGTGTTCCAGGAGGAAGTTAGGCAGTTAGGGATTTTTTTGTTGGCTCTGCTATATCCTCATCTTACAGCTTCGGCCGACTGTCTCATTTCCACTCTGATCACACAAAAGAAAAAAAAAAATTTTCCAATGAAATGTAAGTCTTCTAATAAGGCCTTCTAAGTATTACTTTATTGTGGGGCCTCAGAGGGCATATATGTGAATGAATCTATGATAGCGCCTCTTGATCCCAAAGCCAAAAATACAAGTTTGCATTCAATATAATCTGTGGCGAGTGGTCTGCAAAAGGACTACTGAACATACTGAACTTGAGTTGGAATATGGGCTTGGCTCAGTTAATTCATATCAGGCATGAGGTTGTCTGCGTTGTTCATCGTGACGGCGTTTGTCATACTAGGGAGTGTCTTCCAATTCAGTAAGCTAAATGTGTTGGGTTGAGCATACATTTCAAGAAGACTGGTTCTGATAAAGAGCTAATAGATCAGCTTGATATGATTAGAGAAAATGTGCCTAGAAAACTAGCATGTATTTTCCTTCTGCAAAGAATCCTTGGTTTTGGTTAGAGCAAATCAAAAGAATCGGAAGTAGTCAAATATTCTGTAATATTTCTACAGAAAATTAAAAGCTACGGAGTGGTCTTACAAAAAGCAAAACCAGCAACAAGAATGACCCTCAGAAATAATGGAATTTGTATTCCGTTTCATCTGAGCTTGCAATCATTCTAATATTAACTGAGTTACACATCTCTCTAGTTAACAGCTAGAAGTAGCAATAAAGGAGGGAATATCTGTCCAGCAACTGTGAAGTGTCATCAGACTGTGTTTTGAACAGCTCCAGTGTGCATTGTTATAATAAGCCGCTCAGCAGAGAAATTTGAGCTGCTTAACCCTGTGGCGCTGGCAGGTCCGGTGATCCCAATGGTAAGCACTGAAACAAACACAGGGAAGTCAGCCAACATTTGGCATCAAGAGATTAAAAAAAGAGGACGGGGCCTTCTGGAAAAAGAATAGGTGGCAACAGAGCCCCCAAACCACTGCTTATCTGGTTAACATGCATGCTTCATCATGGGAAAAAAATTAACCTTGTAACATTCTGCATATTATTTATCTTTCCAAGCAAGGCTGACATTGAAATCAAGACGTTTCTGGAGATAATTGGCACTGGGGCATTAGAGCACAGAACCTGGGGTGAAATCTTTGTAGAAGCTACCGACAAAGCGGGGTCGGTGATGCTGGCAGTCACAGCACTGCAGCTGTATTCCTGGTTTTAGTTCCCCATCTGCTGCATCGCCCAGTACAGGTCATTTAGGGCGAAACTTCTAAATGCCGCTCCTGCCTGGGCACCAAAAGAAGTGGGTTTACAAGAGCTGTGGCTATGCCAGCTGCTGGGACATGCTGAAAGCCCGTCCGAAGGCAGTGGGAAGGACTGGGCATTTTTTGCAGCTCTTGGACTTCGTGCTTCCCTGTCTCGCTGTCCTCATCTTCAGTGGCAGCGCGGCAAGCTCACCTTGCCGGACTGCCAAGAGCCCTAACACGTTAGTGCCTGAGGACTGCTTTGAGAACCTCTGGAGTGGACATCCTATAGAAGTGGAAAAATACTATTCTTAAATTATTTAATATTTGAAAAGCACTCTGAAAAGCACCATTTAAGTGCAAAGTGTTCCTATTGTTAAATATTAAAAGCAATTTAAGTGTGCTGAATCTTGTTACAGAAATGCTGACTCCAGAAAACAAAAGCCTTCCTATTGAATAAAGAATAAAATGCAAATTAGATCCGCTCCCTACTTGAAGAGCTGTATCTTCAGCTGAGACAACTTCTTGTTTCGGAAACGCGGAAATAGGGGCTGAGGGGAGGGAGGCCTCGCTCCAACGGCAGGCAGGAAGCATCTGAAAACGCAGCGAGTGATTCCAAACAAATGTAAAGCTGTTTGGCAGTGGAGAGTCTTTCAGGATCACTGTACTGTGCAAGGCTTACTGTACAGCCAGGGCACCGGCAGGCAGGGGAACAGGGGAGGGTTTCATTCTTAATTAAGAATGTTCATCTCAAGAGACTCTGCCCTGTCTCCTGTGGCAAGGCTTTTCAGTGCAGATGGACACACCGCTGATGACATTACAATGTGCAGCATGTACGGGAGAGTATTACTGCAATGGAATTACTTCATGCAGCAAGGAAACAAAAGGAGCATGAATTTTAAACCTCTCGGCTCGTTGGGACCCCGAAGCTTCTCAGGGAAACAAACACTGGTATAACACAGCTAGTGTTCTTGATGCAAAGGGAATTTCTATGGCCTGCTTTCATTACTGCAGACAGGTTTCCAAGGCTTAGACGCCGCATAAAGGCATCCTGTAGAGGATTTTCTCAAATGCTCATGTTGCTTGCTTGCTTTTTATTTATTTTTAAATAATGCATGCTTGTGTTTTAAGTTTGCCTTTTCCCAGTTTTATCCACCTTCCTTCAAATGTTCTGCTTTTCGCAAATGCCGCTCGCTGTGGAAACTGTCACCTTCCAGTGGGAGGCCCTTAGTGATCATCCTATAAACCCCCGTTGGCCTCAGAAAGCCCACTGTTCCTCTCCCTGATCATGGCCAGGTCGTGGAGTAACCATTGCCTCTTTGGACAGACCTGCCTTGCTTTCTCCTCACCCACCAGTACTTTCCTACAGCCCCTCCCCGTTCCTGTGCGAACTACCTTGCCAGCGCCACGTCTCTCCCATCGGCAACGTGTTACTGTTACGCCTAGTCCTGACAGCACCTTGGATTGTTTAAAAGGATAATTTTCAAAATACACGTTTTCTAAGTTAGACCGTGATTGAAAGGGTGTTTATTTTGGGCTGGCAGCTCAGGGGACGCGCAGTTTACCCAGTAAAGCAGTTTGCACCACGAGCAGGCAAGCTGAAGCTGTGTGGTTCAGGTCCAGCTAGAGGTGTTTGCAGAGATGGGGTTTTCCTATCAGTGAAGTTGGTTTGGTCTTGATGTTTGTTTCAAGAGCATCAGTTGGTGGTTGGGAATATTAAGATACATATATATACATAGAGATATATGTATTGATATATATTGAGAGAGATATGTATAAGGGTTGTCTTGCACAGGCCATGCAGGCGCTTCCTCTGCATGCCCTAGAGCATATGCTGTGGGCTGGCAAAGTGCTGCTGTACTTGCCCTCCCTTTGCTCCTTCCAGTATTCAAACACCCTTTTACTTTCTCTCCACGGCAGGCAACAAGCACAGATTCCCATTGCCACCACGGGCGTAGTTTACCCAGGAGCCATTGCCATGGCAGGAATGCCTTCCCCACATCTGCCCTCCGAGCACTCAAGTGTGTCCAGCAGCCCGGAGCCCGGGATGCCCGTCATCCAGAGCACTTACGGCATCAAAGGCGAGGAGCCTCATATCAAGGAAGAGATGCAGACCGATGACGTCAATGGAGAAATCTACGATGAATACGATGAGGAAGAGGATGACCCCGATGTGGACTATGGCAGTGACAGTGAAAATCACATTGCGGGGCAAGCCAACTGATCAGGGTCCAAATGTCTCGTGACCTACAGGACTTCAAGGAGGAAAGAAAAATAAATAAAGCCCCATCTGGTTTATCCTTGCCAGTGGCCAAGCACATTAACTTTCTCATACACTGACTGTTACTTTAACTGTTAGTCTTAACTAGTTGGGACATCAGCTGACTAATAGACATCAGCCTGCATCAGAAGAAAAAAGGCTCAGAAGAAAGGAAACAAAGACAACGACGACAACAACAACAGAACGATATAAGCTATGGGTAAAATAATGCCAGTAATTCAGCTGCTATACCCAAGCACTGAAGTCTTACCCGTCGACCTTTTATTATTATTATTTTTTTTTTCAAATAAACTTTATGGCTGTTTGTTCTACAATGTTCTAGAAATTCTCACTCAGGTACACAGTGCCAACAAGTGGCTTGTGAATGTGTTTTGTTGTTTTGTGCTACAGTTTAAAGAGAAATAATTTTTTTTTTTTGGTAATGCACCTGACAGGAAAGAAAAAAGATAAAATTCCTTTTACCCCCTCTGTTTCCTCCTCCTCCTCCTCCTCCTCCCCGGCAAATCTGGGTCCGAAGTGTGTGTGTGTGCGTGCGTGCCTGTGCGCGTGGCTGGCAAGGAAGGAAGTGGGGAGTCTGTTTCTGTTAACCCCAACAAGCAATTATTTCCTTTCAAGACAGGACTTCTCTTCATCAGTTGCACACCATACTGAGTCTTTGAGCAAGTGCCAAATTTGTACTAAAGCGCTGAACTAGTCCAATTTGCTTCTTTTTTTGGTTGGTCTCTTCTTGCTTTGTTTTTCTTTTGCTTTTCTTTCGCTTCCTGCTCTGTCTTGAGTTAGGACAGTGTTGTATCTTAGACAATCCCTCGAAGAACCTGATATACCAGCAGCTGATGAGATTAGACATATATTTTTGCTTTTGCTTTTTAAAGGAAACTGTAGGTGCCGTTCTCAGGTGAAAAGAGAGAGAGACACATAAGAAATTTAGAGAAAAAAATATTTTATGGTCTTGGATTTTCATGTGTGAGTGTTTATGGTACTAATAAGAATAATATTTGACTATTGTGAGCAAAAAGCATGTTCCAGAATGAAGTCCCACACCCTCCGAATGACTTGGTCTGTAAGGAGCCTTTGCTTTTCATTTACACTTCAAGTGGCAGCAGATCCAACATGAAAAAGGCTTGTCAAAATGTGATTTGTTCAGCACAGGACAGGGCAGCTGGAAATGTTACTTCCTCGCTGAGTGTAATTAGGTTACCGTGATGTCCAGTTCTAATGAACTTGTACCTTCGGGGTTGCTGAGTACTGTTCTCTGATTCACAAGGCGATTGGTTTTAAACTGACGTTTTTTCCTCTTTGCACTTGCAGAAATCCATTTTTATCAGTGGGATGTTTGTGTGGGAAGGAAGACTAATAGCTATGAAGAGATTTCTGTATTCAAAGTGGGCATGTAAGAACCCAAACCTTTTGCGGTGCCGAGTTTCCCTAGCTGCTGCCTCTCACAAATGAAAAATTGTTCTCCTGGGCTAAAATATTTTCAGCGTTGCTCTAAAGCCCTTAGATGTGTTGCTTGGGCAGTTTTGCTTTCCCTGGGCAACGGCAACCAGGTGAGGAAGGTGGATTTACACAAGCGTAAACCTGACCAGAAGTTAGCCTCCTGTATTTCCAAGAAGGTAACTGAATCTTACGCTTTTTTTCAGAAAAAGAATAGTAAATACAAGTGAATCAAAGAGTCTCTTTTCGTCTCCTCACTCCAATCTTCCTGTAGAAGGAGAGGCCCCAGGTTTGTGTAGCAGGAACAAAAGCATTAGACCTAAACCAGCCAGCCGACCAAAAAGGCTCGTTTCTAACAGCAGCTATCCAGGAGCTCCTCTTTGGCCTGAGAAGGAAAGTCTTAGGGTTGTACCAAGAAAAAAGCCTTCCTCTGAATCAGTTCTCTAACGGAGGATGCCCCCTCTATATTCATGTTGCTCCTTGGTGAAGTCCTACTCCTAGAGAGAGAGTCATTGCTGTCATTACCGCTTTTAGCTTGTAAAAATAGCCCCGTGCATCTTGGTGCTGGCGAGATCCCAGCCCAAGTGCTCACCACAACTGTGGTCTTCAGTACTTTTGCAAATGGTCCCTTAATCAGGTGAATGTAGAGCTTGGTGCAGTCAGCTGTTTCAATCCAGGTGCAGGATGAAAGGGGCAGGTAGGAGGAGAGACTGGGCAGGAGGACATGGCGGAGGCGGGGGTGTCTGTCTTTGCCTCTTGAAATCCCACTTGAAGTGTAACTTGACCTCTGCAGACCTCGTGCAAAGCAGATGAGCAAATGCCATTGAAGACTTAGGACAGTACTCTGACGAGCGGTCTGGACGTGTGATGGTTTTACCCTGCAATATCTCTTTTATTTTTCTCCTGTTTTCCCTTTTTTGATTTCCACTTCTGCCTCAAACAATTCTTTTCTGTTTTTTCTCTCTCTCAGAAGATTTGCTCTGGAGTTACGCTTGGAGTAGCTGATCACATCCTCCATGTCAGAGAGGGTTCTTTTTGTTTGTGTTTTATGACCGTGTTGGGTTTTTTTTTCAGTTGAACTGCCTCTTCTTGCTAGTGTTGTAATGGTAATTATAATAATAATAATAATAATGGTCAGCTGTTCCCAGATTAGTAAATTATGTATAATTTATTTTACCCCTCCCCTTTTTAACTTTATTTTATTCTGTTCTAATTTGGCAGTGCAGCAAATGAAGCTGTTAGGCTATTTAAAATGGATACCCCTCCCCACCTTGCCTTTTTATATATATATAAATATATATATATACATATGAAAACAAATCGCTTCTTCTTCTGCTCACACCATTCCTCTTATTTTAATTTTGGCCCCAGCCATGTCAACTTCTGATGTTTATTATGATGGAGTGAATTAATGGGAGTGTTGTTTTCAATCTTAATTAACTTCTGCTCTCTCATCACTCATTTTAGTTATTTAATTACACCAGTCATCTAGAGCCAATTTTTTTGAAGCACTCTGTTTGGATAAGAAGGAGAAAAAAAAAAGACAATTGTTTTTATATCATTATTATGTACAATGTGAAAACAGATATTTGCTCCTTTTTTTTTTTAAACTTCAAATTTGTTCCCTGTCTTTGTGAACAAATTGCTTCTGACTCTTGTGGGTTCACCTCACATTTGCTGGATGCTTGATTTCCACCCCATTCTAGAGACTCTCTGGTTTAATTGTGTCGCTTTGGGCTACCAGAATACTTTGTTTTAGCTCCAGGTAGGTGCTGCCGCGGCAGGCGTGATTGGAGCAAGTGGTAGGTGCGTGGGCTGGGAAGCCGGCCTCGGGGCAGTCGGTGGGAGAAGGGCCCTCTGACTTTGACGGGACCGAGTTTCGGCTCCCAAGGACAGGCTGCGCAGCGGGAGATGCTCCCGGGGGCAGCCCCGTCTCCGCGGAGCGGCTGGGCTCGGGCAGACGCCGGTTTTTGTTTCCACACCTGTTTCCCTCTGAGAGACTGCACCGAAGCCTGGGGTTCGGCCGGGCTTTTCGAATGGGGAGCTGTAGCAGGCTGTCCACATCCTGCGTTTGGATGTTGAAACTGATGCAGCAATGCTAAAAAAGGCAAAAAACATATAAAAAAATAAAGGCTCTGGGGTCCCCAGCGGGTGAAATACTTGCCACCTGTGCTAATGTTTTGTTGGGTCCAAAGATGAGCGCCCATCTATCCTTTGGCAGTAGAAGACCAGATGTGAAATCAAGGCCCTGATTGTCCCTCTTTAATTTCTTAGAAAAAAAGCAAAACAAAGCAGAACATACTTTGAGAAAAAGATCTCCTTGTCTTGTTTCTTTTTTTTTTTTCCTGGGTTCTGTGCCCTGGAGCATGTAGAAAAACCAGGTTAGAAGAGATTAGGATCGTATTAACCTAAAAGCGCATCAAGGCCCTCGTGCTGAGGCGGGCTTCGTTCCCCTCTTCCCAGGAACCTGGCGAGCGAGGATGGTCATGGGGAGCTGCCGGGGAAAGGGGGGTACAGGCCATCACCTCCGAAATCGGGGGAGCCGCTTCCGCCATGCACCTTGCGAGCTTACAAAAGAACACCACCAGCAGTGGGGATAAGGGGAAAAGAAAGAAGGAAAAAAAACTGAGGCACTTGCTTCTAAGCTCAATGAAATAACACAGAGTATATCCTTTTTCAATTTATTCATGCCTTATATTAGTAAAATAGGATTTTTAAGTGCATTTAACATCTTTATTTAACCGTTCCGCTATATTAATCAGGCCCCCAGAAAAGAACACTAGCTATTATTATAGCATTTAATTAGTTTTGTAACCAAATCCTCTGATTACAAATGCATATGGAAGAAATTCTTTCTTCGAAGACATTATTTCGAAGATTTGGTTACTGCAGTAGACTTTCTCTTTAATTAAATCATTTTTTAGAAAGTAAATTGTCTTTAACCTTTTTACAGCATGTTTTCAGAGCTTTTTCTTTTTAATCCAAAGAGATGAGCTGTTATTGTCCCCGAAGAAGCCTCTGACATCACGTTCATAACATCAAAAATAATTATACTCCGTGGAAATGTAGACCTTACTTAGCAAGAATTCATCTTCTAGAATGAATGGCAACTCTATGATATCTCATACATTTAAGGGCATGATGTGTCGGGTAGGAAGTATTTTTGTCTGCCCGCTTCTCAATAGAATCATACCTTCAGTTTTGCAAAGAACAGCGTGTAATTCACTAGCTGTGGATTCAAGCGTATCCTCAATTCACAGGGCATGGGCTGGCTGTTTAGCTTGGTTTATATTTACATTTTTTCAACTTTATCTTAACTTGTCAGTTTCCCAGATTGAAGAACACGTCAAGTTCGGTTTTTTTCTACTGACTGATTTCTCTACTCCCCAGTGTTTTTGTCACTGGTTTGCTGAAACAGTATTTATATAGCTCCATTGGCTCTAAAGCTCTTACTCCTTCTAACGTTTTGGATTTTACAAGTGAAATGAAAATAGAAAAGAAATAGAGACAATCAAATGCCTGGAGCTTAAAACAAAGTATGTGCAACCTACCATCTCACTTGAAATTTAATAAAGAAATAATTATGTAAATATAACATAGAGTTATAGATTTATATTTTGTTCATAACACATAGTGTAATATAAGTTGTATATTTTCATGTTTTGGTTTTATGTTATCATTCATGCCACAATAAATAAAAAAAACAGGAGTTGATGTACTCTTTAAAAAAAATACAATGTGGGTTGCCACCATCCTCGGTTTTTGTTTTTGGTTTTTGGTTTTTTGTTTCTTTTGCATTCCCCTTTTTCAGTATTACTGCCCTGCAAGGCACCAATAAAACAGCAAATGTGTTCTTTACCTACACTGTGGTCTGTTTCCCACTTATTACAGCAAAGGGTGTGCTAGTTAGTTGTGTTTTCAGGAGACCAAAACACCTGGGCTCAAGGAGCAAAAAATGAGATTTAGATTCAGTTTACCAGTCTGCTCCAAAATTCAAGATTTTTATCAAGTCGTGGGAAAAAAATTCGCCCCATCTTTAAAATACCAGTATTAAACAGGAAGAAAAAGTTGGTTCCTGAACAACGTACAAAAGCACAATTTCACAGTCAGGGCACCTCAGAAACGGGGATGGTTGAATTCAGAGGTTTGGCCCACGCCCACCTTCCCGGGTTACGTTCACTTGCTACAGGCTGATCTGTTGGGAGACCAAAGTGAATTCAGGGAAATACCCAATTATAAACGCCGATGACACAAAGCGATGAAAAAAATAGCTCTGCTCATAGTTAGTCAAAATGTCCCAACATGCTGCCTAAACAGTTCATGAAGTTTTGACAGCAGCATATGGCACCAAGTGGGATGAAATGAATTTGTACCTGGTTTTGACAGTAAGTTATTCTGATGGGTGCTTACTCTCAAGTGCCTACGGCTTGACAGATGCCACTCTATGGTTCCAGATTTCCTGAAGGGAAAAGGCAATATTTGGGAAAGCAGGAGGTAGCTGGTGGAGGTCCTGCGAACCTGCCCACACTTCTCTTACTTGCCAGGTTGTCCTCTGTGTTCTTCCCGGGAGCAGGATGGCACCTGAAACATCCCATGGGCAAACCTGAGGTCTGTTCTGGCAGCTTCGGGATGCAGCCTGTGCCGTACGGTGCCCGTCCAGTGGAAGTGGAAATGAGCCTGAGCAGAGCCATACAATGCAAAGGCTGATAAACATCAGCATCCTTTAACCACTGAAAATCCCTTTATCCATTACTGCCATCGGTGTGATGCAGGGAGCCCCTGAAGGGCCGGAGGAGCAGACATGACCGCGTTGGGCAGTGTGGCTGTCAAATTACGCGGTAGGTTGCATTCAGCCTGCCTCAAACCTTACCTGCGACGTGAGCCAAGGCAAACCTTTTGCTTCCCAGCCCGTTTAACAAGTATGACCCTCTACCAAGGAACGCTGCTGCCAAAGCCCCGCGATCTTACGCCTTTGCTGGCGTGGCACACGCTGCCCACCCGAAGCGTCGCTGGACACGTGGGCCTTCTCGCCGCCCTGTGCGGAGACGGAGGGGCGTACGATTTCTGCTTGCTTTGTTTTTGTGACTGGGCTGGTACCAAACAGGGGGAGCAATGTTCCCTAAACCAGCGGGAAGAAACTTCTAGGAGAACAAGAGAAAAGCTAACCTGAAGATGTATCTGAATTGCAACGTGAGTGGACAAGGCTGAGCTTTGCAAAGACAGGAATAAAGACCCGTTAAACCCTAAAGGTGCTGCTGAAGTAAAAAAAAAAAATTCCAGAGTTCTTAAGTGAAATTATGGCCTATGCTTGGGAGTGGTAACAATTCTTTCGGCAGACAAGTTGTGGGGGCTTGATTTTTTTTTCTCCTTTTTTTTCTTTCCTCTTTCTTTTCTTTTTTTTTTTTTTCAAAAAAAGCTAAAGCATTCCAGCAATTGCCTGTAGCAGGAAGGAAGAAAATGAGGATAATTATGACATTAATCTATCTAAAAAAGAAAGACGTGTGACAATTAGCGCATTCCTACCAAGAAAGTAGCATACAGAGCTATATGTGTGTAGGCAAGTGAAAATACCCCCCACGGAAGCCATGAAAGGTTATGGGAAGCATATGTGCCTCGTGAGGAGGCACAGCGCTGTGACTTTGGCGTCAGTGAGAAAGAGTGCACGGGAGCTTGTCAGTAAGCTTGCAGTTAATCAATATTCAGCAATACTGTAGGAAACCAATGCGAGAGAAGCACAGGCAGTGGCTGTCAGGCCAACCAGTGGAAAGTGCATGCTGAAAAGGTACAGAAAGTCTTGTGAACGTGGTTATCAATCTAGTGCCTGAGACTGGTGGGCTGGAGCTGGTCGGAGCAGCTCATTTCAGTCCCCAGGATGCTTACGCTCACATCTGTTGGTATGATGGTAGCACTGATGGCCATGCACTGAAATCAGCAGTTGCTCGCAAGCTAGCGACAAGGACAGGGAGAAGAAAATCGCCTAATTCAGAAAGGCTGGCACTGACCCAGTGGAGGCCCTGTTGATTAGGTAGATGGTCACACCAAGGTGCACCTCTCCACAAAACCCAAAAAACTTCCAGCAGGGAGCTTTTCTGTGCAGCTGGGTCTTAATGGCGCTAGAATGGTACAGACCTAATTGAAAATATAATTAAAAACACGTATTTAAGGTTTAGTTAAAACTCTGCCAGCCCTGTGTGGCAATTCAAGCTGCAGTTTGAGTTGCTTTTTGAGCTAAGTTAGACTTGGTTGAAGTCCTAACTAGGTGTTTAGTCTTAGTCAACAACATCAGGAAGGAGGAAGGAGGGCTGCTCTATCGCGAATAATTTATACTGCTCACGTCGGTGCAGTTCCAGGTGCACAAAGAGCCATTTACCGTACAGCTCATTGCCCACAGAAAATAGCGCTGGTGGTTTTAGGCAGCTGCGCTGGTGCACCGGCAACTGGGGTGGGTGCCAGCCGCGCCAAAGTCTCTGTGCAGTACTGAGAGTGTGTACGTGAAGACAGGGGCTCAAACTAAGCCCTGAGAAGCCCCTCCTATCCCCCTGCAAGAACATCCCCACACAGGGATTTGTGTCGGTTTAACTTCACGTTATCAGCGCAGCTTTCACAGGCAGTGAATGCTGAACCCACCAAGGATAAATCAATGCCTCCCCTTGTATTTAACAGAGATATGACTTAAATACAGTAAGTAAATCAAAGTAATTATTTAAAATTAAAATGATTTAAGAGACTTAGTCTGGGAGAATGGCGTGGTGGGTAGAGAAGCGGCTGAGGCGCGGGACTTCGGCAGGCTATTCCTGACTCTGTCAGAGACTTGCTCTACAACTTCAGGAAAATTACTCAGCCCATCTCTAGGACTGCTATAATAATACCTACTTCAAAGGGGTGTTATGAGGCTTAATTCATTAATGCCTGCAAAGCACTTTGAGATCTTTGGATTAAAGGCACTACAGCAGTGCAAAGTATTATTAGCTACAGGAAAAAGCTCTCAGGCAAGCATGGCATTAAATGTCTGCGGTTTAAAAAAATAGGAAGGGGGGGGGAATCGCCCAAAGATGAGCAAATTGTGGGTGGTTTGAATTTTTTTCTGTGGCCAGGTTTCCATTAGTCAGATCTGTGCTTTGCTAAACCAAGGCCAGGGGTGATACAGCTCAAGGCCCAATTTTGCTCTCACTTCTAGAGCTCCCAGGTCGCATACAGAACTGTTTGAAGTTTGGCTTCTTTTTATCAAAAAGCCCAACTTTGTGGCTCAAGAGCATGTACAACTTCCCTCTAAGGACATAGCCGCTGAATTAAACAAGAAGAAAATAATTTGGCCTTGTATTGACTACCTACATTTTTTAAAATTCAGTTTAAGCATCTACTCTCCCAATGAAAAGTCTGTTCCGTCTGATTGAAAAGGCGGAAGATTTTCATCATTGGTAGTTATTTTGAATCCAGAGGGATTCAAAACACACAAAGCAGGGGCCTTTTTTATTACCCCTGGTAGAGCTGCTCCACCTATTGTGGCCACAATTCCGAATGGATAAATTGCAACGAACAATCGCAGCTGGACTAAATGGAGGGCATTTTTTAGTGAGTGCCTTGGCCCCATGTAGTAGTTTCTTCCTCGTGTGAAGTTTTAAAAGCAAACGACTAAAGGTAGTAGTTTTTTCTGTTGGTTCAAATTTAAATCGTGTCTGATCTGATCATTCCTTTGGTGTCTGTGGCCGTGCCCATGCACGAACTCAGGGCACATCAGCGCCTCACGGGGCGGGGGTGAGCGGGATTTCTCCCATCAAAAGCAGGCAGCAAAGGCGAAGACACAAGCAAGGTTCCCAAAACACTCAGCTGAAGAGCAATCTTAAAGCTGTCACGTTTACCTTGATAACCAAATTAATCCAGATTTTAAGTTTTCTGTATTCTTTGAATCTTTGAAACTTTTCAAGTATAACTTACTGACTTAAAAATAAACATAACCAGCAGCCCCCCCTCACACACCTGTAATGAAAAGACTGTAACAGAACAGCCTAGGAATTTATTTTTGTTTTTTTAAAAGCGTTTTTGACTTTTTGGTGAGGAAAACCTTTTAACTTCACTTTGTTTCCAGGTCCCATTGAAAGAGAACACAGGGGAAGTGAAGTATAAGTGATTCTGGCTCCTGGAGATGCTTTGTTTTTCTTGTGATAGAATATGAAACTTCATGTAGGTGGTGGGTAGAGTCATTGTAACCTGCTTTCTTCTGATTGAATGAGGGAGGTCAATATATTATCGTATCAAGGAAGAAGAAATTACATAGGCAATTCCCCCACAGACAATAAAGACAATTCTGACAACATGATCAAAACAACTGTATAACTTTTCTTTTCTTTTCTTACAGACACACCAGTGTTTAAATGACAGCTGAAAGATGATGGACTAAACACATTATTCTGTTCCGTCTACTTTTTTTATAATAGAAATATAAATTGAAGACTATATTCAAGTTGATCAAATAATAAGTCAATTTGTCAATAAAACACATTAGGCAACCTGTCTGCTGAGATGATATCTGCCAAACAACATATTTTGTTAATACAGTCTGGAAGCAAATGCCTTCAAGAAAGACAATACAATAAAACCCCCCAATGCCACTTTTAAGTTTATTGAAACAGAGCGCTGACTTATTTCAGTTATAGATGTTTAGGCTTTTTTACTTTAAGTTCTAGTTGCTAGTTAACAAACCACGATTTGGAAGACTAGAAACAAGTGTTAACGGCCTGGCGAGAAAAACCTGCTGCTAGGATGTGGATATATTTCCAAGCCGGGTGGCAATGTCCACCAAGCCGTCATTAGTGGGGGTGGTAGAGGGGTATCTCCATTGCTCCGTGCACTGCTTTTTTCTTCACACACACTCCCTCCACACACTCCCCCCCACCCCACATTTGTTACCCACTACTGGCAAGACAAGTACAGAATCGCCTGATCTGCCTTGTCACATCAAGAGCCCTGTCACTGCACTCCCTGGATTAAGGCACGATGCTCTGACACGGTGTGTACGCTGATGCAAATAATCCCTTGGAGATGTCGGGCCGTGGCCTGATCTTAGCCGCGCAGGGGGAGCTCTCAATTTACCCCGCATGACAAAAAGCAGAGGAAGCACTAGCGCGCGTGAATGCACAGAGTGATCAAATATGAGCAATGTGGAACTAAACGGCACAAAGCAGAAGACCCATTGCTGAAAATACGGATTCATAACTCAGAGCTTGAGCTGTCCAATGTAAGGTAAAATTGGCGGCTGGAAAAGACTAGAACATCTCCATTCTGAACATGGGAAACAGATTAACTAGTCTTGGCTATTAGGTGGTTTGCCAGGTGAAGTTCGAGCCAGATGATTTAGTTTGTGTGGTTTTCTCCCACTTGCTCCCTGTGCTAATGCCATGTAATCCTTAGGAAAGGGACTGGTTCAGAAACTCAGATTCTTCTTTCTCAATTGGGAAGAAACATGTGATCTGCGCTAGTAGGCTGGAAATTCAGGTAGAATCATCTTGGGCTTGATTTATGGGTGTTTTTTTTAAACAGAACCTTGGAAGCATTTTGTTGCTGAAGTACCTGATGCAAAATACACAGGCCGAGGAAGAGTGAAGCTACTCAAAAGTGTGAACAGGCAGTCTGACAGGAGGAGCATCCGTGGTGGCTGAAAAACAAGGAAACAAAAAAAAGAGGTTAAATGCTGACAGAGATTGAAGGACTTTCCCACCCCAGCTTGCCTCTGCAGGCTCAGGCTGCTGTTAAGAATTAGTGAGCTAATTTGCTGCTGCTCGCAACAACGCATCAACACCTCGTAGGACAGCAGAGCTTTAATTCAGGAAAATCTTTCCAAAAACTACGAATATGGAAACAATATTCTGAAAGCTATAGATTGTTAAAAACCCCAGTAAATCTCTGTGGCAAAGTTGGTGAATAGTTATAAAGGCTGCACTGAAAAGAGGTGGGCTTTAGAAAAATAAGAACAAAATGCCCTGTCAAAAAATTATGTCCAAATATACTTTTTGTGGTGAAATTTCAAGAATAGTCAGAGATGCCCATAAAGTCTACTGTGGAGTTCATTCAACTTCTTGTAGTGGAAAGGCCCATTTACGGAACTGGGCAGCACAGCCGGTAGGAACCTGAGCTTCCACATTAATTTCTCCAGCCCTCCGAGTTTATGTGACCACACAGCAACGTCAGGAATGCAGAATTATCCACCCAGCCCTACAAACCTTGAAGCAGGAGATAGCCAGCAATCCACTCTCATTCGGAATAGTTTGGCATGTCTCCACATTGTAACTAACCAGTGTTACCCCTAGCAATTGCTCTTTAAAGCAAAAACATGTGCAAAATGTCTTCATTCAGCCTAGTAGTATCATATGTCAATCAGATTCAGGATGCAGAACTGGCCAGCAATATCCTAAAAAAAAAAGTCATCTTTCTTGTTGAATCACTTTGAATTAACTTGACTCTGTCATGTTACTGGCAAGAATATTCTCTCTTGAGCATCTGATTTCTAATTTTTTTCTTTCTTCTTTTTTTTTTTTTTTGGTCTTTCAATTTGTCTGCAAGTTCCAAGGATCTGGTTTAAGTTTTACAAGACCAACTTAGCCTGGGGCTTTGGCAAGCAATTTAACATTGTCTGCAGCACACTGAAGTTTATTAACACCTTTCAAAACCTCTGCAAGTTTGTAAATCAAGCAGTGGTTCATTCTCCAGAAACGTAAGGATCTGGTTTTGTTAATGTGTAAAATCGCAAATGACATATATTTATAAGGTGTGCATGACATGCATATCACAGAATCACAGAACGTTCGGGGTTGGAAGGGACCTCTGTGGGTCATCTAGTCCAACCCTCCTGCCGAAGCAGGGTCACCTACAGCAAGCTGCACAGGACCTTGTCCAGGCGGGTCTTGAGTATCT
>Ga0065711_1009790_pt1 | contig 16304 bp, 15 predicted proteins | sample Hoacrofraction12_FD_59098 | JGI IMG/M metagenome (GOLD analysis project Ga0065711, IMG submission 59098) | Hoatzin crop microbial communities from Cojedes, Venezuela - Epithelial fraction 12 v2 (version 2) | ecosystem: Host-associated > Birds > Digestive system > Esophagus > Crop | place...
AATTTTTTTTTTTTTTTTTTTTTTGCGTTTGCTCACCTGAAGCTGCTACCAGTCTGACTCAGCAGGCAGAACAGAGCAACCACGGGGCAGTGCAGGAACAAGAAGTGCAGGCTAGAGAGAACCACATGAGCAAGTACTTCAGTATATCAAGGACTTCTGTGTCTGAACAGTTATTAACTCCCTAGTCATCTTCCCTTAATCATTCTCTGCTGACGCTGAAGCCCTTGGTCTCTCCTGCTCCCTGCACTGCACTGGGCAGTTTTTAGGGACTTCCCTGTTCGCGGCAAATGCCTTAGGTTTGTCACGGTGTGTGGCAAGATGGAGGTAAAGGCAACATTTAATAGCTTATAAGGAGATGTTTAATGCGGTCTGATACAATAACCATCACTGACCTGCCAGCTGCGGCAGGAGACTGGAGCACAGGAAAACTTAGCAGCAGGGGGGTGAGGACTGCTGGTTATTTATGGGAGAAGGGAGAAGGGAAGAGTTCCAGTCCCCCTTCCGATCCAAGAAGATCTCTGATCCTGAAACTAGCACCCTTTGCAGCACACAACGTGTTCTCCTCATGCACATATACCTTACCACCTGGGCTAACCATCCCTTCCGTCCTGGCCTCCCAACAGCCTGCTAGAACAATGAGGAGGCAGCCTTCAGCTCTCAAAAAACCACACATCCTGTGGATATGCATTTGTGCTTTACAACTGTATTTTTACACAACTGCATGCTTCAGTGCATTGTACTGTATTTGAAGCATTCAGCACAAAACTATAAAGGTAATTGACCTCTGGAAATTCACCCTTGAAGAGAGATTTTAGGCTCTGGATTTTCATGTGCTTGTACATGCACTGATAATGCAAACCAGGTGTCTTCACAAGTTCGTGATTTGCTATTAAAGTACCTTGCAAAAGCTCACTGTCTGATGAGAGCAAAATACTTTAATCATTCACAGCTAACAACATGCAGCTAAACATCGTAATTACAAATATAAGCTTCACAAATGCTTACTGAAGAGGCACAAAACACTCTAACATAAACTGTGTTGCCCTGACAGGTCTACAAAAGTACTGTAGCATGTAACTTGCATGCTTGTCTGCAGATACTTTTTCCCCCTCATACAATACTAGCTTCTCAGTTACAGCCACAGAAATCAGAAGTATTAGACCTGAATTCCCACTTCACTTTTAAGACTCTCAGTTAAAGCATGTTCTCCATAGCTGTTTGTGCTGGAATGTGCAAACTGAATGGCAATCCAGTCTACTTTTAGGAAGTTTACATTATGCCCTGATAAAAGAGGTAATTACTGCCATACCTCATAATATTTGAGTGGAAAACCAGGAAATGCCAAGCTTTAAACTTGAAGTTATCACTCCCATTAGAAAGCAGCCTAAACAGCAAGTTCAAAACCTTTTTGCTTTCTGGAGTTTTACATATTGTCGTATGCTGGATTTTGTTCTTAAATAGTTCCCGTAGCAACTGAGTGTATTTATCATAGAAACGCAAACCCAAAATACACACCTTTAGCAACACAGAATGCACAATCTAGCACACAAGAGATTTTCAAGGATCGGTTTGGCTAACGCATGCTTTAGGATACTGTCAGATCCAGCTGGAGCTGTTGTAACGACCCTTACTTACAAGACTGATCATTTGCAGAGGAAGCAGAAAAGCGCTTCCCTGAGGAGCGCATTTAATGCCTCGGAATGCAAAGCATCGCAGCCCTTCCCGCAGCAGCAGCGCAAGCGGGGCTGGGGTGGGCACAGGCCTGCCCGGGCACACCACGCATGGCACCGAGGGGCGTGGGGGCCCTCCCCGCTCGGCCCACCAGCCAGCCCTCTTCCTCACATGAAATGGGGCTGTATCACCCAGCCTGTCAAGGCTATTCACATCTCTTTTCCATATTCCAGCTGGGAAGCTTCAGCAGCGGTATCTTCTGTATTCATCATTTTAACAGCTGGAGTAGAGGAAGAAGAAGAAAAGTCTAAAGGCTGAGATCAGACAAAGAAATGGAAGAAAGCAGGTAAAGAAGATGAGGAAGGATCAGACAGCATGGAAGCACTGCTCTCCCTATAGCGGGACCGTATATTCTCACCTGCTCACCCCGAGTCGCACTCTGTGACACAGAGACAAGCAAAGCCCTAGCGACTAACCACCCGCCATATCCACCCTTGGGCTCCGTAGAAGTTTCCCACTGAGACAAATCAGAGATCTTTTTAGGAGTGCAACCTTTAGTCCGAGCTTTATTATCCAGACTTTAGTTCTCCATCTCAGAGAGATTAGATCCCCACTGATTATTGTGCAGGCTAAAACTATTATCTTTCCAATAAAATAACCATTGAAATCTTGGAAAATAAACGAGATTCTGAAAGCTTTGCACACACTTCAGGATAATGTCACTGCTTCCAATCATTGAGAAAAAAAATATGCTAAGTAAGGAGGTAGGGCTCCATATGTCTGTGAGTTCGCATTTATGTTAGAATGGTTATCGAGAATAGAAAAGTGATTTATACTTTGTATTGGGTTTGCGTGGCAAGGTTTTGGTAGCAGTGGGCCTACAGGGGTGGATTCTGTGAGAAGATCCCCATGTCCGACAGAGCCGATGCCAGCCAGCTCCAAAACAGACCCGCTGCTGGCCAAGGCCGAGCCCATCAGGGACGGTGGTAGCGCCTCTGGGATAGCATAGTTAAGATGGGGAAAAAAGCTACTGCACAACACAGCAAGCGCAGTCGGAGAGTGGAGTGAGACGATGTGAGAGGAACAACTCTGCAGGCACCAAGGTCAGTGAAAGACAGGGAGGAGGTGCTCCAGGCACTGGGGCAGAGATTCCCCTGCAGCCCATGCAGAAGTCCACAGTGGAGCAGATATCCACCTGTAGCCCAGGTGGAAGGGACCTCATGCCGGAGCAAGTGGATGCCTGAAGGAAGCTGTGACCCTGTGGGGAGCCCGCGCTGGAGCAGGCTCCTGGCAGGACCTGTGGACCCGTTGAGAGAGGAGCCCGCGCTGGAGCAGGCTCCTGGCAGGACCTGTGGACCCGTTGAGAGAGGAGCCCATGCTGGAGCAGGCTCCTGGCAGGACCTGTGGACCCATTGAGAGAGGAGCCCGCGCTGGAGCAGGTTTGCTGGCAGAGCTTGTGACCCCGTGGGGGACCCACACTGGAGCAGCCTGTTCCTGAAGGACTGCACCTCATGGAAGGGACCCACGTTGGAGCAGTTCATGCAGAACTGTCTCCTGTGAGAGAGATCCATGCTGGAGCAGGGGCAGAGTGTGAGGAGGAAGGAGCAGCAGAGACGACGTGTGATGAACTGACCGCAACCCCCATTTCCCGTCCCCCTGTGCTGCTCATGGGGAGAAGAGAATTCATGAGTGAAGTTGAGCCCGGGAAGAAGGCAGGGGTGGGGGGAAGGTGTTTTTAACATTTGGTTTTGTTTCTCATTATCCTACTCTGATTTGATTGGTGATAAATTAAACTAATTTTCCCAAGTCGAGTCTGTTTTGCCCATAACAGTAATTGGAGAGTGATCTCTCCCTGTCCTTATCTTGACCCTCGAGCCTTTCATCGTATTTTTTCTCCCCTGTCCAGCTGAGGAGGGGAGTGATAGAGCGGCTTCGGTGGGCACCTGGCATCTAGCCAGGCTAAACCACCACATACTTATAAAATAAGAACACTACATCTTGAGCAGAGAAAAAAGAGCTATATTTAATTTTCATTTAATTACCAAACTGAGCTAACATTCTCTCCAGCATCAGCTGCCTAAGATGGGAAGCTCACAGTCCCTTAGAGGAATACCCCTTTTTGTATTCTGAACTGGCCACTGCATCACCCCCCTCTCCAGCTTGTGAAAAACCAGCCTGGCAGCAAAGAGGCTGGTGTGCTGGTGTAACTAAAGCCCAGAGGTGTGTCCAGGCCCAAATTAAAAAAACCTGAGAGGATAATCAAAACAAAGGGGTTTTCGAAGGTTGTACCCTCCTGAAAAGCGAGAAGGGGAGAAGCCCATTAATGCCTCCCTGTTCTGCAACTGCTCCCACGGAGGACAGAACTGCGAGGCTGAATTCTCCTTATTTTACTACTCAACGTTTGCACACAGCAGGGCAGTGGTACTGGTCTCTTCTGAACTGCCAAAGGGGAACGCCTAGGACATGGCCTGGTACAGCAGGGATGAAGAGAACACCAGTGCTACGCTTCGAGTACGAGGGGAGGACGGAGTTAATTAATTCTCCTTTCAGTAATACATAAGTTAAGAGGGTCCTTGCTCAAGGGACTCTGGCTTGGCATTGAGAGAGGGGTGTAAAATGGAAGGAGATTTTACTACTGTAGAGACAAGACCCTGCAAGCCTTGCAGGCAATGGATGGAATGGCAAAACTGGAACTGTAAAGAGACATGAAAATACGGAGAGACCCAAAGGAGAGGAAGAGACCAGCCAAGTAAGGAGTCCCCAGAGCCTGGGATGACAGAGGATCCTTGGCTAAGGGCAGAAGCCAGAGAGTCTCTGAGCCTTGCAAGCGCTCACGCATCTGTCATTTGCAGATTGTTTCCCAATAGTTGTGACTGGCAATGCTTCCCAAAGGAGAGTAAATATAGGTTGGGATTTTCCCCCCCGTCCATTCCTGCTCCTCCCAGATCTGATGCACTAAAATAGCACTGAGCTGCACTTTCATTTGCCCTGACTTGGTAGCCTGCCGACGTACAGCACATTCCTTTTACGGCAGTGAGTTTATAACTACAACGCTCATAAACTATTCTTAAATGGGTCTTTTCCGAGAATCACAATCCTTTCAACATCTTGAAAGATATCTAATCTTTTCCACTCCAGGCAGTCCTCTCCAGCGCAATGGTAAAGATTTAATTGCTTCTGGTGCTCAGATGATGACATAAAAGTGTTCTGGAAACAAACTTTTAATTTAACAATTCCTACTCGCAAGCCTGAAAGCTTTTTGTGTTGCTCACCAATAAAGAACTCATTTTCTGTATTAGAAGAAAAAACAAAGCTTAACAACTTCTGGGTTACTGCTATGGATAGAGCTATCCAAGAGGTACCCTAGCACTGAAGACATGATACCTATATTTACAGAATCACAGAATGGTAGGGGTTGGAAGGGACCTCTGTGGGTCATCTAGTCCAACTCCCCTGCCAAAGCAGGGTCACCTACAGTAGGCTGCACAGGACCTTGTCCAGGCAGGTTTTGAGTATCTCCAGAGAAGGAGACTCCACAACCTCCCTGGGCAGCCTGTTCCAGTGCTCTGTCACCCTCAGAGGGAAGAAGTTCTTCCTCATGTTCAGATGGAACTTCTATGCTTCAGTTTGTGCCCGCTGCCCCTTGTCCTGTCGCTGGGCACCACTGAAAAGAGTTTGGCCCCATCCTCCTGACATCCACCTTTAAGATATTTATAGGCATTTATAAGATCCCCTCTCAGCCTTCTCCAGTCTGAACAAGCCCAGCTCCCTCAGCCTTTCCTCACAGGAGAGATGCTCCAGTCCCCTCACCATCTTCGTAGCCCTATCAAGTACTATCAGGTCGATTTGAGTAGGTGTGCTCTCTCTCCCCACCAATCTTTGCCTTGTCAAGCTTACCAACACAGCACAGTTAACAAGCTTTCTATTCTCTCTGTTTTTAATTCAGGACAAATAACCCATGCATCATTTACCAAGAGGTGAAACACAACTTTCTTTTTTAGCTGTGAACACAAGCTGTTCAACAAGAATTTCTATTCTGCTCTTCCAAAACGTCATAAAAGTTTTAACTTCCCCAAGGAGAAAAACCCCAACCTAATTTTGACGATTAAACAAATACATCATTTGGAATCGTAGTTCTTTTAAACTGTGTTACACAGTGCTGCATAATTCGGTGAACTTCTTGCTCAGCTTACAAAGCTTATTTGCCTGGGTAAGGATACACAATAGATATGTGATACGAGCCACCTCTCTTAGGTAGAGTATCTCACAAAATAAAGCCTCCAGCTGAGAAGCTGTAGGACTTAACAGGACTTCCACACAAAAAACATTGCAGATGCGTTTAATTTGATGGCCCAGTTTCACGAGGCACTGTAAGGAAATGTAGCAATGACACTTACTAGTCCACTGAAGGTGACAAGGTCCCTGAACACAGCAGAGCTAGAAACAGTTGTGATTTCAGCCATGGGTTTGGCCTCTGACTTTATGAGCTCTCAGAGTAAATATCAGGGAACAAAAAACCCTGAAGAAACCACACTCCCTGCCACAGCAGCAAACTAAAGCATTCTCAATGCAGGATCAGATGCCATGGGGTTATTACACAGCAAATTACCAACAAATAATCAGTAAATCTATGCCCAGCGGTTAAGATATTTAAAACTCTCTCAACTGAAAAAGTGCTAATATCTACCTACATGTATGTGCACTTAGTGAGCCTATAAACACCATGCATGCTACTTGAAAAATAAACTTTTTCTAGTGCAAAAGACATGCATAGATCCACATCCTACCCAGACACCAGGCTGTCACTTCATTCAGCATTCAATTCTTCAGCACAAACCATTTGAAAGCTGAATTATCTCCCTGTATTTTTATAATTTACTACATAAGAAAATATAATTTTTAGATCAGACTGTGAACCAGGCCTGAGTATTGTCTCATATTTTGTAAAAAAGTTTTTAAGTAAAGTATGAGGTTTATAAAATGTAGTTACGATCTCTCTGTTAGCTAGCATAATTGCACTTCAGACCAATTCAGGTTAGTTGTTTCTTTTTTTATCATCCCAGCTACTAGAAAAGCATTTCGAGTTGAAGACATCATAGCTGCCAATCTTTCCCCAGCAGTCTCCCTTACATGGAAATTTTCTACGTGGCTTTCTCTAAAAACCAATACCGCTCATCACCACAGAGAGGAGCCATCTCCCTTTCATAAAAATAGATATTACATCGTCTCATGAGCTATCCTTCAAGCCAACATCCTTCAAATAACATCCTCAGCACACAGAAGTCTCTGCATATGTCAACAGAATAAAAGAACTCTTCAAAAATGTACCTTTGATCACACAGATTACGTCATGATGGTATGTGGAGCAGCCTAATGAATATACAAGCAAACCTCAGCCTTTTATCCAAAAATAGTTTAAAAAAAAATAGCATGAAGAAATTCTGATCCTGCACAAAAAACATAAAAGAATAGCTCACACACTGTAATAGTAACATTAACCATCCCAAAACCAAGGAACCTTTATGCAGTAGAGAAAAAAATTAAAACAGCATCTAATCCACACGAAAATAAAATTCCCTCAAGTAAAACGGAAACTCAGAAGTCCTCCCCAGTCAGAGATGTACTTTTATTTTTATGAATAGCAGTGAGAAGACACTACAGCAAATAATGAAAGAGTATTTATCTTTACACTTTAAATCTTCCTTGCACTTGTAGTACAACCAGGTGAGTTAATACCGAATGTCAATGACTGAAAAGTGAGAGAGCAAAGAAAACGATTTCTGTCCTAACAGCAACATATTTGGTTCAAATATAAAGATTATTTGATTTTAAAGCACTGTCCAAGGTGGATTAATTTAACACGACACTTCTATTTAGATTTCTGTCACAACATTTTCTTAAATCTTCACTTGGTTAGGCTATTATTAATTAGGTTGATTAGCAAAAAATATATAACTTCACACAAAATTTTCTCCCACTATCTAATAACCAGGATTATATGCACATCTCCCTGAATTTAGGTAATTACAGGGATAAAAACATTTATTCTGAACTCTCTTTCCTTCTGACAAGAGAAAATGTCCAAAGATAAACTTTTTCTAAATGAAAAATATTACCTGGAATCTGTGTGAGCTGAATTCCGATTTGCATTCCAGTGCAGTGTGAAAATGCATGAACATAGCATTTTATTTTTTCTAATTAGTTAAACAGCTGCACTGGATGTGCAGCACAACCATCTGCACCTCTAGGCATGCTAAAGCTATTTTTCAATTCATGAACAAATGAAGTATTAATTCCATCTAAACATATTACGTTAAAACCTGTTTTGATTACTTCCCTTCTCTGTAATTCTCTCCTAAGTGTCCAGAATGTGAAGGTGTCTGTTCCACCTCTTTCAATTGACTGAAAATATTTGTTAAAGCTTAATTTCTTTCCAATCCACATTTCCCAGCCCTAAATGCATTTGAAAGACAAAAATACTCATCCTATACCCGCCAGTTGGACTTGCAGCCAACAGCAACCATGCAAAAACCTTTCCGCGCAGCAAAAAGTACTCACCTTTGGGAACAACCAGAAACACTTTCTGCTGCTCTGTTCGAGCAAGCATACGACAGGGCTGCGACAGCACGGCAGGGCTGGTGGTGCCTGTGCCGCCGGCCCACAGGGTAGGCACAGCGCCCAGCTCAGCTTGCTCTGAGGCTCACGGTGGAGCAACAACACAGCCACCGAGCTCGGTCTCCTCTTCCCTCAGCCTTCTGCTAGTGTCAAGGCTTTGTAGTTCAGCTTCCCATTGGGATCAACACTCTAAGTCAAATTTGGGTGTTTTCTCTGCATAATGTGTTCTTAAAAGTGACATCTGTCCCACTCCCTTCAGCAGAGGCGGCAGCAGCGCACGCGCAGGCAGCCCCCCCCTGCCGAAGGCTGCTGTCAGCAACTTCATTAAGCCTTGCCCCAAAATGCAGATTGTTTCTGTCCCACTTGGACTCGCGCTCCTACAATTACAACGTCCGGAGTCCCTCTTTCCCCTCTTGGTCCTGACACTTCACACTGCTCTCACCGACACATCAGAAATTGCTCAGCGACTCAGCTGTGCCCCCACGGCATCCTCGGTCCCCAGAACGGCACCGTTCCCCTCCCGCTGTTCACCCCAGCACATCTCAGTGCTAAGCGTGCAAGCCTTCAGCACCCCTGATCCAAACAAAACAACAACAAATGCACCAGCTCTACATCCTCCTTAAGGTTTTTTGAAACAGTAATTACTGGTTAGAGTTCTGATGGATTTGTTCAGTATGTTATTTTTATAGCATTGGTATATATACACAGAAAGATCCTCATTCTCCTGCATGTATACCTATACTTAAGTAGATACTCACAGATGGAACTTCTCTAGATGTTTGAAAACTTTGTGTAGTTGCTAGGCAAAACAAATAAGTAAATTAACAAACTGTAAGTTACGATCAGTTAAGCCCATCTGCAGATTTTGCTATTTGTAACCAATTACAAAGAAAGCAACACACATAACAGACTATCAGGCTGGATATAGGTTGACTGCCCAGATGACCTTCCATGGCAGTATATTTGAGGGATTTTTTTTTAAGAAACAACAGAGGTAATCATCCGAAGCAGCTGTAGTGACTAGCATCAAGCCGTCCTACCTCTGCTGCACAGATCTTCCTCTGCACGCAAACCGTGGGTGGAGCAGGACAGTCACCTGGATCTGCAACGAACTATCTTCTCAATGAAGCTGTTTTCTGGTTCGGGTTTGTTTGGGGTTTGTTTTTTTTTTGAGAGCTTTATCAAAATCTATCAAGCTTTCCTTCTCCCTCCTGGGAACTCACTTCAGGTGCTTTAGCTGGATAAAGACTGTTTAACAGAAACTAGTCGCGCTGATGTTGAATCTACCCCATCATGGAGCTACTATGTGTCTATAACGTTTGTCTGAGGCTGCTCTTCCTCCTCTGGCAGGTTAGGAAACTTCTACAGTGTTTGGGGAAAAAAGCTGTAGCAATCCTTCAGAAAAGAGTGAGCACCTCCAAGCATGTTTGAAAGGCTTTTCCCTTTCCAAAAACTCAGGAGTAAGCTGACAACCTCCACTTTTAAAAAGGGAGAAAAGAGGGACTGGTGAACCACGTGGCCATAAGAGTACCTTCAACACCCAGAAAGCTTCTGAAACATATTCATGAACAACCCATAAATAGGCAACTTGCCAAAGTCTAACCCCATCAACTAACATACTTTCCTACTTTCCTTCTATTCTACAGGCAGGAGGACAGCAGTAAATCCAACAGGTCTCAAATATACAATACTTTTGACCGAGCACACTGGAAAAGCACCTTCCTTCTGGATCAAGGTCCTGTAACGCTGGTGTAGAACTTCTTGAAAAAACACATTTGTTCAGTGCTTCTCCGACTGACTAGGGTCAAAACCTCGCAAGCAGTCTTACCAAAACTGCAGAGACGCTAACCTGCAAGGAGCGTGAAGTACTCGAAAGAGCTGAGCAGAACTCAAGATGGTCTTAATAAATTGGAGAAATGGTCAAAAATCAGCGAGATGAAATTCAATAGAGCCAGGTACAAAGAACCACTTTGGATTTTAAAAGAAATCCTCAAATGCACAAAACCAAAAGGAAGAATACCAGACCAGCAGCAGTACTGCAGAAAAGAATATCAAGGCTACAGTGACAATAAATTGAGCCAACTGTGTGATAATATTTAAAAAGAAAAACAAAAAGGCAAATGATGATCTGGAGTTTATTAAAAAGAGAAGCATAAAATATCCTAGCAGAGGCTGGGGAAGAATCCTGCTCTCCTCAGCAGCAGTGAGGTACCAGCTGGAATACCCTGCTAGTTTGGGGCACAGGACAGAGACAACTGGGGAAAGTCCAGAGAAGAAATGAATAGTGGGTTCAGAAGACCAAATCCCCACAAAAAAAAAACAACCACCACCTAAGAACTTGGTTTGTGTAGTCTATAGGAGTGACTGTGGAGATGGGCTAATGCTCTGAAAACCTGCACTTTGTCTTAAATAGCATTACATCACTCAGCTAATATACTGTCTATATTACTGTCACAGTAATTACTTGACTTTGGTATTTTAGATAAAAATGTATTACTCTGTAATTTGTATGTAACAGAGCAACAAAAAAGGCCTGTTTTCCCCCAGACAGCTACTGTATTTCACGTGTTAAACAACTCCACAGGCAGAGCCTTACGGTCTTGCAAAGTATCTGCTGTAATCCTTCGCAGCATGGTTCAACAACCGCTGAAATAGTCTAGTACAGTTCAGCACCTCTCTCTAGTTTAGAGGCAATTATCAAAGCCGCCTTGAGTTTTCAGATGAGGGCTGTCAGGTTCTGTAGGAGACTAGAAACCAGCAGCATCCGGTGGGTCCCTCTCCAACTGAGCCACTTCACTGCTGCACAAGTCGGTAGAGATCACGTCCCTCAGGTGTGCTTACTTTTAAGTAAAAGAGCGAGCACACAGAACACATATGGACACAGACAATGTGGTTTCTCTTACGAATAGATTTTAAAAGGTGTGCTGTCAGCACAGAGTATCTTTCCACTGTATACACAAAAGACTTAAAACCACAGAATCATTAAGGTTGGAAAAGACCTCTTAGATCAAGTCTAGGCGTCAACCCAACACCACCATGCCTACTCAATCATATCCTGAAGTGCCACATCTATACATTTTTTGAACCTCCAGAGATGGTGACTCCACCACCTCCCTGGGCAGCCTGTTCCAATGCCTGACCACTATTTCAGTAAAGAAATTTTTCCTAATATCCAACCTAAACCTCCCCTGAAGCAACCCGAGGCCATTGCCTCTCGTCCTATTGCTAGTTACTTGGGAGAAGAGACCAACACTCGCCTCACTACAACCTCCTTTCAGGTAGTTGTAGAGAGCGATAAGGTCTCCCCTCAGCCTCCTCTTCTCCAGACTGAACAGCCCCAGCTCCCTCAGCTGCTCCTCATAAGACTTGTTCTCTAGACCCCTCACCAGCCTGGCTGCCCTTCTCTGGACACGCTCCAGCAACTCAACGTCCTTCTTGTAGTGAGGGGCCCAAGACTTAACGAAATACTGATTTTAATCCTGAAAAAAATAAGAAAAACAGAGTATACAATCTACAAGTACAGCGCTGATTTTCCTGTGGCCACTAGAAAGCAGATGATGAAGCTACAGAAAACCCCATTTGTGGAGTTTCTGCATCTGCTTTAACTTCACACAGTTGGTTGATCCACCTCAACTTCTCCGCCCGTCCCGGAGCTGGCAGCCCATGCATCTCTCTTACTCCCTTCTCTCCCCCAAACGGTGCTATGGGTATTGACGGTGGCGTTGGTGTGAAGGAGCAGAAGCCTAACCAATCTGACCTGCAAGCCTTGGTTTCTGCATCATTAAGACTGCATCAGTGCACTGCTGGACCTCTTGAATCGGGTGTAAGCCACGGCTGCTCACCACCAGGATGCATAAGGAGGGATCTGCATTGGTTTTATGTTTAATGTCAAGCTTCCTCCCAGCAGCAGGATGGTGACAGTCTGACCCAGGTGGAAAAGCCCACTTGCACACAGTTAACCACTTTTCTTAGCTGATTTGAGCAAGTACACCAATGCTACATCAAAAGAATGCTTGGTCTTGAACCAGCCGCAGAACACCCAAGGCCAGACTCATTACGCTGCCAGACACCCACTGCACGAATGGAAAGGGACATCCAGGCAGCTCTCACCCCAGCCCATCCACCACACAGGTCCTCGAGGTGGTTACCATCACCCACGCTCTCCGTGCATGCAGCTGGAGGCACAGCCTCGCCCGCGGATTTCCCCGAGAACCAGGGAACAGAGAGGAACAAGAACAGGACAATCCCTCGGCCAGACCCAACACTTTCTGGGCTGTTTTCTTTTGGTGACGGCTGGCACAGATCACTTCCCCAGGAAGCTGCTAAGGTTCCTTCTGCTGATTTTTTTTTTTCCTATTTTCATTGTGCAGCCAGAGTGAAAGCGGTGGCATTTGGCAGCTACTTCCCATCAGCGCTATTGCTGTTCCCCAGTGGCAGGGATTTGTTTTCCACCAGGTGAAACACAAAGACGTTGTCCCTGTTTGGAAGAACACGGAGTTAAAGAGACCCATACACGTCCAAATACCACACACCACATTGCTCTTCAGATTTCTTGGATGTGTTAACACCTCCCAACAAAACAATGCGTTAGCACACTACGTACATTTTGCTAAGCTGCTACCCACATTTCAAAGAAATCATTAATCCCAATGCCCAGATGCTACTGAAAGGAAAGAGTGAACTGGGGAGCTCTGCAGAAGTCTCGTCTTTAGGCTCTGTGCAACACTCAAAAGCTAAACCATGTTTAAATGCAAGACTTATTGGAATAATTTCCACTGCTCACCCTAAATAAAGAAGTACTTATACTATTAATCATATTACAAAAACAATGCTAAACTATAACTTCAGTCTGCGAAGACAGCAAAACCGCGTTAGCATCTTCCAAGTTTAAGCATTAAGCATTTAAGCACTGTTCTTGCCTGTTTTGGTCTAGTACAGTTCAATTCCTCAGATCTTAAAGTCCTTACTGAGAAAAGCCTCTTTATTCCCAGTACCAGTTGCTAAACTGTGTGGTTTTCAGATAATGCTATTGGAATTGAGGTTGCTAAATGAGAACCAGAAGGCTGGAGCTAAGCAGATAAATTCTAATTTCCAGCTACCTCACCACAAACAGGGTTCCCAAAGAATTCTTCTACCCTATTTTCAGACAAAACGTAAGGATCACCATCTTCACAGATTAAGGACACAAAAATCCCCGTTAATACACAGAATGACCTTCTTCTTCTTCTGGTAGAAGTTAATGATGCAATATGTGCTGCTCCCTTCACTTCTTAAGTGGTTGGAAATAACTTTTACAAGACTGCTAGTTGGTTATACATTCACAAATTTCCACGGAGGAGGATTTAAATACTTAGTTGCATGCCTTTTTTTTTTTTAGCTAGTACATGTTAACAGATTACTGAGAACCTAAGATCCTTCTCAGTTAAATGAGGTATCCGAAAAGATAGTAATACCATCCTACAGAAGTGACAAGAGTGAGGGAAAAGCTAACCTGTAGCCACTTCTTACTCTGTCAGACACTGAAAAAAAAAATGCCCCAAAAGGCGGCAGGTTTTTTGTTGTTATGTTTTAAAGACCTCTGCTTGTGCAGAGAAAGTAGCCTCTAAATAACTCCATGTATGGACGCAATTATTCCAGAGCGAGGAACACCCTATTTCCATCTAGCCTCGGAGTCTGTTCCAACATAAGCATACCAACTTCAGAGTTACTCATAGAAAGATAAATCCATACCTGACTTTATTCTACAGTAATTCCTAAACACACCACCATAAATACACCAGGAATTTGAGGGTTCATTTTTCTGGGGATCTTTTGGCTACAGGAACCCTTAAACAAACCAGGGCTAGACCAAGCTATAATTAGGCTGATAGTTTATCCCACTTCCCCATCAGCCAAAGCCTCCACAGATTAAGTTCACAGCCTGGGTACTGCCAAAACTGCAGCTTTTAATGAAAAAATAAAAGGAATAGGAAGGGGGAAAGAGGGTCATATTCCCTACCTATGACTAATATAACATTGCACGTAACTTAAGAGTTGCTGTGTAACGAGGACACACTCACTTGAAACATGCAGCTCAGCAGAGCTACCTCAAAATTGGACGGCTTTACCGCGTTGCTGGCTTGTAGCGATGCCAGTCAGACACAGAGAGGCAGACTTCTTAACCTTTCGGCTGAGAAGATTAAATCCTTAACAGAGTGATCTCTTCTCTCCCGCTCCTCCCTCCCATTCCCCCATCTTGTACAATAAATAGCAAAGGAACCTTGAACAATCCACCTAAAAGGGACGTCTCCTTTTCCAGCATTTCTAATGTAATAAATAGGCTGGCCCTCCAATGATGCAGAAACAAGTATCACAAAGCCAACAAAACATGAGTAGGTAAACAAGATCCTCCCATGCCTTCATCAACATCAGGGCAAAGGACCAAATATCTTCCTCAAGTGCGAGTTTCCCTTATCGAACAGCTGTAAGGAATTCTTCTGCTATGTAGAAACACAAAAATCCGTATTAACCAAATCCCTGTGAGAGCGTGTAACCACCACCACTTGGAAAAATAAGCAAGATCGTTCAGTCAAAAAATTTTATTTTTGTCTAGAATCAACTGCTTTATACGGCTTTGCTACCGAATACAGAAACATTATTCCATATACAAAGGCACTATTTTTAAAGATTGTGCTTTTGGGGGAAAAACAGAATTATTTTTTCCTCCTAAAAGATCTTTTCAAATATGTATTATAAAAATTCAAGGGCATGTCAGGCAGGAAAAGGACCAACCAACCGCATTCTGGACTGAACTATATATGGCTTAGCTCCACAAACTTTAGCGGTTTTGAGAAATCAATGCAGAGCTTTATTTAAAAAAAAAAACAAAAAAACAAAAACTTCTTTCATCTCAGAATTCTAGGATTATTTAGTAACTGTGGTTAAGCTATTCACCATCCTCAATTCCCTACATAAATTTTAAGACAATTAAGAAACACTGTTCTAAAATAAGCCACCTCTACAGCAAGGCAGGCGATTCTTTTAGAAACTATGAGCAAACGTCTGGTTAAGATGACAAGCCACATGGAAACTACTGCCAGAATCTGACTTAAAGGGCACTGTTACCAACCAAATTTGGCCGACGAGGAATCATGACGAACTAAAAAGGCATGCAGCAGTGCAATAAAAAGTTGGGGCTCATTGGCAAGTAAGACAGCAAGCACTGGTGTCAGTTCAACGAGGGCGAGAACACAAACAGGACAAATTCTCGGCACTAAACGCCGGGTCCAGGTGAATGGCACCGTGCCACCGTGGGAGTGGAGCTGGCTCTAGCATGGCCTGACCGCTGGCCCTAGCCAAGCCGTGTCCGTCAGGCAAAGCGTCTGCCCGCTGCGGGTGTCTTGCTCTGACATCGCTCGAGAGCACGCCGTTTCAGAACCATTTTAAGAGTAACAACAGATTAAAAGAACCAAAAGCGTGACACACGTAACGTTCGGCTCTGTACTTCCCTGATGGCTGTGTTTAAGGTCAGAACGCTTACAGAGAGCTGACGTTTATTGCCAGGTCACAGCAGGCAGCCGGCCTTCTCTGCAGATGCCATGTCTGGCGACGGGCATCTTCCGTACAGAGTTCTCCGTGCGCAGGATCACTGTACCTTCGGACCGCCGTTACGCCAAGGCGACGACGGCCGGAATGCCAGCTCAGGCAGGAAAGCCAGCGCCCACAGCACGTTCGCCCAATACTACAGCGAGCTTGCCAAGTCCCGTTCCTATTTCCAGGAACGCTAAGCGGCCCCGTGTACAGTTGCAGCAACTCCAAAGCGGGACAGCGAGCGGTAAGCGGCACCTCGCCCTCCGCAGCGCGCCCAGCTGCCCCAGCACACCGCGGCCGAGCCCCGGCCGCGCACCTGAGGCTTCGGCTGCTTTCCTGGCCAACGCAGCGCGACCGACCGAGCAGCGCCCGCGGCAGCACCAGGCTCCCCCGCTGCGCAGCCCGGGAACGGTTCACCCCGCCGCCGAGGCCCGGCCCGGCGGCCCGGC
>Ga0065711_1041234_pt1 | contig 16304 bp, 10 predicted proteins | sample Hoacrofraction12_FD_59098 | JGI IMG/M metagenome (GOLD analysis project Ga0065711, IMG submission 59098) | Hoatzin crop microbial communities from Cojedes, Venezuela - Epithelial fraction 12 v2 (version 2) | ecosystem: Host-associated > Birds > Digestive system > Esophagus > Crop | place...
ACCAAGGTACCAGAGTTTCTAAAATTTAAAATTTACCTAAGCTTTTATGTCAAAATAATTTTCTCTGACATCGCTGTTCTACATGTTCACTTTTATCTAATTGTATAGGAATGCCAAGGCTGGAATAGCAAGTGTTTCATACTTTAAGTGCGAGATTTAAGGCAGCCCAGTAGGACCTTAATTTTAGATACTTGTACTGTATTTCAGGATACTACAACAGTTTTCCCTCCTTCTTTCCCCATCCCTTTCTTTCTGGATTCCTCCTTCCTATGGTCACTAATCTACTGCCCCATCTCTCTTCTCTTCCAGACTACCACTTCACTTCTCTTCCACCCCACCCCACCCCCCTTTTTTTTTTTTTTCCAAACCAACTCCTGTAGCACTGGCATACAGCCCATGCTAATAAGTCCAGCAAAGCTTATTGGCTTGGGTTTAGTGTAGTGTATCTACTGTTGGCACACCTCACTACTGAGGTATGTCTCACTGATTGGGAAATTAATGGTGTAAACTGTACTCCAAGAATGCAGCAGTGTGGGGCGAATAAGTGCTGTCTGCACGACATTTCCCTCACACGTTAGAAAAATCGTACAACGCAGTGAATGAGGTAAGATACTATGAGAAAAGAAAATATAGCGTTGTGGTTAAAGCAGCTGAATACTTCCCAAGAGACTGTATTGCTTCCTCTGCCACAGAGTTCCTATGCAATGTTGGGCAACTCAAACAGCCATACAGGGTGTGACCAAAAAACCAACCAGCAGAGCATCCTATGTCCAACAGATGCCAACTGCAGAAGTTTGGAGAGTAGGAAAGTAGAACAGATACAGAATGATTCTTCTTTTGATACAGCCTCTTAATTACGGCTATCAGTGATTAGAAGACTTCCAAAGCCGAGACCTCCCCCAGAACATTGTGTTTAATAGTAAGCAATGCATCAATGTTCCATGATTTTGCCTAATTCCTTTTGGATGACACACATACTTTTGGCTTTTATGCCATCCTACAGCAAGTAACACAACTTACTGTTGTTTTTTTTTCACTCACCTAGTACGCTCTGGTAGTCCTTGTATTGCAGGGAATGGCCAATAATTGTTCCTTAATCACTGTCTCTACATCAGACTTTACTCAAAGTCTCTTGTCAACTGCCTCTTTTCCAAGCTAATAAAATCCAGTCTTTTTAAGTGAGCGTCAATCCACTACATGATGAGGCTGATCCACAGCTTGTGATCTACCTGTTCCTTTTTCTAGTCTCCCTTTCCAGTTTTCTGATGCACTGACTTAAACTGCATTCCAGCTCTTGGAGCCCAACAGTGCCCATGAGGTCTTCTGCTTTGCTCTCTGATCCTTTCCTAGTAATTGCAACACTCTCATGGAATTTTCAGTGTTGCTTCTACCAGGGTAAGATTTTCAGAATACACTTTATTCTTAAGAATGAAAAGAATGATCTTAGCCAGAACTTTGAGAAGCCTTTTATGATCCTTCTTTGTTCTTCCTAGCACATGTCTCCAGCTTGCATTACAATTAATCAAGAACCTGTCCCAGATCAGCACTGATACATAACCCGCTGTATATAAAGCTCTGACTTATTGGGGAGAGTCCCTTTAACCAAGGTCCTTACATGGCACATTCAGCCAAAGATAAACAGAGAGCAGAGTCTGCAGAAAATGAGAGATATGCAAAAATAAAGACAAGGTCAATGGAATCTGTGCCTGATCACAAAAATAAACAAAAAAGGCTAGGCATTGTGAAAAGAGCAACCACACTCACAAACACATCTCTTTACTCCTCTGCTAGGGAACTGCTACTCTTGCCTTTAATATTTAAATAACTGTTGATCCTCATTTTTAAAAATACATGTAAGAGTCCATTTCATCAAGCATTTTGAAAATAGATTAGTTATTTATCTATAGAAAGCTAATATATATTGCAAGCACCAAAGGCCACATGAGAAAAACAGCTGTGTTAAAGAGCTGTGGTTAGGATGCTTTGGTGACTGTCATACCATCTACACCCTCTGTCAGGTAGCTAATAGTACACAAAAGGATTTATCACTAGTCTTCAGACAGACAATCTGACTCAAACATCCTCTCCCATATTTTGGCTTCTTTCTAGCACCTAATATCATAAGATAGCATTGCCTTTTTTTTCAGCACTCCTCAGACCATCATAGCTACCATAGTACTAAAACAATGTGTTACTGACTCCAGATCTGCCTCTTACTGCCAGAATAGTAATTTCACGCTCAGGAGCCTCAAGTGAGTAAAGTTTTCTTGACATTAAGGAATCAGCCCCTTACCCCAGCCATTCTTCTTGGAGGGACATCAGCCTGGTACTAGCATTCAACTTCCTGTTTAATACATTCACCCAGATTAACAAATGTTTTCTGTGCCAGATCACATCACCTTTCAGTAAGTAACTTTATAAACTAGTTTGCTATGCTGGAAACTTGTATTGTGCACTGTGGATACGTGTTTGCTGGTGCTTCAGCTGACAAGCTCCTCTTGCTCTCCTCTCCTAGTCCAGAAGAAAAATGCCAAGATCTCCAACCACATGTAATGCTGTTCGTATTAGGCTTTAACGATGTATTTCGTCAACAGCCTAAAGTAGTATGCTTTAAAACATGTGTGGAGGGAGAGGTAGAACTTCTTCCCCCCAGCTCTTCTTCTCCCCCACTGATCACTGTCACCCGAGGCACCGTAAGTTATCTTCTGCAGCATCTTTAGGATGTGTTTGAATCTGGCTTGTCACATACAGGATAACAAACGAGAGACCATCACCTCTAATCAAACACAACAGAACTCTGGATCCCAAAAATAAAAATTCAGCCATTCAAGTAAACTTCTCTGTGCATGAAGAGGTGACAGACAGAATTCCTGGATTTGTATCTGCAATATTGTTGTTCAATAAAAAAAAGTTAGCACATTTTCTTCCAGATTAATAATCTTTTCCAGTTTCCTTAAACAAAAGAAAATTTGAATGAACATATCAGACACTGTAGTTGACATTGGTACGGCTCAGTTCCTATACAAGCCCCCTCAAGCTGGAGTCTGAGTAAAACCTGTTCAAGATCAAACTCATCGCTCACTATCATCACCAGCTTCCTGTTCACTCATCAGTATATGAATGGTTACAATAGCACCATCGAGACAAAAGATGGCTTCAGAGGGAATGTCTGACAGAGAAAGAAGTTACATCAGCCTAATGCTCCTTTGTTCAAAGAGCTCTGAACATTAATAGCAGCTAAAGACCAGGCAGCTGCTGCACAGAATTAGAAAGGGACAGAAAGAACAATTACTTCCTGGCAACGTTTATTTCCCCTGCAGCTCAAAAAAAAAAAACAACTTATGCTGTACAGTAAGGGAATGAGAAAAATTCTAGAGATTTAGTCATCTTTGCTCCATTCCTGTTAGTGAACAATTTAACTAGGTACCTACCAGACAGGCCAACAAAACTTGTTCTAGACCTCCTGCACTACACACACCAACTGACTCCTTTGCTATACAAAAATAAGTACAACATCATAGTATGACAGCGGCCCTCAAAATCAAAACAGATCTACCCTGTGCTCTCTTAAATTCAGACAAACAAGCTATAGGCAAAGTAACAGCCTGGAAAAAACTATGGAAAAAAAAAGCCATCAAGGGCTCTCATGTATTAGTTGACGCTAATGCGAAGTCCTAAGTCACAAGGTGGTAGAGCCTGGAAGCATGTACTGCAGAATTCTCACCATGTGCCTGCTCTAATTTTACATTCCTTCACAAGTATCTGCCACTGGCTTCTGCCAGAGTCACTAGAGCACAGGAGTTTTTTTGTTAACTTGGCATGGCAGTTGTGTTAGTTCACTCCATTTCATGAATCAAAAGGCCATGGGTACTGCTCACAGAAGTGGCTGCACAGACTGTGTAGAGCATACAGGAAATCAGTCAAAACCTTTTTTCATTCTATTTCTTACTAGAAGCAAAAGCATGGGAATGGCATACTGATGGCAGAACCCTCCAATTCACCTTCTTCTATGCATAGAGAAACCTCTGCTTTACTAACTACTGTCTACTACAAGAGACTGGAACAGCCTGTCCCGCACATATCTGGGTGGAATTCCCAAAAAAAGAAATATTTTAAAGTGGATGCATAAGTTCCCAGAAAGTCACGGCAACTGCCAGGATCCCCACCCCAGAATTTTCCTCTAGCCTCTCTGTATCATGAGAGGAAAGTGCCTGCAGCAGTAACAAATGTACATGTCAGAGCCTATCTCAGAGCTCTGTAAGATGTGAAGATTTCCTGGTGCCTGAAGGTTTCAGAACTAGAAACCAAAATTGGAGTATTTCAAGTGTATTGAAGCTCTTTTCTACTAGTGTCAAGCATCAAATCAGACACATCTGTGAAAGGAGCATGGCAGAAGAAAGATTCAGGGGGCTGGAGAGAAGAAGTTTTGATGCCAACCAGCAAAAAGGAGAGATTTCCACATGAGACAACACAAGAATGCCAGTATCATCCCACATACTCCACAATAAAGAGGATTCATCACTTTTTGAGGAGGGACCTCTTCTTAAGGTAATAAACTGATTTAGCAGACTATAAATGTAGCTTCAATCCCAGAATGAAGCATGAAAGTCAACAATATATGCAATCACCTTTGCCTCGTGACAGATTTTCAAACTTCAGAGTGCCACAATTTTGGGTACTAATCTGAACTATACTGCAAATAGTGCAACGGCTATGGGGGAAGGAAAGCCGGAGATTTTGTCAGATAGAAATAACCACTGTGGTTTCTGGCATCCTGGAATATATTTTGGGACTGAGATAATCCCATTAGATCGTTCTTCTAAAACCATCAGTAAGTGAAACAATGCAGAAGGGTGAAGTCGTTTTTCAGTTTTGGAGTTAACAGCTTCCCAGAGACTAATGGGTGCAGCCCTCTCACCCACAGCGACTGTTTCAGGCCCTCTGTCGCACAGACTTACCTGAAGTGTATATCAAGAGCAGATGTATGCAGACTTTGCTCACCATTCAAGCAGAAAAGCTTGTTCCACCTGAGGTCCAAACATGTACAAAATCAATGCAACTACATTAACCAATATATGCTGCCTCTCTGGTAAGACTTCTTCATTCAGGCTTTGCATCTTGCCCACAAGGTCACATAGTTTTTGGATATCACACTGTACTAGTCAGGTCATCTGCAATACACTGTACAGATACACCTTTGGGTGGAAAAGCTGCACTACCATGCTCTAGCTCACAATTTCACAAGGTTTCCTTTGAAAAGTGGTTTTCTATCCCTCACCTTTATAATTGAAATAGAGGTTCAGAAACACACTTCTGCAGCTGCAGCGACCCAGAGAGGTCCCTTCCAACCCCGAACATTCTGTGATTCTGTGATTCTGTGAAAGAGAAGTGAGGTTTGTAAAGGGGAAGACTGGAAACTCCTTCCATCCCTCACATCTGTTCCAGAAAAGTCGCACCTCTCTTTCCTCCTTTCCACATACACAAAGGAGGAGAATAACCGTTTCTTTCCCATTCACAGTTTGTGCCTGAACAAGCCTGTGCTTCTTGACAAGTGATACGTCCCATCACTTCCCTTCTAACTCCATCTTGCCTGCGCTCAACTTCTTTTCATACAAATCCCAGAAATTTTTAACTGGGGTTCTCAAGAGAAAACAAAATAGTTTCCATTTTAATAAGGAAGGCAGCCTGAAAACAAGCATTCCTTCCGTTGCCATTTTCCTACTTCATCCCACATGGACACCACAAGTGAAAGAATACCACATGCAGAAGTTGTGCAAAGTAAAATAAGGAAAACTGCAAGTCTGCAGTTACTTCAAAACGCTTGAGCTCCATGCTACCCATGAAAATGTTCTATATATTCAGGTATCCCTGCTCTATCTCTGTGGCACACACCTCACCTCTCTAAACAAACAAGGACTGTCTTTGTGTCTTTGTTTAAATTAAGGAAAAAAAAAAAAACACCCAACCTGTCTCACAGGCTGTGATTACATCAGAGAGAGCGTTCTCCTTTTCTCTATCAATCCTGCCTTACCAGGCTTTGAAGAACCTCTGTGTGCTGCTGCCATGTGCTTTGATCTTTCTATTTTATGCCCCAGGGCCAGCGCTGATAATATCTGCTTTGCCTGCACAGTTTTGGGAAAGGCAGTAGCACCCATTCCTGTCCAAGAGCAGCTTTGTTCACACACTGAAACAGCATGTGCGCCCCTGTGACCCCAGAGAGACAGACACATAAAAACACAGCCAATGCACATACGACACTATAACAACACTTGAACAGACTACAGTTTTCCTCCTGTTAAAAAGTAGCTGAGTGTGGTAACTTGTTAGTCTTTTAGCTACGCAAAGCAAAGTCACTGTATGCCAGCCACACAATCTAGACACTGAAGAGTTCTGCATTCTTGTTTCTCCAGACTCCATTTTGTTAGGGATATTTAATAATAATACAAAGGCCCATCAGCTTATGTCTCTCGTGTCATAGAAGTGGGAAACATCCTCGGCATCAAACTGAAGAGTGTCAATTATCACAAATCATCCAACATGGCAAATGGATTGGAGGTTTTATTTCACTCCTGCACTTGCAAAACGACCTTCACAGCCAACATGTAATGAGCCAGGCAACTCCCGTTTACAACCAGAGATCTAACACAGGCAGCAGCTTCTTGAAAAACTAAAATAAAACAAAACACAATATCCCCAAAATCCTGTTCTGGGGCCTTTTACTTTCACTTCAGCCATGGCACTAACCCTCACCTTCTAGAAAATGAAAGTGTTGCATGTAGATTATAGGTGAAGATTTTCAGCAACAGATCTGGGATGAAAGCAGATAATCTTTTCTGAGATTCTTAGGCCTGTGCTACTACACAATTTCCCTGGCACTTGAATTGTTAAATGGGAAAGCAAGGTACTTCGGATACTAATAAGCAAGCATTTCAAGGACAGGACCCTCTATGTAACTCATACAACAGCAGAAATGCTAGAGGAAAATTCTGCTTGTTTTAGCAACTAAATTCTTTATACTTTTTCTGTCCAGAAAAAAGGCAGAGGTAGAAAGCTAAAGAGCAAGTAGCAGAGCAGCAGGGAAATAAACCTGGAGATCCTACCAACAGCTAAGTGTCATATCCTTAAATGAGTAAAGACAAATGCACAGGATTATTAAGGGCAGATAAGATAAAATCAGTTTAAAATTAGGAGATCTGACACACAGCACTACCATATTCTATTCAACAGATACAGCCAGGCATTTTCATGTTACCCCTCATTAGCTGGTGGGTAAACTGCTTTTGATTGTCCCTTCAGTGGCACTGGTTGCTAAAAGGAAACTTCTTTTCCTCAGTCTCAAATAATGGCAACAACAGTATCTCTAAGATTGAGACCTTCCCAAAATATGCATACATATATTGTCAAGAAATTATTACCAAGTACTACCCTAGAAAACCAGACAGCAGCTTCAGTTAGTCTAGTTCCACTGCTGGCAGTGGCAGGAAACAGTAAGTGCACGGGAGCTCAGCTTGCATCAGGTTTCATGTATGAAAAGATGTGCTTTTAAAAAGCTGTATCAAGCAATGTCATTCATAGTTATGTAGCATGCTGTACACAATAGAGAAGAAGGCTTCCTGTTGTACAACACTATAAATCTAGTGGCTTTTCTTACAAACATCATGTCTTCCAATTTGGTTTCAGCCATCCAGAGCAAGTCCCAGAACTGCCATACTCCCATCAACTGTTTTATTGCTAAACAGAGAGTTCAACATATGGCATCAAGTCTGAGATTTCGCACTTTCTAGCAAACTCAGAAAAAATTACTTCTGAAAGATCTTTCTAGAACATACATTGTTCAAAAGAGACCTCCTTCCCACCACTCAGTGGAGGTGAATCTTTCTAATCCCAGACAGCAAGTGTGTACGTACTTCACTACCAGATCAAACCAGAAGCAGCCAAGAAACTTCCAATAGGACCCCTATATTCGGCCTGCCTTTATGGGAAAGGGTATTTTTAACCTATATTTCTTGCAACCTATTGCAATCCAAGAATTTTCCAAAAACTCAATAGCATTTTAAGAATTTCAAGAAGAAAGCCTTCACACTGAGACTGTGAAGGCGAGAGTGAAAGAAACCCTGATATTCTCTGCCATCCCACACTGCAGTCGCAGGCAGCTGCCTGTTGCAAGCTAAGCCCACTACAAACTGTTAGCTCTAACCCCATTCCAGGTTTTACCCTTAGCCGCTCCTCCCAGTACTTCAAAGGAAAAGTATTTTTGTACAGCCCAGCAAGGAGTGTATACTGCCCAGCTGCTTCCAAAGCAAGATGATTTAACCCTTAAGTACCCAATATGCTATGGCCTCAGCAGAGGATGTGTGTGTAAAGAAAAAAACAAACAACACAAAACACTAAGAGCCTAGAAATTAAGTTTGTTGTGTTAACAACTTAACTGAAGAGTGACTTACCAATAGTCATCTTCCCATTTCCCCTCCCTCTTGTTTTAGAGGGGAGAAAGAGGGTAGAGAAACTAGAACTTCTAAAACAAATTTATGACTCACACAGATACTCCCCACAACACGTCAGAATTTTGCTTAAATGGCTAGAAGACCCCATTTCTCTCAATAATGTAGAGTCAGCTATAAATATCTAAATACCTTCTTAAGCCAGACCCTCAAAGGATCCCACAAATTCAGCACTTTGCTGCAACCTCCCACTCATCCTCACAGTAGTGACAAGCTGGAGGACAGACTTCCTCACAAAACACACCTCAAATAACTCTTTGCAGAAAATACTAAAATGGCCTGGATGTCTTTATGATGGGAGACAACTGGAAAGTTAGAGGAAGACACTAAGTTATGCTCTTCTTACTGGAAAATGGGATCAATAAAATGTCTTTTTTTTTTCTGGGGTTCCTCCTGAAGTTTGTTCCTATGTTCTGCAGGTATTCCCCCACCACTCGGAGCACACAAGCAGCGGACCACTGCCGACCACTTCTTCTGTTCCCTTGGTTCTCAATTTTGTTTCAGGCTAAGATGGTTCACAGCCAATTGTATACAAACACAACCAGCCTTCCATCAACACACAAACACCCAGGGAAAGGCACTAATCTTTATGTTAACTGGTGATGGGTAAACTTTGATCTCAAACAAGCCACTTCATTTTGTCTGACATCAGCATATACACTCAGGTATTTCATTTACAGAATGTGCAAAACCCAGTAGGATTTAGTGGATCCAAGTTCCTTTTTGCTTGGTTATTAAACAACAGAGGTTGTCTATTACTTACACACAAAACTCCTGCTTACAGTGAGGCTGTCCATGCCATTTTTCCAGTTATGCTTTCACTCTACACTTAATTTTTTGTACTGGAGCTTGTTTGACTTACGTATTTGTACAATGTTACACTCAAACTAAAGCAGTATCATCTTTACTAAGGCACATCTGTACTCAGAACACTCAAATACTGGGGAGGTACGTTGCCAAAGCCTTCACCCAGATTACACCACAGTGTATGATATCTCTGTGTTTTTAGTTTGGACATTTTACTTCTGAAATCAGTTTTTTGTGTCATATACCTATCTGATACTTTAAATAACTACATCTCTGTTAACAACACAGAATTAGAGCTCATATACATTTAACTCCTACTTGCTTTATCAGCCATTCCCCCATACCTGCAGCATGGCAAAGGGGTTCATTTGGAGGCTGCTGCAGGTACGTAATGTAGGTAAGCCCCTTCCTCCAAACAACAAAATGAACACCGTGTGCCGCAGCACGAGCCCTGGTGGTGTATCACCGGGGCTGCACCATTGTTAGGGAAGCGATGGATAAGTGGTTCGAGCGCAGCGTTTATTTCTTATCACCCTCCAGACCAAATGCTATTTAATCAGAATGTATTATCAATAGTTTTAACAACAAGGATTCAGAATTTGCCACGGTAAATAACTGCGTGCCAGTTAGCATCCCACAATGCCTTCCATCTGGTGGCATCAAAATTTCTGCTTTCTTCTCCCTCCTTTTCAGCATCCTCACCTACTTAGAGTATAGTCCCAAAGCTCTAAGAGCAGGACAGAATGATCATTAGGGAAGTCAGGGGTGCACGTGTGGAAAGCACAAGCAATAAAACATCAAGGGGTGTGTACATGTTGAATGCATATACTTTGGGTGTGCTAAGGAATGAAGTATAGCTGAGTGCTTTTGCCCCAGACCTGAATTTGCTGAATGGAGGCACAGTCTGGAGTTCTGCTCCTACAACCATCAGAAAATGAAGCTCTGGCTTTGTCAGTTTCATTTTTGCAGTGTCTTTGATGCAAGCAGCAGCTTAAAATCTCATACTACAATTTCAGAAACTTGGTTTGGGCATATAGGCTGGTGAAAGGGAGCAGGCAAACACTTTGTATTCAAAAATTTGCAATGGAAGTTGATGGCAAAATTTCAGCACAGGATTCTATGATACCGACTACAAAAGTAGTACATAACCTAACAGACTAGCACACTGGTGCAACTATTTAAGCATAATACCCCTCCTTTGTGCAATACTAGAGCAAAAAATGCAAATCCTGCTGTAACTTTGAGACCTGCATGCTCGAGTAGCTAACTTTTGGATATGCTTTACTTGAACTTCAATTCTCTCTGTCAAATGCCTAATTTTGATTTTGTGAAGGGCACAGAACTGATTTCCAAAGCACTACGAATTACCTTTAATCAAGAAAGGTAAGGTCTCATGATATGAGAAATATCAACCCTAGTTTCTCTGCCTGCAACCCATCTGGAAGTAACTTCATCATTAAACATTGAAACATGGCAGAAATTGTCCCACCTATAAAATCATCATGAAGGATAACCATGACTCAGGCACCGGTGGTTATTCTAACAGGCCCTGCAGGGCTGGGCTGAGAATGTCAAGGCTCTACAACACCTTGGCATTTCCTTTCAATGTTCTTTTAGACCTGGTCCATCTCAAAGGACCAGAGATAAGATGTTATACTAACAATGCCACTTAAGGAGCATCCTATATAAGAAATTGTCTCTCTTCTTAATTCTCTTTCACTGCACATCTGTGCCTAGACATAACAAAGGCAACTAGCTTTTATCAGCGTATACCTCCAACAGCATAGGACTAAAAGCATCACATTTCAAAACAAACTAAAGCTTCCTTCTCTACCCTCAAAAACAAAGAGGAAGAGAAATTCAGCTATGTGAAGATTAACTCTGAATTAGTTAGAGGTTACTATTATTTTTTCCTGTCTTCTCCTCCAATGTTCGAGGGAAACACTTGCAAATATTCCTCTACAGAACCACAAATTTAAATGAAGATTATAAGGTATCTGACTCCCTGATACTCTTCCTTGATCTAGAACTACTGCCTGCTATAATACATCTTTGTATCAAGAATTTAAGTGATTTACAGCTTATATTCTTTCAAGTAAACAGAACCTTCTATATAAAAATATCCACATGTATATGGAAGATTGTCAACACTAAAGAAATAAGACATTTATGCTGCCTGCTTACTCTCTCACACAGGTGAGGCATATAAAAACTGTCATCTCACATCAGAAATGAATCTTATTGCAGGTCTTTAAATATGTATCTCAGATACAAAATTTTGATGCACAATTTCAGTGCTATGGCTCCAAGGGAAGACAAAAGACAGACACCCAGTACTTATTCACCCTCTGGAAATCTAGGCGCTGAATTATTCCTTCAGAACATTCCCCTGCATACCATAACACCTACTAATCTGTAACCATTACTGCATGACAGACACTGAAACCATGGAGTCCTCTTTAAATTAGGGCAAAGACATTCACCACGGACCTGTTCAAGAAAGACCTCTGACACGGACTTTCTCCTTTGTACAGTCCATTTCAAAGTGTATTTTTAGAAGCAGACTGCTTGAAAACTCCAAGTTTTCATCTTCTCTAGTTTTCCACACCAGTGCAGACGGTAAGACGAATCGTTTTGAAGGATTTTGTTTTGATTTATTAATACAAGCTTTATTTTCACATCATGTCACAATCACAAGAAGCCTAAGGTTAGAGTACTCCCACAATCTAAACAATGCACCACTTACATATGAGCAGAAGCTTTATTTAGGAAGTTATGTTCTTCACTCATATGACAGGATTGAGTTCTGCATACTGCTGTCATACCAACCTTGCTGTTTTTCACTTATAGACACTCTAACAACGCTTTGAAAAGGGGGAAAATTCAAATTGGGGACATACCAACAGCATTTGCTGCCCTGTGGAGAAGCTGCTTCAGAAACATTGCATGCAAGTTTAGGTAGTTTTTCAAGAGCAGCAACAGTCCCATCTCTTATCTAAGCGTAATTTACACAGGACCAAACATGGCTCAGAACAAACCATGGCATAGTTCTGGTGCAGAAGACAACATCATTCTCACTTCTTCACCATATACTAATCACTATTACATGCTTCCCAGCTCCCTTTTCTCAACATACTGTACAATTCTCAGTTTTATCAGTTTTCCTTTCTTTTCAAACCTCTCTCACCTCTCATCCACGTTGTGTTGCATACCCACTCACTGCTTCATTCCATGCTCTGTCACACCCTTTCTGAATCTCACCTATTCCAAGCCCTGCTAACTTTGACTGCAGGCCCACCCCACTACCAGAAGCACAGAAGGCAAGCCTTTATGTGGACCTTTCCCACTCCATGCCCATCCCTTCTCCTAAAAGTCTACCATCATCTCTTCATGGCATCTACTCTAGGACTCCACACGAGAGTGCATCATTTGCCTTCTCAACCTTCAGCATTTCTTCCAAAACCTTTGTTCCAGTCCAACAGTCCTGGCACTGCACTCCCTGCCAAATACTTCACAGCACTGCTTACCAGCAAAGCTTGCCTCAACCTTTTCTCTAGCTTCTCTCTCTGCTCCAATCCTCTCCAAGCAAACATGTCACCATTATAATCTCTTGCTAGTCTCTCTCCACATGTGTAAAATCTGCAAGATGCAAGATTACTTCCCCAGATTAAAGCTAGAGGAGTTTTAGAAAAGCTAGACAAACCTTTCTTCACATGCTACCCAGCCATCAAATCGTAGAGTCCTTCTGTTCATTATTCATCATCCTTCAGTTTCCCAGTACTCTGTTTTTTTTTCCCTGGTTCCCTTCAAGCTACTAATCGTGGATGTATAGTTCACAGAACACAGCCCAAGGATCCACTAATTTCACATTAGCACCGTAAGGCCCATCTTTGCCAGAATAACTACCTCCTGCATGTAACAGGAACTGTGGCTGAAAGAAAGTAACTCAGGGCACAATTCTTGTACTTACCTCACATCTTCAGCGAAGGTACACTCTTCCTCATACCCAATGGTCTACTGACATCCAGCAGTTGCCATGTCAGAGTCAGTCTTGTATCCCTTTCCAACATAACAGCTAAGAGAAAACTTTGGTCTTAATACTTTCACTTCAGATACAGAAACTTACATGCCCTTCTTTGTTCCTCAACCATTCTCCATTGTTCCACATTCAGTATCCCTGTCCTTTCTGGACAGCAAGAAAATATCCCAATTTAGTCTAAGAACTACTGGATTTCTCAGCCCGTTTTCACTGCACAGTGCTGCCAATTGCCACTCCTTAACTTACATGGCTGAAGAGCTTTTCTTATTTGTTTCTAGTTCTTCAGCAAAGTCCAAATCAGACACAGGATGAAAAACTCTAGGAGCCATGCTACGGGCAGAGCTCATTGTATACACCGGGCAGAGCTCATCCTATACACCGTTGCTTACCATCCTCCTCCACCCTTTTAGCACATTCCTTGTAAGGGAAGTCTTGGCTGTTAATATCTTTGCTTAGTTAGTTACTCAACTAACTGAGACTAGTGCAAAGGCAGGATAGCAATCTGTATTCTAAAAGTGCGGGGTCGAAATGTTAGGATGATGAACTTTTAATTAATTTTCTACCTTGCAAATCAGTTGCACCCCAGAGTTCAAAGACAGTAGCGTGTGTCCATGGTAATGCACTGGGAATTCACCCAGAAACAAGAAGGAATCAGAACGTGAGAAATCAAAGGCAAGAAAAACACATTGGGAAAGAAATCAGAGGTCAAGCATAAATTTTTTTATACCTTGCTCACCCATCCTCATTTAACGTCATTCACTCCTTATCCATCACTGCTCTTGTAACAATGCTGCCAGCCCTGGAAACAATGCACCCCAGCCTATAATCAGCAAAGGAGCCCCTCTTCGGAAAGCTGCTCCCCCCTCCTCCTCCCCAGGCAGTGCCAGCCCCTTCCACCCTGAGTGCAGGAACGTGGGCTTGGAAAAGCAATCTGGATCTCTGGAGGACAGCAGGGGAGCACTGCTGCTTTGCCAGGATTAGCTGCCAAGTTTTAAACAGCATGAATGAAGTTTATTCACCCACTACCTGCCTCAGCAATAGAAATACGATCCTAGAGTCTTAACATCAGAGATGCAATTCTCTGCCAGCTAATGAGAGACAGGAAGACATATTATAAATATTTTCCTAAAACATACATGATTTAAAAGCTATCCTTTCTAGCACTTCAGATAGGCAGCACATGCTCTGCTGCAGAAAAGCAGAGCATATGCGTTGCTCTAACACATTTTGCTCATCCTTCCAATAACCTTGTTCACTGTTAACTGTCATCCCTCAGCATCTGCAAGGACATTTCACTGACGGGTTTCTCAATGGACAGTTGAAAAACAAAAAAACAAAAACCAAACACAGGTACCCAGTCAAACGGCACATTCTTAAGTGCTTTCAAAATGCCTATACGCTTATAAAGGTATTCTGTATTCTTAAGAAGCAAGAAGATGAAGGAGAAGCAGTGAAAATGCCTGCAATTGTTCTGAAAAACAACTATGTTTTTAACACAAATGTAAGTCACTTTATTTCTAAAAAGCTTTTTTTTTTAAAAAATTACTATGGTCTTCTAGCGGCACTCTCAGTTTGAAAAGGTAAATAAAACCAAGTCTTCAGCCCGGAGGCACAGTTTGTGGTGTTAATTCCACACAAAACAAACAGCAAAAAACTGTGAACTCACTTGCAGATTCTCTTCCAGACTAAGAAATGCTATTCTGCGCTGAGAAATGGAGCACTACATTTGAGCATGGAACTGCCACATTATTGCACTGATACAAAGATTAAATTCCTCTATCATACAGTTCATGACCCATTCCTTAAAGCTGGGTAGCTGTAACTACCATGCCTCTGCAGGCAGAAAAAGTGCTAAAGGGTATTCTCCAGCTGTTCAGTTTTTACAGTTTGTTATACACTCAGCGACCACTTTAGGATAGCTCTCTTCTAAGGCTTGTTCAACTTCCCTCTGTTCTTCTGGGTACCTTTTATTATTTTCTTTCTGGCAAGAATGCTATTAAAATAGTGAAGTTCCCTGCCCCAGAACCTTCCCTTGACAGGTATTCAGGACTCCTACTACTTTTTTCAGCCTTTCCTAACTGAACTAGTCCTAACGTAGGTCAGAATTCTGCTGCCTGCAGGATATGTTTGGCATTTATCTCCATAACAGACTGCATCAGTTTGTGTATTGTTTTGAAGACTGCAGTGTCCATTTTATCTGGACTACATTTATAAAGATGAGATTTCAAGATTCAGCAGCACTTGGGTAGTACAACTGCTAAAAATATAATTCAGCTTCCTAGGCAGTGCAACTTAGTCTGACTAAGATCTTTATCTAGGAGGTTATTCACTAGCAATATCCTTATCAGCAGTGGTACGTTGTATTGCTTACACGGGGAGCAAATACTTCCCTAGCTTTACCAATTCCAATTCAAAGACACCAACTGCAAGATAAAGACTGAAAATAATTTGTATTTGATTGGCAAAAATTCTCTTTGCAATAGCACTGAATTAGAGGTACGTTACTGTCTGCTAACTCCTCCTAACACAAACACAATGAGAGATGGAAATACTGTTTGCAGAGACTTCTTAAATATATTTGAGAATACTAGTATCTACACCATTAGTCCTGACCCACAGCATCTCAACACATTTTAGATTTGGGTCCTCACAGGGCCACAACAATACATGTCAGTGCTGGCATAAGCATTTTGAAAATCCTACCTAGACCCAGAAATAAGTATGAGTGTTGACCCCTCCTCATACAGGTGGCAGAGAACATTCTCAAGGAAAGGTGTGAACCTGCAGCTTGTGAATTACATAAAAAGGATATATAAAAATTAATTAATAAAATGCAGCCTGTTGTAGATGTGAAATACATAGATAAGCTTAAGATTGACACACTGGTGTCCATACCCTCACTGGAAAAAATGTTAGGGAACCTGTAAATTAAAAAAAAAAAAAAAAAAAAAAAAATT
>Ga0065711_1006845_pt1 | contig 16301 bp, 4 predicted proteins | sample Hoacrofraction12_FD_59098 | JGI IMG/M metagenome (GOLD analysis project Ga0065711, IMG submission 59098) | Hoatzin crop microbial communities from Cojedes, Venezuela - Epithelial fraction 12 v2 (version 2) | ecosystem: Host-associated > Birds > Digestive system > Esophagus > Crop | place...
CTCAGCCCCTCGGAGCGGCGGGGCAGGCCGGGTCCCTCCCCCGGCCCCTCCCCCGGGCTTTTATAAGGCCGCGGAGTTTCCGCGTCCTGTGACTGCAGTCAGGTGGTTGCGGGGTTTCCCTCTCCCTCCCTCCCTCCGTCCCGCTCCGTCTTCCCCCGCCCGCCGTGGGCCGGCCCAGCGGGGAAGGAGCCGGCCGGGGAAAGTTGAGAGGAAAGAAGTTGCCGGCTGGGAAAGTTGGAGAGGCGCGGCGCGGCCTCCCCGCGGCCTCCCCGCCGGGCCCCGCAGCGCTGCGCTCCGCGGGAGGGCCGAGGATGGCCGGCGGGGAAGGAGCGGGCTCCGGCGGGCCGGAGTGCCGGGAGCACCTCTTCAAGGTGCTGGTGATCGGGGAGCTGGGCGTGGGTAAAACCAGCATTATCAAGCGGTATGTGCACCAGCTCTTCTCCCAGCACTACCGGGCCACCATCGGGGTGGATTTCGCCCTCAAAGTCATCAACTGGGACAGCAGGACCCTGGTGCGGCTGCAGCTCTGGGATATAGCCGGTAAGGGCGGTGGGCGAGCCCCGGGAGGGCAGAGGCCTGGGAACCTGGCCGTCGGTGGAGTCCCGGGGCCTGGCCTCTGCGGAGGAAAGGCTGTTTTGTCCCTGAAACCCGTCTTCTTTTTCTCCTTTCCCCTGGTATTACCTCTTGTCTGCGTTCGAGGTGTAAGTAGAGGGAGGCGTCGACGTGGGAGCAAAGTGTTTTGGCTTTTCATAGGCTGTGTGTGCTCCTCTTGGCTGATGTCGCAGGGCTCTTGGCTTGGCCCAGGGGTTTTACAGCAGTCCTTGAAAAGCCACTCTGCTCTGCTCACTCTCTCCGCAGCTCCTGGAGGGTCCCTGCTTGGGCCGCTCCTCCTTGACCCGTTTGCCTGGGAGTTTGTGGCCTTGGTTATGAGTACTGCTGAAATTTGTTCGTGGCTATGGCTCCGTAACACTTCTCGAGGAAATAAATATATTTTCCAAAGAGGTTGTGTTTAATAAGCACGCTTTACAGGTTAAAGGTAACTCAAATAGCTAAAATGTTCTCAAAGGAAGCGTGCTCAGTCTTTGCATGTTTGGAGTCACCTACTTAATTTAAAAATAACCTGTGTGCCTGCAACGTGGATTTTATTATCCTTAGTTCTACATTCAAATCATGGGTTTGTATCAAAAAGATACTCTGAGAACACAGAACCAGAAAAGCCCTGTTCACTTGTCCAAACTACATGTTGTTCCTTTCCTACGTATGCTCCTTTCCTATATAATTCAAAACTCTTCTCTAATACTTCTGCCTTAAAGACCCTAGCCGTGTACTTATCCTGGTTAACTTTACTTATGCTGTAGTATCAAACACTGCAGAACAAACTCTGCTTTGCTGTGGTCTTGTAAGTCTGACCTCAACTACTTGTAAGTCTGTCCTCGACTCCTTAATCATCTCAAGTTGATATTGCATTTCTAGTCCTGTGTCCAGCCCAGGCATTAACCTGCAGCTCTCTTCATCCCTCTCCACTGCGTTCAGAACATCTCCTTGGATATGAAAAAGTAGACTTTATTTCAAATGCTTGTGCTTAAGCTTCCGCTACTGGAAGATACTAGGATAACAACTGGTAGTTACTGTTTCCAGGAACTCTACGCTTTATCAAGTGGAAGCTCAGAAAAGAGGAAGCGTGACATGTAGCTGCTGTAACCCTGTGACAGACCAGCTGCACATCAGCTTCTGGCCTTTCTGCTCTAGAGGTTATCTTAAAACACTTCAGATATGATTCCTCAGACTCAAAAGCCTGCTTCTTACTGCCATATGCTGAAACATGCCATGGATCTTTCTGCTGCTGGCCTGTAGGGCAAACTAAAGTATTTTATAATTGCTGTTTTGGAGAGCAAGTAAAATGTTGGCAAGCTTTCTTTTTTGATGCGTTCCTTTTACAGGTCAATTTTAACTTTCTTTAAATCAATTTGCAATATCAGTGCAAGCTGCTACAACATGCAACAACATTGTGTTTAAGCAAGTCTGGGGTTCTGAAGATTAAAGGGGGAAGACTATCAGGATCCTGGGGTTTGGCAGGCTGCCGTACTTGTGTTTAACATCTCTTCAACCCTTGGTTTCTGAGACTGGGGTAGGCTATGTGCTTTGCCAAAGCAGTCTGTTTCAACAGGCTAGGCAGAAGTGTGGCTGTAACTTGTAACAAAGTTTGGATAGAACCTATTTATTATGGGAAGTCCTATCAATACACCCACACATTAATTTGAAGATCTAGAAGACAGTATTTTTCACTCGTGATTATTGCGCTTGGTGTATCTTGGACACTGACAGGTGAAGACCGAGTTAAGAGCTGCTGATAAATCCCTGGAGGCTTGTGCTAATATTGCTGATAGACTGAAGAATAAATTCTTTCCTGTCCCTGAAATGTGTCTATACTATTCATAACACTTCCAGGCCTATTGCGAATGATGCCCTGCTAAACTGAATGGGAAATATTTTTCCTGTTTTACAATGTGGAGCATGAAACTCCCAACTAGTCTTTCCCTAGCAAAAATGAAAAAAGAAAATACAACTGTTTTACATTTTGCATTCCAAACACTTTTATCTAATCTGGTAGTTTGGGTTATTCTGTTTCCAAGGGGGTGGGGGTCCTTTCCCAATCAAAAAAACAAGACCAAAAAGAGAAGTAATCTTAGTGATATTTGATTGGGCTGTGCTTAGCCAATGTGAGAGTAACAGTTCAGACTCCTATAGAACTCGACATCTCAGTTAAGCGTTAATCATTGGAATAAGATTTTAGTATCCATAAGGGTTGTTTCATGGTCTTAAAACTGCTGAAGTCCTTGTCCCGGGAATCTGTTCTGCAGCTGTCTGTGTCTATACTCATGAATATTCCTAAATCCCCAAGGATGTTAAAAGGTGTATATAGAAATTATTAGTTGGAGAACCGGGTTGAAGATGGCTTTTATACAGTCATATCGCGTATTCCCTAAAGCGCTTTAATAAAGTGTGTAACAAAGTATCTGAGCATGTGATAGTCATTCCCTTTTAACTCATCGGCCAAACTGTCTTCTGGCTTTCAACAGCTCGTGTAGATAATTTTGTCTGCTGGTGTGTGCAGACAGCTTTAGATCTCTTGAAGAGATCTAAATCTTATGGTAAGTAATGTTACATGTGACTTCCCTGCAAGCAATATGGTGCTGGCATTCTGAATTGATTATTAAAGCATTTAAAAGGACTTCTGAATTAAAGTGTAACCCTTAAGCATAGCAAGGCATGTTATTTCTCACTAGATCAAAGCTTGGACTTAACAGTTCATCAGAAAAAGCTTCCCTCAAAGAGATGCATGCTGCAATCTAAGGTTCTGTACCTAAATCAATGATAAGAACTAACCATGTAGTTCAGTCATCAGCTAAAGATTATAATGCAGATACTGTGCTGGCTTCTGGTGTGATTGTGGCCAAAACGACAAATGTTGTGCTGTTTATTGCAGTGCAGCAGGTTCCTGGGTGATGTCAATTTCTTGTGCTAGTTTAGTGATTAGATAATTCTATCAAATAGAGCATGACAATGTTACACTACCTATGTTTTTTTTTTTCTGCTGAAAATAGCCTTCTTGTTGTAAAGTACAAAGTAATGCAAATTCCTGCAGCAGAACCAAAGGGAGGAGGTGATGTGAAATAGTGAAGAGAGGAGAAGGGTATTGTATATTCCAGAATATACTCAGGCATTTTAGTTTTTAGACACAGGTTTTAGCTTCTTGAATAATGGAGGTAAAAAGCTTGGGAGTAAGACTGATCAATCACTGTCAAATTATCTTGGTTGCAGCATGAAGTATTCTGAAAGAAGCTGAACAGATTACATGCATGTTCATACAGGAGCAAAACTTCTAAACTCTAGCTGCCCTTAGGCCTTACTCGTTTTCTATCTTGACGTGGAGTTATGATAAATGTCTCTTCCTGAATAAACTCTGAAAGTGTTAGAACCAGGTTAACCCCTTTGATCGAAGGACATAAATAATTGGTGAAATAAGTAGGAGATAAGAATGAATCATTGTGGTAAAGGGATACAAACCAAAGGATTCTTGATAATACGGAAGTGCTTTTAAAGTCTGTTTCAATATACGAGAGATGACTACTCAACAAGCATGCTGTTTTAGTGAGTGTACTGCACCGACCACAACATAGTGTAGGAGGTGAATATAGCATATTGGTGAAACTCGGTCAAATATCATTGAAAGAACACTTTAAGGACTTCCTGTATCATAAAAACTTTTGATCTGATATAACAAGAACAGCAACTGAGTAGCCTTAGCTGCTGCTTTGTGATTACACTGGCTGTCACTGTTGCTCACATCAGCTGGTACGAATATGCAACTCGCTGGAGGGCAGGGGTGGTAAAAGTCACAGATGAACACTTGAGCTTGGCTTCTCCTGAAGAATGTCACTAATGGCAACTAGTAGACAAATTTGTTTCTAAAGGCTTGACTAAGTGATTCTGCATTAACTTTGCTGTAATAGCACCCTTCCAGGACTTTATTAGAATTTCTTTGTAGAAGTGTTTATTAAAACTAAATTCATGCTTTAACTAGAAAAGTGTGACTATGAAATCGGCCAAACAGAAGAGGAATGACTGTGCCTTGGTATTCTAAACGTGCTCTACATAAGTTTCTCAGGAGTTGAATGACAAGGCTTGTAGCATGCAAATGTGTTACTAAACCCTTGTCTGACTCCTTGAAAAGATACGAACTCCAACTAGTTAGAAGAATATACCAGTCCCCAAGAAGATGAAGTCAGATGAAATATTTTGCTCAAATACTGAGTTGAGGAAGAGCTGGAATGACCCATCTTTTCTATGAAGACAAGTGTGTCTTAGATATGTGACTTGACATTAAGTTGTTGACTTGTTTAGGAGCTTGCTGTCATCTATAGGAAGCCATGAGAAGTAGGAAAGTAAGTGCAGGAAACGATGGATGTGGGAGAAGGAGGAGGATATTCTAAGGCTTCCTTCAGAGTAGGGCAGAAAAACTGAAATGAGTGCTTGCAAAGCAGGACAATGAAGGCAAAATGCAAGCTTTGTCACTTAGATAAGCAGGAGTGATGCTACACCTGATAAATCTTATTCCATTGGGACAGAAGAGGTTGTCTTCTCTGGAAAGGTGGAGTGCTTTGTAGCTATGCACCTTCTGTGGAACATAGCTGTGTATCGATGTGTATTTTGGTGGCTGAGTTTAAGGCATTCAGACTGTTCCAGTGAGATGGCGTACTTCCATGTGAAAAACCTTATAGCTTCAAGCAGCTGTGTATTTCAGTTTTTCTCAGTCTGCATTTGTAACACTGAAATGTCAGAAGACTACCAAGTTGCTTCTATGTACTAGGTCACTAACTTTAAAGAATAAGGTCTAAAGCAAGCCTTAAGTGATGTTAATGCATCCCTGAAATTCTATAGGGGCAATTGGAAAACTTCCTCCATTTCCTATACATACATAGCTCTGTGCAAGAGGCACATACTTAAGTTGCTTTTCAGAGGAGTACTTCCTTCATATGGAGAGCTTCATGGTAGTAGTCTTTAAAGGTAGTCAAGGTAGTCTTGTAACAACTTGTCCTTACCCACAAAACATTTTGAAGATCGGTGTAGGGATTAAAGCAGCAACTCCTGCAAAGAAACCATGGAGAAATTGCTTAGCTCTGTGCCTAGTCTGAGTGAGCATAGGGTGGAGGCTAGAGAATCTAGGCATAACCTGCCCCCAACTGTGTGTTTTTCCTCATGTTATAATGGTATCTAATGAGTGCGATTACGAAGAATGAAAAATATGCCCATGAATAACTGTATCAGAAATGGATTCAGAACTTGGGAGTTCAGAGCTTTATTTCAAAAGCTGCAAATGTAAGTTGTCTGAGGTTGTCTCATAGCTTATATGGTGGTGGAGGTTCCATCTGCAGCTGCCTTCGTGTGAAAATAATATACTACCATTCTGGTAACAGCTGAGGCAGGTCAGAAAACTGTCAGGAGTGGAGAATCTTTTATGGTACTAAGTTCAGACTGATGAAGAAGATTTGAAAGACCTGTGACTGATTTAGGAATGTTTCCTGCTTGCACACATTTAAGTATAAATCTCATGTAAGAAATTATTTAAGGATGATGTTGGCTGGAAACATGCAAGACTAGCAGATGAAGTTTGAGGAGAGCAGAGTAGAAGGCCTGCTCATGTTGAAAGGCTTTGAACACTGGCTTAGAAGGAGTAGAGGCAAGAAACAGAACTGAAGGAGTGCTGTAGGTTTTCTTCTAGAAACCACCCCGCTGTGGGAAATGTTGTGTGGGTGTCCTTTCTTGTGACTTCTGGAATAGCTGAATTAGTTAGGAGCTTTCAGCTGAGAATGACTTGCTGTACTTGAAGCTCTACAGCCAAGTATCCAAATAAGTGAACATGTTAAACGTGTTTCTTTTTGGTGTGTCTCCACACTGCAAACATCTCTGAATACAGATTCTGGTTGTCAGCATGCTTTCTTTTTTGTAATTCTTCTATTTAAGTTACCTTTTATGAACTGCTATCAAGCAAGGTAGGGCTACTGGTCTTTTCTGGTGAAGCGATTTCCTTGTCTTACCGGTGGGGTACTAAATCATTCATATTGGTGAAGGTTCTTGCACTTAGTACTATGTTATATAGCAACTCAAAGTAGTGTATATGTTGTATTAAACTAAGCTTCGTAAAGCCTGTGTGCTGATGGAATTCCATGAGAATATGCAACATACTACTGTCTTGAAGCTGGTGTTGCAAGGCAGTTTAGTATGGTAATTTTGATTATGCAAGACAGGACTGTTCAGTTAAGTTTCAGTTAAATGGTAGAATTGAGACAGATGTTTTTTCTGTGTCGTGGAAGCAAGCTTAGAATTTCTCCATAGGATTTTCTAGGTGTCCTGCAAGAAGTGGGATTAAAGATGTGGTCTTAGAAGACCACCTGACCTAGTACACTCTTAAAAGAAAGTTTCCTCTATTGATCTTGCAGGTACTTTTAATTTCTCTCAACAATGGAAATACCACTTGGTGCTTCCGCTTCTCATCACTATGGAATAGATGGAGCTTCAGCCTTGCTTTCAAATAGATAGGGTTCATATCATATATAGCAGTTGCTCAGAAGCTTTACCCTGTCTGTACAAGATCACAATAAAAACACTTCTCTAACACTCTGATCCAGAGAATAAACAATGTATGGGTGTGTGTGTGTGAGCTGCCTAAGTTCTTATGTGCAATACAGCAGACAGGAGGAAAAGTAGTACTTATCACACAACATAACCAATTTTTGGATCAAATTATAATGCAAACTAGAAATCTGTGCAGAAATCCATTAACTTACATTGATCACAAGCTTTTCTGAGGCAAGTATAGACTGAATTCTTGCCATTCATGTAGTTCTGAGTCAAGTAGTCAGAAAGTAAGCTGGATGGATAAGTCAAGCGCATTATCCTTCAGAGACAAACTGGTGCAGACAGTATTAAATATACACTTTTCTCTTAATGTATGGAGTTTATATGCATGTAAATTGATCTTTATCAACTCTCCTTCCATCAGTGTTGCAGCTTCAGAGTCTTGGTATCTTCACCTTATTTACATCTCCACTTAGCCTCTTTACCAGTTCGGTTTTCTTTGTGCACACCAGGACAGGGTGTCACTGAAGTGCATGTACACAAGTACAATTTGAGTCGGCAAGTGCTGTAAACAGGTTGTTATAAACTACCTGTTTTCTTTACCAATCTAATGAAATGCAGGAATCTTAGCTGACTGTCTCAAAAAAGGCTCCAACATGCTCTATAAGGTAAGATTCTTTCCTTTAGTAGTAAGCATGGACACTGGGATTCAGTCTCACAGCTGTTGGAAATAGTCCTTGAACTTCAGTGGTAGCCATTGCCTTTGCAGTCTCCTGTAAATTGTTCCCTGTAAATACTCACTTCAGAAGTTCTGCAGTGTGATATGCCATGTCAGAAGGAAGTGATTTACAGTAAGGGAATTCCTATTTATATTTTCATGTGAAAGCACAGGAATAACTCTTGCAAAACTCTCACGAGTGTTAGAGCTAGCGTGACTAGCAGCAATCAGTGACTACAAAGCACAACACACTTTTCAAGCTATCAAGTGGTAGAACACTAGATGTTCAGAGTTCTTCTCTAGCTACGGAGCCACAGAATACAGGTAGTTGGGGTGGTAAGAATATGCATTGAAAATTATGGGATTTCAGGTGTTTATAGAGCTTGTCTAGAAATAAATATATTCTTCTTAGAGAAAGCATAGCACACTTTCAGTAGCAGTGGCTTCTAGATGAGCAACGAATGCAAACCAATATTCCTTATTATATAGATTTTAGCAGCTTTTCAAATAAGATACTAAAAAGCAGCCTCTGAGTGACACTGCAACCAGCATGTGGGAACTCGTTCTTTAAATGCTTCCAGGCTAGAGTGCTGGGTAGAGCAAAGCGGCAGCTATTTGATATGAGATTCCAATCACATACAATGTGCCATGACACATTCACCATTTTAGAGATTAACACTTTTTCAGTCTCGTGATAACATTGTTCTTGAGACAAACTGACTTTACCGTTGTTCTCCTGTATGCTGTGCAATGCTGTAGTGCCATGCAGCATCACTGTTAAACGCACAGTACAGCTCTGGCTGCATGACAGTGTACCAAAGGAGATGGATTAAAGGGTGTCAGGTGTGAAAATAGCTTAACTCTGGCAGATGACTTGTTTGAGTCTAGTTAAAGCAAGGTAGGAAGTACCAGTTCATGCTGTTGCTGACACTAATTGGACTATGTCAATTTTTTCTGGATATTAATACAAGGAGAGTTTTTCCATACATGCTGCATTTGACAGCTAGTTAGAAATCATTTAACTGGGTTGAACTCTGCTTTTCTGGGGATGGAAATCTAGCAATTAGTCAGGGACTTCCTCTCTTGTTAATTTGCTGTTTGTCAAAGATACAAGCAAAACAGGTGAAACTTTCCTATATAAACATGATTGCATAGTTCTACATATAATACATTCGATGCTGGACAAAGCCAGTTGATCCAGGGCAGGGTATTGCCTCTAAACTTCTTAACAGCTTACTAGCTTGCCTTTTAACAGTCTTAAATCATTAGATTAGCCCAAGGCTACAGGCACCAATGAAAAGTTTGAGTCTTGCTGTAAAATGCCCTGTGAGACTTGTGCAATTGTTTGAGGAAGGCTTTCTATCTTTGAAAGAGAATGATGTGTCTTTTTCCATCTATTAGGATGATAGATGTGGTCAGTGTTCCTGATGGAAATCGGGTGTCTAATTTCTGAGCGCTTGCACCTCGGTGCTGTTGCTGTTTCACTGGTAATGAACAGAATGGTCCCACTTTAGAATAAACAGTGAATGGAAAGACTAGTCGCACTGATCTGCAGGGTTCTGGTAGCTAACAAATTATTAGGTTAGAAACTGGCTGTGTTGTGCAATGAAATTTTAGAGCAAACTGCTTCCTACCACTTCAGAATGAAATACCGACTTCTTAGAAGATGTCAAAACACTCCATATTGTGATTGAAACAATCAAAATACTGCTGCACCTGAACTGACATTCTTCAGTGACTTTTTCAATGACTACAGTGCCTGTCATACATGACTACAGCGTCTGTCTGTCTGTCATGACTACATATATAGTACACTGTGGATGTTGGGTCTCTGAGCCTGTCTTGCTAAACAGAACTGCCTTAACTGCACCCTGCCACTCTCTGACAAGCATAACCAGAGCACCAAAGGTCATCTCATCTGGTATAGTGGGAGTCAGTTGAACAGGGATTAACTGGCTGGCTACCTTTTCCCTGAAGACTGTCCTTCTGAAGGGCTTGGGACAGTTGCTGTTGGCAAGAGGTCCATCCAGTGGTCAGTTAACTTTCCCAAACCACCCTTATTAAGAAAGGACACTAGCAATTCGCTTAAAATCATCTGAAGCTGCCTTTGTCTGCTAGAAACTAAGAGCTGCGGTCAGTGAAACTGTTTCCAGTACTGTCTAATACAGGAAGATGTAATGTTCCTGTTCTTGCTTTTTAACCTCTTGGTGTTTGTCACCAGAACAACAAATACCAAATATTATTTTCACAGTGATGAAAAGTAAAAGTCAGGATAGACGTGCCTTTTGTAACTCTTGCAGGTTTCTAATCTGTACTAGAGTTGCTTAGTATGGTTCAACACCTCTGTGGTTTAAGCACTTGACAACTTTGCACTGACAGCTTAAATGGGTAAGAACGAGGAGCGGAGAGACATCTAGCACTGACCATCTCGGAGACTGCTGTCTCAATCTGCAGCTGCTACCCGTGTGAAAAATCAGATAGACATGTTTGAGCATGTCCTGTAATATTGATAGTGGTTTGGTTAACCTACTTCTTGCTGAATAACAGATTCAATGTAATTGGGTAAGACAGTTCTGGGACAAGCTGTGCTGGTTTGGGGAGAGGGGAGAATGCTGTCAGCAGTGGTAGCTTACCAGTAGCAAACTGATATCTCTGGCTAAAAAGGAGCCCCAGTCAGCTTGCATCTGACCCAGGTAGTGCTAAAATGTAGATGTCTGGAGAACTGGGAGATATGTCCTCAGGGAAATTCTGAATATTTACTATATTGTGCCAAACATCCAGCTGTAGGACCAACAGGCATCCAGAGCGTCGTCTGTTCTTGCCTGTGGCTCCTAAAGGACTGAGGTGAGATTTGAAAGGGACAGTGATTCTAACCCAGAGGGTTGGGCTGCATGCCCAGCTGTTTTGGATGATGCTTTAGGTTGAATCTACCACGCTGAATGACATGAACTTTGAGAGATGGAATTGTAAGTAAGGAGCTGCTGCTCAGGTGTTTGAGTGTGAAAGCCTGACCCTAGAAATTCAAGGAGCTGGAGGCTTGAATCTTTTGTAAAGCAACACAACTGAAGCAGGAAGGAGAGTGCTCGTTAGGTTAGGCCTCAGCAGAAGGCAGGCTGGAAACCAGGGGGCTCGCTCACTGTTGAATTGTGGGGTTTCCTGTCTAGGATTAATAAAACCACAAATGTCTCATGGTCCTGGAAACTATCTGAAACAACTAACTTGCAGAGTTTGGCACTGAAGTCTAAATAGTGGCACTGTGCTTGCACACTGTGTGGCTAATAAGGTCAGAGTAGTTGATAGCAAGGGCCCAAGAGCCATGGTGTTGGCAGTCATATTAGTCTGACTTACTAATGACCCTTCTTGAATTTTGGCATGACTAATTGACTGTTGACGGTCATGGTAAATAGTTGATCTGAGAACCCCTCTCCCAATGGAAGGAGAATGTTCAAGTATTCCCAGACAAAAACTGACTTATTACAAGCATTCGCTATGGCTTAAGAATCCTGTGATGCCCGAGTTCACTGCAGTGTATAGTACCTGTTGACAGAAACGAGTGTGACTGAAACACCCTAGCAGGATACTACTTCTGTGCATTTTGAACTCCATTAATTTGATTCACTAGGTGTCTTGATCATTTTCTTAATTACTATAGCATTGCTGGATGTCTTTTGGCTTGTTTCATAGATTAGATTTTTCCTGTGTGGTATATTCCTTCTTTCTGTTGAACTTAAACTGCCTTTTAAGCTAAGTGAACACTAAGTTTCAGCATTCTGAAAGGACAACATTAGCAAGAGCTGGTTGGCTTTATTCATAAACTGAGGAGTTTCTGGTATTTTTCAGTCTTTTGACAACTCTGTAGTATTGGGTCCAGGGAAAAACTTCAAAACTTTATTGCCGTGGTCTTCCAGTTAGCAGCAAACAATTTGGGAATAAAACTCTTCAGCTATCTGTGCCTTGACTTTTGGGTGACTTCAGTCTAGACCATACATCCCTAGTTTAACATTATTTGATGTGGAACTGCCAAACTTGTTAAAAACAAATTTTGAGCTCTGGCTGCTGTTTAAGCTGATTAGCCTGTCAAAGATGACTTGAACTAACCTTACGTCAGTGAAAGAAACTATTTGTTCCTTCATTCTTCCAGCTGTCAGGCTGTTGCAACCTGTGGTCATCTTTCTCTTCCTTGTTAATGTTGCAGTTTTTGGAGAATGCCAGAACTGCTAGTCTCATCTGAAAGAGAAGGTACCCCTTGTCCAGTTGTCCATCAGTAAACCTGATGAGATGTTAAGGGTTTAAATGCAATTAACACAACTCTGTTTTATGAATTATGTGGCTTCAGAGTAGACTAAGCTTCGATTTCTACAAGGTAGGGAAACTCGTGCTACACTGTTGGTATTGATAAAGATAAACCAAAATTTACCTTCACAGACAAAAAAAGTATAGCCAGGGAAGGTTCTTACTTGATAGACTGTTTTACTCTCCTTGAGCAGGTTCCTGTTAGTTCATATAAACTACATATTAAGACTTCTAGGTGTGGGTTGTCTGGGAGAGGGAACCCTGACCAACTCAATATCATGTGTATCCAGTAGTCATTTGTACATTTAACTTGCTTTTTCTATCATCAATTCCCATCGCGTAGGAGGAATTAAGAGCAGAAATAATGGTAGGAGTGTAGGGTATTTCCGAACTAAAAGCGAGAACTGCCACAATGATAAGTCACACTTGTGATAAATGAGACTCTTGTTTATTCCCTACAGCGGGAAAGATTGCTGTAGAAACTCTTTAAAATGTCCTTCAAGGCAAGGTTCGCACTGTCTGAATCTTATGATGACAACTTATCTTTTGCAGTGAAGGACTAAGATAAAGCTTATAATGTCACACCTGACTATATTTTTTTCATGTTTTTAACTTATGTTTTACTCCTGTTACATTGTAAACTGGGAAGCAATAAGAGTTCCCAAGCTCTGACAGCTTTAAACTAAACTTAACTCCTGTAGAGAAATATATTAGTTCCTCATGGATGATATTATGCAAATATTTCACTTAATGTTGTTGCAATTACTGGAAAATATGGTGACAATGTGTGCTGAGTCATTTAGATGTGAAAACGTTGTGGTTAGAGAATGCAGAACTTTGCGTTACATGCAGCCACTTCCATACCCCCAACCAAAACCTCAGATCCCCATGACTGCCCTTAGCTTAGCTCCTCACCTACACCTGAACCCCTAAAATGCAGAGAAAGGATACCTTTGTGGTACTGTCAGGTTTACGTCAAGGCACTAGAACTATCAGAATGATTAATCCTCTAGTGTCCTTTCCATACTGCTGTAGTAAGCAAGTAATTTTCCTGTCTTCTTCCTTCCATGATTGTACATGCTGGAGATTTTAAGTCTACTTTCATCTGATTGCTTTTTAGCCTTTTTCCCCTCTATGGCTATGATCCACTTTCTGTACTGCTCAACACTATTCTTACACATGGTGAAATGACATTAGCAAAAATTCTGCTGGACATAGGAAAGGGAATGACAGATCCCCAGCTGAACTGAATGTGGCAAAAATTGAGTCAATTTACTTTTAATACCTAGAGAATGCTGTTCAGACTCCAAACTTTGGAGGATTGGTATGTTCTACAGTTTACTTTTTCTGTGTGAGTTTTTCTGCAAGCAGAAAAACACTTTGCCTGAAAGTCCTGTTAAATTTTCAAAAGGCTATCTAAAATGCTCTGCATCTCCTACAAGAAGCTCAGCCTAAAGCGTGTGCATTGTCAAGAATAACAGGATTGTACAGGAAGTCTATTCAGTTTATACTGAATTATCTTCCTGCCTCATGCCATATATGTTTTACTACAACAAAACTCTTACCTTTTAGGCAGGGCATGTGTTATTGCTTCTCTCATCTTTCTACGGAATAAAAAGAATATATCCATCCTTTTAAGACCTCTGGACAGAATGGAAGAACAATCCTAAGCTACAGTAGGTCAGGTCTATTGTTAGTGGAATTGAATTCTAGAGGTCAAAGCAGCTCTGTGTGATAAACCGTTGTAGAGTTTGGGCTACTTCAGAAAAGGGCAGCAGTCATACTGGAATGTATCTGGAACTATTAAAAGACATTAATCTGTAATACTACAGTGGTGTTAGCTTGTGTGTGTTTTTAGGGGGAGGGGGTATCAAATCTGCCTAATGTAAAGCTTGAATCCATTAAGTAGAGGCTTTTATGCTGATAGGCATATATACATACATCTGTTACCTACTTTCACCAAACTTAAATTACAGAAGAGTATGTATTATGAGTTTTTCATTTGGAAAAACATTACTATAACAGCAAAAAATTGGACTTCTGTCAACAAAGCCAGCTAGAAGACTGAAATGGTTGTTCTGGACAGCTGACATGCTTTTTTAAGTGACTGCTATAGAGTACAAAGTAAAGTACAGTTCAGTGCAAGCTTATGTTCCTACCACACCTGCTGTCTTCTTGCAGAATGAGAAAAGCTGCTGCACAAAGCCAACCTTGGCCTCTGTGTTATTCCACAGCTACTGAATCTGCCAGTTAGCACAACCCCACTTGCAGTGGCCTTTCTCCTGGTCAGGACCCCATAGGGGGATTCAGCTAGTCTGCTGCTCCTGCTACAAGACCATTGTTGCCTTTTTGGTATAGCATATCTGGCAAGAGGCTGCATGGTGTTAAAGCCTCACGCGTGGCTGGGGGATACTGGGATATGAGAGGTCGCCAATGTCAAAGAACCAAATGCTGGGCAATCTGGGCTGATTACTAGTCAATGCAGCTCTCTAGCTCATTGTGTACAAAGGCATTGGGCTAGGTGGGTGGGGAAGACTGACTATGGTGAGAAGATGGGAACTCTTTTGGGAATGGAATACTGACAAACTTATCTGAGTGATAACCAGACTTTCTGGCCAAGAGTAGGACCCCTGTGACTTCTTTAAGAAAAACAATTTGATGTTTAGGACTCTTCAGGTTTGGTTATGATATATACTTAAACTTTGTTTCTTTTCTTTGAAAGCTATATGTGATGCTGTACTAGCTCAGTCTCTCTTGCACCTTAAATGCACTGTGGTGTGCAGGTTTCAACAAGGGTTATCGCTGTAGGAGGCTAGTATGGCCTTGTTAACTGTTCTCTATCTCTAAAATTTTTTTTGGGTGGGAGAGCAGTAGACAGGAAGGGATTCAGTCAATGGTAGTGTCCATCACTGCAGTAACTGATCACAGCCATGTTTACCTACAGCATGCAGAGCTATCTGAGAAATGGTAACTGCCTGAACTTTTTCTGCCATTCCCAAATAACTCAGTTTGCCTATGTAGTGCTTATGCTGTCTCTACTCCTTGCTGGTAACAGTCTAGCAACCCTTTCTGCAACTAATCATGTTGTGGTTTATCCCCAGCTGGCAACAAAGAATGGCAGAGCTGCTCACCCCTCCCCCTGGAGGGATGGGGAGGAGAATCGGGGAAAAAAAAAAAGTAAAACTCATGGGTTGAGATAAATACAATTTAATGGGACGGCAAAGGAAGAAATAATAATGAAGATAATAGAATATACAAAACGAGTGATGCACAGTGCAGTTGCTCACCACTTGCTGGCCAATGCCCAGCCCAACTCTAAGCAATGATCACAGTGCCTGGCCAACTCACCCCAGTTTATACAGTGAGCATGATGTCACATAGTATGGAATATTCATTTGATCAGTTTGGGTCAGCTGTCCTCGTTATATTCCCTCACAGCTTCTTGTGCACCTTCTCAGTCAGTAGAGCATGGGAAGTTGAAAAAGTCCTTGACTTGGTATAAGCACTACCTAGCAACAACTGAAAACATCAGTGTGTTATCAACATAATTCCCATACTAAATGCAAAACACAACACTATACCAGCTACTAGGAAGAAAGTTAGCTCTATCCAAGCTGAAACCAGGACAAATCAATACAACTTAATTTTCTTATATAAACGTCTGTCAAGTTTTTGGAAAATCTTAAAGCCTTAATTAAAAAAGACTGAAATCCCCACAGATCTCAAGTAGCTAAATAGGGAGGACTAATGGGGCCATTCCCCTCACTGCTTCAAACTCATGTGCAGTCTCGTCTAAGTAACGGTATGTGGTGTCCATTTCTAGACCATTTTGGGGCCAAACTGAATAAATCTTTCTGTAGAATACTGAGATTGGTACACAACAGTGTAGACCTTGAGATTATGGTATTTGTCCTGTGGGTCCCTCCTATGGTGTGAAGGGATATACTGCATAAATTGGACATAAGTCTCAGTGCTTTAACAGTCAGAGGTGTTCCTGTGTAACAGGAATGGATGGTGAGACTGACAGCTAAACAAATGGGGAAGATGAGAAGGAGCTCCTTGTAGCTTATGTGGTGCCATGTGCAGTGACTGGCTTAATATAACTAAATTTGACCCTATGCAGCTCCATTTTAAAAAAAAAAAAAAAAAA